>CAFBMH010000007.1_pt1 | contig 44831 bp, 35 predicted proteins | sample 7268361 | NCBI WGS metagenome assembly CAFBMH01 (sample SAMEA6814057, study PRJEB35770) | freshwater metagenome | biome: Freshwater; feature: Freshwater reservoir; material: water | place: Czech Republic | collected 2017-05-23 | depth 30m m
CTCGTGCAACGCGCCACAACACGGCGCCGTGTCGCCGCTGATCGCGACCCGCGCGCCGGTGAGCTCGATGACACGCTGTACCGCCGCATGCACGTCGCGCTGCCACGCATCCATGACGCACCCGGTGAACAGCACCACGTCGTTGCCTGAGGCGACCAGTCGCTTCTGGCGCAACGGAAGGCGCGCCGGCAACCCGAGACGTCCGGAGGGCACAACCCGGAACCGCTGACCTACACCGAGAGCGAGGGTCCCGGCGCGCAGCACTCGCGGGTGCTCGAGCACGCGATAGCCGAGGCGCCGCCACCACGGCTGGGTCGACCTCACCCCCGGCGGCGGCGCTTCGCTGAGCGTGCTCCGCGTGGCTTCGATGAGGTGGCCGAAAGGCACGCCGGATGGGCACGCCGTTTCGCAGCCCCGGCACTGCACGCACGTGTCGATGGCGTGCAGGAAGTCTCGGTCGACTGGCGCGTCGTCGCGTTGCACCCCGCGCATTGCCGAGATGCGGCCGCGGGGTGAGAGCATCTCGATGCCGGTGACGCGATAGGTGGGGCAGTGCGGGAGGCACAGTCCGCACGACACGCAGGTCGAGAGCTCGTCGTCGTCGATGCGAAGATCCATGAGTTGACCGTTCTACTCCCGGCCGAGCGGGTCGCGACCCGGGTTGAGTCGACTCGTCGGGTCGAACTCGTGACGGAGCCGTTGCTGCAGCTCGTGCCTACCGGTCGCTGGCGGCTGGGCAGGTTGCGGTTGCGACGCATGAACGATCCCCACGCCCAGCTCGGCGATGAACGGGCCGGCGTCCCCGTGGTCGGTCGGGAACCTCGCGGCGTCGGCCGGTGAGGTGGTCCATCGGTGGGCGGGAAGTTCCGGCGGGCCATCGGAGGGTCCCAACCCGAGGCGACCACACAACAGCCCCTCTGCCTCGACGTCGACGCCGTAGCCCTCGAGAAGCACCCATGTCGTGAGTCCGTCCCAGAGCACTGCCGCCGGGCGATAGAGCGAACCCAGCACCACACGGTGATCGGCGGCGCCGCCGAACCATGCCATGGTCTCGGGGAGCGGACGCGTGCGCAAGGTCGCCTGACCGAGCAGACCGAGTGTGCCGAGCGCGCCGACGTGCAGCCGACACAGGTCGAATCCGGTCACGTTTTTGACCGTGGGCCCGCCCGCTTTGATGAGCCGCCCTTCGGCCGAGACGTAGCGCGCCTCGAGCAGAACGTCGCGCATTGGGCCATGACGCAGTCTTCGGAGGCCGTTGCGTCCTACAGCCAAGGCACCACCCACCGTCGCGCCCGCCGGGCCCTCGAGCACGGTGACCTGACGATGTGCCGCCAGCTCGTCATGGAGCTCAGCGATCGAGGTACCCGCGCCGACCTGCACCGTCATCTCGGCCGGCTCGTACGAGACGATTCCCCTCGGTGCGCGCACCTCACGCGTGTCGGCGCGAGGTGCTCCGCCGACGGCCCATCTGGTGGCGCCGCCGCGCACGCAGACCGCGCCGGCATCGATCCCACCGACCTCTTCGGCGAACGACTCGAGCGCCGTACTCAGAGCCATACGCCCTCGGGCATCGTGTCGAGGTGCTGTACGTCGCCGCAGCTCGCCCCCGTGGGTAGCACCTTGCCCGGATTCATGACGTTGTCGGGGTCGAACGCGCGGCGGGCGCGGTTCTGATGATCGAGGTCGTCGGCCGAGAATTGCTGCGCCATGAACTTGCGTTTTTCGAGCCCGATGCCGTGCTCGCCCGACAGCACTCCACCCGCGGCGAGGGAGACCGCAACGATCTCGGCACCGGCTTGGTGCACGCGCTCGAGGATGCCCGGCTCGCGTGCGTCGTAGACCAGCAACGGATGCAGGTTGCCGTCACCCGCGTGGAAGACGTTCATCACGAGCAGCTGATGGCGGTCGGCGATCTCGTAGACGGCCTCGAGCACCTCGACGAGCTTCGTGCGTGGGATCACCGTGTCGTGCAAGTAGTAGTTCGGCTTGATCCGGGCGATCGCGCCGAACGCGGTCTTGCGGCCTTTCCACAACAAGGCACGCTCGGCATCGTTTGCCGCCACGCGTATCGTGCGCGCATTGTTCGCCCGGCCGACCCGTTCGATGATGGCCCGCTCCACCTCGACGCTACCGGCGAGCCCGTCGACCTCGACCAGCAGCACAGCAGCCGCGTCGATGGGATAGCCCGCACCGACGTATTGCTCGACGGCGCGGGTGATGGCCGCGTCCATCATCTCGATCGCCGCGGGAACCACGCCCGCCGCAATGATGCCGCTCACCGCCATGGCTGCGTCGCGCACCGTGGCGAAGTCGAGCAGCATCGTGCACAGAGCTGGCGGATTTGGGGTGAGGCGCACCGCGATTTTGGTGGCGATGCCCATGGTGCCCTCGCTTCCGACGAAGACGCCCCGCAGGTCGTACCCCGCCGGCTCGGCCGTGAGATCGCCGAGCATCGCCCGAGAACCGTCGGCCAGCACGACCTCGGCCGCGACGATGTGGGCGCTCGTGACGCCGTACGCGAGGCAGTGCGGCCCGCCCGAGTTGTTGGCGAGGTTGCCGCCGATCGAGCAGGACTGCTGGCTCGACGGATCGGGCGCGAAGTGAAAGCCGTGCGGCGTGAGCGCTCGGGTGAGGTCGAGGTTGATGACGCCGGGTTCGACCCACGCGATCCGATTGTCGGTGTCGACGGAGAGAATGTTGTTCATTTTCGTGGTCACCACGACCACGGGCTCGTCGCACGGAACGGCGCCACCAGCCAGCCCCGTCCCTGATCCGCGTGCCACGACGGCGCGTCCATGACGGCGCGCGACGCGCACACACGCCTGCACCTCCTCGGTCGACGTGGGGAAGCACACGACGCCGGTCCGACCACCGGTGATAACCGAGGCATCTCTCGCGAAGAGGCGTCGCGCCAGATCGTTGTGGTCGACGCGATCGACAGCCAACGCCTCGACCAGTTCGGCCACGAGCGGGCTGCGAACCGACGACAAGCTGCGACGCATGCGTGCATCATGGCCCAGCAGGGCCTAGTCCGTAGCGATGGACACCGCGGCCGATAGGGTTCGGCGGATGCACGAATGGGTGTCCTTCGAGGATGACGACGGCGATACGTACGTGTTCGATATCACGTTCCTCGTCTCGAATTGGACCTGCATCTTCGGCGCCGGTTGCGAAGGCGTGCTCGACGGGCCGGCCGGCGAGCTCGTCCAGGGTTGCTGCTCCTATGGCGCCCACTTCAGCGGTGAGGACGACGTGAAACGCGTCACGAAGTACATCAAGCGGCTCGACGCCGACGACTGGCAGTTCAAGAAAGAGTCGAAGCAGCTCGGTGGGCCGATCACCACCAACGAGGATGGTGACACGGTCAGCCGCCTCGTCGACGACGCGTGCATCTTCCTCAACCGCCCGGAATTTCCCGGCGGCCCCGGGTGCGCGTTGCACCGTGCTGCGCTGCGCCACGGCGAACGCCCGCTCGACTGGAAGCCCGACGTGTGTTGGCAGCTGCCGCTAAGACTCGACGACCACACCGACGAGAACGGCTTTCACACCTTCACGCTGCGCGAGTGGAAGCGGCGGGATTGGGGCGAAGGTGGCCCTGAGTTCCATTGGTGGTGCACCGACGACGACGCGGCGTTTCGCGATCGCAAGCCGGTCTGGAAGACCTTGCGCGACGAGATCCGCGAGATGGTCGGCGACGACATGTACGACAACCTCGTGCGCTACGTGAAGGCCCGGCCGAAGCAGTCTGAGACCTTCCTCGCGCACCCTGCGGTGCGCCGCCGCTCCTGAGCCAGGTTCGGCGGCCCGGGCGTCCGGGGCCCGGAGGCCCGGAGCAACCGGTCAGTCTTCGTCGCCTGCGGGGGCGCCGTCATCGTCGAAATCGGACCAGGCCGCGTGCTCGGGCTTGTGGTCTTCGACCTGATCGGTGTTGAGACTATTGAGCAAGGCGTCGAAGTCGACGTCTTGCGAACGCTTCATGGCCCGCGCCTCTTCGAAGCGCCGGTGTCGACCCTTCTTCACGGGCAGCTCTCCCGATAGCTATAGCTTGACGGCTCGTGAAGTATAGCGGACTGCCTCAGCGGGCGACGCCATTCCGGACGGCTCATTTCCATTGCTCTCAGCCCCCTTGACGGGACTCGACGACGAGGCCACGACCGGCCTCGAAAGCCAAGGCGATCTCACCCGCGACCAGCCGTTTCACTGTCTCGCCGACCAGATCGGCCCGCCAACCCGTGGCCAGACGACTGGTGTCGTCGCCGCGGAGCAGTGCGTCGATGTCGGCGCGGGTACCGAGAAGGCTGGGATCGATATCGAAATCGTTCGCCAGTTGACCGACGAACGCCGAGACCAGCGTGACCGCAGGGCGCAAGTCGCGTGGGACGTCGCTCGGCGGAGCTACCACTTCGTCGGCCGGAGGGTTGGCGATCGCGTCGCGGACCACCTCGAGGATGGCGTCGGCCTGTACCGCGCCGAGCTGGCGCACATCGAGGCCGCGGAGGCTCTTGAGGTCGTCGACCGTTTTCGGGCAGCGCTGGGCGATGGCGATGATGGCGAGATCGGCGAGTACGAACCGGACCGGGAGGTCGAGTTGCATGGCGCGCGCTTCGCGCCACGCAGCCACCTGGCGACCGACGGCCCGGGCGTTTCCTCGCAGCTGACGAACCTCTTTGATGCGGCGCCAGGCGTCCTCGGGGTCGCGCTGGGGGCGACCCTTGGCCCGGAGCTCCTCGCACTCGTCCTCGGCCCACTCGCGGCGGCCGAGTGCCTCGAGCTGGGCGGTGATGAGGTCGTGGAGTTCGAGCAAGTGGGCGACGTCGGCCGCGGCGTAGTCGAGCTGCTCGGCGCGGAGCGGGCGGGCCAGCCAATCGGTGAGGCGGTCGCCCTTGGGAAGGCGCACCCGCAGCTCACGGTCGGCGAGGGCGGCCAGCGACGGCGTGGACAGTCCTAGGAACCCGGCCGCGAGTTGGGTGTCGAACAGCCGAGTGGGCAGGGTGTCGCAGGCCAGGTCGAGCACTTCGAGGTCCTGGGTGGCGGCGTGCATGATGGCGAGGCCATCGCCCGCGAGCACCTTGGCCAGCGGCTGGAGCGACACGGCCAGCGGATCGACGAGTGCGATGCCGCTTTGCCAGGCAATCTGTACGAGGGCCACCTTCGGGTAGTAGGTGCGCTCGCGATGGAACTCGGTATCGACGGCGTAGCGCGGCTCGTCGAGGAGTTCGGCGACCAGATCGTCGAGTGCCGGGGCGGTGGTGATGATGCGGTGCTCGGCCATTGCGTGCCTGCTCAGCCGGCGTCGGTGCCGGAGACGAACGGGAAACCGGCCGCAAGCCAGGCTTTGGTGCCGCCGGCGATGTTCACTGCGTCGACCCCGTTGCTGCGGAGGAACGTGGACGCCGTACGGCTGCGGCCGCCCGCCGCGCAGATCACGTAGACCGGGCCCTCGGTCGGGAACTGCTCGAGGTTGTCGGGCACCGTGCCGAGCGGGATCAGTAGGGCGCCGGGCACGTGGGCCTCGGTGTATTCGTCGGGTTCTCGCACATCGAAGACCCGCGCGCCCTGCTCACGCAGCACCGCCAGTTCGTCGACGTCGATTTCGGGAACGTCCACCCGGTCCTCCTGCGTGGTCAGTGCAGGTTACCGCTGCGGTACCTCGGTCTGGTCGACTTCAGGCAGCGGTCGCCCGGTCGCGGACGGTCATCTCCTGTTTCGTCGCGAGGCGACATCGCCGGGCTCGTCGAGATCGGCGAGCCAGCGAGGGTCCAGCAACGGGGCGACGGCCAAGGGGTAGACCCGCAGCTGGGCAAGGACCCGCCGCGGTGCCCGCTCCCCCGCCGCGAACGCGGCCTGCAGGACTGGCAGCGTCCGCACGTGCCACGCGGCGTGATGCATGTGATGGCGATCCTCGCTCCGGGGGACCACCACGTCGAGCTCGTCGCCACCCGCCGAGCCGAACGGTGCGCACAACGCCGCGATCGCTCGCGGATCGGCGTCGGGCAGGTCGCAGCCAAGCGCCACGACGATATCGGCATCGTCGCGCGTGGCCGCGAGCGCGGTGATGAGCGCCCCGAGCGGGCCTTCGCCGGGGAACTGGTCGTCGATCACGTCGAGCCCGAGGGCACGGAGCGCGGCCGAGTCGCCCCCGACCGCCCGAACTGGAGCGCAGCCTGCAGCGACGAGCGCGTCGTGAACCCGTCGGGCGAGCGCCCGGCCGTCGATCTCGAGCAGCGCCTTATCGGTGCCCATGCGCCGTGACGCACCGCCGCAGAGCACCGCGCCGGCGACGCGAAACTCAGGCGGCAGCACCGGGCAAAAGGTCGCTCGGCGGCCATGCAGGGTCGAGTTGGCGCAGGAAAAGGGCGCAACGCTCGGACTCGTCGTGCTCACCGATGGCCTGCGCTTCGCGCTGCAATCCGGCCAGCGCGCGGAGGAACCCGCGGTTCTCCTCGTGGCGCCAGCGCACATAGCCCGAGCCTCGCCAACCGTTGGCGCGCAGTCGGTCGAGACCACGGTGATAGCCGACGCGGAACGCTGCGTAGCGCTCGACCGGGTCGCGACCGAGCTCGCCGAGCGCACCCCAACCCGCAAGCATGCGCGGCCATGGCGCGACCACCAAGGCGACCGCCGCGCGGCGTTCGTCGAGCGGTTTGGCGAGTGCTTCGGCAAGCGCGGTCAAGGCGGCTGACGGTTCGGGGTCGAGGACGGTCTCGGGCGGACCGGAGGTCATCAGGGTCACGGGGTGTTGATCGGACATTCCACAGATGCTACTTGGCTGTGGTCTACGCTCCCGGCGTGCTCGGAATAGTGCTTCCCGAATGGTTCAGCCCCGACAACCTGCGCACGATCGCCATCGTTGTGGTCGTCGCAATGGCCGTCGCGTGGTTTCTTGTCATGCGTTTCGTGCAAAAGCTCATCATGAAGGCGGTGTTCACCGTGGTGCTCGCAGTGATCGCGTTCGGGGTGTGGAACGAGCGTGCCAATCTCGGCGACTGCGCGAAGACATGCGATTGCAAGGTTCTCGGCTTCGAGGTGCATATTCCCCAGGCCCAGCTGCCGCTCAACCGATGCCCCGCCGGCACCGCCTGAGCGTCAAAGCTCGACGTACAACGCAATCGGGCGCCACTACCCACCGAAGAGGCCGATGCCCGCTGTTGTGCGGCCTAGACGACCGCTTGCGGCGACCGTGTAGGACAGTGCCGTTGCATGTCTGGAGGGGATCCAGCTTTATGGCACGTACTCGAGGCGCAACACGTTGGTCGCTCGCGCCGCCACGCTCATGCCGGCCAACACCGCGACGAGCTCGCCGCTGTGCACATGGCCGCCTTCGCGGGCCAGCTCGAGTGCTCGATGCACCATCTCTTCGTTAGTGCCTTCTTTGTCGAGCTGGATGGGCGTGGTGCCCCACGACAAGGTGAGCTGCTCGACGGTGCGCGCGTTGTGGCTGAAGCCGAGGATGCGGGCCGCCGGGCGGAAGCGAGCCATGGATCGGATGGTGAAGCCCGAACCGGAGATGCACACGATGGTGTTGAGTCCGAGCTCGGACGCGGCGCGCCACGCCGCCATGGTCATGGCGTCGGTGACGCTGTGTGCCGACACGTCCTCGTGCGTCATGCGCAGCTTGGCGAGGCTCGCGGCCCACCCGGCGTAGTCGAACTCTTCGTCGGCGCGACGTGCGATGCGCGCCATGGTGCGGATGACGTTGACCGGATCGATGCCCACGGCGGTCTCGCCGGAGAGCATCAGTGCCGACGAGCCGTCCCACACCGCGTTGGCGACGTCAGACGCTTCGGCACGAGTGGGTTGGGGTGACTCGATCATGGACTCGAGCATCTGCGTCGCGGTGATGACGGGACGTCCGACTGCGATGCATTCGCGGATGATCATCTTCTGCAGGTGCGGGAGGTCCTCGATGCTGCACTCATTGCCGAGATCACCGCGAGCAACCATGATCGCGCCGGACGCTTCGATGATGCCGGTGAGGTTCTCGACTGCGGCCCGCGTCTCGATCTTGGAGATGAGCAACGGGCCGCGCGGAAACGGCTCGGTACCGACGCGGCGCACATCGTGGGCCGAGCGAACAAACGACAGGGCCACCATGTCGACACCGACATCGACGAACGCGTCGAGGGCCCGGAAATCGGCCGGGGTGGGCGTGCTCATGCTGAGGCGATCCGACGGGATGTGCACGCCGGGCCGACCACGCGCCACGCCGCCGGCGGTGATGGAGGCGAGGATCTTGTCAGGGTTCTTCTCGGTCACCGTGAGGACGATCTTGCCGTCGCCCAGCACCAGCCGGTCGCTCACCTGGATGTCGGTGAGTAGCGAGGCGTAGTCGACCTCGATGACCTCGGCAGTGCTGCGATCGTTGCCGCTGGTGAGTTGCACTACGCCCCCGGTGGGCAGGAGCACGCCGCCATCACCGAAGTTCGCAGCGCGCACCTTCGGGCCTGGAAGATCGGCGATGATCCCGATGTGGCGGCCCTCTTCGCGAGCCGCGGCCCGCACCCGGTGGTAGCGCTCGAGACCGTCCTCGATCGTGCCGTGACTGAGGTTGATTCGCGCGACGTCCATGCCGGCCCGGATCATCGCGCGCAGCGTGGCCTCGTCATCCGATGCCGGGCCGATGGAGGCCACGATCTTTGTTCGACGATGCATGCTCATGAGGTTAGTGGCCACAGCGCGCTCATCCGCGGAGGTCAGTCGTCGTTGTCGCCTTCGTCATCTGCCGGCAACCCCAAGGCCTCGAGCCGCGCGAGCAGGCGGTCGCGCACCGATTGGCCGGGCTCGCGCGCCGACTCGCCGGCGGAACGCCACCCCAATCGCGACGAGTAGAGCAACGGTGCCTCGCGGAGGCGCCCCTCGCCGGTGACGACCACTCGGGCGAAGAACAGATCGTGGTCGAAACGCCCGGTGACGTGGTCGACCACCTCGCACCCGAGCCACGCGATGGCGTTCGGCACGACGGCCCAGCCGTCGACGTCGGTGAGGTACTCCGGGGCGAGATGACGGAACTTGCGGCCTGGGTAGGAGAAGTACTGGCCGATGTCCACTTGATCGGCGGCGAGGATCGACACCGCGAATCGACCCGACGCGACGATCAGCGGGTGGGTGTCGTGCTTCGGCGAGACCGAAGCCATGACGATCGGCTCCTCGAAGGAAACCTGCGTCACCCAGTGTGAACAGTACGCGCGGGTCACGCCGTCGTGGCTGGCACTGACGATCTCGACGCCCTTCATCATCTGGCCGAGGCTGCGCTTTATGACGCGATCTATCACGGTGCTCCGGGGTACGAATCGGTTCAGTTGAGGCGAGCCCGCAGGATGGCGGCATTGGCTTCGTCGCCCGCCGAGTCCTGGCCGGTGGCCTCGGCGAGCTCGGCGGCCTTCTCGAACATGTCGGCGGCGCGATCGAACGCGCCTTGCGCGCTGAGAACCGTGGCCAGTTCTCGGAAGGTGTCGGCGCCGGCGTCGGGGAACTGTGCGCCGAACTCGAGCACCCATGTCAGTGACGCGGTGTCGCTGCGTTGCACGTAGATGGTGCGCAGGTTCATGAGCATCCGGCGCACGATCTGATCGCGAGCGATCGGTGCGAGGAACGCCTCACTGAAGTGCATCTGCGCACCGTGGAGCTGATGGAACAACTTCCGGCACTCGGCGGCTGGCATGGTGCGCCCACCTGCGAACGGGTCGATGAACAGATCCGGGTCGACCATGTCGCGCACGAGGAAGTGACCTGGCATGCCGACGCCGCGAAGCGGCACGCCGGCGCGACGACCGACCTCGATCATGAGCACCGCGAGGGTGATCGGGATGCCTGTGCGCCGGTCGACGACCTCGTTGAGGAACGAGTTGCGCGGGTCGTAGTAGTCGTTCTGATTGCCGCGATAGCCGAGGTCGCGGAAGAGCAGCCGGAGCAGCCCCGTGAGCGTGCCATCGCGCACATCGGCGGCGAGCGCATCGAGGCGTGCCAGCTCGGTCTCGATCGACAGCTCGGGTTGGGCTCGCGCCGCAATCACCAAGGCAGCCTCGTCGAGCGGGATCTGCGATTCTGGCCGGCGCAGGATCTCGGCGAAGCGGCGTACGAGGTCCATCCGGCCACCGTACCGGGTCGGTCGGTCGTCGGACGGTTGTTACGGTCCCTCCATGACATTCGCGTTCCTCGACCACCCCGGGCCCATCGCGGTGGCTCATAGGGGTGGCGCGGGCGTGCATCCCGAGAACACGATGGACGCGTTCACCCATGCGGTATCGCTCGGGTACCGCTACCTCGAGACCGACGCGCACCTTACGATCGACGGTCAGGTGATCGCCTTCCACGACGAGCGGCTCGACCGAGTCACGGATCGTCAGGGACGTGTCGAGGCGCTCACCTTGCGCGAGGTCCGCGAGGCCCGCATCGGTGGTCGGGGTGAGATCGTGGTGCTCGAAGAACTGCTCACCAAATTCCCCCACCAGCGGATCAACATCGACCCCAAGAGCGCCGCGGTCGTTGCCCCACTAGCGCAGCTCCTCGAGCGCACCGGTGCGATCGAGCGGGTGTGCATCGGGTCGTTCTCCGACGCGCGCATTGCGCGCATGGTCGAGCTGCTCGGGCCCAACTTGTGCACTTCGGGTGGTCCCCGAGCGGTGGCGCGACTGCGCATCGCGTCGTTCGGAGGTCGTACCAAGGTTCCGGCGATGGGTTGTGTGCAGGTGCCGCTACGGACGCGTGGCATCACCATCGTCGACGAGCGCTTCGTCCGTGCCGCTCATTGCCGGGGCCTACCCGTTCACGTCTGGACGATCGACGACCCCGCCGAGATGAACCGGCTGCTGGACCTCGGTGTCGACGGGATCATGACCGACCAGCCCGAGGTGCTGCGCACGGTATTGCAGTCTCGCGGATCCTGGCACCCGGCTTGAACACCTGCACCGTCAAGGGAGCAACACGCCTGGGCTCAGCGTGCCGTTCCGGTCGAGAGCGTGCTTGATCGCTCGCATCGTCGCGATCTCGCCGTCGGTTCGATTGAGATGCAGGAACGCACGCTTCGTGCGACCGATGCCATGCTCGGCGCTGATGCTCCCACCCGAGCGCGCCACGAGCTCGAGCACCTGCCCGTCGATCTCTTCGTCATCGGCGGCGACGCCGGTGATGTTCACATGCACGTTCCCGTCGCCGGCGTGTCCGAACAGCCACAGGGATGCTTCCGGACGCTCGCGCTCGATGAGTGCACGAACCTCGCTCAGGAAGCCTGCGAGCCGACGGAGGGGCAGGGTCACATCGAGCTTGTGGGTGACACCGAGCAATGCGATCGCCTCGGTATGGCGCTCGCGGTAGCGCCACAGCACAGCTGATCGCTCGGCGTCGTCGGCGACCTTCGCGTCGAGGACGCCGGTGAGAGATGCGACCGCGGCAGCGAAGCGCTCGAGCACTCCGGCGGGCCCGCTCGCCTCGACCAGCAGCAGCACTGCGGCGGGCGGGTCGAAGGGCGGCGCGAGCTCGAAGGAGCGGCACACGAGATCGACGCCATCGGCGAGTACGAGCTCGATCGCGCTGACGTCCGCGAGTGCGTGGCGCAGCGCGGCGGCCGCCGCCAGCGCATCATCTGCGCTATCGAAGGCCAGCAGCGCAACGGCCTGCTCGGCGTCGGGAGCGACGAGCTGTACGCGAACTCGCGTGATGACCGCGAGCGTGCCCTCGCTGCCGCACAGCAGGCTCGGGAAGTGATAGCCCGTGTTGTCCTTGAGCAGGCCTCGCAGATCGCCGATCACGGTGCCGTTCGCGAGAACCGCTTCGATGCCCACGACCTGTGCCCGCATCGGTCCATGGCGGATCACGTGCAGCCCACCCGCATTGGTGGCGACCATGCCGCCGACGGTGGCCGCGCTGCGCGCCGCGAGGTCGACCGGGAACCGCAAGCCGACGCGCCGCGCCGCCAGCTGAAGCGCGTCGAGGGTGACACCGGCGCCCACGGTGACCTGAGCCGAGAGCACGTCGACGGGTTCGAGCGCGTCGAGGCGCGTCAGCTGCAAGCAGAGCTGCCCGGCGGATGCGATGGCGCCTCCTACGAGACCGGTGTTGCCGCCTTGGGGTACAACTGCCAGGGTCCGGGCATCCGCCCAGGCAAGCACTGCGGCGACCTCGGCGGTGGAACCCGGACGCACGACGGCCGAGGGTGCACCCTGAACCCGCCGTGTCCAGTCGATCGCGTACCCGGCGAGCACCTCCGGGTCGCGCAGCACGTTTTCCGCGCCCACGATCGGCACGAGCTCGTCTAGGTCGATCACCGGTGATGCCATCGCACCATCGTGCCGCATCGAGCGGCCACCGCAACCGGCCACCGCAACCGGCCACCGTCGATGGCACCATCCATGGTGCCATCGTGCGCTCGCCGCCAAGTAACGTCGGATCCCGGTACGGCCAGCCTCATGAACACCTTCGCATCATCACCCTTGCCCCGGCCTACGCGTCGCCGTGCTGTCGTCGGCGGGGCGTTCGCTTCACGTTCTCGTCGGCGGGTCGTGCTCTTCGCGTTGGTCGTCGCGCTCGTGGCACCGGGTGCGCGGTCGCCCGCAGGAGCACAGGCGAGCGGCGCGAGCGACTCGTCGCAGTCGGGGGAACCGCCGCTCGGAACCGTGCTGCCCGACAGCCGGCTGTCGTCGTCGATCGCCGGATTCGCGGTCGAGGGGTCCGCGTATCGGGACGCGTACGACGCGTGGTCAGGCGCGCTGCGAGAGATCGCGGACGATCGCCGGACCGTGCAACGAAATCGCGACCTCGTCGCTGATCTCACCGTCCAGCGGGCCGCGCTCCGAGCGCAACTCGAGGATCGGCGTGCACTGCTGCGCGGTGTGGAGTTCGACCTCGACGGCCTCGGTATCGCCATGAGTCAACTCGTGGTGGCGAGCTACACCCGTGGCGGCCCCATCGGTGATGTGGCGGCAATGTTCGACGTTGGTGATGTCACCGACAAGCTCTACGCACAGATGCTCGAGCGTGACGTGCGGAACGATCATCTCCGGCGCCGGTCGTCACTACGCCTACAGCTCGATCAGCTGCAGCGCGACATCTCCGAGTTGACCAACACGCTCGGCGAGCTTGCTGACCGAGCGTTCACCGCGGCGACCACCATCGAGAGGAACACCGAACGCGTCGCCGAGCTGGTCGCTCGCGTGCCCTCGCTCGAGGCGGCCCTTCGCGACGCGCGGATGACCGCGCTCATCGTCGGCACCGATCTGCCGCTCGTCGCGGTCGACGCCTACGTGCGTGCTGCGGCGAAGCTCGCAGCCGAGAAGCCGCAGTGTTCGCTCGACTGGACGATCATCGCGGCGATCGGCCGCATCGAGAGCCGACATGGCAACATCAACGGTGCGACGCTTCGTCCCGACGGCCGAGCCACGGTGCGCATCATCGGCATCGCGCTCACCGGGGGCAATGGCACAGCCATCGTGCCCGACACCGACGACGGAAGCATTGACGGTGACGCCGAGCTCGACCGAGCGGTCGGTCCGATGCAGTTCATCCCTTCGACCTGGGCGATCTACCGCCGCGACGGCAACGGCGACGGTGTCACCGATCCTCAGAACATCTACGACGCCGCGCTCGCCGCGGCGACCTACGTCTGCTCATCGGGCCGGTCGCTCGCATCGACGGAGAACCTGCGCAACGCGTACCTGGCGTACAACCGCTCGAGCACGTATGTCGCGAACGCGTTCGAAAACGTGACGCGCTACCGGGCGCTGGCGTTCCCCCCTGCGCTGCCCCGGCCCTGAGGCGCTATTCCTTCGACGCCACCGCGTTCGGTGTCACGTTCATCTTCGGGACGTACTCCTCGACCTCGACGTCGCGGGCCTCGGCGGCGAAGGCCGCTCGTAACGCATCGCGACACGGCTCGCACGGACCGTAGAAGCGGGCGACGATGGGTTCGGCGCAGCGAGGGCACTCGAACACGAGATCGGACGGGATCGACTGCTCCATGGCGGCAGCATGGCAGGTTGATGCCCCGGCGCGGGGAATCCCCAGGAACCGACGCGATATCCCCCGAAATCAAGCGATTTCCCGAACGTCACCCACTTCTTTCTCACAGGGCACCCGTCGTACGGTGATCGCACCGTCACACCCGGCGAACAGAATGCACGGGTGGGATTTCCGCAACGGAGGTGGACCATGGCGACGTACGAGGTGTTGTTGAAGGATGGCTCGGTCGAGCACATCGACGGAGCCGACACCTACGAGCAGGAGGGACCGCTCACGACGTTCTTCGAGCTGGCCCCCGATCGCCAGGCGATCGACTGCTGGAGCGTCCGCTTGTCGAGCATCCGCACCACCGAGATCGTGCGCATCCGCCGGTCGTCGGGTGCGCACGCCGTGCTGCTGGCGTCCGTCAGCGAGCTACGAGCCGGATAAGCGATGCCGATTCGAAATACTTCGCCGGGTCGGCCTGTACCTCGGGCGACGTACCGGGCCGGATCGCGCTGAGGCGGCCCGCTAGTTCGTCGCACTGGGGGCCCGCCAATCGGTAGCTGCCGCTCCACACCAGCCAAATGGTTCCCGTACCGGCTGTCGCAAGAATGCGGTCGGCGACAACGCTCACCGAGGAGGCGGCCTGTCGGTCCGCGTAGTCGACCCAGTCCACGAAGCGTGGGTCGCCGAGGTCGGGGGTGCGCACTACCCGGACGTCGGTGGGTGCCAGGCGTTGTATCGCAGGGCCAAGTTGGTCCGGACACACCACCACCAGATCACCGGGGCGTGCCGCCCGGCGGAGTTCGGCGCCCACCTCGCCCGCCTGGGTGCGGTCGCTCTTCAACGCAAGGCCGATCGACGCCAGGCTCAGCATCGCGATCACCGCGAGGGCGCTCACGCGTACGAACGGGGTGGGGAGCCCTGCGAGCCCTGCTCCGACGAGGAGCATGGCGAACGGATAGATCACTGAGCTGTAGCGCCCCGCGTATGCCGCGGCCGACAACGTGCTGGCGGCGGCGCCGATCGCAAACGTCGCGCCGATGATCCACAGGGCGCGACGGCGCCACCCGTCACCCACGGGGCCCAACTCGAGACGGCCTTCGTGTACACGGCCGAAGAGACCCATCGCGAGCAACGCGGCGAGCGCCGCGATCAGCAAGACCGCTTCGGGCCCCGTTCCCCCAGCCCAGTCGACGAAGCTTTCGCTCACCACGCGCGTCGGCCGAGATGCTTTGGCCCACGGTGTTCCGGTGTGTGCGGCTTGGTAGGCGAACGCCGATACCCAGGGGACGAACCAGACGCCCCCGGCCGCGATCGCGACGGCCGCCTCGAGCGAGCGGCGGCGTTGTGCAGGGGTCGGGGCCCGCCAGGCGGACCACAAGATCCCGAGGCCGGTGGCCGCGAGCAGAAACATGGCCCAGTAGTGGGTCAACAGCAGGGCGCCGCTGACGAGCCACAAGCCGGCAAGCACTCCGCGCCGCGAGCGCGCCGGGTCGAGAGCTCGGTCGAGGAGCCACCATCCGACCAACGCAAGCAACGACACGAGTTCGTACATACGTGCCTCGCTCGAGTAGCGGACCGCGAATGGCGACACGGCAACGATCGCCACCGTGAACCCGGCCAGCCTTGGGCCGCCGTGACGGCGGCCCACCACCGCGACCATTGCGAGGAGGCCGAGCCCCACGATCCCCGAAAGCGCCCGCACTGCGCCCGCACCAGTTCCGAAGATTTCGATCCACCCGTGGAGCACGAAGTAATAAAGAGGTGGATGTCCATCGCGGCGCAGCAAGCCCCCGATCTCTGCAAGCGGCGCGGCAGCAATGTTGACGGTGAGCGCTTCGTCGAGCCACATCGGGCTCGCTGGGGCGAACCGCAGCACCGAACCCACGACGGCGCACAGCGCGATGAGGGGCCATTCGACCACAGACGCGAGGCCTGCGATGCGGCTGGGCGTTCGCTCTTCGGCGTTGAGGCTTTCGGGGCGGCTAGACACGCACGACACCTTACGCTGGGGCTTGGCGCGGCCCGCCAAGTCGAGATATTTCCCGCCACGTGGCGATCGCCGCCCGATAGACGGTTGAACTCGTACGACTTGGTATTGTTCGAAGAGTCAAGCTGAACACTAGAGGATCGCTCTCCCGCATGCCTGAACACTCGTCTGCTGATCCGTCATCGTTCGCGCCAGTCGTCATTGGTGCCGGTCCCGCCGGCTTGACGGCGGCCTATCAATTGCACAAGCACGGCGTGTCATCGACCATCCTCGAAGCCGACAAGGTCGTCGGCGGCATCAGCAGAACGGTCGAGCGCGACGGATGGCGCTTCGACATCGGTGGCCATCGGTTCTTCACCAAGGTGAAGCCCGTCGAAGAACTCTGGCACGAGATCCTTCCCGACGAGGACTTCTTGATGCGGCCTCGGAAGAGCCGTATCTACTACCAGGGCAAGTACTACGACTACCCGTTGAAGGCGTTCAACGCCCTCGGCAACCTGGGGATCCTCGAAGCATTCCGCTGTGTCGGATCCTACGCGTGGGCGCGGGTGCGCCCGCCGAAGGACCAGAACAACTACGAGGGCTGGCTCGTTGCCCGCTTCGGCTGGCGGTTGTACCGAACGTTCTTCGAGACCTACACCGAGAAGGTGTGGGGGATGAAGGTCGCCGACATGCCGGCCGACTGGGCCGCGCAGCGCGTGAAGAACTTGTCGCTGATGAACGCGATCACCAACGCCATTCTCCCGAAGCGGAACCAGAAGGACATCACCTCGTTGATCGAGGAGTTCCAATATCCGAAGCTCGGGCCCGGCATGATGTGGGAGCGGTGCCGCGATCTGGTCGTGGCCAAGGGCAGCACGGTGGCGATGAACACGCGTGTCGAGCAGGTCAAACACCGCGACGGCAAGGCAATCGCCGTTCTGGCGCGCGACGCCGATGGCCACCTCGTCGAACACCCGTGCTCGCACGTCGTTTCGAGCATGCCGATTCCGCACCTCCTGAAGGCCATGAGCCCGCAGCCGCCCGCCGAGGTGCTGGCCGCCGCCGACGGGCTGAAGTTTCGCGATTTCCTCACCGTGGCACTCGTGGTTCCCGAAGCGAGCGGCTTTCCCGACAACTGGATCTACATCCACGATCCCAACGTTGAGGTGGGCCGAATCCAGAATTTCGGGTCCTGGTCGCCGTATCTGGTGAAAGATGGCCGCACCTGCCTCGGGCTCGAGTATTTCGTAGACGAAGGCGACCGGCTTTGGAATTCCGCCGACGAGGACCTCGTCGCCCAGGGCACCCGCGAGCTCGCGGCGCTCGGGCTTTCGCAGCCGTCGGACGTCGAGTCCGGCTACGTGGTGCGCATGCCAAAGGCGTATCCGATCTACGACTACACCTACAAGAGCAATGTCGACGTGCTTCGTGGCTGGTTGGCCGAGCATGCGTCGAACGTGTACCCCGTCGGCCGCAATGGCATGCACAAGTACAACAATCAGGATCACTCCATGTACACAGCAATGCTCTCGGTCGAGAACATGCTTGGTGCTTCGCACGACATCTGGTCGGTGAACGTCGAAGAGGAATACCACGAAGAGGCGAAAGGCTGACGTGACTTCGGGGTCTGGCACGCAACGCATCGACCCCGACGCGCAACAGCGATCGAATCCCGCCCACCTGGCGGCGGCCGCATCACCCGTAGCACTTCGACGAGCGCTTGCGCTCACAGCCGTCGGGTCGTTCGCGTTGCTGTGCACCCGGGCCGCTATGGCCGTTGATCCGAGCGCGAGTTCGCTGCCACGAAATGTGTTCGTGCGCGTCGACGCCGGAGCGGCCCTGGTGGTGGGCGCGGTTGCGGTGGCCGCAATCGAACGTCGACGTGCCGACGGCAGAACGCGTGCACTGGTGCTCGATCTCGCGAGACTGTGGGTCCTCTGGTTCCTTGTGGTCGCGGTCAACTCGGTGCTGGTCCACCGCGCCACGATGAGCGACGCCCTTTCGACCGCGTTCACCTTCCGAGCACATGACTCGGCACAGCTGGGGCTCGGTGTCGGGCGCGTGATCCTCGCGGTGGCGATCGCGTTGGTGCTCGCGTCGCTCGTGGTGGCATTCGAGGCGCATGGGCGTCGGGTGATCTGGCTCGTCGGTGTGCTGGCTGCGGTCGGATGGGGCGCACGAATCGCCGAAGCTGAAATGTCATCCGGCTTTGCACGCAGCTTGCTTTCGCTCGGTGCGTTCGCTGATTACATCGCGGCCGGCTTCGCCGTTTCGTCGATCTCCCGTGCACTTCTCCGCAACGGGCCCCGTCCGATGAGCCGATTCGCCGTCGTGGCGGCTGGGCTACTCGTGGTGCTGGGCCTGGGCGCGGCCGTGTTCCTGGTTGGTCCGCTGGCCCCGGACGGAGCAGGGGTCTTCGATCATGGGCTGTGGCGTGCGGTGTGCGGTACATCGGTGGTGGCCGGTGTCCTCATCGGCTCGCTGGCCCGGCCGGCACTGATGTCGTCGACCGGCGTATTGATCGAACGTTCGCTCGCCGTCGCGGCTCCCGGCTTGTTGCTGGGACATGAGGGCATGTTCGTCGCAGTGGTTCGTCGCTATCCAGAGCGCCTGCACGAGGATGCACGCGGCGTGTGGCTCGCCGCGAACGCCAGCCCGGCCATTGTGTGGGCCGTGATCTTCGCCGGGTCGTTCGGTGTGCTCGTTTCGTGGATGGTCATCGCGATGCACCATCGGCGCACCGTGCGATCGTTGCTACCGATGCCGCTGACCGTTGCAGCGCTCGCGTCGTTCGGGTTGCTCGTGCGATTGGTCACGCTGTTCAACGTGGCGCCCGAGCGCACCGACGGCGGGGACCCGCGTTTTTACCATGTCACCGCGAATCTGCTCGCGCACGCTCGCAGTTTCCCCGAGCCGTTGAACTGGCTGAATGACGAGACAATGCGACCCACCGCGTTGCACGGTCCGCTTTACCCCATCGTCTTGTCGGTGAGCTCGCGTTTCGGTGGAACCCAGTACATCGACCACAAGCTGCTGTCGCTGCTGATCGGCGCGGGTATCGTCCTCGTGGTCATTCTTCTGGCCCGCGAGGTCGCCGGGTCGGGCGTCGCGCTCGTTGCCGGGTTTCTGGCCGCGGTGTATCCGAACTTGTGGATCCTCGACGAGATCCTGTTTCCCGAGCCGCTGGCCGCGCTCCTGACGACCCTGGCCGTATTGTTCGCGTATCGGTGGCGGGCGTCGCCTTCGTGGCGTGCCAGCGCGGTGCTGGGCGGCACCATTGCCCTGGGCGCGTTGGCGCGAGGCGAGGGCATCCTGCTGCTCGGCCTGCTCGTGCTCCCCTGCGTGGTCCTCCCCAAGTCGTTGTCCCTCGGCACGCGGGTGAAGCATCTCGTGATGGTGGGCCTGGTGTTCGGCCTCGTGATCTCGCCATGGTCGTTGCGAAATGTGCGCGTCTTCGTCAACGTGGTACCGCTGTCGACCAACAGCAACGAACTGCTGGTTTATGCCAACTGCGACACCGTCTATTCCGGCGGGCTCCTCGGCTACTGGGACTTCTACTGTCAAGAACGCATCCGATCCGCGCAGGGCGAGTTCCCGGGCGACGAATCACAAACTTCGCTTCGCTGGCGCGATGCCGGCCTGGACTATGCCGGCGATCATGCAGCCGAGCTGCCAAAGGTGCTGGCCGCCCGCGCGCTGCGGCAGTGGGAGTTCTTTCGACCCGGTCAGAACCTCGCACTCGGGGAGGACGAAGGACGTCACCGGGCGTCCGCGACGGTGGCGCTCGCGATGTATTACCCGATGCTCGCGCTCGGGATCGTGGGTGCCTTCGTGCATCGGCGCGCGCGTCGCTGGTTGTTGCCACTGATCGTGCCGTTCCTGGGCGTCACCGTGGTCGCGCTGTACGCCTACGGGAACACGCGATTTCGCGCCCCGGCCGAGCCTGCGCTCTGCATCCTCGCGGCCATCGGTCTGGCGGCCGTGGTCACCCGCGTGCGCGGCGGCGATTCGTCCGCCTAGCGCGACGCCTGCCCCGTGCGCTCGTGCGCGCAAGCGTGGGGCTACGATCCGGCCATCATGGTTGCCGACGCGCTTCTCTCCGGCTATGGCTCGCTCTCGGTCGTGATGCCTTGTTACAACGAAGAGGCCACGCTCGCCGAGGTGGTCGAACGTGTGCTCGCCAGCCCGTTCACCGGTGAACTGATCATCGTGGATGATGGCTCGGCCGACCGAACGCTTGCCATCGCCCGTGAGGTTCGCGATCCGCGGGTACGTGTGTTCGCCCAGCCATTCAATATGGGTAAGGGTGCAGCGTTGCGACGAGGCATCCAGGAGGCCACGCTCGCATTCGTGGTGGTTCAGGACGCCGACCTCGAGTACGACCCCAACGAGTACGCGCGTCTTCTCGCACCATTACTCGAAGACAAGGCCGACGTCGTGTACGGCTCGCGGTTCGCTGGTGGTCAAGATCGCCGGGTGTTGTACTTCTGGCACAGCATCGGCAATCGACTCCTCACGCTTTTCTCGAACGCGCTCACCAATCTCAATCTCACCGACATGGAGACGTGTTACAAGGTCTTCCGGCGCGAGATCATCCAGAGCATCGACATCGTCGAAGATCGGTTCGGATTCGAGCCCGAGATCACCGCAAAGGTCGCCCGCGGGGGCTGGCGGGTCTATGAGGTTCCCGTGTCGTATCAGGGACGCACCTATGCCGAGGGCAAGAAAATCACGTGGCGCGATGGCGTCCGTGCCATCTACTGCATGGTTCGCTATTCCGGGCTGTGGCCGCGCCGCAGCTCGTTGCCTTCGTCGACCACCCGCGCATTCGCCCACGCCGATCAGGCCCTCGAAGAAGTACTCGACGATCTCGACAGCTCGACACCGAACTACGCCGATTGGATCGTGTCGATGCTCGAGCCGCATCTCGGTCGCCGTGTGCTCGAGATCGGAGCCGGTCACGGCACCATCACCGCCCGGCTGGCGATCGACGGTCGCCAGGTCGTGGCGACCGACCTGTCCGAACGGTGTCTGGTCGAACTCAAGGAACGCTTCGAGGGCCATCCCGCAGTCGAGGTCCGCCATGCGACGGTAGATGATCTTACGGTCGACGACCCGTTCGACTCGGTCGTGCTCGTCAACGTGCTCGAACACATCGAAGACGACCTCGAAGTGCTGAAGCAGATCTACGCGCGGCTTCGCCCCGGCGGCAAGGTGGTGATCTTCGCGCCCGCGCTCGAGGCCCTCTACAGCAGATTCGATGACGAGATCGGCCACGTCCGGCGGTACCGGCGGTCGCAGTTGGCTACCACCTTGTCGCGAGCCGGGTTTGCCGTGCCCGAGGCCCGGTACGTGAACATGCCCGGCGCCGCCGCGTGGTGGGTACTCAGCCGGCAACTCGGCCTCACGCCGACGAAGTCCTACTTCGCGTCGACATTCGATCGACTGTGCGTTCCCGCCATTCGGCGGTTCGAAGCGCGTCGCCAACCGCCGTTCGGACAATCCCTTCTGTGCGTCGGCGAAGTTCCCACCACCACGTGACCCGGTGCCTGTGACGAGCGCACAGGGCATCGTCGCCACGGCGCCGTCGTCGGCGGGCTCGACGACGCGCCACGGGTACACGTACCTGCCCGCGCTCGATGGCCTGCGCGGTCTCTCGGTGGTCGCAGTGCTCTTCTTCCATGCGGGGCACCTGCGCGGCGGGTTCCTCGGCGTCGACCTCTTCTTCGCGCTTTCCGGATTCCTCATCACCACATTGCTCATCCGCGAGGTCGAGTCGACGGGTCGCGTCGACCTGCGCAAGTTCTGGGGTCGGCGCATGAAGCGCTTGATGCCTGCGGCGCTCGCCACACTGATCGTGACCACCGTGCTGCTCGCCTGGTACGGCCAGGTGGCCGAGCAAGCACATGCGCTGAACGACGGGCCGTGGGCCCAGTTCTATGTCGCGAACTGGCATTTGCTGCGGGGTTCCGGCGGCTATTGGGCTTCGTTCGCGCTACCACGTGCGTTCGGCCACATGTGGAGCCTGGCGATCGAAGAGCAGTTCTACATGGTGTGGCCCGTCGCAATGCTGGTCTGCGCTCGCATCGGCGCGCGCTACCAGCGGGTGTTGGTCGGTCTGATCGTGGTGGGATGCGCCGCGTCAGTGCTCACCATGGTGTTGCTGTACGACCAGGCAAATCCGACGCGCGTGTACATGGGGAGCGACACGCGCGCGAGTTCCATTCTGGTCGGGGCGCTGTTCGCCACGACGGTGATGCGGCGGGCGGTTTCTGCCGTGCACCGTGCGATCGGGCCCCTGATGCAATGGTTGTGCGTCGGTCTCGTGGTCGTTCTCGGTATCGGCTGGGCGACGATCGACGGCCCGAAGTCATCGTGGCTCTTCCAGGGCGGGTTGTTCGGTCACTCGGCGGCGGCGGCGCTGCTTGTGGCGTTGTGTGCTCAAACGCCGCATGGGCGCGTGTCGCGCGTGCTCGGTACCCCTCCGCTGCGGCTGCTCGGGACCTTGTCCTACAGCTTGTACCTGTGGCATTGGCCCATCTATGTGCTCGCCAACGAGGAACGCACTGGGCAATCGGGATGGTCACTCCTGGGGCTGCGTCTTGTCGTGTCACTGGCGGCGGCGGTGGCCTCGAAGTACTTGATCGAGGATCCCGTCCGATTCCACACCGGCTGGCTTCGCGGGAGCCCGGCGGTGTTGTCCTTTGTCGGCGTGATGGCGCTCGGTGCACTGTTCTGGGCGATGTTGCCCCAGCCCGATACTGCGCCGGCCGCGTTCGATCCGGCGCGGATCGAGGCGTTGCGGCCCACCACCAGCACCACCGCCTTGCCCGCCGCGCCAGGGTCGAACCTCGGCATCCCGGGCGCAACCTCGACCACATTCGGAAAGCAGCGCATCTCGAAAGTGCTGTTTCTCGGGGACTCGATCGCGTTCGACGAACAGCCCGCAATCGAGGCCGCCATCCGCGCCGCGAAGGTCGAGGTGGAGGTCGCGGCCTTCCCGGGCTTCGGGGTTTTGAGCGAGAAGGTCGATGTCTGGCCCATCTACACCGACACCATCGCGCGCTTCGCGCCCGACCTGGTGATCTATCAGCTGTCGGTCTGGGATCTTGGAACCGTGGCGCAACAGCGGGTCGCCTATGAGCGATTGGTCCAGCTGGTACGTGGCAACGGCTCGTCGTTGCTCTTCGTGACTCCGCCGCCGTTTGCGGCGATGGATCCGAAAAGCACGCTTCCGCAACTGCCCGACATCGCAGTGTCGTTGGCGCAACGAGATCCCACGCGCATTGGCTTTGTCGAGAGCGTCGCCGCATGGGGTATTGCGTTCGCGCTGGACATCGACAAGGACGGCGTTCCCGAGCGAAAGCCCGATGGCACGCATATCTGTCCTGCCGGCGCCGCACGCTTCGCGGCGTGGCTCACCGACGAACTCGCGCGGCGCTACGACGGATTCACGCCGGCCCCGGTGCGCGAGTGGGCGCTGGGAGGGTGGCGCGACGATGAGCGATACCGAGTCCCGTTGGGTATCTGCGCGAACGTCAGGTAGGCGCGAGCGTCAACGAAGACGGGCTGCGACCGCCCGACCGATGCGGTCGAAACCGCGCGACGTGATGACACCCGACGCATCGCGCACGAGCGCTTCGCCGTCGTCGGCGCACGGGCCCGACGTTTCGCGGTCCCACCACTCGCACGGACGCGACGTCGACGCGGGCTCGACGCCCACGAGTAGGCCCGAATCGACGACCCGAGCACCAAATGGTGCGGCATCGGCCGGTACACCTGGTTCGAGCACGATGACAACCGTGCGATGTTCGCGTCGGAGGGTGGCGACGAACTCGCGGAGATCGCAGCCGTTGACGGCCGACGCGAGCACCACTGCCTGAGGATCACGACGTTCGATTTCGGCGGCCAATTGCACGACGTTGCACGAGGTGGCGTCGGGGGCCGCGCGACGAAAGCTCTGTCCGATGTCGCGAACGTAGGTCGCGAGCGGACGCTCCGCTCGGGTGAGTAACGGATCGGACGCGGAGAGCACGTCGAGTCGGTCGTCGTGGCCTGCGATCACCGGCCACATCCACCAGGCGCTGAACGCAAGGACGCACAGCGCACCAAGCGCCCAACGTGGGACCAACTGGCGAGGGTTGCGCATCGCGGTCCAGAACATGGCCCCGAAAGTAGCAGCGGCTCGGGTTGGTCACGCGCCCATGGGAGGTGTCCCACTAGCATCGGGCGGCCATGCCGAGTCCCCGTTTCGCGGCGCCCTGAATCGACCAGTAATGAGCGACGCTTTGCCGCACCCCTCCCCCGACGAGCATCTGCCCGCTGCCGCTCTGGCGCGCGCTGCACTCGCGCAGTTGGCAGAATCCGCCGGCATCCGACGGGTGCACGTGCTGGCCTGGCGAGATCTGGCCGATGTCGAAGCGGGCGGTTCCGAGCTCCACGCAGCAACAATTGCTCGTCACTGGGCGGCGGCGGGTATCGACGTCACGCTGCGCAGCTCGTATGCGCAGGGCTCTCCACCCACGGCAGTGCGCGACGGCTACCGAGTGATACGACGAGCCGGTCGCTACGCCATCTTTCCGCGCGCGGTGCTGGCCGAACTCGTGGGCCGCCACGGACCGCGCGATGCGCTCGTCGAGATCTGGAACGGCGTCCCGTTCTTCTCGCCTCTCTGGTGTCGCGGTCCACGCGTCGTGTTTCTGCATCATCACCACGAAAAGATGTGGCCGCTTGTTCTTCCGGCTCGCTACGCACATCTCGGTTCACTGCTCGAGACCCGCATAGCGCCGCCGATGTATCGAGCTGCCAGCATCGTGACCCTCTCGGAGTCGTCGAAACGCGAGTTGGTCGACCACATGCACTTGAAGGCTTCGAGCATCCGTGTCGTGCCGCCCGGCATCGACGAGCGGTACACCCCGAGTGGCACCAAAAGCGATCATCCGCTCGTGGTTTCCGTCGGGCGCCTGATGCCGTCGAAGCGCTTCGACGTCCTCATCGACGCGCTCGACGTTGTGCGCCGCACGCGCCCGGACACGGAACTCGTGATCGTCGGCGAAGGCTACGAACGTGATTATCTACAGCAACACATCGCGGGTCGAAACGCCAGCAGCTGGGTGCGTCTCGTCGGTCGGGTGAGCGATGAGGAACTACTTTCGCTCTACCGCCGGGCATGGGTCGTTGCGAGTGCATCGATCGCAGAAGGCTGGGGCATGACGCTCACCGAAGCAGCAGCGTGCGGCACGCCCGCCATCGCCACATCCATCGCCGGCCATCGCGACGCAGTGGCCGATGGCCAGAGCGGCTTGCTCGTCGATGACGATCATGAGCTTGCCCAACGACTCCTCGAGGTTCTTTCGGAGCCGGTTCTGCGGGATCGGCTCAGCGTGGGCGCACTCGCGCACGCCGCTCGATACACCTGGGCGGCTACGGCACATGGTGCGATGCAAGCGTTGGTCGATGACGCGAAACGCCACCGTCATCGATGACCGACACGAGAGCGCTTCGTAGAGACCCGCCGGGGGCGCCATCCGAGCCGCGACACGATCTGAGCCTGTTGCTCTACGCGGTGCTGTGTTATGTGCCGTTGCTGCTTACCGCACCAGGGAAGATCGCGGCGGACACGAAGGCCTACTTGTATCTCGAGCCCGGCCGTTTGCTGTCTCGCGCTGGTTGGTTGTGGGAACAAGATGTCGCTGCGGGCACGATCACGCACCAGAACATCGGATACCTGTTCCCGATGGGCCCGTGGTACTGGGTGTTCGATCGCCTCGGTTCGCCCGATTGGGTGGCGCAACGACTTTGGCTCGGGACTGTGCTGTTCGTCGCCGGGGCGGGCGTGCGTTGGCTGTGTCATCGTCTCGACCTTCACGGAACGCCCGCGACCGTCGCCGGCATCGTGTATCTCGCGAGCCCTTACGTCGTGCCGTACTTCGGTCGCACGTCGGCGCTCCTTCTGCCGTGGGCCGCGCTGCCGTGGTTGCTCGCACTGGTGGTTGTCGCGCTCCGAACCAATGGTTGGCGAGCCCCGGTTCTCTTCGCGCTGGTCTTCACCTGCGTCAGCGGCACGAATGCATCCTCGCTGGTGTTCATCGCGATTGGACCGCTGCTGTGGGTCCCCTACGCGATCTGGGGTCTCCGCGAGATCGATGTGGCACGCGCTCGCCGTGTATCAATCCGACTCGCGTTGACGACCATCCCTTTGCAGCTGTGGTGGGTGGCAGGGCTTCGGATCCAGGGACGCTACGGCCTCCCGATTCTCCAACTTACCGAGAGCGTCGACACGGTCGCGCAGACATCCACCGCCGCCGAAGTGAGCCGAGGGCTGGGCTACTGGTATGACTACGGCCGCGACGGATTGTCGCCGTGGACCAATGCGGCGCGCGGCTATACCCAAAGCCTCTGGCTGATCGCGGCGAGCTTCGCGGTGCCCACCGTTGCCCTGCTGGCCGCGTGTTTTACGCGCTGGCGTCTGCGCGGCTATGCCATCGCCATTTTCGCCGTCGGGCTCGTGGCCGGTGTGGGGACGTATCCGTATCACGATCCTCCATTGTTTGGTGCGGTCGTGAAAGCAACGACGGAAACGGCGGGAGGGCTCGCACTACGGAACTCTCCGCGTTCGGTGCCGCTCATCGGCCTTGCGTATGCGCTCTTGCTCGCGGCCGGTCTTCGGGCCGTCATCGAATGGACACGCGCGAACGGCCGTGGGCGCACGCTTGCGCGAGGTTTTGTCGGTGGCGTTGCGATCCTCGCCGTCGCGAATGCGCAGCCGCTGTTCACCGGTGCGTTCGTCTCTCCCGATCTTCGATTTCCCGAGGAGCTCCCGGCGTATGTGCGCGACGCCGCCGCAACGCTGGACCGCGTGCCGCACACCTCGCGCGTACTCGAACTGCCGGGCTCCGATTTTGCTGCATATCGGTGGGGTCAGACACAAGACCCGGTGATCCCCGGGCTCCTCGATCGACCCTGGGTCGGGCGAGAGTTGACGGCGTTCGGCACGCCGGGTTCGGTCGACCTGGTCCGCGCCCTCGATCGTCGGGCCCAAGAGGGCGTGTTCGAGGCGGCGGCCGTTGCGCCGATCGCGAGACTGCTCGCAGCAGGCGATGTGCTCGTGCGCAATGACATCCAATTCGAACGGTACCGTGGGCCTCGACCGCGCACCCTGTGGCCCGCACTTGCGGGAGCAGGTGGGTTTGGCCCCACAACGGCGTATGGCACGCCCTTTCGGAGTGTGGCTGATCCCCGGCGTCCGCTGATCGACGAGATCGAGTTGGGCACGCCGCCGAGCGTTGCCGATCCTCCCCCACTTGCGTCTCGTGTGGTGCTCGAGCCAAACCCTTTGGTCGGGGCCAAGTCGATCGATGCGGCGACGATCGTTGCCGGCGATGGCGATGGCCTGGTGGACCTCGCCGTTTCGGGCCTCATCGACCCGACGCGTGCGGTGTTGTACAGCGCCACATTTGCTCGCAACGATGCAACATTGCGCACATTGGCCGCGAACGGCGCCGCGCTCGTTGTCACCGATACCAATCGCAAACGTGCACAGCGATGGGGGACGGTACGGGAGAACAACGGATACACCGAGCCCGCGAATTCGGGCGCCCTCGTGGCCGACACCAAAGACGCCCGATTGATGGTCTTTCCTGACGCGGGCACCAATGCGTACAGCGTTGCTCGCTATGTCGGCGTGGCCGACATCACCGCAAGCGCATACGGCAACATCGTGGCCTACTCGCCTGAACGTCGCGCCGCGAACGCGCTCGACGGAGACCTTCGCACGGCATGGGAGGTTGGCGGTTTCAGCGACGTCCTCGGGGAGCGTCTGCGGATCACCCTGGACACGCCGGTGACGGTCGATCATTTCGATCTCGCACAGTCGAATGGCAACAGGTTCATCACGGTGCTCGGCGTGCGGCTCGATGGTGGTCCGCTGCGGCGCATCGCGCTGGATGATTCGTCGCATTCGGATGCCGGACAGCGCATCGACCTCGGCAGTAGCCGCACGTTTTCTGTGCTCGAACTATCGATCGAAGACGCGAACGTGTCGGGGTTGCAGAACTACCTCGGGTGGAGCACGGCTGGTATCCGCGAGGTCAACATCGTCGGCGTCACGATGGAGGAGCAGGTCGAGCTCCCGCGCGATCTGCTCGCCACGTTGGGGCCCGCTTCACGGACGAACTCGCTCGCAATCGTGCTAACCCGCCAGCGTGCTGACGCAGGCGAACCTTTTCGTGCCGACCCCGAGCAGCTTCTCGTCCGCTCGTTCGAATTGCCGACGCAACGGACCTTCTCGTTGCGCGGGCAGGCGCGTATCGAGACGCGCGTCGATGGCCGACTGATCGATCAGGTGCTCGGTCGCAGTGGCACGGGTGCCGGATTCATCACCGCGAGTGGAGGCGATTTCCTGGCCGGGTCGCTGCGGATGCGGCCGTCGAGCGCGGTCGATGGCGATCCGACCACGTTCTGGTCGCCCGGCCTTGGCGATCAGGTCGGTCGATCATTCCATGTCGAGTTGCCCTTTCCGATGTCGATTGCCTCGCTCGATCTCGCGATCGTGGCCGATGGTCGCCACAGCGTGCCGACACAACTCACGCTCGACGCCGAGGATGGAACGTCGAGAGTCGTGAACCTCCCGCCGATCGAGGACGATTCAAGCCCCGAGCATGTCTGGAGGGTTACGCTCCCGATTGCGCCGGTGACGACATCGGGATTGCGAGTTCGTGTCACGGGCGTACGCGAAGTCACAACGACCGAATACTTCAGCGGCGATCGGATCGCGTTGCCGGTTGGCATCGCCGAGCTCGGTCTGCCGATCAATCGCCCACTCGCCGGACTCACGACCGAGATGCAGAATGGTCTCGGTGGAACGTGCCGCGGTGATCTGCTCTCGATCGACGGTTCAGCCGTGGGGATACGGCTTGTTGGCCCGACCGCCACTGCTCTGGCGGGCGGTGCACTCGAGATCGTCACGTGCGATGGTGCGCCGTTGACGCTGGGGCCAGGCGCCCACGTCCTGCGAACCGCGAAAGGCCTCGACACCGGAATTGCCCTCGATCGTCTGGTGCTCGAGAGCGCGGCCACACCGAGCGCGGCCACATCGAATGCGGTGCCGAGCGTCGAACTGCGCTCGCAATCACGGCTTCTGTACCAGGCCGACGTCCAGGGCGCGACGGGTCCGTTCTGGCTGATCCTGCACGAGAGTCTGAGCGACGGATGGCATGCAACGATCAAGGGCGTCGACCTCGGCGCACCAACGATGATCGACGGGTACGCGAACGGATGGCTCGTCGATCCGACACGGTTCGGTTCGGACTTCCGAGTGAAGTTGCAGTGGACGCCGCAACGCGTCGTGTGGGTCGCGATTGCCGCTTCGGCGTTCGCGCTGGTGGTGTTGGTCGTCGTCGCGTTGGTGTTGTGGCGACGCGAGGCGCGCGCGACTGATGGTCGCCCACGCTGGACCGCCGACGTGCGTGGACCCACGCCGAAGGTCGAGATTCGATCAGCTGAGGGCCGACCCGTTGGCGTACGCCGCGCGCTGCGCGACGCCGCGTTGTTCGGGGTGCTGGGTGGCGTGCTCGGCGGCGTAAGCGTGGCGGTGCCCGTCGCGCTGTTGGTGTTCATGGGCCGACGATTCTCTGCGGGCCGCATGGTGCTGCGTGTCGTTCCATGGGCGGCCTTCGTCTTCGTGAGCTTCTGGTACACGGCCAAGCAGTACCGAAACCACTACCCGCTCGGAGTCGAGTGGCCGCAGTCGTTCGCGGCGACGCACTCGATGGTGCTCATTGCAATGATGGTGTTGGTCGCCGACGCGGTGCTGTCGCGAGCGCATCCTGCGTCGCCGGCCACGTCGCGCGACCCCCTGGCCGACCCAGCCGGCTGAGGGAGATACCGCTGGATCTACACTCTCGACATGGCTGGTCCCCCCGTTGTGCTGCTCCACGGTTTTGCCACGACGTTCGACAGCACCTGGCGTCATAACGGGTGGGTTGATCTTTTGACCGAGGTGGGCCGCGAGGTTGTCGAGATAGATCTCCTCGGGCACGGCAACGCTCCGAAACCGCATGATCCCGCGGCCTACGCAGAGCTCGAAACGCGGGTTCTCGAGGAACTTCCCGATGAGGCGGTCGACATCATCGGGTTCTCCATGGGAGCGCGTACGACGTTGGTGTGTGCGGCCCGAGCTCCCCAGCGCTTCCGCAAGATCGTCGTCGCCGGCGTCGGTGCCAATCTGTTCTCGCGCGAGCACGATCGCGGCACGCGGATACGCGACGCGGTTCTTGGCCGGGCCGATCCCGACGACCGCGAAGCGTTGTACTTCTCGAGGCTCGCCGAAGCAGAGGGTATGGATCGGCTGGCGTTGGCGGCCTGCATCTCGCGCACCGGAGGCGCGGAGTTCTCGGCGCAGTACCTTTCGCCCGTTACCCATCCGGTGCTGGTGTGTTTGGGTGATCGCGATTTTGCCGGCCCACCGGATCCTCTCGTCGATGCACTCGCAAACGCGACCTTGAAGGTGCTGCGTGGCGTCGACCACTTCGCGACTCCCAAGGACTTCGGTTTCATGGATGCAGCGTTGCGCTTCATCGACGCCGTGTGACGGGTTTCGTCACGCGTCGCAGGCGGACAATCTCTCGGTTTGGGCAGTTCGTGCACAAGCAAGCGTTCGGGGGGGGACCCCGGCGTGATCCCGCCGACAAGGGGCGGCCGACCCAGCTCAGACCGGTGATTAGGGTGGAGGGATGCTGTTGACGAGCTTCGACGACTACCCGATCCATCAGATGCCGGTTCCGGTGGCCCAGACGGGGACCTCCGACCGCAATCACTACGACCGCTACTTCTTCAACGGGTATCTACCCGAGGGTGAGGTGTTCTTCGGTGGCGCTATGGGGATCTATCCGAATCGGCAGGTGATCGATGCGGCGTTCAGCATCGTGTACCAGGGCCGACAGAAGAACCTGCACGTGTCGGGGCGAGCGCCCCTCGATCGCGCTATCACCGAGGTCGGTCCGATTCGCGTCGAGATCATCGAACCGATGAAGCGCATCCGCATGATCGTGCAGGGCGGCGAGCACGGCATCGAGGCCGATGTCACGTTCGACGTGCGCTCGGTGGCCATTGCCGAGGAGCGCCAGACGCGCAACAGCGGCGCGATCCAGCTCATGGACGTCACGCGGTTCACCCAGAACGGCACCTGGGAAGGATGGGTGGCCATCGACGGCACGCGCATCGAGATAGATCCGCGGGTCGCGCGGGGTACCCGCGATCGCTCGTGGGGCATACGCGGCGTGGGCGAACCTCAGGGCGGCGTGCCGAACACGCGCATGCCGCAGATCTTCTGGCTGTGGGGCCCGTGCAACTTCGACGACGAGTGCACCTATATAGCGATCTTCGATGACGCGGAGGGCACGCGCTTCTATCAGCACTCGCTTGTCGCTCCTGTGCGAACGCATCGTGATGATCCGCACATCGATCACGGCGGCATCGCACAGAAGTTCCGCGACACCCCGTTCTCGATCGACTATCAGTCGGGCACGCGACGTGCCCGTACCGCGCGCATGGAGCTTCACCCCTACGGGACGGGCGCAGTGCGCGAACTCACCTTCGAGACGCTCTACACGTTCCAGATGTGCGGCATCAGCTACTCACACCCCGAGTGGGCCCACGGCACGTGGAAAGGTGAGCTCGCGGTCGGCGTCGACGAGTGGAACCTGGCCGATGTCGACACCCTCGCGCCGCACAACCTGCACATCCAGAACTTCTGTCGCGTGTCGCTCGATGGCAAGCCCGGTTGGGGCGTGCTCGAGCAGATCGCGATCGGTCCGCATCACCCGACCGGGCTCACGGGCGCGCTCGACCCTGCGTGACAACGCTGAAGCAGCGTCGAGTCATGACCTGTGCACGAGCACTGCGGCTGGCTCCGGGCGCACCAATCTGCTCGGGCCCGAACCAGAGGTCTGCGCCCGATTACCTCAGCTGCTCCGTGGTGGGCGTGATCGGGGCGGGGAGTTGCGTCGAGCCCATGAGCCAGGCGTCGGCCGCGGCTGCGGCCGAGCGACCTTCGGCGATGGCCCAGACGATCAGCGACTGACCGCGACCCATATCGCCGGCGACGAAGACCCCATCAACGTTGGTGGCGAAGTGGTCGTCGCGGGCGACGTTGCCGCGGACAGTCAGATCGACGCCGAGGCCGTTGAACAGTGCACTGCGCTCGGGGCCCACGAAGCCCATGGCCAAGAACACGTAGTCGGCGGGGAGCTCGACGTCGGAGTCGGCGACCTTGTCGAAGCTCATGCGACCGTCGGCGAACGTCTGCTCGACGCGATGGGCCCGCAGCGCGGTGAGGCGCCCGTCTGCGTCGCCGAGGAAGCACTCGGTGTTGATGGCGTATTCGCGCTCACCGCCCTCTTCGTGGGCCGAGGCAATGCGGTAGAGCATCGGGTACGTGGGCCACGGCATCGACGCCGAGCGCTCCTCGGGCGGCTTCGGCATGATCTCGAACGACGTTACCGAGGCTGCACCTTGGCGGTGCGCGGTGCCGATGCAGTCGGCGCCGGTGTCACCGCCACCGATGACGATCACGTGCTTGCCCCGCACATCGATCGGCGAGACGTCCATGTCGCCGTGCTGTACGCGATTCGAAAGGGGCAGGTACTCCATGGCCTGGTACACGCCCTGCAGATCGCGTCCCTCGATCGGGAGGTCGCGCCACTGCGTGGCCCCACCGGCAAGCACGATCGCGTGGAAGTCACGCCGTAGGTCGTCGGCGGTGATGTCGACCCCGACGTTGACGCCGGTGCGGAAGATGGTTCCCTCGGCGCGCATCTGCTCGAGTCGGCGGTCAATGACGCGCTTTTCCATCTTGAACTCGGGGATGCCATAGCGGAGCAGGCCACCGATGCGATCGGCGCGCTCGAACAGCGTGACTTCGTGGCCGGCGCGGGTGAGCTGTTGCGCCGCTGCGAGCCCGGCCGGCCCGGAGCCGACGACCGCAACGCGCTTGCCGGTTGTCTCGCGGGCGAGGATCGGCGTGACCCACCCTTCGTTGAACGCGCGCTCGATGATCTCGACTTCGACCTGCTTGATCGCAACAGGATCTTCGTTGATCCCGAGGACACAGGCGGCTTCACACGGCGCCGGGCAGAGCCGGCCCGTGAACTCGGGGAAGTTGTTGGTCGCGTGGAGCCGTTCGATCGCGTCGCGCCAGTGACCCCGGTACACGAGGTCGTTCCAGTCGGGGATGATGTTGCCGAGCGGGCAGCCGTTGTTGCAGAACGGGATGCCGCAGTCCATGCAGCGGCTGGCCTGCTGGACGAGCTTCTCGGTCGCGAAGGGCTCGTAGACCTCTTTCCAGTCGCGTAGCCGCACCGGAACCGGCCGGCGGGTCGGCGTCTCGCGTGGATGGTTGAGGAAACCTCGGGGATCTGCCATGGTCGAGTCCTGTCTCAGCCGTGCGCCGCGGCCATGATGGCCTCGATCTCGTCGGCCCCGATCGCACGCGCGTTGCGGGCGGCTTCGAGGACCCGCTTGTAGTCCTGGGGCATCACCTTGACGAACCGTTCGCTGTCGTGGGCCCACCGGGCCAGGATCCGTGTACCGACTGTGGATCCGGTCTCGGCGACGTGGCGGGCAATGTACTCGTGCACCCATTCGAGGTCGTCGGCATCGAGCGCTTCGAGGTCGACCATTTCGGGGTTCACGCGCAGGTGGAAGCGGGCATCTTCATCGAAGACGTAGGCCACGCCACCCGACATGCCGGCGCCGAAGTTGCGGCCGGTGGGGCCGAGCACGATGGCCCGACCGCCCGTCATGTACTCGCATCCGTGATCGCCGACGCCCTCGACCACCGCGATCGCGCCTGAGTTGCGCACGCAGAAGCGCTCGCCGACCAAGCCTCGGATGTACGCCTCACCGCTGGTGGCGCCGTAGAGGATGACGTTGCCTGCGATGATGTTGTCCTCGGCGATAAAGGACGCATCGAGCGGCGGGCGCAGGGTGAGGCGGCCGCCTGACAGACCCTTGGCGAAGTAGTCGTTCGCGTCACCCTGCAGGCGCATCGTGATGCCCCTCGGCAAGAAGGCGCCGAAGCTGTTGCCGGCCGAGCCGGTGAAGGCGATCTGGATGGTGTCATCGGCGAGTCCGTTGCCACCCCAGCGTCGGGTGAGGGTGCTGCCGAGCATCGTGCCGACGGTGCGGTTGACATTGCGGATGGGAAGCTCGATCGACACGGGTGTGCCATCGGCGAGCGCGTCGGCCGCCAACTCGATGAGCGTGTTGTCGAGGGCACGTTCGAGACCATGGTCTTGGCTGCGGACGCACTTGGACGCCTGACCGACCCACGGTGAATCGGGGAGGTGCAGGATCGGCGATAGGTCGAGCCCTGCAGCCTTCCAATGGCCGATCGCGTCGGTGGTGTCGAGCAGGTCGACTCGTCCGATCGCTTCGTCGAGCGACCGCAGACCGAGCGAGGCGAGGTGCTCGCGCACCTCCTGCGCGATGTATTCCATGAAGTTGACGACGAACTCGGGCTTGCCGCTGAAGCGCTTGCGGAGCTCCGGGTTCTGGGTGGCCACGCCCACCGGGCAGGTGTCGAGGTGGCAGACGCGCATCATGATGCAGCCGGACACCACCAAGGGAGCGCTCGCGAATCCGTACTCCTCGGCCCCGAGGAGCGCGGCGATCATCACGTCGCGTCCGGTCTTGAGCTGCCCATCGGCCTGCACCACGATGCGGTCGCGCAGACCGTTGAGGAGCAGCGTCTGCTGGGTTTCGGCCAGGCCGAGCTCCCACGGGGTGCCGGCGTGCTTGATGGAGGTGAGCGGCGAGGCCCCGGTGCCGCCGTCGTAGCCTGAGATGAGCACCACGTCGGCGTGGGCCTTCGACACGCCGGCCGCGACCGTGCCGACACCAACCTCGGCTACGAGCTTGACGTGCACGCGGGCCTGCGGGTTCGCGTTCTTGAGATCGTGGATCAACTGCGCGAGATCCTCGATGGAGTAGATGTCGTGATGCGGCGGCGGTGAGATGAGGCCGACGCCCGCGGTGGAGTGCCGTGTGGCGGCGATCCACGGGTACACCTTCTTGCCCGGGAGCTGGCCACCCTCGCCGGGTTTTGCACCCTGGGCCATCTTGATCTGCAGATCGTCGGCGTTGACGAGGTATTCGCTCGTGACCCCGAAGCGCCCCGACGCCACCTGCTTGACCGCCGAACGCCGGAGGTCGCCGTTGGGATCGCGCACAAATCGATCTGCGTCCTCGCCGCCCTCACCGGTATTGGATTTGCCGCCGATGCGGTTCATGGCGATGGCCAGGGTCTCGTGCGCCTCCTTCGAGATCGATCCGTAGCTCATGGCGCCGGTCGAGAACCGCGTCACGATCGACGCGACCGACTCGACCTCTTCGATCGGGACCGGGGTGACGGCCTCGTCGCGGAAGCGGAACAGGCCGCGGAGCGTGGCCAAGTTCTTCGACTGATCGTCGACGTTGCGCGTGTACTCCTTGAAGACGTCATAGCGCCCCGACCGCGTGGCGTGCTGCAGCTTGTAGACCGTCTCGGGGTTGAAGAGGTGGTATTCCCCTTCGCGCCGCCACTGGTATTCGCCGCCGTACTCGAGATCGCGATCGGCACGCTCGGAGGGGTTCGCCGCGTGGGCAAGCTCGTGGCGGGCGGCGACGCTCTGGGCCAACACCTCGAGACCCACGCCGCTGATGCGGCTGACTGCGCCGGTGAAGTACTCGTCGACGACCTCGCGGCTGACGCCGAGCGCCTCGAAGATCTGCGCGCCCGTGTACGACTGCACGGTGGAGATGCCCATCTTGGACATGACCTTCAAGATGCCGGTGGTCGCTGCCTTGATGTACTGCGCATGCGCCTTGAGCTTGTCCATGGCGGGCGTGAACCCGTTGAGCCCGTGATCGATCAGCTGGTCGATCGACGCGAACGCGAGATACGGGTTCACGGCCGCGGCGCCGAACCCGACGAGCAGGCACAGGTGGTGGACCTCGCGAGCCTCGCCGGTCTCGACGACGAGTCCGATTCGAGTGCGGGTTTTCTCGCGAATGAGGTGGTGGTGCACGCCGGCCGTGGCGAGCAGCATCGGGATCGGCGCGAGCGCAGCGGTGGTGCCGCGGTCGGAGAGCACGAGGAAGGTCGCGCCTCCGGCGATGGCCCTCGAGGCCTGCTCGCGGACGTCTTCGAGGGCGAGGCGAAGACCCTCGCCACCATCGGCCACCGGGTACAGGCACGAGATGACGACCGTCTTGAAGTCGCTGAGGCCACCGGGACCGTCGATACCGATCAGCTTGGCCAGCGCGGCGTCGTCGATGATCGGCGACCGTAGGAAGACCTGGCGGCAGGAGTCGGGGCCCGGTGCGAACAGGTTGCCTTCGGGGCCGAGCGACCCGCCGACGGCAGTGACGAGCTCCTCGCGGATCGCGTCGAGCGGAGGGTTCGTGACCTGGGCGAACAGCTGTTGGAAGTAGTCGTAGAGCAGCCGCGGGCGCTTCGACAACACGGCGATGGGTGTGTCAGTGCCCATGGAACCGAGCGCCTCTTTGCCGCCGATTGCCATGGGTGCGAGCAGGATCTTGAGCTCTTCGTGGGTGTAGCCGAAAGTCTGCTGGAGCTGTGTGGTCTGACCCTCATCGCGTCGGGCCATCTCGCGGGGGGGAAGGTCGTCGAGCTCGACCAAGGACTGGTCGAGCCACTCCTGGTAGGGCCGGGCGAAGCAGAGCTCTTCTTTGATCTCGTCGTCGCGGACGATGCGTCCCTTCGACGTGTCGATGAGGAACATCTTGCCCGGCTGCAGCCGGCCCTTCTCGACGATGCTCGACGCCGGCACATCGACCACGCCGACCTCGGAGGCCATGACGACGAGACCGTCGTCGGTGACCCAGTAGCGCGACGGGCGGAGACCGTTGCGGTCGAGAACGGCTCCGATGACCGTGCCATCGGTGAACGCGATCGACGCGGGACCGTCCCATGGCTCCATGAGCGACGCGTGGAACTGGTAGAACGCGCGGCGCTCGGGCGAGATGAGATCGTCGTTCTCCCAGGGTTGCGGGATCATCATGAGCACGGCCTCGGGCAGCGAGTAACCGCCCATGTGCAAGAGCTCGAGCGCTTCGTCGAAGCTCATGGTGTCGCTGCCGCCCGGCGTGCAGATCGGGAACAGTCGCGACAGGTCACCGGGGATGAGGTCGGTCTTGAGGAGCGACTCGCGTGCCGCCATCCAGTTGCGGTTGCCCTGCACGGTGTTGATTTCGCCGTTGTGCGCGACGTAGCGGTACGGGTGCGCGAGCGGCCACGACGGGAACGTATTGGTGGAGAAGCGGCTGTGCACCAGCGCCATGGCCGATTCGACCCGCTCATCGGCGAGGTCGGGGAAGAACGGCGCGAGTTGCATCGTGGTCAACATGCCCTTGTACACGAACGTGCGACAGGACAGGCTGGGGAAGTAGACGCCGTCGTGCGCGGCCGACATGCCGCCCATGGCCTCGTTGAGTTCGTCGCCGCCCGCCGGCAGGTGGATCTCGTGCTCGAAACGCTTGCGCAGCATGTAGGTGGCGCGGTCGAGCGCGATGCCTGAGAGGTTCTTGCCGCTGACGAACAGCTGGGCGAAGTTCGGCATGGTGCGCACGGAGCCGACACCCAGGATGGACGGGTCGGTGGGCACGTCACGCCACCCGAGCACCTCGAGGCCTTCGTCGGCCACGATCTTCTGGATGGTCGCGACGGCCAGGCGTGCGGTTTCGTGATCCTGGGGCAAAAACGCGATGCCGGTGGCGTAGTGGCCTGCGGGAGGCAACTCGAACTCGACGACGTCGCGGAAATAGCGGTCGGGCAACTGGATCAGAATGCCCGCACCGTCGCCGGTGGCCTCGTCGGCGCCGGCCGCGCCGCGGTGGTCGAGGTTGCAGAGGGCGCCGACACCGAGTTGCACGATCCGATGGCTTTTGCGGCCCTGGAGATCGACCACGAAACTGACGCCGCAGGCGTCGTGCTCGAAGCGCGGGTCGTAGAGCCCCTGCGCAACGGGCGACGAGACGAACGGCACCGGGTTCGGGGTTACTCGTTGCATCGAAGGCCTTCCTCGGGTTCCTCTGTCAGACAGACGTGGGTGAGACGTTGACTGGCTCGAGGGACGACGCTGGCCCTACCTGCCGAGTAAGGAATGTTATCGGGAGGGAAGGGCGTCCGACTACTCGATAACGGTCACCAGCGCGCGAGAACCACAAGCCAAGCCCGTCCGCGAGGCAAGATATCCGCATGCCCCGCCCCGATCCCGCCAGTTCCGACGCGTTCGCTCGCGACCTCTGCCGATTCATCGGAGCGTCCCCCTCCCCCTTCCACGCCGTCGAGTCCGCAGTCGCACGGCTGCGGGAAGGCGGGTTCACCGAAGTGCCGGGTGACGCTTCATGGCGCCTCGCCGCCGGTGGGTGGTTCGTTCGGCGCGGGGGCTCGCTCGTCGCGTTCCGTCTCCCCGAGAGCCCACTGCGCCGCTACCGCCTCATCGGGGCGCACACCGACTCACCCAACCTGCGTATCAAGCCGCTCCCCGACCGGTCGAGCGCGGGGGTGGCCCAGCTCGGCGTCGAGGTGTACGGCGGCGTCCTCCTCAACTCGTGGCTCGATCGCGACCTCGGGATGTCCGGACGCGTGGTGCGCCGAGACAACGGGCAGCTGCGAGAGACGCTCTTCGCGGTCGACGAACCGATCCTGCGCATCCCGCAGTTGGCGATCCACCTCGACCGCGATATCAACGAGCGCGGTCTCCTGCTCAACAAGCAGGCGCACCTGTCACCGATGTGGTGCTCGGCCGGGCCCGACGTTCCGTCGTTCCGCTCCTGGCTCGCCGGGTTGGTCGACTGCGCACCCGCGTCCATCGTGGGTTGGGACGCGATGCTTCACGACACGGCGGCACCAGCCATCGTCGGCATGGCCCGCGAGTTCATCAGCTCGGCCCGCATTGACAACCTGCTGTCTTGTCATGCCGCGGTCACCGCCCTGTGCGCCGCCCCCACCGACACGGACACCGCCGAGGCGCAGGTCATCGCACTCTTCGACCACGAGGAGGTCGGCTCCACCTCTGACCGCGGGGCCGACGGCTCGTTCCTCGGATCGGTCCTCGAACGGGTGAGCGCCTCACAGGGCCTCGGCCGACCCGAGCATCTGGCGGCTTTGGCCGCGTCGCACTGCGTCTCGGCCGACTGCGCGCACGCCACGCACCCGAACTACGCCGACCGGCACGAACCCGACCACCCAATCGCCTTGAACGGTGGGCCGGTCGTCAAGGTGAACTCGTCGATGCGCTACGCGACCGACGCGGCCTCCGCGGCACCCTTTCTCGAGGCGTGCGCGCGGATTGGAACCGATGTGCAGTGGTTCGTCACGCGCAGCGATCTGGCCTGCGGGTCCACCATCGGGCCGGTCGCCGCCGCCCAGCTCGGAATCGCGACGGTCGATGTCGGCGTCCCACAGCTCGCAATGCACTCGATCCGCGAACTGTGCGGCGTGACCGACGCGGCCGTGTTCGCCTCGGTACTCGGCAGCTATCTCGGCTGATCGGCGTTGCCGGGCGGGGGGTACACGATCCCCCGATCGGTGATCACCAGATCGAGGGGAACGTCCCACGCCGACCGCTCGACCTCGCTCACCTGCTGCCAGTGGTACGCGAGACCGATGAGCAGCGGCGGTGTGCCGGATACCCGTCGCGTCGCGAACGTTCGGTCGTAGTACCCGGCTCCTGAACCTACGCGCGTCAACGAGGCGTCGAACGCCACGAGCGGCACGAGGACCACGACGAGGTTGTCGAGGTCGTCGAGCACCCACCGCGGCGCGTTCGCAGGCGGCACCGGTATGCCGTGATGACCCGGTTCGAGGACGGTGTCCGCGGTGTATGAAGCGAATTCGAGCGCCGAGGGCTGTGCTCGGTTGCGCACGACGGGAAGAGCGACCGCCGCGTGCCGGCGCCACGCAGCCCGCACGATGGGCGACGGGTCGAGCTCTCCGCGGCGCGCGACATAGGCCGCGACGCGGGCCGCAGTCGAGAGCGCAGGTACGGTCGCCGCGTTGGCTGCGACCGCAACGGCCGCGTCGCGACGCACCGACCGGGCGAGCGCGTGCCGTCGTGCGAGAACGCGAGAGCGATCGAAGTCGGCCACAGCATGCAGTTTGGCACACCGCGAGATTTGGTCAGAAGCGCGACAATGGGCTCGAATGAGCGACGGAGCGGCGGGAAGAAATCCGTACTCCGGGCGATCACGACTCTGGAAGGGTGAGCGATATGGGCAATTCGCACACGCCGTCAACCTCCGCCGAAGCGTCTGTCGTTGCGCCGCTGATCCCCCGGGTACAACCCGAGCTGGCGCAGTGGAAGGTTTTCCTGCACGCCGAGGACCGACGTTCCGCGGAGTTCCACTTCGCCCTGGCCATCGTCACCATCGGACTGCACCGCTCCGGTGATCTCGACGCCGCATGCGTGCTGCTCGACCACGAGCTCCGCCCGACCGACCATGTCGGGATCTTGTGCGCCGACGAGCTGAGCGTGCTGCTCTCCCCCGTCGAGTCGATCCAGCATGCCCAGAACTTGGTGCGGCGGCTCGACGCAGCGTTCGATCACGTCGCGATCGACACGCACATCGGCTGGGCGATGCGCAACGACGGCCACGGACTGTTCCACGCAGCGGCGCGCGCCGACGCGGCGATGCTCACCGCCAAAGGCCACGGCAACCTCGCGCCCGATCTCCCCAAGCGCTGACCACCGTCACGGCGCTACGTTCGGCCCATGCCGTTCGCCGCTGTTCGTGATATCGAGATTTACTACGAGATCCACGGCTCCGGCCCCCTCGTGCTGTCCATCAGCGGTTCGGGCAATGATCTCCGATCGAATCCGCTTCGGTCCGAAGGTGCGCTCGAGCAGCATTTCACGACGCTCGTGTACGACCAGCGCGGGCTCGGCCAGACCAGCAAGCCCGACGAGCCTTACACCATGGCCGACTACGCCGATGACGCCGCTGCACTGCTCGACGCGGTGGGATGGTCATCGGCCCATGTGGTCGGTCTCTCGTTCGGCGGCATGGTCGCGCAGCGCCTAGCGATCGACCATCCTGCGCGTGTCGAGCGGCTCGTGATGGGTTGCACCTCCGCTGGTGGTGTTGGTGGATCGTCGTTCGATCTCCGGCTGAACGACACCCTCGAACCCGACGCGCGCCGACGCGCATCTCTCGAACTGCTCGACAGCCGCTGTGATTTCACCGTCGACCCGCCGGTGATCGCGCCTGGGCTCGAGTCACTCGTCGCGCTGTTCACCCGACTAGTGGCTGCGGATCCCGATGATCCGGCACGCGCCATGGGCATGCGGCGCCAACTCGACGCTCGCGCCGATCACGATGCCTCGCCGGACCTCGGCCGGATCGTGTCGCCCACGCTCGTGATCGGTGGTCGCTTCGACCGGCAGGCGCCGCTCGCCAACAGCGAGTATCTCGCCGCGCGCATCCGTGGCGCGCGGTTGCTCGTGGCCGACGGCGGCCACGCCTTCATGCTGCAGGATCCCGCCGCTTGGCCGATCATCGTCGCGTTCTTGAACGCTTCCTGACCCTGCTCAGATGCGACGTTCGCGACCCTGCCAGTAGGGGTCCTTCAACTCTCGCGTTGCGAGCTTCCCCGACGGCAGCCTGGGTAGCGCGTCCGCGAAGTCGATCGACTTGGGCGCCTTGTAGTGGGCGAGTCGCTCGCGGGCGAACTCGATCAGCTCACGGGCGAGCGCGTCGGATGACGTGTGCCCGGGCGCAAGTTCGACGGCCGCTTTGACCTGCTCGCCCCATTCCTCGTCCGGTATGCCGAAGACGGCGACGTCGGCCACTGCGGCGTGCTCGGCGAGCGCTGCTTCGACCTCGGCGGGATAGATGTTCACTCCCCCGCTGATGATCATGTTCGTCGCACGGTCGGCGAGGTAGACGTACCCGTCTGGCTCGATTCGGCCCATGTCGCCCATGGTGAACAGCCCTGGTTCGAGGTACGCGCCATCGGTCTTGGCACCGTCGTTGTAGTAGCGGAACGGTCGCGGATTCGGACCCATGCGGCAGTACAACGTGCCGATTGCGCCCGGGGGAACAGGTCGGTTCGCGTCGTCGACGGAGATGATCTCGACATCGGGCAGGGCGCGCCCGACCGAACCGGGATGCTCGAGCCACTCCTGTGATGAGATGAGCGTGAACGTACCGGCCTCGCTGGTGCCCCAGTACTCGGTGAACACGGGCCCCCACCACTCGATCATGGACGACTTGGTCGGACGCGAGATCGGCGCGGCGCCGTGCATGACATAGGTGAGCGAGTCGCCGCGGAACGCGGCGCGACGAGCGGCGTCGACGCGGAGGAGGCGCACCATCATCGTTGGCACGAGATGCGTGTGCGCGATGCGGCGCGAGTCGATGAGCTCGAGCGTCTGCGCGGCGTCGAACTTGCCCATCATGGTGACCGGTGCGCCGTTGACGAGATCGAACAACGCGTAGCCGCCGACTGCTGCGTGATAGTGAGGACCCGTCAGCAAGTGTGATCCGCTCCCGTCGAGACCGACATTGCGGCCGAGTCGGCCGAGCAGCGCTAGGTACGCGTCGACGGTTTCGGGCAGGTCGCGCTTCACCCCCTTGGGGCGGCCCGTGGTCCCGCTCGTGTAGTGCATGCGCCCGCCCGGGCGGCCGTCGCGAGCGAACGGTGCCGACGAGGCGCGGTCGATCAACGCGTCGAGGTCGCGACCGACGCCGACGACGTGCGCCGCTGCGGCCGAACGGGCCAGATCGACGTGGGCGTCGTCGCACATCACGACTCGGGCGCCGGCGTCGGCGAGGACGTACTCGACCTCGCTTCGTTGCAGATGTGCGTTCACGGGCACCAGCCACACGCCGGCCAGCAGCGTGGCGAGGGAGAGCTCGAACCATTCGACCCGATTGTCGAAGATCGACGCCACGTGCGCCCCCGGCTCGACGCCCCAGGTGTCGCGGATGACGTGCGCCAACCGTGTCGAGCGATCGATGAGTTCGGCCCAGGTGCGAGTGCGGACGAGATCGTCGACTGCTATCTGGTCGGGAGAAACGGCCGCACGTTCGAAGATGTCCACGGGTATGTGACGCTAGACGCCGGTCGATCGAGTCGCGTACTGGCGTCATGATCGGTGCATGGCGTCGGTGCCTTGCGCGGGCTATGGGATCTGGCTCGTCGCCGTGTCACCCAACGAGACTTGGGCCACGGGACACGCAGAGGGGCGCGAAGCTGGAGTACAACCTACCAATAGGTAACCAGGAGAGGCCTCGCGAACCGCCCCTGCTGGGGCATGAGGAGGGGAAACATGTTGGCAAATCGCAGCGTTCGCTTTGCGGCCGGTTTGGCCCTGCTCGGCCTTCTCGTAGCCGCGTGTGGCAACCACGGGGGGTCCCACACTGCGAGTACCGGTGCAAGCACGGGGACTGCCGTCTCGTCGGGGGCAATTGGTGGCTCGTTCGGCGGCACGGCCACGCCGACGACCACTGCGGCCGCCCACCTGCTCGCCGCGCTGGGGGTCGACATCAAGAGGGATTGCCCCAGCGACTACAAGCCCGACCAAGGGGTCAGCGCAGGCGAGATGCTGATCGGCCAGAGCGTCCCGAAGACCGGAGCTAGCGCGACGTTGCAGCTGTTCACCACGGGCATGCAGGCGTACTTCGACTATGCCAACGCCGAGCTCAACGGGGTCAACGGCCGCAAGCTCAAGCTCGTCGCCCTCGACGACGGCTACGAGCCGGAGAACACGGTCAAGAACGTGAACGACCTCATCTCACGGGGCGTATTTGTCATGTCGGGCATCCTCGGCACCGCGAACAACCTTGCGGTACGCGACACGCTGAACGACAAGTGCATCCCGCACCTGTACCCGTCGACCGGCTCGCTCGATTGGGGCGACGTCGAGAACTATCCCTGGACCGTCTCTGGTGCAGCGATCCCCTACAACGTCGAGGCCAAGATCTGGGTCGAGCAGTTGAAGAAACAGTTTCCGAAAGGCGCGAACGTCGTGGCGCTCGAGAACGGCAACTCGTTCGGTGGTGACTACGAGGTTTGGTTCAAGAAGTACATCGAGGGCACCAACATCAAGCTGACCAAGGTCGAAAAGCACGACCCGCTCGTCACCGATGTCACCAACCAGATCACCACGCTTGCCGCCACCAAGGCCGATGTGGTCATCCACATGACCACCGGCTCCGCGTGCACCAACGCCATGAAGGCGGTAGGCGCGAGTGGTTGGAAGCCGGTGCAGATCGTGTCGGGCACCTGCAAGACGTCGATCTACTTCGCCGGCGCTGGCGACGGAGCCAAGGAGGCGCTGATCGTCGCGGCCAACAAGGAGATCACCTACGCCGAGTACGACGCCGACGCCGCGATCAAGACCTGGCGTGAGCAGTTGGCGAAGTACGCGAAGGACGCCCCGGCGGCCATCAGCCTGGTGCCCACCGGTTGGGTCTATGGCGAGATGCTCCGCGACGCGTTGCTGCGGGCCGAGAAGCTCCCCGGTGGACTCACCCGACCGAACGTGTTGCTCGCGGCCCGCAACACCGATTTCAAGTCGGTGTACTACTTCGACGGCGCGCAGGTAAAGCTCTCGGGCAAGACCGACACCTTCATGCTCGAAGCAGGCCGGGTCGAGAAGTGGACCGGCACCACCTTCCAGAAGGTCAGCGACCTCTACAACTTCGAAGGCACCACCAAGTACAAGCCATAGGCAACCCGCGTGCAACCTCTGGTTGCCTACCGGAGGTCCACGATCGTGCGGATGCCACGACCGGCACGCACATCGTCGAGGCCGTCGTTGATCTCGTCGAGTGGTCGGCGGAACGACACCATCGACTCGAGGTCGAGCGCGCCGCGACGCCACAGGGACATCAGCATCGGGATGGTTCGCGC
>CAFBMH010000008.1_pt1 | contig 44202 bp, 42 predicted proteins | sample 7268361 | NCBI WGS metagenome assembly CAFBMH01 (sample SAMEA6814057, study PRJEB35770) | freshwater metagenome | biome: Freshwater; feature: Freshwater reservoir; material: water | place: Czech Republic | collected 2017-05-23 | depth 30m m
AACAACAACGGTCTCGCGTCGCTCTCGTTCGTCGTACCCAATGTTCCGATCGGCGACTATGTGATCAAAGTCTCCGGCACCGGCCAGGACGGCGTCGCGATGGTCATGTCGGTGACACTCGCCGTGGTGGCCCCGACCCCAACCGACCGAACCATCGTGCCTCCGGTCTCCGTCGCGCCGGCAAGCCGCGGCGGCATCTTGGCTTTCACGGGCACCGACGTGGGATCGCTCATTCGCACCGCGCTCGTGATCGTGGCGGTGGGCGTCGCCCTGCTCCTGTCCACTCGGTCTGGATGGCGACTGCTCCGCGTCGCACGCTGATCACCGCGTCGCATCCCAATTGGCTCCATAGTGGGCCAGCGCGAAGCTAGGGGCTTCGCGTCGAACGGGGAGCAGTGCCATGGGGATGCCCACGAACATCGGGATCATCGACACGATGATGGGGACGCGCGCCGGCGCCACCGCCAAGGAGCAGAACTACGCGTTCCTGCGCCAGGGCCAGCTCAAAGACGCCGACTCGAAGAACATGAACTTCCCGGCGCAGTACATGTTCAAGGATGTCCCGTTCTCCGACCAGTCCCGCGCCGCGAGCGGCCCGGTCGACGAGCCCGCACAGGGTGCTGATCTACTCCTGCCGCAGATGGACAAGTGGGGCGTCGAACGCGCGATGGTCGGCGTGTCCCCCGCCAACGTCATCGCCCAGAAGACCCTGGCCGATCACCCCGATCGCTTCTTCGGCGCCTACGAGTTCGACCCCAACAAGGGCATGGAAGAGATCCGGGCGCTCGTGCACATGTATGAGGTGTACGGAATCAAAGCCGCCACCGCGTTCCCCGCTGGCTACCTGCCCCAGGTGCCCATCAACGACAAAAAGATGTACCCCTTCTACGCGAAGTGCGTGGAACTCGACATCCCCGTGTTCGTGTGCTCGGGCATCCCCGGCCCGCGCGTGCCGTTCGCGCCGCAGCACGTCGAGCGCATCGACGAGGTCTGCTACGACTTCCCCGAACTCCGCTTCGTCACCCGGCACGGCTGCGAGCCGTGGACCGCGCTCGCAGTGAAGCTCATGCTGAAGTGGCCGAACCTCTACTACTCGACGTCCGCGTTCGCGCCGAAGCACTACCCCGCTGACATCATCAACTACGCGAACACTCGCGGCGCCGACAAGATCATTTACGCCGGCTACTTCCCGATGGGCCTGTCGCTCGACCGCATCATGGACGACATGCCCAACGTCGGGTTCAAGGACGAGGTGTGGCCCAAGTTCCTGCGCGAGAACGCCGTGCGGGTGCTCAAGCTGTGACGTGAGCGCGAAGCAACGGTGCCGGTAGCATCGCGCTCACGCACGTTTCTCGAGACCTGGGGGCACCATGACGATCACGAGCGCCGAAGGCACCGAAGCCATTCACAAGGCTGCCAACGATCTGCCCTGGGCGGAGATGGGCGGCGGCAACAAGCTGCGCCTGCTCCAGGTGAACGAGCGCGAAGGCCTCTGGATCATCGAGAACATCTTCATGGCCGGATTCGCCGTGCAGCAGCACCGCCACACTGGGCCCGTGTGGGGCTACACCGTGTCGGGCGCGTGGAAGTACAAGGAGTACGACTACGTCAACCGTGCCGGGTCGTTCCTCTATGAACCCGCGGGTTCCATCCACACGCTCACGTGTATCGAGGACAACACGCAGGTCTGGTTCCACATGTACGGCTGCAACCTCAACCTCGACGACAGCGGCAACATCACCTCGGTCAGCGACGGCGCCGGCACCCTCCAGGCGTACCTCGCCATGTGCGAGGCCCAAGGCCTCGGCGTCCCCAACGTCATCATCAACTGACCACGCAGCTCAGAAAATGCGTCCCACCGGGGGCTCGTCGTAACAGATGAACTCGACGAGGTTTCCGTCGGGATCGCGCAGGTAGACGCTGACGCCGTTCGCCGTGCCCGCGGCGCGGCCGCCGACGCGATCGACAGGGCCTTTGATGGGCTCGATGCCCGCGCCGTCGAGCATCGTGGTCAACGCCGCGAACGTGCCCGACCACACGAAGCACAGATCGCCACAGCCCGGCACGGCCGATGGCCCGCGCAGGTTGGCCACGAACCCTTCGGGGTGCACGTTGATCTTGTTGTCGCCACAGGCGATCGAAAAGATCGGCGAACGCCCTTCGCGCCAATCGGTCTCGTCGGGGCTAGTGAACCCGACCGCCTTGTAGAACGCGAGAAACCGCTCGCCGTTCGCAGTGGGCAGCGCGATGTGGTCGATGCCCGAGACGCTCACGAGAACGCCGGGCCGAACCCGTAGAGCTCGCGGCAGTTGTCGGCCGTGATCTTGCGGCAGTCGGCCAGGGGAAGCGACGCGAACGACTCGGCGATCGAGGCTCGCGACTCGGGGAACGTGCTGTCGGCGTGCGGGAAGTCGCTGGCCCACATCACGTTGTCGGCACCGAGCAGATCGATAAAGGTCGCACCGTCCGCCTCTTCCTCGAAGGTGACGTGCACCTGTCGGCGGAAGATCTCGCTGGGCATGGCCTGCAGTTGATAGTCGCGGGCCACGCCCGGGCGCTTCAACGTCGACGCATCCATGCGGTTCAAGAAGTACGGCAGCCACCCGAGGCCTGCTTCGGCCATGACGAGTCGCATGCCCGGGTGGCGCTCGAGCGCCCCCGAGAAGATCATCGTGGCGAGCGGCTCGCATAGCTGCATGGCCACCACCGTCGAGAACGCGAGATGAGCCCAGCTGTCGGGCCGGATCGGAATGGTGCTCACGCCACCGCCGATGTGAAAGCTGATCGGCAAACGGGTCTCGGCCGCCGTGGCCCACAAGCGGTCCCACTTCGGGTCGCCGCAGTCGATCTCGAAGCAGTAGAGCAACGCGCCGCGATGCCCGGCGGCCGCGGCGCGTTCCAATTCGGCGGCGGCGGCTTCGGGCGAATGGTTCGGCAGCACGGGCAGCGCGGCGAGCCGGCGTGGCTCATACGCGTTGAAATCGGACGCGAAGTCGTTCCAGGCGCGCCAACACCGCTCTTTCAACGCAGCATCGGCAATGGGCAGACCGAGCACCGCAGGACCGTAGATGACCGACGCGAACAGGCCGTCGCGATTCATATCGACGAGCCGCTTGTCGGGCTGCGACGGACGCAGGCCATCGTGGAGCAGCCCGGCGCGACCGAGCGCACCGTGAGCGCCGCTCGTGGGCAGGCCGCTGATACCGACGACGTTGCCGTCGACCACCCAACGGGCCTGCCCGTCGGTGGTCACCACCCGCGGTGCGCGCTCGTGGTCGGCGACCGGCAACCGCGAGGTCCACAAGTCGATCGGCAGCGACCACATGTCGAGGTGGTCGTCGCACGAGTACAACGGCCAGTCGACGAACGACTCGGTGGTGGTAGTGGTGGTGGTGGTCATCGTTCGTCTCTCAGTGCGAAGCGTTCGCTGTAGAAGGCAAGTGCAGCGCGGCGTTCGGCGAGGTCGAACCCGAGATCCTCGAGCCGGTACTCGACGTTGCCCCACTTGCCCCGTGGGTGATCGTCCATGAACGCCTCCATCGCAGCACGCGTGTCGGCGGTAAAGGGTTGGCCCGCGAGGGCATAGATGCGTTCGACCATCGCGATGTCGTCGGCCATGAACTCGTCGAAGGTGACGTCGATGGTCTGTGCGGCGGGCAACAACGCGTGGTCGTCGACCGCAGCACGAAGGAAGTCCTCGACGATAGCCGACCAGTACCGCGCGATGGCTGGTGGATCGACGACCTCCTGCGAGGTGCGCGCCGTGTAGCTGATCATGGTCGCCAATGACACCGACACCGACACCGGATCGCGATGGGTCACCACGAACGTCGCGTCGGGAAATGCCGTGACCAGCGGGCCGAACAGCTCAAGGTGCTGGGGCGATTTCAATACCCAGCGCGACGGTCCATGCTGGTGCTGCAGGACGCGCAACACCTTCTTGGTCCACTCGTAGTACGGGGTCTGGTCGTGCGCCTTATACCAGGCCCGCCACGTGGGCATGGGGGCCATGGTGTCGAACAGCATCGTGGAACCGGCGATCGCGAGGAGCTGGATCTCCTCGTGCACATGATCGGGGTACATGTCGTGCATGCGTCGCATGTGCGGCACGACGTGGTCCTGCATCGCCAGCATGGTGTCGCAACGGGTCCACCGCGGATCGACGTCGAACGACTCGCCCTGCTCGGCAAGCGGCGGCACCGGCTCGAGGCTCTCCCAGTAGGGCAACGACCGCAGGTTCTTGTCGGCCGACATGAGGTTGTGCAAGTGGGTCGTGCCGGTGCGCGGCAGGCCGCAGATGATGATCGGCCGCTCGATCACGATGTCGTTCGCTTCGGGGTGCCGCTTCAGGTAGTCGACGATGAGCAAGCGGTTCCGCAACAACTGCAGAAAGTTGTTGTAGGCACCGAGCCGGCCGAGCGGGCCAAGACCCGCTTCGGAGTCGAGCGCTCGCAGGCACACCTCGTACGGTTCGTGGTGCAGTTGGTCGCCGAAGTCATCGAGACCCGTCTCGGCAACCGCTTGCGCCTCGAGCACCGCGAGATCGAATGGCAGCGACGTCGCAAGGTCGCGCACGCTCTCGCGCATCGCGACGATGTCGTCGGGCAATTGCGGCGTGGCCAGATCGTCGATATGGACCGTGTCCGGTCGGCCGTTCATGGAGCACCCCTTCCGAGAAGCCATGTGGGCACCTCCGATCGTCGCCGACCCCGCCTCGGTCCGACAGGTTGACACATCCGATGACAGACTGTTGGCGCTCACGGATGAGGGGGTTCCTCCATGGAATATCGGTCGCTCGGAAATTCAGGGTTGCGGGTGTCGGTGGCCGGTCTCGGCTGCAACAACTTCGGCATGCGTATCGACTACGACCGCACCGTTGCCGTGCTCGACGCCGCGATCGAGGCGGGCGTCAACTTCTTCGACACCGCACGCATGTACGGCGGCGGCAAGTCCGAGGAGTTCATGGGCGACGCGCTGAAGGGCAAGCGGGATCAGGTCATCCTCGCCACCAAGTTCGGCGGGCCGACCAAGCCGAACGATTCCACCGGTTCGCGCCAGCACCTGATGCGCTCCGTCGAGGTCAGCCTGCGGGCGCTGCAGACCGACTACATCGATCTTTTCCAGCTGCACTACCCCGATCCACAGACCCCCATCGACGAGACGCTCGCCGCGATGGACACGCTCGTGAAGCAGGGCAAGGTTCGCTATATAGGTTGCTCGAACTTCACCGGTTGGATGATCGCCGACGCCGAGTGGACCGCCAAGACCCGTGGCTATGAGCGCTTCGTCACCGTGCAGAACGAGTGGAGTCTGCTGTCGCGCGGCCTCGAACTCGAAGTGCGCGACGCGTGCGTGCACTTCGGGGCGAGCATCCTGCCGTTCTTCCCGCTGGCGTCGGGCTTTCTCACCGGCAAGGTCAAGCGCGGCGAGCAAGCACCCGAGGGCAGCCGCCTCGCCAACGCGTACTTCGCCGCGTCCATGACCGACAGCAACTTCGACAAGGTCGAAAAGCTCCAGGCATGGGCCGACGAGCACGACCGTTCGATGACCGAGGTCGCGCTGTCGTGGCTGGCCAGCCAGCCGGTCGTTGGCTCCGTCATCGCCGGCGCCACGTCGCCCGAACAGGTCGTGGCCAACGCCGCAGCCACCAAGACCGATCTCACCACCGATGAGGTGGCCGAGATCGGCGCTCTCATGGCCTGAGCGCCCACCTGCCCGCGTTCGTCATCGCGCCCCGCCGGTCGTGCCGGGGACAAGGAAGAGCGCACCGAACTTGTTTAGGCCACCGCTGCGCGCCACGCCGCACGCCAAGGTGACCCGCATACCAAGGTGTTGATCGAGTTGCCCGGCGTGGAGCTCGCCGCGGACGCGGGCGAGCGTAAGAAGCGAACACGGACACGGACCGTCGTGAAAGCAAAGCCTGAGCAGGCTCTTCGTGTTCGCCCGCGGCCGGCGGCACCTGTCTCAGAAGACGTCTCAGAAAACGCCGAGCAACTTGAGGCCGCTGGCCACGAGCACCACCGGAATTGCTCGCCGCACGAGAGCGTTCGCGCCCGACGCCGAGAAGCGCGCACCGATGTACACACCGGGTATCGCGCCGATGAGCAACGATGTCGTGACCCCGAAGCGCACATCGCCGGTGAGCAGGTGCCCGATGGCGGCGGCGCCCACGAGCGGGATGGCCTGGACCAGGTCGGTGCCGACAAGTTCATGGCGCGGAAGATTCGGATACAGCAGCGACAGCACGACGATCATCAGCGACCCCGATCCCACCGACGTGAGGCCGACGATCGCTCCACCGAACAGGCCCAGCAATACCGTCGGCACGCGACGGACTCCGCTGTGGGGCACGTCGTCGTCGAGCGGCGGCTCGTTGCGCCGCATGCGATCGCGCACGAGCATCGTGGTGGCGGTCAGCAGCAGGGCCGCCCCGAGGAGCTTCTTGATGATGGTCTCGGTGTGGTCGGCGTCGATCACTTGCAACATCGCGACGCCCGCGATTGCCCCGGGCACCGAACCCAGGCACAACCAGCGCACGATGTCGGTGCGCACGGTCTTGCTGCGCCAATGCACGGCGCCACCGATGGGCTTCATCACGAGCGACGCGACGAGGTCACTGCCGACTGCCGCGGCGGCGTCGACGTGAAAGAAGAACACCAGCATCGGCGTCAGCAGCGCGCCGCCACCCATGCCGGTGAGCCCGACGAGCAGACCTCCGAGGAGCCCCCCGAGGGAGAGTCCGAAATTGATCGACATCAGCAGGGGTCAGCACCGGCCGGCGCAGCGGCGCGGCCGAGGAGCTCGCGACCACGAGGGTGCAGTTCGGCCGAACCGGCGAGCGCGACGGCGGCGGCGCTCATCTTCGGCAATGTCTTGCGCAACACGTCGATGGTCTTCTGCTCGTCGAGCCGGTCGATCAGCGCTTCGAACTGGGTATCGAGAAACACCAGGCACACGACGTCCTCGAAGGCCTGCGCCTCGGGCGCGCGCTGATCGCCGCGCTTGGCCACCAGTTGCTGCGCCCGCTCGACAACGTCGGCGCCGATACCGCACGCGGGCAAGAGCTCGCCGAGCGTCTCGGCGTGCACCGCCTTGAGATCACGCCGCCACCGGAGGTAGCCGGCGCGGCCATCGGGATACGACGAACGAGCGCTGGTCCAGCGACGCACGTGATGGCCGCGCGCCGCGAGCACCAAGGCCTCGCTCGCCTGCGGATCGAGACGATCGAGCCACTGCGTCGCCCGTTCGCCCTGCACCAGAGCACGCGGGCGACCACCGATCAGGTTCGGATCAGCGGCATTCGCATGATCGATAGCTTCGATAGCAGCATCAAGCGACGCGCGATCAGACCGCACACTCACTCTCCCCGGTCTCGGCGCTGTACGGACCGGTCTCGCCGAAGTCGACATAGAACTCGGGGTGCTCGTCGGGCGAAGGGAACACGTCGAGGTGCTTGAGCTCGGCGGCAATGGCTTTGGCGCCGCCGACCCGCTCCATCCACACCCGGAACGTCTCGCCGGCGTTGCGCTCGTTGGCGAACCGTCGCACCACGTGCAGCGTGGCTTCAGGCGCGTTCTTCGCGGGGAGGCGGAGTGCTTTTTCGCCGAAGTGCGCCTTCTCCTGGCCGACGTAACCGCCGAGCAACATCTGATAACCCGGCGCGGCCTGGCCGTGCGCCCGACGTTCGGCACCGAAGAAGCCGATGTCGGCGATGTGGTGCTGACCGCAGCTGTTCATGCAGCCCGAGATGTTGGTGCGCAATCCGCCGACCTCGGCCAGGCCTTCTTCTTCGAGGCGATCGCCGATGGCCTTGGCCAACCCGCGGGACTGCGTGACGGCGAGGTTGCAGGTATCGGCACCGGGGCACGACACGATGTCACGGGTGAGCTCGGCGCCGGGCTTGGCCATGCCGATCTCGGCCAGGCGGGCGTAGAGCGCCGGGAGGTGTTCCTCGCGAAGACCACGGAACACCAGGTTCTGGCGCGGGGTGAGGCGGATCTGCAGACCGTAATCGCGCTGTATGGCCGCGAGCGCCCGCAGTTGGAGCGACGTGGTGTCGCCGAGCTCGCTCCATGCGGTGGCCGAGACGGTGCCGTTGCGCACACCGCGCACGACGTTCGCATCGTGCCAACGTTCGTAGTCGCCGCGGCGGGTGAGCGTGACCGGTGTGCCCTGACCGATGGCCGTGGGCGTGATGCCGTCGGCGAGACCGGCGGGTTCGTCGCCTGCGGCGAGGACCTCGGCCGGGATGCCGCCCGGCCAGGTGGCCGACGCCGGGAGGAACTTGCGCGAGCGCAGGATGCGGCGCTGCACCTCTTCCCAACCGAGCGTGTCGACGAGCCACTTCATGCGGGCCCGCAACTTGTTGTCGCGGTTGCCCTCCTGCTCGAAGGTGCGCACGCACGCCTCGAGGGTGGCCATGAGCTCTTCCTTCGGAGTGAACTCCTCAAGGGCGAGCGCCGGGTGCGGGTTCGCGCCGAGACCACCGGCGACGTACACCCGGAAGCCCCGTTCGACGGTGCCGTCGTCGCGGGTGCGCGACGCGGCGATGACCCCAACGTCGTTGAACATGGCCTGGCCGCAGTCGGTGGCGCAGCCCGAGAAGTTGATCTTGAACTTGCGCGGCAACCGCTGCGAGATGGGGTTGCGCAGGAAATGCTTGAACGCCGCGTCAGCCCATGCGCTGATGTCGAGCACCTCGTACGGGCAGGCGCCGGCGAGGTGGCAGCCCATGACGTTGCGCACGGTGTCGCTGCACGCTTCGCGCGTGGTGAGCCCGACGGAACCGAGCAGGCGGATGACCGTGGGGCAGTCGTCGAGTTGCACGAAGTGCATCTGATAGTTCTGGCGGGTGGTGATGTGCGCCCAGCCACGCGAGTACGTGTCGGAGATGAACGCGATCATCTCGAGCTGCTCGGGGGTGGCCGAGCCGTACGGGAACTTCACCCGCACCATCTGCGCGGTGCCACCCTGGCGCTGACCGTAGATGCCGTTGGCCAGACGGAACACGCGGAAGACGTCTTCGTCGAGTGTGCCGGCCTTGTAACGGGCGAGCATGGTGTCGAACTTCGCGGCGTCGGCTTCGATTGCCGGATCGACCGGAACCGCTCGCAGGATCGAATCGGCGATCACAGGATTCATAGACTGATTCCTTACGGGAGGTCGGTGGCGGCGACTGCGCCGTCGAACGCGAGTTGGGCGACGAGCAGTGCACGAGCGTCGGCTATGCGGCCCTGCGCCACAAGCTCGGGGAGCCCGCTGTCGAGCGCGCGACGCCACGCCGGCACCTCGGTCGAAACGCCGGCCAGGCGCAGGTCGTCGCGCACCTCGGCCAGCAGGTCGAGCACATCGACGAGCGAATCGTCGAGCACCGCTTCGATGCGGGCCTTCAACCAACCGGCGAACGCGGGGCTGCGGCCGGCCGTGGACACCGTGACCTGGATATCTCCGAGGCGCGCCACGGCGGGCAGCGTAAACGTGCAGTTGTCGGGGTCGTCGGCCGAGTTGACCGGAACACCGGTGGCCCGGGCGTCGCGCGAGACCTGGGTATCGACGTCGACCACGCCGGTCGCGGTGACGACCATGCGATACGAGGCGGCCTCGCCCCGTTGGTATTCACGTTGGTGCCAGCGCACCGCGGGGTTGTCTCGCAGGGCGTCGACCGCGTCCGGGGCCACGACCGTGACCATTGCCCCGGCCTCGAGCAAGCCCGCAACCTTGCGGGCGGCGACCGGGCCGCCCCCCACGACGAGCACCGGTTGCTCGCGCAACTCAAGGTTCACCGGGTACTGCGGGGCGCGTGTGCGTCGATCGAGTGGCGTGCTCACACTCACAGGTGCAAACCGCACTCGGTCTTGCCCGAGCCGGCCCAGCGACCGGAGCGGGGATCTTCGCCTTGGGCCACCTTGCTCGTGCAGGGCCAGCACCCGATCGAGGGGTAGCCCTGGTGCTGCAACGGGTTCACGATGACGTCGTTCTCGAGGATGTAGGCGTTGACTTCGTCGTCGGACCAGTTGGCGATGGGGCACACCTTGACCACACCGCGCTTATCACGGCTGACGATGGCGGAGTTGGCCCGGGATTCGGTCTCGGCCCGGCGCAGCCCGGTGAGCCAGGCGTCCTTCTCCGCCATGACGCGGTCGAGCACGGCCACCTTGCGGGCGGCACAGCAGCCCTCGGTGCCGAGAGTGAACAGATCGCCGACGGTGGGCTTGGCCCGCTCGACGCGGAGGTTGAGCTGGTAGCGCTGCTGGGCCTTGCGCACGGTGAGTAGCGTCTCGGGGAAGTGGAAGCCCGTGTCAAGGAAGACGATCTCGATGTCGGGATCGACCTTGGTGGCGATGTCGATCAGCACGGTGTCGGCCATGGAGGCGGCCACGCAGAGGCGGGAGCCGAACGTCTCGATGGTCCAGCCGACGATGTCGGTAGCGGACCACGTCTCGAAGCGCTCGCTGATCGCGTCGAGCTCGACGTCGGTGAGACGTGGAGCGCTCAGACTCGCGTCAACGGTGGCGGAAGTGGTCTGCATCGGTTCGTCCTTGGCCGGAGATTGCTCTAACCGCATCGAATAGCGGGCAATTCCGATCGGAATACTCAGGTTTAGTCTGGACGCCCGAAAATCGCAACCTCACAACACCTCGAAGCGTGCCGACCCGACCATGGCCGGGCTCACCGGACCGCCCCTTCGACCCACCCTGACGCCGCATCAGACAACGTCGGGAGCGACCGATAGTCTTCCGCCCGGTTCAAGTTCGAGATGAGGGGTGGACGATGTCCGACAAAGCACTGCTCGCTGGCGTACGCGTAATCGAGAGCTCGATGCTCGGCCCGGCCGAGCTCGGCGGGTTGCTCGCTGATCTCGGCGCCGAGGTCATCAAGGTCGAACCGCCCCAGGGCGACTACGGCCGCCAGATGACCTGGCCGATCATGAAGGCGAGCGACGGCAACGGCGAGAACTCGCTCCTGTCGCTGCACGTCAATCGGGGCAAGAAGTCGATCGCCCTCGACCTCCGCAAGCCCGAAGGCGTCGAGGTCTACCTCGACATGGTCAAGGGCGCCGACTGCGTCATCGAGGCCATGCGCCCCGGCGCACTCGCCAAGCGCGGCCTTTCGTTCGAGAAAATGCAGGAGGTAAACCCGGCCATCGTGTTCTGCAGCATCTCGGGTTACGGCGCCACCGGCCCCTACCGCGACATGCCCAGCCACGGCATCGCCTACGACACGTGGGCCGGCCAGGTCCCTATCGAGACCGATGACGACGGCTTCGCCTACTTCCCCGGCCACACCGGCGTCGGCATCCACGCCGGCCCGGTCTACGGCGCGCTGGCGATCCTCGCCGCAGTCATCCGGGCCCGAGCGACAGGTGAGGGCTGCTACCTCGAGATCGCCCAGAGCGACGCCGCTGCGTTCTTCGACTGGTACCGCATCGAGAGCTACCAGGGCTACCGCCGCCCCATCGAAGAGGTGTACGGCAACAAGTCCGACAACTACGAGCGTCGCGAGCCAGGCACCGCCGGCATGCGTCCCGGTGTGCGGTACCAGGTGTACGCGACCAAGGACGATCGCCACGTGTTGTTCATGGCCAGCGAGCAGGCCTTCTGGAAGAACTTCTGTGCCGGCATCGACCGCATGGACCTGTTCGACAAGTGGCCGGGGTCGAAGTACGGCGATCACGCCCGCAACAACCTCGAACTACGGGCCATCCTCACCGAGATCTACAAGTCGCGCACCGCGGTCGAGTGGATCGAGTTCGGCAACGCGAACAACACGCCGATCGCCCCGGTGAACACCCCCGAGAACATCGTCGACGACCCGCAGTTCCAGCACCGCATGGGGTTCATCTCCCACGAGATCCTCGACGCCGACATGCTGCCGTACCCGGTCAAGGTCGAGGGGGCCGAGATCCCGGTGCCCACCAAGGCGCCGAACTGCGGGCAGGACACCGATGCCGTGCTCGCCGGCCTCGGCTACGACGCGGCCAAGATCGCCGCGCTGCGCGCCGGCGAGGTCGCGTACTGATCTGACTCGTACGCCATGCCGCTCGAGTGTCGAGTTGTGCACCTCTGCGGTGCGTAACTCGACACTCGACGTCTGTTCGCGGCAGCGGGCCCGCAGATAACGTCAGGGGCGGTCGGCGCGCCTGCGCCGTTCTCGCTCGACTGCAGGAGCTCACCGTGGCCGGATCCGTCATCATCAGCGGCGCTCGCACGCCCATCGGCAAGCTGGCCGGGGGCCTGGCCTCTTTTCGCGCCACCGACCTCGGCGGGTTCGCGATCAAGGCCGCGCTCGAACGTGCGGGCATCACCGGCGATCAGGTCGACTACGCGTTCCTCGGCCAGGTGATCATGGCGGGCAGCGGCCAGGCCTCGGCCCGCAAGGCCGCGTTCGACGGTGGCCTGCCGCTCACCGTTCCCTCCACTGGCGTCAACAAGGTCTGCCTCTCGGGCATCAACGCCATCTACCTGGCCGACAAGATGATCCAGGACGGCGAGGCCGACATCGTCGTCGCCGGCGGCATGGAGTCGATGACCAACGCGCCGTACCTGCTCGCCAACGCACGCTCCGGCTACCGCTACGGCGACGGCACCCTGCACGACTCGATGTTGTTCGACGGCCTCACCTGCGGCCTCGAAGACATCCCCATGGGCCTCAGCACCGAGCGCTACGCGAAGGCTGCAGGCTTGGCCCGCGAGCCGCAGGATGCGTTCGCCGCGCAGTCCCACGAGCGCGCCGCGCGTGCGCAGAAGGACGGCCTTTTCGACGCCGAAATCGCGCCGGTCAACGTTCCTCAGCGGCGCGGGGAGCCCCTGGTCTTCAGCATGGATGAAGGCATTCGCGTCGGTACCACCGCCGACTCGCTCGGCAAGCTGCCCGCCGCGTTCGAAAAGGGTGGCAACGTCACGGCCGGCAACGCGTCGCAGATCTCCGACGGCGGCGCGGCGGTCATCGTCGCGTCGAAGGCCGCTGCCGAGCGACTCGGCATCACGCCCCTCGCCGAGATCATCGGATACGGCCAGGTCGCTGGGCCCGACACCTCGCTGCTCACGCAACCCGCGAACGCGATTCGCAAGGCGCTCGCCCGCACCGGCGGTTCGGTCAGCGACATCGACCTGTTCGAGCTGAACGAGGCGTTCGCCGCGGTCGGCCTCGCGTCTATGGCCGACCTCGGCATCACCGACGACATCTGCAACGTGAACGGCGGCGCCATCGCGCTCGGCCACCCCATCGGCATGTCGGGCACCCGCATCGTGCTCACCCTCGCCCTCGAGCTCGCCCGTCGCGGCGGCGGCCTCGGTGCCGCAGCCCTGTGCGGCGGCGGCGGCCAGGGTGACGCCATGCTCATCAGAGTCTGAGGGTCGTTCGGGGTCTGAGGGTCGTTCGGGGTCTGAGGGTCGTTCGGGGTCTGAGGGTCGTTCGGGGTCTGAGGGTCGTTCGGGGTCTGAGGGTCGTTCGGGGTCTGAGGGTCGTTCGCGTCTGGGCGATCTACGCTGCATGCGTTCGTCTACGACGACTCAGGGGGACATATGTCTGCGCACGATCTGGTGATCCGGGGCGGCACGGTGGTCGACGGTACGGGCGCCGCGCCGCGCCTGGCCGATGTGGCGATCGACGATGGGCTGATCACCGCAGTCGGTGATGTGCCCGGGCACGGCACCGACGAGATCGACGCGACGGGGCTGCTCGTCACACCCGGCTGGGTCGACGTGCACACGCACTACGACGGTCAGGTCACCTGGGACCCGGAGCTCACGCCTTCGTCCTGGCACGGCGTCACCACGGCGGTCATGGGCAACTGCGGCGTCGGCTTCGCGCCGGTCATGCCCGATCGCCACGAGTGGCTGATCAACCTCATGGAAGGGGTCGAGGACATCCCCGGCACCGCGCTGCACGAGGGGATCAGCTGGGGCTGGGAGTCGTTCCCCGAGTACCTCGACGTGATCGACCGCATGCCGCGCGTGCTCGACATCGGCACGCAGATCCCGCACGCCGCCCTGCGCGGCTACGTCATGGGCGACCGGGGCGCCGACCACGCCGAGATCCCGACCACTGAGGAGATCGCCCGCATGGGCCGCCTGGTGATCGAGGCGCTCGACGCGGGAGCGCTCGGGTTCACCACCTCGCGATCGGTGGCCCACAAGGCGGCCGACGGGCGCTACACCCCCAGCCTCACCGCGAGCGCCGAAGAGATGCTCGGCATTGCACGGGCCATGGGCCAGGCCGGCAAGGGCGTCTTCGAGATCGTCGCCGACCTCGTCGATCTCGACGGCGAGTTCGCGTTGTACCGAGCGATGTGCGAAGCAAGTGGCCGACCGATGTCGATCACCACGTTGCAACGCGCCGAGTTCCCGGCAGACGAGTACCAACGCATCCTCGAACGCATCGAGACCGCGGTGCACGACGGCTTCGACATGCGCGGCCAGGTCGCGGCGCGGCCAGTGGGCTTGATCATGACGCTCGATGGTCGCGTGAACCCGCTGCTGCACTCGCCCACCTACCAACGACTGCTCGCACTCGCGTTGCCCGAACGTGTCGTCGAGATGCGCAAGACCGACGTACGCGCCGCCATCATCAGCGAGCTCGACAACGCGCCCGCCGGCACCAACCCCACCGACCGGTTCCCGTACGTCTTCGTCATGGACGAGTCCGCGAGCTACGACCGCTCACCCGAGGAGTGCATCAAGCGCATCGCGGCGCGCGATGGCGTGAGCATGTACGTGCTCGCCTACGACGCGATGGTCGCGAACGACGGGCGGGGCGCGCTCATGGTGCCGGTGAACAACTTCGCGTCGGGCACCCAACGCGAAGTGCGCGAGATGCTCGTGCACCCGCTCACCGTGCCTGGCCTCGGCGACGCCGGCGCGCACTGCACCATGATCTGCGACGGCAGCTTCCCGACCTACCTCGCGACCTACTGGGGCCGCGACGCACCAAGTGCCGACCGCCTGCCCATCGAATGGGTCGTGAAACGCCAGTGCGCCGACACCGCAGCCCTCGTCGGTCTGCACGATCGCGGCGTGCTCGCCCCGGGCTACCGCGCCGACATCAACGTGATCGACCACAACAAGCTGGCCATCTCGGTGCCCGAGATGCTCTACGACCTGCCGGCCAACGGCAAGCGACTGGTGCAGCGCGCCGCCGGCTACGTGGCCACGCTGGTCGCGGGCGAGGTCACATTCCGCCACGGCGAAGCCACCGGGGCTCGACCCGGCAAGCTCGTGCGCGGCGCCCAAGCAGCACCGACGCGCTAGCTACCGGCGCGGCGCCGCGCTTCGCAGGAATCCCTGGCAAGCTCAACGAAGCCACCTCGACAGGAGCACCGCCATGACGTTCGCCTTTGTGCCGAGCGACGAGGTCACCGGCATCCGCAATCGACTCGATCATCCGGTGATCGACAGCGATGGGCACCTGCTCGAGTTCCTCCCGTTGGTGCGCGACATCCTCGTCGACCTCGCGGGCGAAGACGTGGCCACGCGATTCGATCGCATGGTCAACGGCGGCCGCACGATCCATCAGTTCGAACCGGGCGTGGCCCGTCGCTCGCTCGGGCTTTCACGCACCGCGTTCTGGGGCGTACCCACCAAGAACACGCTCGATCGCGCCACCGGCATCCTCCCCGAGCTGCTCTACGCGCGCCTCGATGAGCTCGGCATCGACTACGCGATGCTCTACCCCACCTTCGGGCTCACGGTCACGGCCTATGCCGACGACGAGCTCCGCCGGTCCATGGCCCGCGCTTTCAACACGTACTACGCCGAGGCGTACAGCGGTCTGCGTGATCGCCTCGAGCCGGTGGCCGCCATCCCGATGTTCACGCCCGAAGAAGCCGTCGACGAACTCGAGTACGCAGTGCGCCACCTCGGGTTGAAAGCCGTGATGCTCTCCGGCGTCATCCCGCGGCCGATGCCCGGCGCCGAGGAACATCGCGGCGCCCGCTGGATCGACACGCTCGGTCACGACTCGATCTATGACTACGACCCCGTGTGGGCCAAGTGCGACGAGCTCGGCGTTGCGCCCACGTTCCATTCCAGCGCGCAGGGCTGGGGCACACGGATGTCGACCACCAACTACGTGTACAACCACATCGGCAGCTTCGCGACCGCGGGCGAAGCCGCGGCACGATCGCTGGTCTTCGGCGGCGTGCCGATGCGCTTTCCGAACCTGCGCTTCGCGTTCCAAGAAGGTGGCGTCGCGTGGGCGTGCAACCTCTACAGCGACATCCTCGGGCACTGGGCCAAGCGCAATCGCCATGCCATCGGGCACTACGACCCTGCAGCCCTCGATCTGGAAGCCCTTGCCGGGCTGTTCGACCAGTTCGCGTCGGGGCGCATCAAGGACCGTCGCGAACGCATGACGTACGGACTCAACATGTTGTCGGAGCCCGAGACCGACCTCGCGGTCGTCGACGAGTTCGCATCGTCGCTCATAGAGCGGCCCGAGGACGTGCTCGACATCTTCACCCGTCAGTTCCACTTCGGTTGCGAGGCGGACGACCCGATGAACGCGATGGCGTTCGACACCTCCGTCAACCCGCACGGCGCCCGCCTGCGCGGCGTGTTCGCATCCGACATCGGCCACTGGGATGTACCCGACTTCCGCGAGGTGCTGCCCGAGGCGTACGAGCTCGTCGAGCACGGCCACTACACCGAAGGCGACTTCGCCGACTTCGTGTTCGGCAACCCGGTGTCGCTGTGGGCCGGCAACAAGCCCGACTTCTTCGACGGCACCGTCGTCGAGAGCGCTGTGCGCAAGCACCTCGCACGCTGACCATGGTCCTGCAGCACCCTGACGCAGTCAGGGCGGCACGCGCCATACCGGTCGATCAGATCGACTTCACCGACGATCGCGTCTGGCGACGCGAGCTCGACCGGTGGGAGCTTTTCCGTACGCTCCGCGAAGAACGCCCGGTGGGGTTCCAACGCGAGACAAAACTCGACCGGTTCCCGGACGGCCCAGGCTATTGGGGGCTCGTCCGCTACGACGACGTGCGTGCGGTGAGCCGCGATCACGAGACGTTCTGCAACGCCCAGGGCTACCTCATCCCCGACCTGCCCGGCGAGATCGGCGAGTTCTTCGGGTCGATGCTGCAGATGGACTCACCGCGCCACACACGGATGCGGCTCATCGTCAACCGCTCGTTCACCCCGCGTCACGTCGCGCGCATCGAGAACTACGTCGACGAGAAAGCCTCGAGCATCGTTGACCGCGTGCTCACCCTCGGCGAGTTCGACTTCGTCGACGAGATCGCCGCGGCGCTCCCGCTCGAGATCATCTGCGAGATGATGGGCATTCCGCTATCGGCGTGGCCCGCGGTGCAGCGCTGTACCAACGTGGTCATGGGGGCCACCGACTCCGAGTACGCGAGCAGCTTCGACGACCTGCTCAACGCCGCGCTCGAGCTCAGCGCAATCGCCGAAGAGATCGCGAACGAACGCCTCGCCAACCCGCTCGACGACCTCACGTCCGCGTTGATGCACGCTGAGGTCGACGGCCATCGCTTGACCGCCGCGGAGTACGCGTCGTTCTTCATCTTGTTGGTGGTCGCCGGAAACGAGACCACCCGCAACGCAGCGACCCACGCGTTCTGGCAGCTCGCGCTCGACCCGTCACAACGGGCGCTGTGGAGTAGCGACATCGACCGCTACACCGCGGGCGCGGTCGAGGAGATCGTGCGGGGGTCATCGCCGGTGCAGCACTTTCGGCGCACCGCGACGCGCGATACCGAGATCAGCGGTCAACCAATCAAGAAGGGCGACAAGGTCGTGCTGTGGTTCGGCGCCGCGAACCGCGATCCGGCGGTCTTCGCCGACCCCGATCGTTTCGACATCGAGCGCACGCCCAACGATCACCTCGGCTTCGGCGCCGGCGGGCCGCACTTTTGTCTCGGCGCGAACCTGGCGCGGCGCGAACTGCGAGCGATCTACACGCAGATCCTCACGCGCCTCGGTGGGCTCGAGGTCACCGGTGAGCCCGACTACCTGCACAGCGCCTTTGTGGACGGCATCAAGCACCTACCTTGCCGGGTGAGGTGAGGTGAGATGAGGGTCTCGACCGACTCACGCAACAACCGCGCGCTCGCCCTCGTGTCGCTCGCCTCGGCGCTCGGCACCCTCGACCTGTCGCTGATGTTCGTCGCCTACCCGGCGATCAAGTCGCACTTCAACGGCGAGTCGCTCACGCTGGTGTCGTGGGTGCTCACGTCCTATTCGATCGTGGCCGCCGCATTGCTGATCCCCGCCGGTCGCATCGCCGATCGCCTCGGGCGGCGCAAGATCTTCGTTCTCAGCATCACGCTTTTCTCCTTCGGCTCGGGCCTGTGCGCTATCGCGCCCAGCGTGCAGTTCCTCATCGCGGCGCGCGTCGTCGCGGCTTGTGGTGGCGCCATGCTCACCCCATCGGCCTTGGCCATCATCATGGCGACGTTCCCGCTCGAACGACGCTCGTGGGCCATCGGCGTGTGGTCCACCGTTTCCGGGGTGGTCGGCACGATGGGCCCCACCATCGGGGGCGTGCTCATCACCTACGCGTCGTGGCGCTGGGCGTTCCTCATGAACGTGCCCATCGGCGTGGCGTGCGTAGTGCTCGCGCCGCGCCTGCTCGAGGAGTCGAAGGTTGAGAACCCGGGGCCACTGCCCGACCTGCTCGGCGTGTCGCTGATCATGGGGGGCATCGCCATGCTGTCGTTCGCGATCGTGCAGTCCAACGTGTGGGGCTGGACCGACCGTGGCACGTTGCTCGCCTTCGCCGTCGCCGTCTCCGCACTCTCGATGTTCTTCCGGCGCTGCGCGACCCAGACCTCCCCCGTGCTCGACCTGAGCATCTTCCGCCCGTTCCTCTTCCGTGCGACCACGGTCGCCGCGTTGTGCGCCGGCATCACGTTCTGGGGCGGCTACTACCTGTTCGTCCAGTTCCTGACCGTCGGGTGGGGCTACACCTACCTGCAAGCGGGCCTGCTCCTCATCCCGATGACCCTCATGGCAAGCGTGGTCGGCGTGCCCGCAGGCCGGCTCATGGATCGCTACGGCAACCGTGTGGTGATGGTGCCGTCGATGATCGCGTTCGTCATGGCCATGACCTACCTGGGGCTCGTGCTCGGACCACGCCACGCGATCTGGATCGTGTGGCTACCGGCCGCAGTGCTCGTCGGCATCACGAACGCCGTCTACTTCCCCGGGGTCAATGCAGCCGGAGCGCGCACCGCGCAGCCCGACGCACTCGGCACCACGGCCGGTGTGGTGCAGACGCTCATCCGCGTGGGTGGCGCACTCGGCACCGCGCTCGGCATAGCGCTCGTGGGTGAGTTCCACCGAGGAGACAACCCGGCAAACCTGCGGCCCGCCTTCCTCGTGCTCGCCGCCGTCGGTGTGGTCGGCGCGCTCGCCGCCTTCCCGCTCGCCACGAAGCGCTTCACACCGGAGAGCGCCGAGCCCCCCGCTACCATCCCTGCTTCGTGACCAGTCAGCTCGACACCATCCACGCCCGCATCGGCATAGGCGGCGTCGTCGCCGACAACCGACTGCAGAGCGTCCACCTCGAGCCGTACCCGCAGCTGTGCGCGCACGGCGTTGTGCGCATCGCCGTTTGGGTGCTCATGGCTGACATCATCGGCGGGTGGGAAGCCGAGCGCAGCTCCGGCACCGACTGGACCTTCACCACCGACTTGTCCGTGCGGGCGCCCGTCCTACGCGTACCAGCGCGGGTGGAAGGCACGTCGGTCGCGTTGCGCATCGGCAAGGGGAACGTGGCGGCCGAAGCGTTCATGCACGACGAGACCGGCGAGTTGTTCGCCTACTCCCAGGTGGGATTCATCCGGATGCCCCGCCGTCCGAACGACCCGCCGAAGCCCGATATGGCGTCGAGCGCGAAGAACTGGGGCCAGCGCGAGCAGCTCGGTTCGTTGCTCGCCGAAGCCGCGGGCGCGCAGGTCATCGACCCGGTCATCGGTCATGTCGAGGTGGTGCTTGACGACGCGCTACGCAACCCCGCCGGGGCCATGCAGGGCGCGATGGTCGCGCTCGTCGGCGAGCTCGCCTCCGAGGAGTTGGCCACGCATCATCTGGGTCGCCAACACGTCGTCACAGACATCGACGTGCGCTACCTCGCGATGGGACGCGTCGGTCCGATCTATTCGCGGGCTGCGTTCATCGGTCCGCCGGCGCTCGGCAGCATCCGCGTCGAGCTACGCGACCGCGGCAACAACGACCGGTTGATGTCGGCCATGCTCGCCCGCGTCGCGCCGGCGCCCGAGCCCTCCTGACGGGCTGTAGATAGCCTTTTTGCTCGTTCTGGATGTTGCCCGACTGGAAAGAGACCACGGAGCTGCCGCGCGGCATCATCCGCTCGGGACACGACACCTCTACGGTGCCCCTCACCGCAACCAACTCGCACTGACCCATCAGTTCCGAGCGTCCCCCATTTGTTCATCGTGGGGTGACAAACGGGTGGGCCGCGAAGCAGTCCTGGTCGGGCACACTGGACAGCTGTGCTGAACGTCCGTGATCTAACCGTCGAAGTCGGCGGCCGCACCTTGCTCGACAAGGTCTCCTTCTCGGTGCGCGCCCGCGACAAGGTTGGCCTGGTCGGGCGCAACGGCGCTGGCAAGACCTCGCTCCTCAAAGTGCTGGGCGGCGGCGCCGAGGCCAAGAGCGGCGTGGTCACCCGCGAGGGTGGCCTCGGCTACCTGTCGCAGGATCCCCGCCTCGACGAGGTCCCCGACGACATCACCTCCATCGAGCGCATCCTCGGTGGTCGCGGGTTCGACGAAGCCCTCTCGCGCATCGAGAAGCTCCGGGTGGGCATGGAGGCCGACCCGAACCCTCGCAACGTCCGCCGGTTCAGCCAGGCCGAGGAGCGCTACCGCCTCGAGGGCGGCTACTCGGCCGACGGTGACGCACGCCGCATCGCATCGGGCCTGGGCCTCGCCGACAACCGGCTCGATCTGGCCTTGGGTGCGCTCTCGGGTGGCGAGCGCCGACGCGTCGAGCTGGCCCGCATCCTCTTCGCCGGCAGCGACGTGCTCCTTCTCGACGAACCCACCAACCACCTCGATGCCGACGCCAAGGAGTGGGTGCTCAAGTTCCTGCGCACGTACAACGGCGCGCTCATCGTGATCAGCCACGACCTCGACCTGCTCGATGAAGCCATCACGCGGGTGCTGCACCTCGATCGCTCCGACGACACCTCCACCGGTTCCATCGTCGAGTACCGCGGCACCTACACGCAGTACCTCACCTCCCGCGATGCCGACGAGACCCGGCTCACCAAGGTGGCCACCCAGCAGGCGGCCGAGATCGGCCGGCTCACCACGCTCGCCGATCGTATGCGGCACTCCACCGCCACGCGGGCCCGCAAAGCGCAAACCCTCGACACCCGCGTCTCGAAGCTCAAGACCACCCAGATCGACGCCCCCAAGAAGAAGCGCACCGCGCACTACGCGTTCCCGCCGCCCGCGCACTGCGGCCGCGACGTCATCCGCGCGTCGGGCCTCGCGAGGAGCTTCGGCGGGCTGCAGGTGTTCGACAAGGTCGGCTTCGACCTCGGTCGCGGTGAGCGCATCATCATCATGGGCTTCAACGGCGCCGGCAAGACCACGCTGCTGCGCATCCTCGCCGGGGTCGACAAACCCGACTCCGGCACCGTGAACTATGGCAGCGGCGTGTCACTCGGTTACTACGCCCAGGAGCACGAGGGCATCATTCCCGGGCTGTCGTTGCTCACCCACATGCGCGAGCAGGCACCCAAGCTCAGCGATCAGGAGCACCGTCGCTTGCTCGGCATGTTCCACCTCACCGGCGACAAAGCCGAGCAGGACGCGGGCACGTTGTCGGGTGGCGAGAAGACCAAGCTCGCGCTCGCCCAGCTCATCGCGGGCAAGCACAACCTGTTGCTGCTCGACGAACCGACGAACAACCTCGACCCCGGCAGTCGCACCGCCATCGGCGACGCGCTCGCCGCGTGGCCGGGCACCGTCATCATCGTCAGCCACGACGAGGAGTTCGTGCGTTCGCTCGAACCCGAGCGCGTGCTGCTCATGCCCGACGGTTCGCTCGACTACTGGCGCGAAGAGTTCCTCGAACTCGTGACATTGACGTAGGGCATCGGTCCGGGCGTCACGCCCAGGCGCCGAGGACCTCGTCTGTGGTGGTGACGGTCGACAGCAGGCCGATCGTGTTCTCGAGCACTGCGTCGCCATATGCCTTGGGAACCCCCGCGACCGCATCGCGCGGCACGACCACCTGATAGCCGAGGTCGTGTGCGCTCAGCACCAGCGCCAGCACGCCCACGTTGATCGAATTACCGGTGGCCACAATGGTGGTGATACCCATATTGCGCAGGATCTGATCGAGCGATGTGCCGGTGAAGGGGCCCATGCCGTGGATGCGCTGCACCTCGACATCGCTCGGCTGCGGGTCGAGCTCGGGCATCACCTGCACGCCCTCCGCGCCGATGTTGAGGCGACCTTGGTTGAGCTTGCGGCTCGCCTTCGACAACCGGCTGGTGAACGCGGAGCCCTGCTCGTCGGGACGGAACGCCGCGGTGCAGTGCACGACCGACGCGCCCACGGCGCGGGCCCCGGCGCAGAGGCGCGCTGCGTTGTCGACCACACCGAGCGCACGCACCTCCTCGGCGAGTTGCTGCATCGCGGCGAGATCACCGGTGATGCCGCGTTGCAACTCCATGGTGAGCACTGCAGTGGTTTCTGGGTTCACGAGCGCGCGCAGATCAATGGGCATGCCGTCTTGCTACCACGCCACGAACGCCGCGCGCCGCGCCCGACATCTCGCAACTGGTAGTTCAGAAGCGCGGCGGGCCGCGCTTCTGAACTACCAGTTCTGGGGAAGGGGGTTATGCGGCCCCAAAGAGGAGGTCGGCCAAGGCGTCGAGGTGAGGCACGCGGGCATGGGCGAACGACTCGTGCAGCCTGTACGGATCGATCTGCACCACGGGCATGCCGGCTGCCTCTGCGCCGCGCACGTCGGCGTGCACCATGTCGCCCACATACAGCGTGCGCGACGCGACAGTGCCGAGTGCCTCGAGCGCCGGGGTGAAGATCGCGGGGTCAGGTTTGGCGACGCCGACCGTGCCCGAGTCGACGATGGCCGCCACCGAGTGGAACGGCCCGTCGCCCACTTGGCACACCCCGAACGAACGCATCTGCTCGGGCGCAGTGCCGTCGTTGTTGCTGACGATTGCGATTGGCATCGATGCCACGACGAATCGCGCGAGCGCGTCGATGTTGTGCTGCTGAGGCCAACGCCACGTGACCTGCACCGGTTGGTTGTACAACGACGCCCACGCAACGAGGCACGACTCGGCCTGGTCGTCGCGCACGCCGATCTCGCGCAAGTACGCCAGCACGTAGTGGCGCCAGAACGCCGGATCGGTCTCGGGGATGTCGAGCGCCGAGACCGCGTGCACCCCGCCGTAGTGCGCGCGGTGAAAGGCGTCGTCATCGCCCAGTGCGACGTTGATCGAGGCGAGCGCCTCACGCACGGGATCGGGATGCGGCACCAGGAAAACGCCACCGATGTCGAACACCACCGCATCGATCGCCACTGGATCAAACATGAGTAACCACCCGGGAGTCGATAGGGCACGCAAACGAGAGGGGCGACTAGCGTCACACCCCATGCTGCTCGAGAACAAGGTTGCCATCATCACCGGAATCGGCCCGGGCCTCGGCCAGGAACTGGCCTACACCTTCGCGCGCGAAGGGGCGAGCGTCGCTATCTGCTGTCGCCGCGAAGCCGAGCTCGCACGGGTCTCCGCCGAGGTCGAGGCCCAAGGCGGCAACGTGCTCGCGCTCTCCACCGACGTCACCGACCGCGCGGCATGCAAGCGCTTCGTCGATGCCACGGTCGAGCGATTCGGTCGCGTCGACGCGTTGGTCAACAGCGCGTACAACCCCGGTTCGTTCGCGCTGTTCGAGGACGCGAACCTCGACGACTGGCGCGGCCCGCTCGAAGTGAACCTCTTCGGCGCACTCAACATGATCCAAGAAGTGGTTCCGCACCTCAAGACCGCTGGCGGCGGTGCCATCTGCAACATCAACTCGCAGATCCACAAGAAGCCCATGCCCTACCAAGGCAGCTATGGCACCTCGAAGGCCGCTCTCGAGGGCGCGACCAAGTTCCTCGCCAAGGAGCTCGGCGCACACAAGATCCGCGTCAACTCGGTGTTCATGGGATGGATGTGGGGCCCGCCCGTCGAGGGCTACGTCGAGGGCGCCGCGCAGGGCGGCGTCACCCGCGACCAGATCATCGCCAACATCACCAAGGACATTGCACTCGGCGAGATCCCCGACGACTCCGACTGTGCGAACGCCGTCGCCTTCTTGTGCAGCGATTACGCCCGTGTGATCACCGGCGCCGGCCTCGACGTCAACGGCGGCGAGTTCATGCCATAGCCGGCGAAGCCGGATCCGGCGAGGGACCTAACCAGCGAACTGCGCCATGTCGAAGTAGTCACGCCAGGCCCGGATCTTGCCGTCGACGATCTCGAACACCCCGACCACCGGTAGTGCGATGGTCTTGCCGCCCATTTCGAGGTGGTCGGTGCGTTCGTTCATCACCACGCCGCCGTTCGCGACCTGGTGATGCACCTCGAACCGGATGCTCGAGATCATCGACTTCATGCCCACGAGCATCGCGTGCACCGCTTCGCGGCCCTCGGCGGCCGCCATGGGGATGTTGTGGTAAACGCCGTCCTCGGTGAAGTAGGCCGCGAGCTCGTCGGCGTCCATGCGGGTCCACGCCGCGCAGAACTCGGTCACGATCGCATCAGGTGAGCTGGTCATCGGTTCGGTCCCCTTGTCCGGGCGGCGCGTCGCCGTCGTGGCGCGATTCTGCCTGGCCGCGAGCCGTCCCGCTCGACGGAACGAGCCCGGCCCAGGTGGCCCGCAGCGCGTTGTCTATGCTCACCACCATGCCGATGCCGGAAGATCCACGCGCCTTCGACACGATGTTGGGGGTTCCGTCAAACCGCGACTCGTGGCAGAAGGAATTCACCCACGTCCACGACAAGGGCAGTGCCGATCTCAAGCATCCGGCCGGCTACATGTTCAAGGACCTGCCCGAGGTCGACGGTTCGATCGACTACGTCGACTACCTCATCCACGAGATGGACAAGTGGGGTGTCGCGCAAGGGCTCGTGCCGGTGTACCAAGGCGACGAGTACGGCACCCGCGCGGTGAAGACCCACCCCGATCGGCTCTACGGGGTCTACCTCATCGACCCGAACAAGGGCATGGACGACGTGCGCGCCCTGCAACACGCCAATCGCGAGCTCGGCGCGATCGCCGCCGCGTGCTTCCCGTCGGGCACGAACCCGCAGGTGTCGATCAACGGCAAGCAGATGTACCCGTTCTACGCGAAGTGTGTCGAGCTCGACATCCCGATGTTCATCAACGCCGGGGTGCCCGGCCCGCGCATGCGCATGGAAGCGCAGCACGTGATGCACCTCGACGAGGTTTGCTACGACTTCCCCGAGCTCAAGATCGTCACCCGCCACGGCGGCGAGCCATGGGAAGAGCTGCTCGTCAAGCTCATGCTGAAGTGGCCGGGGCTCTACTACTCCACGTCGGCGTTCGCACCCAAGCACTTCCCGAAGGCCATCATCAACTACGCGAACACGCGCGGCGCGAACAAGGTGATGTACGCCGGCTACTTCCCATCAGGATTGAGCCTCGAGCGCATCTTCACCGAGCTACGCAGCGTGCCGTTCAAGGACGACGTCTGGCCCAAGTTCCTCCGCGAGAACGCGCTGCGGGTACTGAACCTCACGTGACGCCGCGTTCCAGGATCGCGCACGTCTCCACTCTCGACGGCCTGCGCGGCCTCTCGGTGCTCAGTCCGCTGATGTTCCACGCACGCGCCGGCGCGCCTGCTCGCCGCATTCAGCGCGGCGTTTGCGCACGGGCTCGCCTGGACCCACATCGGCAACGCTGAGGCCGACGGACACGATGCGTTCTTGGACGACGATGACGGGCGGCCCACCGAGTTGACGTTCGACGCGGGGTTTGAACCCAAGGTTCTGCGCACCGCGCCGAACGTCGCCTCGTATCAGCGATAGTCGAACGCCGCCGCTCCGCGGTCAGGCGGGGCGAGCCGCAAACCACGCGTCGAGCCGGGCGAACAGCTCCTCGCGTGGCAGATCACCCTCGTCGCGCTTGATCGCGAGCAGGAAGGTGAGCGCCTGGCCGACCACGCGGCCCGGCTCGACACCGAGGTGGTGCATCACCTCGGCGCCATCGATACCCGGGCGTTCCGCGGCTTCGCGATCCTCGGCGGCCAGGTCAGCGATGCGGGTCTCGAGATCGTCGATGTCGCGGTGGAGGTTGGCCAGCTTGATCTGGCTGCGGGTGGTGCAGTCGGATCGGACGAGCGCGTTGAGCCGGCCGAGGAGATGGCCGGCATCGCGCGCATAGCGCCGCACCGCGGAGTCGCTCCAACCGTCGGCGTAGCCCTTGAACCGGCCGCTGAGCCGCACCAGCTCCGTCACGTCGTCGACCACATCCGCCGGGTAGCCCATGGCCGCAAGCCGCTTGCGGGTCATGCGCGCGCCCACTGCTTCGTGATGGCGGAAGGTGACCCCGCCGTGCTCGTAAGAACGGGTGCGGGGCTTGCCCACGTCGTGGAAGAGCGCGCCTAGACGCACCAGCAGGTCGGGCGGTGTCTTGGCCACCACGGCGATGGTGTGGGTGAGCACGTCCTTGTGCGTGTGGATCGGGTCCTGTTCCATCTGCATGGCCAGCAACTCGGGAACGAGCTCTTCGACGCGGCCTGTCTTGACGGCGGCCCACAGCGACGACGAGACGTCGGCGTCGAGAAGGATGTGGGACAGCTCGTCGGCCGGCGTGTGCGTGGTGGTGATGGTCATCGTGAGGCTTCGTGCGGTGCTGCTGGGCCGGTACGCCGCGGGGCGCACCTCCAGTCGGGAAGACCTAGCAGTCTGGCAGCTTCGCGGATGGTTGCGACGCGACTTGTCGGATCGCCCTGATCGACCGGCACAGCCCCGCGGTTCGCGCGACGATGGCACCATGACGACGGTTGCACTGTTGAACCAAAAGGGCGGGGTCGGCAAGACCACTGTCACGTTGGGCCTCGCCTCGGCGGCACAGGCCGCCGGTGAGCGGGTGCTCGTGGTTGACCTCGATCCACAGGCCAGCGCAACCTGGACGCTCGGCATCGTGCCCGACAACGCCACGCTGGGCGTCGCAGATGCCATCGCCGCCGGCACCAAGGGGGCCGCCGCCGCCGCGATCGTCGAGTCGGCCTGGAGCCCGCTGGTGTGGGTGCTGCCGTCGAGCAGCGGACTCGCCGATCGCGAGCACGACTCAGGGCGCCTGCTCGAGAAACGCCTCGCCAAAGCGCTCGAGGGGGTCACCGACAGCTACGACCTCGTGCTCATCGACTGCCCACCATCGCTCGGCGGCAATGCCCGCGGCGCACTCACCGCGGCCGACCTGGCGCTCATCGTGGTCGAGCCGGCCAGCTACTCGCTGCGCGGCGTGGCCGCCGTGCTCGACCTCATCGACGACGTATGGGATCGCTCGAACCCCGACCTTGACCTCGCCGGGGTCATCGTAAACAAGATGCCCGCGGTCAGCAGCGAAGCCGACCGCCGCACGGACGAGCTCGTCGAGATGGTCGGCCGTAAGGCGGTGTGGAAGCCGGCGATCCCCAACCGGGTCATCGTCAACCAGGCCCACGGCGAGCAGCGGCCCATCCACAGCTACGGCTACCGGGCCCGCGAGGTGGTCGACGCGCTCGACGCGCTTTACGTCAAGCTTCGCCGGGCCGCGAAGTAGTCACCTGCACCTCCCCCAATTGGTCGCGGTGCTGCGCTAGACCTCGCGGCGATGATCACCGAGCTCACTCCCACGCCCACCGCCCCGCAACCGATTGCGCGCCGCCCCGCGACCATCGGGCTCGTGCTGGGTATCGCGAGCGCGGTGACATCGGTGTTCTGGGTGCTCGCCATCCCCCTCGGCATCCTCGCCGTGGTGCTGAGCTGGCGCGCCGCGCAACAGGCGCGCGGCCGCGACCTTCGTACCATCTCGCTGGCGGTCGGCGGGCTCGTCGTGGGCACCATCGGCGTGCTGCTCGGATTGGGCAGCGCCGTGCTCGGCGACGTTTCTTCCGGTGACCCCGTGCCCGTCGTGATCAACGGCATCCAGACGGCCACGCCCGACGCCGAACATCAACCCCCACTCGACCTCGACCCCGGTGCGCGTTGCACGGTCGACCTTGGCGGCTTGCGCGCCGAGGGCAGCATCACGAACCGCACCGATAAGCCTTGGGGCTACCGGCTAAAGGTGCTGTGGGAGGACTCCGGAGTGATGCTCGCGGAGGGCACGGCGCTGCTCGGGCCGGTCGCGCCCGGCGGGACCACACCGTTCGCCGTGGTCAGCCCCACCGCGGGCAACGCGTCAACCACCTGTCGCGTGAGCGAGATCGACCGCACGAAACCCTGAGCGGGCGCAGGTCAGTACGCGCGTCGAATGAGCGTGAGGCCGTCGCTGATGGGCAACATGACGCTTTCGACGCGCTCGTCGGCCACCACCATCTCGTTGAACGAGCGGACAGCGACGGTCTCGGGGTCGTTCACCGAGGCGTCGATCACCTTGCCCGACCACAGCACGTTGTCGACGAGGATCACGCCATTCGGCGAAAGTCGCTCGACGATCTCGTGGTAGTAGGCCGCGTAGTTGACCTTGTCGGCGTCGATGAACGCCAGGTCTATGTGGGGCGTGTGCGGCAACGCACGCAGCGTCTCGACGGCTGGAGCGATACGGAGATCGATGAGGTCGGCCACGCCGGCCTGTTCCCAGTGCGCACGGCCGACCGAGGTCCACTGCTCGCTCACGTCGCAACACAACAGCCGCCCGCCGGGGGTGAGACCCCGCGCGATGGCCAGTGCGCTGTAGCCGGTGAACGTACCCACCTCGACTGCGTACCGCACACCGAGCGCGCGGGTGAGAAAGGTCATGAACGCGCCCTGCTCGGGGGCAATCTGCATGCCAGCCACACCGCCGAGCGCCACAGTCGCGGCGATCAGCGACTGCTGCACGGGGTCGGGCGCCGACCCGTTCGCCAACAAGTACTCGTGCAGGCCTGAGGTGAGGCCAATCCCCTTGGGATCGCTCATGGCCGCACCCTAGGAGTAGGTGCGGCCATGAGCAACCAAGAACGTGGGGGAAACGCTCAGCGCTTGTCGACGGGGAGGGACAGCATGCGGATCGCGTTGCCCCGCACTGCCTTGTAGATCTGCTCGTCGGTGAGACCGGCGAACATTTTCTCGGCGATGGACAAGGTGTCGGGCCACGACGAGTCGGTGTGGGGGTAGTCGGTCTCGAAGGTGATGTTGTTCTCACCGATGATGTGCAGGTTCTCGAGGCCGTGACGGTCGCGGAAGAAGCACGTGAACACGTGGTCGTAGTAGTAGGTCGACGGCGGGTTCGGGATGGTGTCCTTGACGCCGCCCCATGCCCGGTGCTGGAGCCACACGTCGTCGGCGCGCTCGAGCAGGTACGGGACCCAACCGATCTGGCCTTCGCTGTAGGCCACCTTGAGCTCGGGGTAGCGAATGAACACGCCCGAGAACAAGAAGTCGGTGAGCGACGCGAACGAGTTGTTGAACGACAGGGCCGCGTTGACCGCCGCCGGCGCGTCGGGTGACGCCGCAGGCATCTTCGAGGATGAGCCGATGTGCATGTTGATGGTGGTGTGCGTATCGGAGCACGCTTGGAAGAACGGATCCCAGAAGCCGCTGTGGATGGACGGCAGTCCGAGGTGCGTGGGGATTTCGCTGAAGCACACGGCGTGCACACCACGGGCCGCGTTGCGACGCACCTCAGCGGCGGCGAGGTCGGCGTCCCACAGCGGGACGATGCACAGTGGGATCAGGCGGCCGCCCGAGTCGCCGCACCACTCCTCGACCATCCAGTTGTTGTAGGCGTAGACGCACTCGAGCCCGACCTCACGGTCCTTCGCCTCGGTGAAGGTCTGGCCGCAGAAGCGGGGGAACGTGGGGAAGGCGAGCGACTTCTCGACATGGTCGATGTCCATGTCGAGCAGGCGGAACTTGGGGTCCCAGCACCCTTGACGCATCTCGTCGTAGCTGATGGGCGTGAGCGTCATGTCGTCGCGGGCAAAGCCCACCGCGGCCACGTGGCGCTTGTGGGGGTACATGTTGCCCTCGTAGAACCAGATGTCGCACACGTCGCCGGTCCCGTCTTCGGGGTCGACCTCGTACTCGTAGTTGAGGCCGCCCTTGTACAAGAGGCCGCCGATGCGATGACGCTCGATCTTGGGGCCTTTGTCGCGGTACTTCTCGGGGAGCCAGGTCTGCCAGAGGTGGGCCGGCTCGACCACATGATCATCGACGCTGATGATCAGCGGGATGACCGGCGTTTCGGTGTTGACGGGATTGGGAGCGGTGATCGTCATTGCTGTTCCCCTTCGCGGACGGTTTCGATTTCCTGAACCTGACGGTGTGTCAGATTCTACGCGGGGTCGTGCTGCGTGGCAACCCGCGCGGCGCCCGGACGGACGCGAACACGCGAACCGTACGTCGCTCGTGTGTTCGGCGACGCGCTTCGTCGCCGGCATCGACAGGTGGGCCATGATGCGGGCGCACGACGTTCGCGAAACAAGGGGTAGGCAATGACCGACCGGGATCTGTACCTGCACGAGTACATCGACATCACGGCCCAGAACCAGTGGGACTACATGGAGCATGCCAAGGCGCAGGCCGGCCACGAGAAGGTCGACTTCGAGTTGCTTGGCACCTGGTACACGATGGGCATCACGGGTCGGTGGCCGCAGGTCATCAACATCTGGGAGATCCCCGGCGGCTGGGACGGCTGGCACGGCAAGGTCGATCGCCTCAACCTCAAGCGGCGCACGAACGCTCATCTCGACAAGTGGTGGGACAAGGCCTTCACCTACCGCACCGGTGGTTTCGACCGCCTGCTTGCCAACGCGGCCGGCGGCCCGAACATGGCCAGCCTCGCGGCCAACGGCGTGAAGGGCACGCTGTTCGTACACGAGATGACCGAGGTGCAGCCGGGCACCGCGCTCGAGTACCTCGACGCGGTACGCGAGGTACGCCAGCCCATTCTCAACGACCACGGCCACCGCCTCGTGGGGTTGTGGGAGGTCATGATGAACGACTACGAGGTGTGCACCGTGTGGGCCACCGACGTCGACGCGCACGTCGAGCTGGGCAAGGCCTACGACGTCGCGCGCGGGCTGCTCTCCGAAGATGCCGCCGGGGTGGCCGGCGACTCCCGCATCGTCGACTGGAACCGCACCATGCGCCAGTGGACCACCCGCTTTCGCGAGGAGCTCATGACCCCCGCGCCGGGCACCCATTGCGGCCCTGCCGACTGGGGCCTCGACGACAGCGTCACCGAGGCCTGAGCCGGATCGCCGCGGCCTCACGTGAGCACCGTCGAATATTCCCAGCGTGACCACGTAGTTACGATCGCGTACAACCGCCCGCACACGGCCAACGCGATCAACGGCGAGATGCGCGACGAGCTCAACGCGGCGTGGCACCGCTTCCGCGACGATCGCGACGCGTGGGTGGCCATTCTCACGGGCAACGGCCCGATCTTCTGCGGTGGTGCCGATCTGCGCGACGGCACGGGTTCCACCGGCACCTTCGCCGGCACTTTCTGGGAGATCCCGACGATCAACAGCTTCGAGAGCGGGCTCGAGCTGTACAAGCCCACCATTGCCGCGGTGAACGGCGCGTGCATCGGCTACGGGCTCACCGCTGCGCTGGCATGCGACTTCGTGTTGGCCAGCGATCGTGCCAGCTTTGCCTACCCCGAAGTATTGATGGGCATGGCCACCATCGTCGGCGCGCTACGGCTGCCGAGTCGGGTCGCGTGGGCCGATGCGATGGAGATGCTGCTCACTGGCGAGCGCATCGACGCGACCCGCGCGAAGGAGATCGGCCTCGCCTGGCGCGTCGTGCCCCACGAGCAACTCCTCGACGAGGCAAACGCGCTGGCCGATCGGTTGTGCGCCGGCGCACCTACCGCTTCGCGCGCGATCAAAGAAGTCGCGATGCGCGGCCGGAGCCTGCCGTGGACCGACGCCGTGCGCTTCGGCGAAACCATGCGCAAGGTTGCCGCAGCCACCGACGACGCTGCCGAAGGACGCGCCGCTCGCGCCGAGGACCGCACTCCGGAGTGGCCCGGTTCGTGAGCCAGCGCGCTCAGGTAGCAGCGACGCGCAGGAGGGGTAGGACCTCGGCGCCGAAACGGGCGATCTGCTCGCGCACCGCCGACGGCGCGGTGCCGGGCAGGTTGAACCGCAGACTGAGGCAGTCGGCGCTGGTTGCATCGAGCGCCGCGGCGAGCAGCCCCGCGAGCTCGGCAGCGTCGTGGTCCGTGAGCATCGAATCGCCGGCGACCATGCGCTCGTGGTCGTTCGCTGGCGTGAACGCTGCATAGCGCTGCGCGTCGTCGGCCGCCGCTGATACCGGTGCGTCACCCAACCAGGCGCGCCGGCTCAACACGACGGGCCCCAGTCCACCAGCCTCGCGGTACGCAGCCGCAAGCTCGATCGACCACGCCAGTGGCGACAGGCCGTCGAGCATGACCCCCGCCCCCACCGCAGCAGCCACCCTCACCCCGAACTTCGTCGTGGTCGCACACACCACCGGCACCGGGTGCTCGCGACAGCGCTGCAACGCAGGGTCGCCCCCGAGCGGTGCCGCCGCGTGGCCCCTGAGCGCGCCGACGAGCTCGCCGAGCGCAGCCCGATAGCGCGACGAGCGCTCCTCGAAGGGGACACCCGCCACCTCGAAGTCAGCTGGCGCTGCGCCGACCGCGACACCGAGGCCGACCCGGCCGGGGAACCGAGCAGCGAGCCACGCAGTCTCTTCGGCCACCAGCCCGGATGGACGCAATGGCAACAGCAGCGGGCACGGCGCACCCCAGACACGAGCGGTCGCGCCCAGCGCCCAACCGACGAACTGCAACGGGTTCGGGAGATACCCCGCCAAACCGCCGTGGTGTTCGCTCAACAGCACACCGTCGAAGCCTGCGTCCTCGGCCAACCGTGCGTCGATGAGCATCTCGTCGACGACCGCCACGGGTGGCAGGTCGTGCGGCGACAGCAGCATTGCGACACTGCCGTGGCCGAAGGCATCACCGGCGTTGATCAGCTGTCCTTGGCCAACTGCGACCCGCGGGCCGCGGTGGTCTTGCCCGCCTCACCGAACGCCTTCGCATCGAACGCGCCACGTCGGCAGGTGTGCTCGGCCTCGAGCGCGAGCGCGTCCGCCAGCGACAAGCCGTCGCCCTTGGCGTACAGCCTCAGTACTTCGCTCACTGCTCCGGTCGCCGCGACATCGGCGGCCAACGAGCGGGCGAACACGGCGAGCTCGTCGTGGGGCACGAGGTGGTTGACGAGCCCGATTCGCAGCGCTTCGTCGGCAGCGACGAAGTTGCCGGTGATCGACATTTCGCGTGCCTTGCGCAACCCGACGGCGCGGGGCAGCAACGCGGTGAGGCCCCACGTGGCCACGACGCCGAGGCGCGCGTGCGTATCGGCGAAGCGCGCCCGTTCGGAGGCCACGATGAACGATCCGGAGAGCGCGATCTCGAGCCCACCCGACACGCACGCCCCGTTGACCGCGACGACCACCGGCGTGGTCATGGCGCGCAACACCTTGCCCGGGTTGACGTTGAACTGCGCGTCGAACGCGTTCCACGGTTTCGGCGAGTCGGTCGCCGCGACCTCTTTGAAGTCGACGCCGGCGCTGAACACCGGATCGACCGCTCCGATGACCACCACCCGCGTGGCAGGGTCCTGCTCGGCCTCGGACAACAGCTCGCAGAGTCGGAGCCGCATCGCGAGCGTCAGCGCGTTCTTCGCCTCGGGACGATCGAGCGTGATGGTGCGAATACCGTCGGCGTCGTCGACGAGTAGGAGATCGTCGCTCATGACGCGCCCTTCATCGGAATGCGCTGATTGTTCCACGAGATGATCCGCTCGTCGGGCACAAGGCGGAAGAAGGTGCGGCCCGCGTAGTGCGCCTGTGTCTTCTCCGGCATCGCGCCCCGCTCACCACGGAACGCGGCGTACTTCACGTCGAGCGCGTCGCTGATGCGCTCCATCGTCGGTTCGTCCTCGACGAACTCGACCTGTCCGGTGAGGTGCACGGCTTCGAGCTCGACCCACCTGTCGCCCGATTCCACGAGAAACGACGCCCGCGAGTCCTTGCGGAGCCGAGCCACCTTCTTGGTGCGCGACGGAGCCGCGAGGCAGACCGTGCGATCGAGCGTCACGAACCACACCGGCAACGCGATCGGCATCCCGTCGCGTCGCAACGTGGTGAAGATGCCCGTGTGTGCGTGCTCGAGCACCGCCCACGCCTCTTCAGCATCGAGCCGAACGCTCATGATCGCCCCCGTTCTGGTCCAAAACCCGCAACTGGTAGTTCGAGAGCGTGCCGGGGCGCGCCTTCGAACTACCAGTTGGACGGTAATCGGTCGGGAACGATCAGACCGCGGTCCGCGGCAGGTAGTAGTCGCGTAGCGCGGGGAAACCGTTGAAGCCCACCGTGGAGTACGTGGTGGTGTAGGAGCCGGTCGACAAGATGGTGACGCGGTCTCCGGCTTCGAGCGCGAGCGGCATCTGGTAGTCGGCGTGCTCATACATGATGTCGGCGCTGTCGCAGGTGGGCCCGGCGAGACACACGCGACCGGTGGGGCCGCCGTCGTGCGGCGTGGTGATGCGGAACTTGATCGACTCGCCGAGCGACTCGGTGAGACCGGTGTACACGCCGGCGTCGAGGTACACCCAACGGCAGTCGTCCTCGAGGGAACGGCGCGACACCAGCACGACCTCGCTCTGCATGACACCGGCATCGGCGCACATGTAGCGGCCAGGCTCCGCGATGACCCGGGGCAGGTCGTCGCCGAGCCAGCGGTGCAGTGCGGTGTTGATGGCCCGGGCGTAGGTCTCGACTGCCGGGACCTCGTTGTTGTAGTGCCCGGGGAACCCGCCGCCGATGTTGACCAGGGCGGGCGTGACGTCGAGCGAACGCAGGTGATCGAACACCCGGCCGACGCGCTCGAGTGCTGCGTTCCAGGCCTCGGGGTCGCGCTGTTGCGATCCGACGTGGAACGAGACGCCGACCGGATGCTCTTTCTCGGTCGCACGCGTGAGCAGGTGCATAGCCATCTCCGGACCGCAGCCGAACTTGCGCGACAGCGGCCAGTCGGCCCCGCCACCATCGGTCATCACGCGACAAAAGAGGGTGGCACCGGGCGCCGACTGGACGAGCTTGTCGAGCTCGGAATCACAGTCGAATGCGAACAGGCGAACGCCCTTGTCGTACGCGTACTCGATGTCGACGCGCTTCTTCACCGTGTTGCCGTAGGAGATCCGCGTGGGATCGGCGCCGGCCGCGAGGACCATGTCGATCTCGGCCGGACTGGCCACGTCGAAGCTGGAACCGAGCTCAACGAGGAGCTCGAGGATCTGCGGAGCCGGGTTGGCCTTGATCGCATAGAAGATGTCGGCACACGCGAGTGCGTCGGCAAGCTTGCGGTAGCGATCCGCGACAATGTCGAGGTCGACGACCACGAACGGTGTGGGAAGCGTGTTCTCGGCGAGGAAGTCGTCGAGACGTGTGGTGGAACGGGTCCGGATGGCGTTTTGCGGAACCTGCCGCAGGCGTACGGTCAACGAGACTCCTTCAAGGGGTCGGGGTAGAGCCGGATCATTATTGCGGTTTCGCAGCAATGCGCAAGAGGCCACCAAGTATCGATGAGAAAAAGAAATCTTGACTGATGCATCCGTCAGTTTGACAACGCAGATCAGCTCTCTGACCAGGGGTTTTGTCGCATTCTGACTGACGCATCAGTCGAGTTTGACTGACGCATCAGTCGAGTCGCGATGCTTTGCGGCAAACCAACGCATGCGAGGCCGCGCCGCAGGGCATCGAACTCTGCGACGCGCGCAACTCGCTCACCGCGAGCGGCAAGACCCTCGACGCCGAGGTGTTGAACCGCCTCGCGAAAACCATCGCCGACGCGAAACGGACCGTGTTCTCCATGGCGACCCCACCTTGCCCGCCACGCACGCGTTCCAACTGCGGCCGAATGGGTCGAGCCACCCGCCGGTGTTCGTCGACGCGGCCGCCACGCCAGGCGCGCGCCGGTTCAGCTGAGGTCGGGGATGCGCAGGTCGAGCGTGGCGGCCTCGGTGCCGCCGTCGCACTCGATCACCTTGCCGGTCACGTAGCGACCCGCATCGGACGCGAGGTACAGCGCGCACAGACCGATGTCCTCGGGCACGCCAATGAAGCCGAGCGGCGTCTTGGCCACCATCTCGTCGCGCAGCACCGGCATGGTCAGCACACCTTCGAGCGCCGACGTGGCGATGGAACCGACGGCGATCGCGTTGATGCGGATCCTGGGCGCGCAGTCGAACGCCATCAGCCGAGTCATGTGCGCGAGCGCAGCCTTCGCGGTGCCGTAGGCGACGAAGCCGCGGTCGGCCATGCGGCCCATGAACGACGAGATGTTCACCACACTGCCACCCCCGGCCTCGAGCATGTGCGGGATGGCCAGCTTGGTCAGTTCGAACGCCGTGGTCACATTGAAGTGGAACTGCGACTCGAGTTCGGCGGCCGACACGCCGAGCAGCGCGCCGATACCGCCGCCACCTGCATTGTTCACCACCAGGTCGATTCGGCCGAGGTCGGCTCTGGCCCGCCCGACGAACTCCGCCAGGAACGCCAGGTCGGTGACATCGCCCGGCACAACGAGTGCGCGACACCCGAACGCGCGCACCTCGTCGGCCACCGCATCGAGTTGGTCGAGCGTGCGAGCGGTGATCGCCACGTCGGCGCCCGCTTCGGCGAACACCCGCGCACACCCCGCTCCGATACCACGTCCTGCGCCGGTGATGAGGACGACCTTGCCGTCGAGCCGGAAGCGATCGAGTGCAGCCATGGGTGCTTCTTTCGTTGGTCGCGCCGCTCAGGAGCGCCGGTCGCGCAGGAACGGGAACGAGGATCGGACGTCGGCCACCTGCTGTGGGTCGACCACGGCGGTGACGACCTGTTCGACGCCGGCATCGGCTGCCGCCAGAATCTCGCCCAACGGATCGATGACAAGCGAGTCGCCCAGGTACTCGATGGTCGCGCCCGATCGATCGACGCCTTGGCCGACACGGTTGGTCCCGAGCACGTACGCCTGGTTCTCGATCGCGCGTGCCCGAAGCAGCGTCTGCCAATGCATGCGCCGCGCCGCAGGCCAGTTGGCGACGCAAACGTACAGATCGGTCGAGGCAGCCTTGGCCCACCACGCGTCCGCGAAGCGGAGGTCGTAGCAGACGAACGGCGTGACCCGGACGCCTTCGACATCGAAGGTGAACGTGAGCTCGCCTGCGCCGTAGTGCTCGTCCTCGCCGGCGTAGCTGAAGGGATGCAGCTTGTCGTAGCGCTGCACCACACCGTCGGGGGACGCGAGAACGAATGAGTTGGTCGGCCGCGACGACGGTGCGAGTGGTCGTGCCTTGGTGGGAACCGAACCGCACACCCATACCTGATGAAGCTGCGCCTGCTCGGCGAGGAACTGGGTGCTGGGGCCCGCCGCATCTTCCGCGATGCGCTCGGCGGCCATGGAGAAGCCGGTCGCGTACATCTCGGTGAGGGCCACGAGACGAGCACCGGCGTAGGCGGCCTCGGCGACGAGCGGCGCGAGCAGTTCGAAGTTGCGCTGGGGGTTCTCCCACACGATGTCGTGCTGTATCGCGGCGACTCTCACGAGGTCCTCACAGCTTTCCCAGTCGGGCGATCGCTTCGTCGAGCACTTCTCGTCGCTTGCAGAACGCGAATCGTACGAGAGGGGCGCCTTCGACTACGTCGTCGTAGAGCACCACAGCGGGGATGGCCACCACGCCGACGCGTTCGGGGAGCGCGCGACAAAAGGCCATGCCATCGGCTTCGCCCAGGGAGCGGATGTCGGTGGTGATGAAGTACGTGCCCTGTGGGTGATGCACCGTGAAGCCCGCGGCGCTCAGCCCAGCCGCGAGCAGGTCGCGCTTGTATCGGAGGTCGTCGACGAAAGCGGTGAAGTACGAATCGGGCAACCGTAGCGCAGTGGCGACCGCGGGCTGGAACGGTGCTCCGCTCACGTAGGTAAGGAACTGCTTGACGGTACGCACCGCGGTGACCAGCCCGGGTGACGCGCACAGCCAGCCGACCTTCCAGCCGGTGAACGAGAACGTCTTACCGGCCGACGACACGGTGATGGTGCGGTCGCGCATGCCGGGCAGCGACGCGATGGGCAGGTGCACCGCTTCGTACACGAGGTGCTCGTACACCTCGTCGGCGAGCACGATGAGGTCGTGCTCGATGCACACCTCGGCCAAGGCGCTGAGCTCCGCGCGGGTGAACACCTTGCCCGTGGGGTTGTGCGGGGTGTTGAGCAGCACCAGACGCGTAGCCGGGGTGATGGCCGCCCGAAACGCATCGACGTCGAACGCGAAGTCAGGCGCGCGGAGCGTCACCGGTACGCGGCGAGCGCCCGCCATGGCGATACTCGCCGGATAGCTGTCGTAATAGGGCTCGAGGGATACGACCTCGTCGCCCGGGCCGCACAACGCAAGGATGGTCGCGGCGATCGCCTCAGTGGCCCCGGTGGTGACGAGAACCTCGGTGTCGGGGTCGTAGGTGAGTCCGTAGAACCGTTGCTGGTGCTCGCTGATCGCAAGCCGCAGGTCGGGGATGCCCAACGCTGGCGGGTACTGATTCTGGCCGTCGCGCATGGCGGCGACAGCCGCCTCGAGCACCTCGGCCGGGCCGTCCGTGTCGGGAAAGCCCTGACCGAGGTTGATCGAACCGGTGCGCGCGGCCAAGGCCGACATCTCGCCGAAGATGGTGGCCCCGAAACCCGCAAGGCGCGGGTGGAGGCGCTCACGAGCCACGGGGCGCGCGGGCGGATGCTCAGACAGAGCGGCGCTCGGTGAGCTCAATCGCGTTGTCGCGCAGCACGCGCTTCAGGCTCGCCGGGTCGAGCTCCTTCAGCTCGGTCGCGTAGTCGAGCGGCTGCGGCATGCCCTCGATGTGCGGCCAGTCGGACCCGAAGATCACGCGGTCGGCACCCATGTACTCGATGACCTCGTACGGGTCGTCTTCCCAGAACGGGTTGATCCACACGTGCTCACGGAAGGTGTCGGCCGGGTCTTCCTCGCGGAAGTAGCCAGGCATCTTCTTGACCGTGGACGCCAGCTTCTTGAAGAGGTCGCCGAGATATTCGGAGCCGTTCTCGACCGAGCACAGGCGGATGTTCGGGAAGCGGATGAAGAGCTTCTCGAACACGGCGGTGATGAGGAAGTCGTAGGCGGCGCGCTCGATCGAGAACGTGCGGACCGAGGGCGCCCAGCCGCCACCAAAGGAGGCGCCGAACTTGTCGTCGGCGTAGCCCTGCGAGGAGTACCCGCTATCGCCGGCGTGCACGACGACGGCGATGCCCGACTCGTTCACGCGTGCCCAGAAGGGATCGAAGTACGTGCTGAACGGCGACATCTGCCCGTGGGCCGTGGTGGGGGCCGCCGGCCGCATGCATACGACACGGGCATCGCGCGACAGCGCCCATTCGAGCTCGGCCACCGCATGGTCGACGTCGGCCATGGCGATGTACGGCGCGGCGAAGATGCGGTTCTCGTAGTTACAGCCCCAGTCCTCGTCGAGCCAGCGGTTGAACGCGGTGAACGCGACACCGACCGCTTCGGGATCGTTCTTCAGCAGCTCCTCGTAGAGCACACCGAGCGTGGGGAACAACCAGATCTTCTCGAGCCCCTGCTTGTCCATGATCTTCACGCGGGCATCCGAGTGGCGGTAGTACGCCGGAATCGGCTCGCGGTCGGCCAGGAACTCGATCGGCGACTTCCCGTTGGGGTTGCCCCGGAAGTACTCGTACATCGCGCCGGCCTTGGCGATGGGATCGAAGGTGGGGTTCACCACGGCCTTGCTCAGCTTGCCGCCCACGATCTGGTACTTGCGGCCGTTGATCTCGCACCACTGCACGGTGCGGTCGGCCCACTTGGCGGGCAGGTGTCGGGTGAAGGCGTCGACCGCCTCGTAGTAGTGGTTGTCGGCGTCGAAGGCTAAGAAGTCGATGTCCGTCATCACGCAACGATACCGGCCGCGAACCACCCATTACCAGGCAAGTGGGAGGGTCGCCCGACCCCAGAGGTTGAAAGCTTCGATTCGGGTGGTCGCACCGTCGAGGTGCAGGTCGGGGAAGCGATCGAGCAGCAGTCCCAGTGCGATTCGGCCCTCGACCCGGGCGAGGGTCGCGCCCGGGCAGAAGTGATGTCCGAACCCGAAGCTGAGGTGCTTTCGCACGTCTTCGAGCGGGCGGTCGAGCAGGAACTCGTCGGCCCTCGGCCAGTACGTCGAGTCGCGGTTGGCGGACGCGTAGCAGACCATCATCTTCGCCTTCTCGGGCACGGTCACCCCGTGCACCTCGACTTCGCGGGTCGCCGTGCGGAACAACCCGAGCACCGGCGGGTCGTGGCGGAGAGACTCCTCGATGGCGACGTCGACGAGTGACCGATCGGCACGCACCGCGGCCCACCGAACCGGGTCCTCGAGGAGGCGCCACACCACGTTCGTGAGCAGCGCCGTGCTGGTCTCGTTGCCCCCGAGCATCAACAGCAACAGCACCCACTGCATCTCGTGGTCGGTCAGGCGGCGGCCCTGGTACTCGGCCACGACGAACCCGGAGATCATGTCGTTCGGTACCACGTCGCCGAGGTGCTCCTCCCCCGGCTCGTCGATGCCAGCCGCCGCAAGCAGCCTGCGGCGCCGGTCGATCTCGCCCTGGAAGTACGCGTCGAGGCGAGCGCGCGCCGGGCCTGATGCATGTGGATCGGGAAGGTTGTAGGTGCGCGTGAGGTCGTCCGACATCTCGGCGAACAACGCGAGGTCGACCTCGGGGATGCCGAGCAGCCGCGCGATCACGGTCATGGGGAACGGATACGCGAACGCCGCGTGGAAGTCGGCGCGCCCAAGCGGTGCCATCTGATCGAGAAGGTCGCCGGCGATCTGTTCGAGTTCGGTCTCGAGCGCGCCCACCGTGCGCGGCGTGAATCCACGGATGAACAGACGCCGAAACTCGGTGTGCTCCGGCGGGTCGCTCACCAGCCCGCTGCCGCGCGTGTACTGCGGGCTCGGCCCGTATTTCATCGACCACGTGCCGACGTCGCGCAGCACCTCGGTGACGTCGTCATGGCGGGTGACGGTGAAGAACGGCGGCGTGAACGAAGCGTGGTGGTGCACCGGGCATTCGGTCCGCAACGTGGCGTAAGCCGGGAACGGGTCGGCCAGCACCTCAGGGCTCATCGGGTCATAGGACGCCATAGCCCGGTTGTACTCGCTTGCGCACCCCCGCGCCTCACGCGATCCCCGCGCGCCTCGAATCGTTCTTCGGACATCTGACTACGGCCGGCGTAGTGAGATGTCCGAAGAACCGATCACCGCGCCGCACGTGGCCGCTCCGCGCTGAGGGAGGCGTTCGCTCTACGATCGCCGACATACGGAAGGGGTTCCGAAGATGCCAACGGCTGCGGAGATCCGCGAACAACTCGATCATCCGATCATCGACTGTGACGGGCACATCCGCGAGTTCATGCCCGCGGTGTTGCCCTACCTGCGCGAGTCGCTCGGGCAGCGATTGTTCGATCGGTTCACCTCCGAAGGCTCGGCGTTGACCCGGAGCTACCAAGGCGGGGGCACCGCCGAGCGGGCGCGCACGCGCGCGCCGCAAGGAGCATGGTGGGCGTCGCCCACGAAGAACACGCTCGACCGCACCACCGCGCAGACGCCGCGTCTGATGTACGACCGCCTCGACGAGCTGGGGCTCGACTACGCAGTGCTGTACCCCACGCTCGCGTTCGGCACCACAGGCATCGATGACGCCGAGCTTCGGCTCGGCCTGGTGCGCGGGTACAACGAGTTCTTCGCCGATGTGTACGGCCCGTACCGCGACCGCATGACCGTGGCCGGACTCATCCCGATGCACACCGTCGACGAAGCCCTCGCCGAGCTCGACTTCTGCCACGCCGCCGGGCTCAAGGTGGTGTCAATCCCGCACGGCGTGACGCGTCCAATTCCGTCGCCGCTGGTGACCGACGAGTCGCCGTACCTGTGGCCGGGCCAGCGTCACTGGGTCGACACGTTCGGCCTCGACAGCAACCTCGACTACGACCCGGTGTGGCAGCGCCACCGCGACCTCGGGTTCGCGATCACCGCGCACGGCGGCATGACGCTGCCAGTCGGCGTGTACAGCTCGATCAGCAGCTTCACGTACAACCACATGGGTTCCTTCGTGGCGATGATGTACCCGCTCGCGAAGTCGATGTTCCTCGGCGGGGTCACGGCGCGCTTTCCCGACCTGCCCATCGCCTACCTCGAGTGCGGAGTCGCGTGGGCCTGCTTCATGTTGCATGACCTCGTCGAGCACTGGGAGAAGCGCAGCCGCGACGCTATCGAGTGGACCAACCCTGCGAACCTCGACCTCGTCGAGATGGAACGGCTCATGCGCGCGCATGCTGGCGATTTCGCGTCGCTCGAAGATCGGCTAGCCGAGTACATCGCACCGTTGGCCAACCCGGTGATGACCCCGGACTGCCTCGACGAGTGGGTGCACGTCGCGATCGAACAGGCCGAGGACATCCGCACGCGATTCGTCGACTCGTTCTACTTCGGGTGCGAGGCCGATGATCGCACCACCGCGTTCGCATTCTCGCCGGCCAACGAGTTCGGCGCGTCGTTGCGCGCCGTGCTCAGCTCCGACATCAGCCACTGGGACGTGCGCGACATGAACCGCGTGCTGCCCCACGCGTACTCATTGGTCGAGTCGGGCATCCTCACGCCCGAGCAGTTCGAGGCGTTCACGTTCCGCAACCCGTACGAGTTGCACACCGCGGTGAACCCCGACTTCTTCGAAGGCACCGTGGTCGCCGACGCGGTGCGCTCGGCACGCAATAGCTGAGCACCATTGCCGCTGACGAGTTTTCAACGCAACGTGGCCGGGCGCGGCGCGTTTGCCCTCGACCGAGGAAAGACTGACGATGCGCCCCCAACCGCGCGGTGCCCGCGCCCCTGGTGACGGCGGCCCCGCGATCGTGCAGGAGCTCACTGCTCCAGCGATCATCGTGGCCCGGTGGATACATCGGTGAACTGCGGTCATCCACGATGGGCCTCCCCCAGCTCAGGGCACGTCTTCCCGAGTGTCAGACCCCCTACGTAAAGTCGGCTCCATGAGCTCCTACGTTGGTCCTGCGCAGTTGGTCCTCCCCGATCACACGTGTGAAGTCGAGGTCAACCTCCACGAGTTCGTCGATCTCACCGACGCGCTGCAGTCGCACTGGCGCGGCGTGGTCATGAACGCCTCCTTCGAGCCGGCCGAGGTGGTCGAAGTGCACATCCGCATCCCGGGCCGTGGCGAAGCACCAGCCTCTTTGGCGGCGCGGCGGCTGGTCGGCAACGGGCTCCCACCGTTCCGGGCGAGCTGACGCCGGCCCTCAGTCAATGGGCCGGATGCACATCGCCGGGAACAGGCGCACCACCGGTGCATACAGCTCCTCGGTGCGCACCGCTCGCCGGTAGAGGTACCGCAGCACGGCGAGCTCGCTCACCTCGCTTACCTCGCTCTCGTTGCGAAGCAGCGCGTCGAGCGTCCGCAGGCCAGCCGGCATGTCGGTCACCGACATCCCCAACAGCTCGGTCAGCTCGGCGCACTCGATCGCCGCCACAGCCGGACCGATTCGGTGCAACCGCTCCAGCGTCTCGGTGAGCACGGCGGCCATTTCCGCTCGGTTGCGGGCGAAGTCACCGGTCACGGCGGGCAACACTTCCGTGCGGAGGTTCGCCGCGACCACGTCGTAGAGCGACGTCGGGCCCGCGGCCACATCGGGGAACGCCGGTCGCTCGAGCGTGACCCCCATGGCATCGGCGATCGCCTCGCAGGTGAGGCGATCGTTCAGGATGCGATACGCGAGGTTCAGCGCGACTGGGTTGTGCGGATCGAGATGCTCGGTGATTGCGGCAAGTGCGATCACCGAGCGGATGTAGAGGTGCGCGCAGTAGTACTTCACCTTGGTGACATCGACCGCAATGCCGCTCACCTGCTCGTAGTGGGCGAGCAGCTCCGAGATGTTG
>CAFBMH010000010.1_pt1 | contig 39579 bp, 39 predicted proteins | sample 7268361 | NCBI WGS metagenome assembly CAFBMH01 (sample SAMEA6814057, study PRJEB35770) | freshwater metagenome | biome: Freshwater; feature: Freshwater reservoir; material: water | place: Czech Republic | collected 2017-05-23 | depth 30m m
CCACACCGACCACACCTTCTTGTGGACCGACCGTCAGAACGTCGTCGGGTTCTGGTTCGCCATCGACGACGTCACCACCGTGAACGGTCGCCTCTGGGTGAAACCCGGTGGGCATCGGCCGCCGGTTGGCTCGCGATTCGGGCGCACCGAGAACGACGCGCCGACCATGTGGACGGAGGTGCATGATCCGGCGCCCTATCCCGTCGATGACAGCGTGCCGGCCAAGGCCGACTGCCGGCACGCTGGTCCTGTTGCAGGGCACCCCGCCGAACCTGTCCCGTGAAAGGTCTCAGTCCCATGCATGGCTTCGTCGACCAGGGCGGCCGTTGAAGCGGGCAGGGTAGGCTGACTCATGGCACCCGAGGGCCTCCCGAGCGTCGAGCAGATCCGCCGGGCCCCCAAGGCGCTGCTGCACGACCACCTCGACGGTGGCTTGCGTCCCCGCACCGTGATCGAGCTCGCAGCGGCACAGCACTACGACGCGCTGCCCACCACCGACGAGGCCGCGCTCCGCGAATGGTTCAAGCGTGGCGCGAACCGTCACGACCTCACGCTCTACCTCGAGACGTTCGCCCACACCGTCGGCGTCATGCAAACCGCGGATGCGCTCACACGCGTCGCCGCCGAGTGCGCCGAGGACCTCGCAGACGACGGCGTGGTCTACGCCGAGGTTCGCTTCGCGCCCGAACTTCACGTGAACAACGGGCTGAGCCTGGACGAGGTCACTGAGGCCGTCGTGCGGGGTTTCGCCGAGGGCTCGGCCGGGCGGGGCATTCGCATCGGCACGTTGTGCACAGCCATGCGCACCGCAACCCACTCGCTCGAGATCGCCGAGCTCGCCGTGCGCTGGCGCGACCGTGGCGTGGTCGGCTTCGACATCGCCGGGGCCGAGAAGGGTTACCCGCCCACACAACACCTCGACGCGTTCGAGTACTGCCAGCGCGAGAACTTCCACTTCACGATTCACGCCGGTGAAGCCTTCGGCCCCAAGTCGATCTGGGAGGCGATCCAGTACTGCGGTGCCGAGCGGCTCGGGCACGGGGTGCGCATCCGCGACGACATCTCGCACGACGCCGATGGTCGCGAGACGCTCGGTTTGCTCGCAGCGTATGTACGCGACCGGCGCATCCCGCTCGAGGTGTGCCCGTCATCGAACGTGCACACCGGCGTCAGTCCGACCATTCGCGAGCACCCCATCAAGATGCTCGCCGACCTGCGCTTCCGGGTCACGGTCAACACGGACAACCGGCTGATGTCCGGTTGTTCGATGACCTCCGAGATGGCCGCGCTGGCTGACGCCTTCGGATGGGGCCTCGACCGCATGCGGTGGCTGACCATCAACGCGATGAAGAGCTCGTTCTTGCCGTACGACGAGCGGCTCGAGATCATCGAGGGCGTGATCAAGAAGGGCTACCAGAAGCTGGGCATCGGCGGCTGACGGCGCGATGTGCGCGGCGCGCTCAGGGGCCTTTCGGGTGCCACACCGTCTTGTACTCGACGAACGAGCCGATCGTGTACGGGCTCTGCGATGACTCGTTCGCCCACTGCGCTTCGCGCGGGGTGGCGTGTACCACTCGACTGACCGACGCGGCGGCCGCTTGTTCGGCGGTGACCACCAACGCGCGGTCGCCGGCACATCCGGTGAGATCGATGGTGTCGATGTCGGCGTGCCCGGCCATCCACGGCACGATCTCCGCGCGCCGGCCCGTGAGGATGTTCACGACGCCGCCGGGCACGTCGCTGGTGGCGAGCGCTTCGCCGAGCGTGACCGACGCGAGCGGCCAACGCTCGCTGGCCAGCACCACGCACGTATTGCCGCTGACGATGCACGGTGCAACGCGCGACACGAACGCGAGCAATGGAGCGTCGTCGGGGCACACCACACCGACCACGCCCACGGGCTCGGGCACGGTGAAGTTGAAGTAGGGGCCATCGACCGGGTTCGACGCACCGGTGATCTGTGCGAACTTGTCGGCCCAGCCTGCGTACCAGACCCAACGATCGATGGTGGCGTCGACCTCGCGCTCCGCCGCAGCAGCGCTGACACCGTGCCGCAGCTCGGTGATGAACTGCTCGCGACGGCCCTGCATGACCTCGGCGACGCGGTAGAGGATCTGCGCGCGGTTGTATGCGCTGCGCTTGGCCCACCCGTTCTGCGCGGCACGTGCGGCGATCACTGCGTCGCGTAGATCCTTGCGTGATCCAAGCACGGCATTCGCGACGAGCCGGCCGCGGCTGTTGTTCACTGGGTAAGTGCGCCCGCTCTCGCTGCGGGGGAACGCGCCGTTCACATAGAGCTTGTAGGTCTTTCGTACGTCGATGCTCATGTCGATGCCCCAGCTTGGTCCTCGGCGAACTGGCAGTAGGCGGCGAGGCCGTGGCGTCCGCCTTCACGACCGAACCCCGATTCCTTGTAGCCGCCGAATGGGCTCGTCGGGTCGAATCGGTTGAACGTGTTGGCCCACACCACGCCGGCCCGGAGCTTTTCGGCCATCCAGAGCACGCGGCTCGACTTCTCGGACCATATTCCGGCCGACAGCCCATAGGGCGTGTTGTTCGCTTTCTGCACGGCCTCGTCGGGGGTGCGGAACGTGAGCACCGAGAGCACGGGACCGAAGATCTCTTCGCGGGCGATCCGATGCGATTGAGCGACGTCGGTGAACACGGTGGGGGCGAAGAAGTAGCCCTTGTCGGGCAACGGCCACGCGGACTGGTGCAGCGTCGCGCCTTCGGCGACGCCGGCCTGCACCAAACAGCGGATCTTGTCGAGCTGTGCCTGCGAGTTGATGGCGCCGACATCGGTATTCTTGTCGAGCGGATCGCCGACCCGAAGCGTCTCGATGCGGCGGAGCAAGCGTGACACGACGAGCTCGGCGACCGACTCCTGCACGAGCAGGCGCGAACCCGCACAGCACACGTGGCCCTGGTTGAAGTAGATGCCGTTGACGATGCCCTCGACCGCCTGATCGATGGCCGCGTCCTCGAAGATGATGTTGGCGGCCTTGCCACCCAACTCGAGCGTGAGCCGTTTGCCGCTGCCCGCGATGGCCGACTGGATCTGCTTGCCGACGGCGGTGCTGCCGGTGAACGCAACTTTGTCGATGCCCTTGTGGCCGACCAACGCGGCGCCCGTTGCCCCTGCGCCGGTGATGATGTTGACCACACCCGGCGGGAGGTCGATCTCCTGCATGACCTCGGCGAGCAACAACGCGGTGAGCGGTGTGGTCTCGGCCGGTTTCAACACGACGGTGTTGCCACACGCCAGCGCCGGCGCGAGCTTCCACGCGGCCATGAGTAGTGGAAAGTTCCACGGGATGACTTGCCCTGCGACGCCGAGCGGCTGTGGGGTACGACCGGCGAACGCGTATTCGAGCTTGTCGGCCCATCCCGCGTAGTGGAAGAAGTGCGCGGCGGCGAGTGGGATGTCGACGTCGCGCGACTCCTTGATGGGCTTGCCGCCGTTCATCGATTCGAGCACGGCGAACTCGCGCCCCCGCTCTTGCAGCACTCGAGCGATGCGGTACAGGTACTTCGCCCGTTCCTTGCCGGCGAGAGCGCTCCAGCTGCGGAACGCGCGGCGGGCCGCGCGCACGGCGGCGTCGACGTCGGCCTCGTCGGCCAGCGCGATCTGGGCGAGGGGTGCTTCGGTCGCCGGGTTGATGGTGACGAAGGAACCGCCGTTCTTCGGTTTGACGAAACGGCCGCCGATGAAGAGACCGTAGGAAGGTTGCAGCGAGACGACCGCAGTGGACTCGAGCGCAGGTGCGTACTCGAAGCGGAACAGCGACGACGGTTCGCGGCCGGGCATCGATGACCGAGCGGCCATGGGTGCGGCGGCATCGGTGTTGCTGTTGGTGGGATCAGTCATGTGTCAGTCGACCGTGAAATCGTCGGGGCGTTGGTAGAGGCCAGTGGCTTGCATGCGGAGTTGCATCAGCACGTCGTTGAGCAGCGACGACGCGCCGAGCCGGAAGAGGTGCGGCGTGAGCCAGTCGGGGCCGAGGGTCTCGTTGACGATGACCAAGTACTGCCAGCTCTGCTTCGCCGTACGGATGCCACCGGCAAGTTTGAGACCGACCTTCACGCCGGTCTGCTCGAAGTGATCGCGAATGGCCTCGCTCATGAGCAGCGCGAACGGTGGCGTGGCGTTGACGCCGATCTTGCCCGTAGAGGTCTTGATGAAGTCGCCGCCGGCCGCCATGGCGAGCATCGACGCTCGACGCACGTTGTCGTAGGTGCCGAGCTCGCCCGCCTCGAGGATGACCTTGAGGTGCGCAGCGCCACAGGCCAGCTTCGATGCTGCGATGTCGTCGAAGGCCCGCGCGAGATCACCGGCGAGGAAGGCACTGCGGTTGAGCACGATGTCGATCTCGTCGGCGCCGGCGTCGATCGCTCGACGGATCTCGTCGAGACGCGTGGGCAGTGGCCCGAGACCCGACGGGAACGCGCCGGCCACGCTGGCCACCTTGACCCCGCTGCCCTGCAACGAGTGCTTCGCGATCGCGACGAGCTCGGGGTAGACGCACACGGCGGCGACCGACGGGATGGAGGCGTCGCGTGGGTCGGGCTGCACCGCCTTCGCGCACATCGCGCGCACCTTGCCCGGCGTATCGGTGCCCTCGAGGGTGGTGAGGTCCATGCACTCGATCGCGAGTCGGAGCGCGGCGATCTTCGACGCCTTCTTGATGGAACGACCGGTCAGTGCGGCCGCTCGCGCTTCGAGCCCCACTGCATCGACTGCGGGTATACGCACTGCGCCTGCGGCGAAAGCCCTCACCCAGTCGGGAGGGTTGCTACGAGCGACAAGGGCAGCCATGACCGTGATGCTACCCACCGGTAGGTGAGCGACCGGTTCGTCACGGTCATCGACCATCTGCTCGTTGCCGAGCGCCTCACCCGCATGCGTGACAAGACCACCAAGCATCCGGAGTTCCGCCGCGGCCTCGAGGCGCTGCGCGAAGCCCGCATTACGACCAACGTGTTCGCCGCGTCGATCGACGAACGGCTCAACGTGAACGCCTTCACCGTGCCTGGCCGCGGCGACGCCGGCGACCGCCAATTCGGTTTGGCCTCGCGGCCATCGGGCGCACTCGTTCCGCTGCACTGCACGCGGTTCGCCCGAGTTGACTCGGTGCGCCCGCGACGCGCTCGTTGTTTCTGTGCCGCCCCTCGGGCTTCCCCGGACCGCGGTGGGCTACATCACCGGCTGCCACGAGCGCCACCGACGCAGCGGCGCGTCAGGGCGAAACGAGGGCGGCGACTGCTTTTACGAGGTCGTCTACCTCTTGCGGGCCGCCGTCGCGGGCGCCGGTGGAGGTGATCAACTCGACGTAGACCTTGAGCTTGGGTTCGGTGCCGCTGGGGCGGAGTTGGACGCGAGTGCCATCGTCGAGGATGAGCCGCAGGAGGTCGGTGGGGGGAAGGCCATCGTGCCCGTGTTGGTAGTCGACCACCTCGACCACGCGGTGCTCGCCGAGATGACTTGGTGGCGCGGCGCGCAGCGCAGCCATCGACGCGGCCATGTCGGTTCCCGCGTGGGTTCCCGTGAATCGCACCGACGTGGAACCGCGACGGTGGCGACCGAACTGCTCGGCCAGTTCGTCGAGGCGTTGCAACGGTGAAGAGCCGGCAGCGCGCAGGTCGGCGAACATCTCGAGTGTGGCGACCGCGGCCGAGATGCCGTCCTTGTCGCGCACGATGTCGTTGACCGTGTAGCCGAGTGCTTCCTCGTACCCGAACACGAAGTGGAGATGGGGATCGTCGATAGCCGGGCGCACCACCCACTTGAAACCGGTGAGCGTCTCGGTGAACTGCACACCGGCATGCGCCGCGAGCTTGCTGAGCATCGATGACGACACGACGGTGGTGACGACGAGTCGATCGGGTCCGGATGTGGTGCGTAGCCGATGGTCGCCGAGCAACACGCCGAGGTCGTCGCCGGGCAACACCACATATTCCCCGGGGGCGCGGCGCACCGCGACGCACAGCCGATCAGCATCGGGGTCGTTGGCGATCACGAGGTCGGCGTCGATGTCGCAGGCAAGCGCGAGCGCGAGATCGAGAGCGCCGGGTTCTTCGGGATTGGGGAAGGCCACCGTGGGAAAGTCGGGGTCAGGTTCGGCCTGCTCGGCGACTACGTGGGGCGTGCATCCCACGCGAGCCAGCGCGCGCAGGGCCACATCGCGACCGACGCCGTGCAACGGCGTGTACACGACACGCAGTGCAGTGATGTCGGCACGCGGATGGGTGGGCCCAAGGGTTGCGTCGAGATACGCGTCGACGAGCGTGTCGTCGACGCGCTGCACGGAGCCGCCGTGCGACGCCGCGGGGAGGTCGCGTGGTTGCAGGCCTGCGCTCTCGATGGACGCCTCGATGAAATTGTCGGTTGGCGGGATGATCTGCGCGCCGTCGCCCAAATAGACCTTGTAGCCGTTGTCGCGCGGTGGGTTGTGGCTCGCGGTCACCATGACGCCCGCGTCGGCACACAGGTGCCGTACGGCGAACGCCAGCACCGGTGTGGGCAACCGGCGCGGCAGCAGCAACGCGCGCCGGCCCGCCGAGGCCACGATGGTCGCGGTGTCGGCGGCGAAGTGGTCGGAGTTGTGCCGCGCGTCGAACCCGATGACGACCGTGGCGTCGTCGGGGAGCACCTCGACCAGGCCACGCGCAGCCCGCCGCACGATGACCCGGTTCATGCGATTCGAACCGGCGCCGAGCTCGCCGCGTAACCCCGCGGTGCCGAACGTGAGATGGCGGTCGAAACGATCGTGCAGCGCGACTAGATCGTGCCGTGCGAGAAGCCCGCGCAGCTCGGCGGCCGTGACCGGGTCGGGGTCGGCCGCGAGCCACGCACGAGCGGCATCGAGGATCGACAAGTCGTCCATGCTCACGCCACCTCGATGACCTTGCGCAGAAGACGACCGACGCGCTCGCCCGCCGCCTGTCCTTGGGCGACGACCTCGGCGTGGTCGAGCGGCTTGCCCTGAAGTCCGGCCGCCAGGTTGGTGACGAGCGAGATCGCGAGCACCTCGGCGCCGAGGTGGCGAGCTGCGATGGTCTCGATCGCAGTGGACATGCCGACCAGATCGGCACCGATCACCCGCGCCATGTGAATCTCGGCCGGGGTCTCGTATTGCGGGCCGAGGAACTGTGCGTAGACACCCTCGCCGAGGGTGGGATCGAAGCTTTGCGCGAGCGCACGCAGCCGAGGCGAATACGCGTCGGTGACATCGACGAACCGGATTGCGTAAGGCTTGGGGGGCGGCGGGCCCGCCATCGGCGTCTGCCCCGTGAGGTTGATGTGGTCGCGCAGCAACACGGGCGTGCCGGCCGGGAACGAGGCGTTCAGCGAGCCGCACGCGTTGGTGAGGATGACGACCTTGGCGCCCGCGAGGATGGCCGCACGAACACCGTGCACCACCGTGGCTGGGCCGTGGCCTTCGTAGAGGTGCACGCGCCCACGGAAGATCAGCAGATCGACCGTGCCCGCGCGCGCGTGGCGCAGCGCGCCGCCATGGCCGGGCACCGTGGAGGCTGGGAACCCGGGGAGTTCGTCGAAGGGGCACTCGTTGACGGTGTCGCCCAGCACATCGGCTGCGGGGCCCCATCCGGATCCGAGCACCACGGCCACGCGTGCCTGAACATCACCGAAGCGGGTGCGAATCGCGTCGGCCGCATGCTCGGCGAGGGAGAACGGGTCGTCGGCCACGTCGCGACCCTACCGGCCGCGACGTGGCGCGGAACAGGTCGACGAGCCGGCAGCCGCAGCTCAGGAGTTCCTGGCTAAAACGGCGAACTGGTAGTTCGGGAGCGTTGCGGGCAACGCTCCCGAACTACCAGTTGCGGGAGACTTCGGGTTCCGTCGAAGTACGAGCCCTACTCAGTCGATGTACGCCGCGACACCCATCTCGCGCATGTCGAGGCCCTCGATCTCGTCCTGGAGGGACGACCGGATACCACCCTTGGTGAACTTGTTCTGGAGGAAGAAGAAGCCGTAGGCGATGCCGAAGATGACGGTCCAGATGACCACGACCCCGAGGAGCTGCGCACCGAACTGACCGGCGTCGCCATAGAGGATGCCCTCGACGCCTTCGCTGGGGGAGCCGTTCCAGCCGGCGCCGTACTTGCCGTTGGCGAAGATGCCGACGCAGAGGGCGCCGAAGGTGCCACCGATGCCGTGCACGGCGATGGCGCCTACCGGATCATCGATGCCTTTACGGTCGATGAACAACGCCGCTTCGATCACGATGACGGAGGCAAGTGCGCCGATGACCGCTGCGGCCCACGGGCCGACGAAGGCACACGGCGCCGTGATGGCCACCAGACCGGCGAGCATGCCGTTGATCATCATGGTCGGGTCGGGCTTCCCGGTGCGGAAGGTCATGTAGTACATGGCCACGACTGCACCGATCGCTGCGGCGATGCCCGTGTTGGTCGCTGCCGTGGCGAACTGCACGTCGGTGACCGCAAAGGTCGAGGCGGCGTTGAAGCCGAACCAGCCAAACAGCAGGATGAAGCAGCCGAGCTGCGCCATCGGAATGTTGTGGCCGGGGATGGCCCGCACCTTGCCGTCGGGGCTGATCTTGCCGTAGCGAGGGCCGAGGATGAGCGCACCGGCGAGGGCGGCTGCGCCGCCGACGGCGTGCACCACGCCCGAGCCGGCGAAGTCGGCGTAGCCGGCACCGAGGCTCATGGAGTCCCAGCTCTTGGCGAGCCAGCCGCCGCCCCAGGTCCACGCCGCGAACAGCGGGTAGTAGATGGCGCCACAGAACAGGCCCCAGATCACGAAGCTCTTCCACTTCCAGCGCTCGGCCATGGAGCCGGTCGGGATGGTGGCCACGGTGTCCATGAAGGCCACCATGTAGAGGAAGAAGCCCAGCAGTGCGGCGCTGGCGCCGTCACCCAGGTGGTCCCAGCCGGACCACAAGAAGATCCAGCTGCCGCTGCCGAGGAGCGGTTCGGCGTTCATCGGCGCATCGAGACCGAAGGCCGAGTAGGTGAAGCCGCCGAAGGCGAGCGGGAAGCCGATGAACAAGAAGCCGACGAAACCCAGGCCGAAGATGGCGAAGTTCGTGCTCATGACGTGCGCCGCGTTCTTTTTCTGCGTGAGGCCGGTCTCGACGAGCGCGAAACCGGCCTGCATGAAGATCACGAGCGCGGCGCCGATGACCACCCACATGAGGCTGGTCTGCTGACCGAGCACTGCGACCGGATCGGGTTCGTCCTGGGCGTAGGCCGCTCCTCCCAGGGCAATGAAAGCAACGGTGGCGCCAAAGGCACCCCCTGCGGTGTATTTCAGCGCTTTGCGCACGGGTCCTCCCACGGAAGTGGCTGGTAGTTGGGTTGGGACCGTCGGCAGCTCTGGCGCCGGTCGGTGGTCAACGTAGAAGGGGCACGTTTCTGGAATATCGCTACCTTGTTTCCGCTGTGTATTTTCCTTGACGGTTTCTTCGCGGCGGCCCTCGGCGTTGCCGAAGGGTGCTCCGAACCGTCGCAGGGCGCGCGAACAGGTTGGACGCACTCGGCCTGATGACTGAGGATGGACCCTTGACCCTCGCCGACGAACAGGTACCTGGCCCGGTGCGCAACGGCGGTACCTTGCGCCGTGACCGGCGGGCCGTGATCGGTGGCCGCGAGTTCCTGGGTCTCGTGGCCGGTTGCATGGCCATGGCCGCCGTGGGCATAGACCTGCTCCTGCCGGCGTTCGCCGACATGCGCAGGGAGTTCGGGCTCGCGCCCGACTCGACGCGCGTCGCGCTGCTCATCACCGCGTTCTTCTTGGGCCTGGCGGCCGGGCAGATCGTCTATGGCCCGTTGTCCGACCGGTTCGGCCGCAAGCCCATGCTCTATGCCGGGCTCAGTATCTATGCGACGGCAGCGGCGGCGGCGTCGTTCGCTCCGTCGCTGAACTGGCTCATCGCCTGTCGCGTGGTGTGGGGTATGGGAGCAGCCGCACCGCGATCGCTCGCGCTTGCGATGGTGCGCGACAGTTTCGAGGGTGAACGCATGGCCCGCACCATGTCGTTGGTGATGGCCACGTTCATCACCGTCCCCGTGATTGCACCCACGATCGGCGCGGGGATCATCGCCATCTTCGGCTGGCGCTCGGTGTTCTGGTTTCAGTTCTCCATCGCACTGGTGTTAATGGTCTGGCTCACGCGTCTACCGGAGACGCTCCCGCCTGAGCGCCGACGCTCGGTGAGCCCGCGCGCAATTGGCGAAGCGTTCTGCACGGTCGTGAACACCCGCCAGAGCGTCGGCTTCGGTCTGGCGGTCATGTTTCTGTTCGGCGTGATGTCGTCCTACATCGCGAGCTCCGAGATCATCATCGACGATGTCTTCGGCCATGGCGACCTGTTCCCGCTGTTCTTCGGGCTGCTGGCCATCGTGATGGCCGCCGGCTCACTCTTGAACGCGCGCATCGTCACGTCTGTCGGTCTGCACCGATTGGTGCGTGTCACCTCGCTGCTCGCAGTGGGCGGAACCGCACTTTTCGCGCTGGTGTCGATGAGCACCGATGGCAAGCCGCCGTTCGTGGTGTTCCTGGCGCTTACCGCGCTGGTGCTGATCGCCAACTCCATTCTTCTGCCCAATGCGAACACCGCGTCGATGCAGCGCGTGCCACACGTGGCCGGCATGGCGGCAGCGGTGATCGGCATGGTCAGCACCGGTGGTGGAGCGCTGCTCGGTGCCATCGTCGCCGCCACCTTCGATGGCACGACGCGTTCGTTCGCCTACGGCTCGTTCGCGTTCACGTGTGCCGCGGCGATCTGCATCAACGTGGTGGCCGGCCCACCCGCGGCGCGTTCGACCTGAGCGGTTTCAGGCGCTGGCCACGAGGTCGCGCGCGTTCTCGCGCATGACACGCCGCAGATCGTCGTAGGACAACGCCGGGAGCGAATCGGCGAACGAGCGCGGATTCGCCAACCCTTCGGCATGGGGGAAGTCGGAACCGAACAGCACCTGCGTCGCGCCGATCAGATCGACGAGATCGGCGATGGGTTCTTCGTGGTACGGCGACACGAACACGTGACGCTTGAAGATCGCGCTCGGTCGTTCGGTGATGCGACCACCGGGCCATGGGCCGTTGCGGCCCATGCCACCCATCTTGTCCATGGCGCGCATGAGGTACGGGACCCACAACGAGCCGTTCTCGATGGACATGACTCGGATTCTTGGGAAGCGCGCAAAGAAGTTGTGAAAGATCAGCGCGGCGATCGTGTCCATGACCGGGCGGTCGCCGTAGAAGCAGGTCCACTGGAACGCAGACTGGCGGTGAGACGGCGGCGTTGGTTGCTCGCCCCATTGCACCGAGAAGAGCTCGTTGTAACCCGACTCGCCGATGTGCAGGCCGAGCACCAACCCGGCCTCGTTCACGCGGGCCCAGAACGGATCGAAGTACGGATCGGAGGGCGCCCGACCGTATGCCGGGCCGGCGCGAAGGCAGATCGCGCGCGCGCCGCGCGCGATGGCCCACTCGAGCTCGATGATGGCCTGGTCGAGGTCGCGCAACGACATGAGCGGTGGGGCGTAGATGCGACCCGCGTGGTCGAAGCCCCACTCGTCGTCGAGCCAGGTGTTGAACGCCCGGAAGTTCGCGTAGAGCTGCTCGGGGTCGTCCTTCATGAACGCCTCGACGCACACGGCGAGTGTGGGGAACATGAACGTCGACTCGATGCCTTGCGCGTCGAGCAACGCGAGACGCTCGGTGCGGGCGACATACTCGCGTGGCATCTGCACGATGGTGCTGGTGCCACGTACGTCAGCTGAGCTCGATTTCATCGAGCGCAGCATTTCGCGCAGGGCGCCCGGTGGAACCACGGTGTCGTAGTTGCGATGCTCGAGGAACGTGAACGGCTTGTCGCCGATGAGGACTCGCTCGACACCGGCCGCGTCGACCACCGGACGGATTGCCTTGTGGGCGAGCTTGGGCTCCATGAACCGCGTGAAGGCGTCTCGCGGCTCGTAGTAATGGTTGTCGGAGTCGAATAGCGGATAGTCGATGGTGGCCGTCATGTGCGCTCCTCGATCTACTCCTTCGACGGAGTGAACGGGTAGAGAGTGATGTCGTCGGACGCGTCGAAGTAGGTGGCCTCGACGCGCATGCCGACCTCGAGGGCGTCGATTTCGCAACCGACGATGTTGGTGAGCATGAGGGGCCCTTCGTCGAGTTCGACGATGGCAACGACGTACGGCAGGTCATCGATGAACGCTGGCGTCGCCGGACGATGCTGGATGACGTAGCTGTACAACGTGCCCCGCGCGCTGGTGGGCACCCATTGGTGCTCCTCGGCAAGGCACACGCGACAGAGCACCAATGGTGGGAAGCGATGCGCACCACACGCGTCGCAGCGTTGCAGACGAATCTCGCGTTCCTTGGTACCGTCCCAGAACGGCTGTGACAACGGCGTGGGGTGAGGCAGCGGCTTGGTCCACTCGGTCATGGCTCAGTCCTTCGCCAGGATCGACATCGAGAACGCACCGGTGAACGGCCCGCACGCGACCGCGAGCTTGGGGTCGCGCACCTTGCGGCAGATCGAGCGGTCGTAGGTGTGCTCACCGAGGTGCGAGTTGGGACACAGGTCGGGGGTGTCGTTGCGGAACTGCCGCACGGCTTCGATGATGCGCAGGTTGTAGGGGTTGATGCAGTGGCTGTAGCCGAGGTTGCCGCCGTCGGGGCTGACCGGAAACCGTTGATCGAGGCCGATGTTTTCGACGCAGAACGGGCCGCCGTCGCCGACCTCGCAGAACCCCGCCGCCTCGTACTCCATGGGTACGCCGCTCGCGAAGTGGTCGTACGTGGTGACGAAGTCGATGTCGTCGTGCGTCACGCCGGCGCGGGAGAACGCTCCGAGCATGCGGTCGCGGGTCTCGAGGGGTTGCAGCGTGGGCGGGAAGTAGTAGCTGGTGTAAAAGCAGCCGATCCCACCCGAGAGCACCCAGACCGGTGTGCTCTTGCAGTCCTTCGCCCGATCGGCGGATGTGACGATGATGCACGATCCGCCGTCGTTGACGAGCGCGCACATGAGCAGCGTGTACGGATCGGCGATCATGCGCGAATCGAGCACATCCTGCGCGGTGTATGGCCCACGGCCGAACATCACGGCCTCGGGATTGATGTTCGCGTTGTTGCGCAGCGTGGCGGCGCAGTGCGCGAGTTGTTCGCTCGTGGTGCCGTAGAGCGCCATGTGCCGGCGGGTTTGCAGCGCCATCTGGGCGGGCGTGGTCGAACCGGTCCACTCGGTGAACTCATAACCTGGCCGGGTGTAGGCCGCGGTCGCGCCGTCAGTCTCCTCTTGGCTGCCGCCGAACGGGATCGCGATCACGTCGGCTACGTGGTCGCGCACCATCGCGGCGGCGTACAGCAGTGCGGGCACGCCCGAGAAATGCGACGTGAACCGCATCGGGTTACCGAGCTGGAACGCCACCTCACCGAGCGTGTTCCCGGCGCCGGTACCGGCGGGAAACTCGAACGAGATGACACCGTCGACGTCGTTCTTGGTCATGCCGGCATCGTCGAGCGCGCCGTTGAACGACTCGAGCATGAGCGACAGCGCAGTTCGACCGAGGTTCCGGCCTTGCTTGGTGGCGTGGACGCCGACAATCGCGACGTCTCGTGGGGCGGGCATGCTGACCTCCGGGTTCGGCGGACTGTACCGGACGAAGGTGCGTCGACGAGCGGTCAGGCACCGGTGAGGCCCCGCGTGCCCACCACGCCGTCGATCCAGTAGTGGTTCGCCGTGATCACCACCACGATCGACGCGGCTGCACCGTGCACTGCGCCTTGGTAAGTGGAGCGCGCGCACATGCCCCGCCCCGAGGGAGAGGTCGGGGCGGGGCATTTTGCGCGAACTGCCGGGGAGGGGTCAGCAGCTCAGATCATTCGTACCGATCAGGGAGTGGTGGTGGTGCTCCCGGCACCATGCGAGCCGGAAGGTGCGCCGTGGGCCGCCGGGCCGGGGCCACCTCAGCGGCCGGGTCCGGGGCCACCGGGGCGGCCGGGGCCGTGGCCACCCGGGCGGCCGGGTCCGTCGCCACCGGGGCCGTCGCCATCCGGGCGGCCGGGGCCGTCGCCACCCGGGCCACCGGGGCCACCGTGCGGCGCCGTGCCGTCGAGCATGGCGGTCACCATCGCCGGGACACCGGCCTTGATGGTGGCCGCAGTCTCGGCGGTGATCTTGCCGTCGGTCAGGCCCTGATCGATGCGGGCCATGGCCTTGTCGGTGAGCAGCGTGGTGAGGGCCGCGACTTTGTCGCCGGCGATCGAGCTCAGCGTCGCGCCACCCTCGAGTTGGGTGCGGAGGTCATCGGCGGTGATTCCGAGTGCCGTGGCGATGTCGTCGAGGTTCGCCCCCCCGATGCCCCGCAGCTTCTTCTCGGGCGCCGGGTTCGCAGCTCGGGCCGCGTCCAACTTGGCGGCGATCGCGTCGGCTTGGGCCTGGGTGATGGTGCCGTCGGTGACGAGGCCGTCGAGCACCGACTTCAGGGCACCGCCGCGGGTGGGCGCCGCAGCCGTGGCGCCGGTCGAGCCGGTTTGGGCGCTGGCCGCACCGAGCGGGTTGAGCACGGCGACCGCGAGTGAGCCGGTGGCGATGCTGAGGGCTGCGACGCCGCTTGCAACGAGCTTTTTCATTGGTACTCCTTGGAGGTGGTGGTTCCGGTTGGTGGTTCCTGGCTGGAGATCACTGTGCGCCCTGTAGATGTGACGGCTTTGTGAGTGGCGTAAGAGCCAGTCGAGTAAGGCCGAGGTAAAGCGGGCGTCGATCGGTGGCGGCGCCAACCGATCGATCCACTAGAACTGACCGACGCCGTATGGCGACAGTTTGGGGAGCCGATGCGACACAGCCAGGGACGAGTCGAGGACCAGCGATTGCTCACCGGCGAAGGACGCTTCGTCGCGAACCTCGCGCCTTCGTTGGCCCCCGGTGCGGCGGTCGTGTGGTTCGTCCGCTCGGCGATGGCTCACGCGCGACTCGTGAGCGTCGATGTTGTCGAGGCGCGCCGGTTCCCCGGGGTGGTCGCCGTGGTCACCGCCGACGATCTGCACCTGGTCGAACGCACGCCGGAGCCCGCTCTGCTCGAGCAGGCCATGACCCGCTGCCTGCTGGCCCGCGACACCGTGCGATTCGCCGGTGAAGCGGTGGTGGCCGTGGTCGCCGACAGTCTCGGCGCAGCGATCGACGCAGCCGAGGCGGTGGTCATCGAGTACGAGCCACTCCCCGTGGTAGCGACCATCACCGATGCCGATCGCGGCGACGTACTCGTCCACCCGTTGGCTGGCACCAACGTGGCACTGCGGTTCGCTCGGATTGATGGTGCGCCGCATGTACCCGACGACACCTTGGTCGAGGTTCGGCTCGACACGCGGAACCCACGCGTCGCGATCGCTCCAATCGAGGGCCGCAGCGTGCTCGCGCAATGGGACGGCTCGGTGCTCACCGTGCACACGAGCGGCCAGGGTCCCCATCCCCACCGCCTCGCGTATGCCGCTGCGCTCGACCTCGACCCGGCGAACGTGCATGTCGTGTGCCCCGATACCGGCGGAGCGTTCGGCGCGAAGGCCCTCCCGTATCCTGAAGAACTCGTGGTGGCTCATCTGGCTCGAGCGCTCGAACGGCCGATGCTTTTCGTCGAGACGCGGACCGAGTCGATGGCCTCGCTCGGGCATGCGCGCGGCCAGGAGCAACACCTCGTGCTCACCGGTGCCCGCGACGGCACCATCGTCGCGACCGATCTGCGCGTGGTGCAGGACTGCGGTGCGTACCCCCGCCTCGGCGCGTTCATGCCCAACATGTCCCGACTCATGCACACCGGGCCCTACGTCGTCGGCTCCGCGTCGTTCGAGGCCCACTCGGTGGTCACCAACACCAACCCCACGGTGGCGTACCGCGGCGCTGGACAACCCGAAGCCGCTGCGGTGATGGAACGCGCGGTCGACCTGTTCGCCCGGGCCATCGGACGCGACCCGATCGAGGTACGGCGACACAACCTCGTCGCGAGCGACGCGTTCCCGTACACGAACCCGGCGGGACTCGTGTACGACAGCGGTGACTACGGACGAGCGCTCGACCTGTTGTGCGCGAGCGCGGACGTCGATGCGTTGCGCGCCGAGCAGGCCTCGCGACGCACCTCCGGAGCCCGGCTGCAGTTGGGCATCGGCATCGCGTGCTTCGTCGAGTCGTGCTCCACCTCGAACCAGCACGAGCACGCGCGTGTGCGCGTCGAACCCGATGGCTCGGTGCTGGTGCAGAGCGGAACCACGCCGTCAGGGCAAGGCCACGAGACGATGTGGTCGCGCATCGTCGCCGACGAACTGGGCGTGCCGATCTCGTCGGTCACCTGTCAGACAGGTGACAGCGCATGGTTCCCTACCGGCACGGTCACCGGCGGTTCGCGGTCCGTGCAGGTCGGTGGTGAGGCGGTGCGCGTGGCCACTACGGCGGTGCTCGACGACGCACGTCGCGTTGCGGCTGACCTGCTCGAGGCACATGTCGACGATGTGGTCTATGACCGAATGCTGGTGGCCTTCCACGTGGCCGGCGCTCCGGTTCGCACGATCAGTTTGACCGCGGCCGCTGCGGCGCACGAAGGGGGCTGCCTCGATCGCATCGAGCGATTCGATCCGGTCAGCGGAACCGTCTCGTTCGGTGCGTACCTCGCGGTGGTCGAGGTCGACATCGAGACCGGTCAGGTGCGCGTCGACCGCTTCTTCGCGGTCGATGACGCAGGTTCGGTGCTCAACCCGCAACTGTTCTTCGGTCAGGTACACGGTGGCGTCGCTCAGGGCATCGGGCAGGCGCTCTACGAGGAGATCGTCTACGACGATGATGGCAACCTGCGGACGACCAACTTCGCCGACTACGCGATGCCGGCAGCGTCCGAGATGCCGTTCATCGAGACCTACATCATCGAGACCCCAACACCGCACAACGCGCTCGGGGCCAAAGGCGTGGGGGAGTCGGGCCCAATCGGCGCGGTACCGGCGGTGCTCAACGCGGTGCTCGATGCGTTGAACCACCTCCGTGTGGCGCACATCGACCTGCCGCTCACGCCCTACCGGGTGTGGAGCGCGATCACCGATGCGCAACGCGTCGGCTGATCTTCACACGCCGGGCACGCCGGGCACGCCGGGCACGCCGGGCACGCGCGAGCTTCGTGAGCGGCCTAAGGGATGAAGGTCTGGAGGGCGATGCCGAGACCGCCGTCGATGCGCAGCACCTGGCCGGTCATGTACCGAGCAGCGTCGGACAACAAGAACACCACGACCGGCGCGATGTCGTCGGCACGTCCCGTGCGCCGTAGCGGCACCACCGGTTGACGTCTGGCCTGCACAGCGGCATCGGTACTGCTGGCTGAGAAGTTCGTGCCCGACACGAGACCGGGCGCGATGCCGTTCACGCGGATTCCGGACGGCCCCCACTCGAGGGCCATCTGCTCGGTTAGCGACGACAACGCGGCCTTGGCCGCGTTGTACGCCCCGGCGCCCGGCGCCGCGAAATACGCGACGAGTGACGAGGTGTTGACGATCGCGCCGTTGCTGTTTCGCAGAGATGCGAGGGCGGCCTGGCTGCACCAGAGCGCGGAGTCGACGTCAATTCGGAACACCTCGCGCCAGGTGTCGGCCGCGAGTGTCTCGAGGGCGCCCCCTCGGACGAGACCGACGTTGTTCGCGAGCCCGGTGAGCCCGCCGAGCGCCTCGATCGCCGACTCGACGACGGCCCTCGCCGGCCCTGGTTCGCTCACGTCGCCGACGATCGCGTGGGCGATGCCGCCCGCGTCGCGCACCGAGGCACACGTCTCCTCGGCGCGGGACGCGTCGATGTCGTTGACTGCGACCTGGGCACCGGCGGCCGCGGCATGATGCGCTATCGCGGCACCGATGCCGGAACCGGCACCGGTGACGAGCACCCGTCCACCCTCGAGCGACATCGTCGCGATCGTCGTGGAACCTGACATGCGCACTACCCCCGTTTGACGGCTGGACCTGTGGACCGTACTCGGGGTCGCGCGTCAGCGCATGGGGGCTGCGACCTGCTTCGTGGTGTGGCCCGAGGCGAAGAGCCTTCGCACTGCCTGTTGGCGCGCCGCCATGGTGACGCGCTTGCCGTCAGGCAACCGAAAACCCGGGTTGGTGATGGGTTGGCACTCGGTGAACAGTCGCCTGGTCACCCATCGCCTGCGGCCGAGCCGTGTGCAACGATGCCCGCCGTGTCCACTACCGCATCACCGCTCGAGCCGGCCGCGCTGTTTGTGCGCGACGGCACGCTCCTCGTCCCTACGATCTATACCCAGGGTCCGTGGAACCCCGAGGCTCAGCACGGTGGCCCGGTATGCGCGGCGCTCGCCTGGTTGATCGAGTCGGTGCCCACCCTCGTACCGATGCAGGTCAGCCGGTTCACGTTCGATCTTTTCCGGGCCGCGCCGCTCACCCCGCTCGGCACGGCCACTCGCGTGGTGCGCGAGGGAAAGCGACTGCAGGTCGTCGAGTCGATGCTCCTCGACGGCGACGTGCCCATCGCCCGTGGTTCGGCCATGCGGCTGCGTGAGATCGACCTGGCCGAGGTGGGCGAACATCCCCAACGGCCCCGCCACACCGTCTCGCCGCCATCGGGGACCGGCACGACCATGCGCCCCGACGTGGCGGCTCGCATCGGCTTCCTGCGCGGCGTCGAGGTCGACCGAGTCGCCGGAACCCCTGGTGGGGGCCCGCCCTCGACTACCTGGTACCGGTCGCGGGTGCCCCTCATCGAAGGCGAGGCCATGTCGCCGCTGCAACGATTGTCGCTGTTCGCCGACTTCACGAGCGCGTCGGCGCTCTACCTCGATCACGCCTCGTACTCGGCGATCAACCCTGATGTCACCGTGCAGGTGCTCCGCCCACCCGTGGGCGAGTGGATCTGCGTCGACGGTGCGACCGAATCCGGCACGAACGGCATCGGACACTCCCGAGCCTCGCTCTACGACATCGCCGGGTTCGTCGCCTCCGCATCGACGTCGCAGCTGATCGACCGCGTTCGGTCGCCATTCGCCTGAGATCGCGGCGTCGACGACCGTCGACGCGTTGAAGCCCGGTGTGCGCGGGTCATCACCGACTTCCGGATCTACGCACTTGGCATCCCGCAGGCGGGTCTCGTGCTCGCGGCCGACGCGCTCGTCGCGAGGCAGGCGAACGGGAATTCACGGGGCTGCGACCGAACCCGGAAGGAGGGCACCTAAGCTGGCGTCGCCGGGACCGGCCTTCCGAGCCTTGGCCACGGACGGCCACGGACGGCCCTGGGCTCTATGAATCCGGGCCCCGTAAGCCGGAGAGGAAATCATCATGGGTGACATCGGCGCTCCAGAACTTCTCATCATCCTCGTCGTCCTGCTCCTCTTGTTCGGTGGGTCGCAGCTCCCGAAGCTCGCCCGTTCTCTCGGGCAGGCCAAGAAGGAGTTCGCCAGCGCCTTGTCCGACGACAAGAAGTCCGAAGACAAGTCGGGCGACACCCTCGCCTGATCCTCCGGCCGCGCGGCGCGCCCGAACCGCGGCACTCGCAGGGCTGCTGGTTGCACTCGTTCGCCGCGTGAATTCGTCGACGCATGCCATCTCGGCCTCGGCTTCGAGACGGCCTCGTTTCGGAGCCCTGACCCCCAGAGCGCGGTAGGGCCGCATGGCTCATTCCGGACTTTCTCGTCAATAGGGAAGGGTCGGGAACCGATATCCGAAGGGTGCGGGCGAGGGTGCAAGAGCAGGACAACTTCGGCTTGTACGCGCCCGCAGCGGGCCGCGTCGCAGCCGCGGTCGGGGCGTCGTTGCTCGCGCTCGTGCTGCCACGTACATCGAGCGTCAAATGGTGGGCATTGGCCCCCGCGTTGGCCCTGTTGGCCTTGGCCGGCGCCGTCGCTATGTGGCGCGAGCGCCGAACCCGCGATGGGCGTTCGTGGCCCGTACCGCTGTTCGTCGGCCACGTGGTCCTTGCGAACACGGGTGCCGGCTTCGTGGGTGTGGCTGTGGGTGGCACGGAGGGCAATCAACGATTCGTACTGATGGCCATCCTCGTCCTCACCGCGAGCTCGGCCGATGGCGCCGCCGCAGTGTTCGGATGGGTCGTCGCCACGTTCACCGTCTACTGGAGCGCAGTGCTCGGGGGTACGCCGGCCAACGTCGCCGTCACGGTCAGCGCGATGTTCGCGGTGAGCGCGGCAGCGATCGGCGCCATCGTGCACTCCGTCCTGACGAATCAGCGCGCGCAGGCGCGTCTTGCCTCCGCCACGGCGGCGCTCGCCTCCTCGATTGCCTGCGGTGACACGCTCGAGGACCTGCCCGACGTGCTCCCGCTCGCGTCTGACGTGCTCGGTGGACCGCCGCTGCGCGTGCTGAGCATCGGCGCCGAGCGACCCCCGGTCGAGATCGCGGCGTTCGACCGGCCTCTCGCGACCAATGCGCGGGGCCGCTCACGGCACATCCGTGAGGCCGGTATCGAGGAGCAGGTGCTGATCACGACCAGCCACGGTGAGGCGTACGTCTTGGTGGTGAACTGGCCGAGCGGCGCGGCGCGGCGTGCAGTGCCGCCGCGCACAGTGGGCGTGGTGCGGGATCTGCTGAGCCACCTCGTGGAGCGCTCGAAGCGGATCACGGTGCTCGAGCATCACACCATGACCGACCCGCTCACGGGTCTCGGGAACCGGCGCGCGCTCGCCGATTGGATGCAGCGTCGGTCGGCCGAGGCAACCGTGGTGATCCTCGATCTCGATCACTTCAAGCGCTTCAATGACTCGCGCGGCCATCTCGAGGGCGATGCGTTACTCCGGCGCTTCGCCCGCGTGCTCCAGGCCTACCTGCGCGAGGAGGACTGCGCGGTCCGCCTCGGCGGTGAGGAGTTCTGTATTGCGCTCGACCGGGCCGACGAGCTCGTCGCCGAGCGCTACACCCAGCGGGTGCGGGCATCGTTCGCGCTCGACCCGGGCCGGGTCACCTTCTCCGCGGGTGTCGCCGGCGTGTTGAACCTCGAGACGGTCGAGGACGTGCTGACCCGCGCGGATCAGGCGCTCTACGAGGCCAAGCGCTCCGGGCGGGACCGCACCGTGCGCGCCCTGGTTCCGGGTCGGCAGTAATGCGCCAGTCTCGGGCGTTCTCTGCCGCGTCGCTACAGTGATCCTCGTGGATGACCTGCACGACGCAATCGCTCAGATCCTGCGGGGGCAGGGCCAGCGGTACACGACCTCGCGGCGAGCGGTCGTCGATGCGCTCAACCGCGCCGATCGACCGGTGACGCTGCCCGACATACTCGTGCAGAACCCCGATCTCGCGCAGAGCTCCGCGTACCGGAACCTGGCAGAGCTCGTCGAGGCCGGCGTCGTGCGCCGCATCATCACCTCCGACGAGTACAGCCACTTCGAGATCGCCGATCACCTCACGGGCGAACATCATCATCATCTGATCTGCACGGTGTGCGGATCGGTGGAGGACTTCACGGTGCCCCACGAGCTCGAGGAGCTCATCGACCTCGCCTCGGGCGAGGTCGCGCGCGACCAGCGATGGTCGGTCGAGCACCATCGCCTTGATCTCGTCGGTCGCTGCGCCACGTGCGCCTGAGCGGCCCGGCCGATCAGCGGGCGGCGTCGGACACGATGCGCCCATCGGCCATGGTGATCGTGCGCGAGAGCTGCACACGTTCGAGCAGCGCGCGATCGTGGGTCACGAGCAGCACCGTGCCCCGGAACGCGTTCACGGCGACCTCGAGCTGATCGATGGCCGCAAGGTCGAGGTGGTTCGTGGGTTCGTCGAGCACGAGCAGGTTCGTGCCGGTGGCCATGAGCAGCGCGAGGATCGCCCGGGTGCGTTCGCCGGGTGAGAGCTCGGCGTTCGAGCGCAGCACGTCGTTCGCGCCGAGGGCGAACTTGGCGAGCAACGTGCGACATTCGCTGATGGTCCATCCGGTGGCGCGCAGGAACGCATCGAGCAGCGTTCCCTCGCCCGACAGCTGGGTGCGCGCCTGGCCGAGCTCGCCCAACACGACGCTTGGGCCGAGGTAGGCCTCGCCTTCGTCGGGTCGGACGCGACCCGAGATCACGTCGATGAGCGTGGTCTTGCCGCTGCCGTTGCGACCCTGCACCGCGATGCGCTCGCCTTGGCCGATCGTGAGATCGATCGGGCCGAGCGCGAATTGGCCGCGCCGGACTTCCACGTGCGTGAGTCGTGAGACGATCGCGCCGCTCGTCGCCGCCTCGCCAAAGCTCAGGTGGAGCTGCCACGCGTCGCGCGGCTCTTCGACCTCGTCCAGCCGCTCGAGCGCTTTCTGCGTGCGGGCAGCCTTGCCGGCGAGCTGTTCGCTCTGATCGATCTTGAAGGCCTTGATGAACTTGTCGTTGTCGTCCTGCTTCTTCTTGGCCTTACTGAGTCCCTGCGACGCCCACTCGCGTTCTCGCTGCGAACGCTGCTGCAGGTTCGATCGCTTGTCGGCGTACTCCTCGTAGCGCTCACGCTCGTGGCGCGCCGCGACCTCACGCTCCTCGAGGTAGGTATCCCAGCCGCCCGCATACACGGTGAGCTGATGCGAGAACTCGTCGAACTCGGCCACGTGGGTCACGGTGCGGCGAAGGAACTCGCGGTCGTGACTCACGAGCACCACTGGGCCGTCGAGCGCGGTGACCCACTGTTCGAGCCGTTGCAGACCGTCCGCGTCGAGGTCGTTCGTCGGTTCGTCGAGCAGCACGAGATCGAATCGGCTGAGCAACAAGGCCGCGAGGCCGATGCGGGCAGCTTCGCCCCCCGACAGCACGGTCATCGGGCGTTCGAGCAACGTGTGGTCGACGCCGAGCTCTGCGCAAACACCGCCGACGCGCGTGTCGAAGTCGGCGCCGCCGAGGGCGAGCCAGCGGTCGAGCGCGTCGGCGTAGCGATCGTCGGCGCCGGTGACGCCGTTCGCCAGGTCGGCGGTGGCGGCGTCGAGGTCGGCCTGTGCCGGGCCGACGCCGGCACGCCGCATCAAGAAGTCGAGGGAGCGCTCGTCGGCGCGGCGCTCGTGTTCTTGCAGCAGGTGACCGACGAGCGCTGAAGGTGGGGTCAGCTCGACGGATCCCGACTCGGGGTGGGTGCGGCCGGCCAGCACGCCGAGCAGCGTCGATTTGCCGACGCCGTTCGGGCCGACGAGCCCGACGCGCCAGCCCGACGTGACCGACAGATCGACGCCGTCGAGGATCGGTTCGCGGCCGAACGACAGCTTCAGCCCGCGGGCATGGAGCGAGACGTGGCGGGTACGAGCATTGGAACGAGCAGACACCGTGAACCTCGAGAAGATCGTCGGACGAGAGTCACCCCCCGTTTCCTGGGCACGGGCCTCCAGCACATCTCGCCATTTTGCCACGACGCAGGCGCGGCTGGTTGCGCGATTTCGCCCACCACCAAGTGGCAAGTTCGCGCAGCAAGCGTGCTGAACGCGCCCGGATAGTCTGCGGACATGGTGTTCACCTTGCGCCGCGCTGCGGCGCGTGTCGTGCTGCTCGATCGTGCCGGTCGGATCTTCCTCGTGAATGCCGAGGATCCCGCAGACCACCGCAAACCGCCCTGGTGGGAGATCCCGGGTGGCGGCATCGACGTTGGCGAGTCGAGCGAGGACGCATGTCGTCGTGAGTTGCTCGAGGAGACCGGCATCGAGGATGTCGACATGGGCCCCTGCATCTGGCTCCAGCACGTCGAGTTCGACTTCGGCGGGCTCCACTTCGACTCGCACGAGCGCATCCACGTCGCGTGGTGCGACGGCGGTTCGTATGCACCGCGCCACCTCGAGTTCCTCGAAGCCGCAGCGTTTCGCGGCGCCCGTTGGTGGGCGCTCGACGAGCTCCTCGCGAGCAGCGAACCGGTGCTGCCCACGCGGCTGCGCGAGTTCTTACCGCCGATCGTGCGGGGTGATTTGCCCGCCGAACCGATCGACATCAGTCCCGTCGACCTCGGCTGACACGACCGACCGCGTCGCCGGACTGGTCAGTGCTTGGGTGATCCGCGGAGGCCGTACCAGACGAGGTCGGCCATGCGGGTGGCCAGGCGGTCGGGGTCGATGTCGAGGCCCCGGGCCACCCAGTAGCGGCTCGAGCCCTCGGCCAGCCCCACGATGCCGAACGCCAGCAACCGGCGGTCGTCGGCGTCGGTGCCCACGGTGATGAGGTCGGCGATCGTGTCGGCCAGCTCGACCTCGACTCGATGTGACACCGCGGAGAACTCGTCGTCGGTGCGTGCCGCGTCGCCGAACAGCACCTGGAACGCAGCGGGCTCGTCGGCGAAGAACCCGAAGTAGGCGCCGAAGCCGGCCTCGACCTGCTCGTGCGCGGTGGTCGCGAGCGCGGCGGCCGCGCTGATGGCGCCCCGCAGGCGATCGCCGACGTCGTACAACACTGCGAGGTAGAGGTCTCGCTTGGATGGGAAGTGCTGGTAAAGCACGGGTTTGGTGACCCCGGCGGCCTCGGCCAGCCGGTTCATCGTGGTGATGTGGTACCCCTGCACACCGAACTCATCGACGGCTACCGCGAGCAGCTGCTTGCGCCGCTCCGCCGCAGAGAGCCGAATGCTCATGCCATCTTCTCCGTCAGATTGGTGAGGACGCCATGATCGGTGCCGTACTGAAAGGTTACGAGCACCAGTCCCGGTTTCTCGACGTGGTCAGCGGCCGGCCTCGCGGTCCTCGCGCTCGGCCGCCTTCACCGCATACCCGGCCACGATCGCGGGCGCGAGGAAGAACGACCCGATCACGAGGCACGAGATGATGAACGTGACCCAGGCCGATCGGAACCCGGAGATGAGCGCGACGAAGAACCCGATGATCGCTATTCCGTAGAGCGCGTAGCCGATCCGCTGACCGCGCTCGGCGAGCCGCTGTATCTGGCGGCGGCGGACCCGCACGGGGTCGGGATTGGTCACGGGAGCCATCCTTGTCGAAGAAGCAGGGCACGGAGGCGATCGGCCATCCGCGGATAGGAAAGGTGCGAGCGTGCGGTAGCGGCATTGTGGTCGAGGAGCGCGAGGTCGGGCTCGACGAACCACGCGCGCATCGCGGCGAGATCGGTGGGATGGAACCATCGAAAGCCCATGGAGCGCAATTCCTCGGCGACCGGATAGTCGCTCACCGCGGCCGGACGTCGATGGATCGCCGCCTCGATCGGTGGGTTGCCGAAGCCCTCCCACGTCGACGGGAACGCGACGAGATCCGCAGCTGCGTACAGATCGGCTGGTCGATCGCACGGTTGATGCACCACACGAGTGCGGGCCCGGGCCAGGATGCGCGCGAGCTCTTCGCCGTAGCCCTCCTCGGCCGGACCCGACAACCAGTACGTGGCATCGAGTGCTTCTGCGAGGTGGACCGCGGCTGCGATGTTCTTGCGGGCGATCGCCCGCACGGGATGCACCACGACCCGTTCGTCGGGGGCGAAGCCGAGCGCGGCGCGGGTCGCGTCACGGTCGCCGGCCGGCTCGTCGGTGTCGAACGCGTTGTAGATGGTGGTCGCGACGATGCCGCGCGCCGCCATCTCGCGTCGGGTGAGCTCGTTGATCGTGACGTGCGCCCACGCGGGGTCGTGGGGCGGGAGTTCGACGATGTGCGCATAGCGCTCGCGCTGCCACGGTGGATCGTGGTGATGCAGGATGGCCGCCCGTCCGGCGAGCACCGCGGCCAAGGCACGCGACGCCGGCAGGTTCATCGGGATCGACAACAGGTTCTCGACGATCACGAGGCGGCATCCGTCGAGCGCGCGGGCGAGTTCGACGGCCGATGGCGGGGTCGCGTCGGCCCCGATGGCCAGGCCTGGCACGATCACGTCGACCGGGCCCTCACCCGCTACGGTCCGCACGGTGAACCCGAGGTCGCCCAGCGCCTGCTGCCAGGTGGCGGCCACCACGGAGACGCCGTCGGCCATGCCGAGTCGGAACGACACGATCGCGCAGCATGATTCGGTGAAGACGCGATCGGTCATGGCGTGAATAGGACCTCGGGGGACTAGTGACGCGGCGTCGCGAGCAGGTGCGCACGATGCTCGAAGCGCATTGGGTGCCCGAAGGGTACGCGGCGCCGAACAGCCAGGTCTATCCCTGGCAATGGCTCTGGGACTCCTGCTTCCACAGCATCATCTGGGCCGAGCTCGACCGACCCGAACGGGCGATGATCGAACTGGCCTCTGCGTTATCGACCCAGGACGCCCATGGCTTCGTGCCGCACATGAACTACGTGCGGCACCCGGAGTTCCACGCGTCGCTCTGGGGACGCACCGGTTCGTCGAGCATCACGCAGCCTCCGATGTACGGTCACACCATCGCGATGCTGCGGTCGCGGGGCATCGAACCCCCTGTCGACACGGTCCGTCGCGCGAATGCCGGCCTCCGGTTCTTGCTCGAACGGCGCCGCCGCCACGTAGCGAGCAACCTCGTGCTGCTGGCCCATCCCTGGGAGACTGGATGCGACGACAGCCCGCGGTGGGATGACCTCTGCCTCGGTGGCCCCTTCGACCTCGTGCGCTGGAAGCAGCGAAAGGTCGAGCTCGTCGAGGCGATCGACGCCGATGCCGTGGGATCGCCGATCGGGAACCACGCGTTCCAGGTCGCGTCCGTGGGCTTCAACGCACTCGTGGCGTTCAACGCGTTCGAGTTGGGCCTCGAGGCGCCGGGGCTGTGCGACGCGCTCGACGAACGCTTCAATGTCGCGTCGTCCACGTGGATCGACGCCGGTGAGACCGAACACGGCTCAGGCCGCGCCCGAACGCTCGACGGATTGCTCCCGGTGCTGGTCGAACGCGTGCCGGCTCGCGCCCGGCGCGTGCTCGAGACGGCGCTCGACGACCAGGCCTATGGCGGCTTGTACGGTCCTGCGGGCGTGCACCGTGCCGAGCCGAGCTTTGCGCCCAGCACCTATTGGCGTGGCCCGACGTGGCCCCAGCTGGCGTACCTCCTGTGGATCGCTGCGCGGCGCCACGGGTTCGCGACGCTCGCCCACGAGCTCGCGGTGCGTACCGTGGCTGGCGCGTTCCGCAGCGACCTGGCCGAGTTCTGGAACCCTGACACCGGCGAAGGCCTCGGTGCCATACCGCAGTCGTGGACCGGTCTCGCGTGGGTGATGGCCGAGGCCGAAGGGCTCAGCGACCCCGCGGGGTGATGCCGTTGACGTGCACCGGTTCGAAGTCGGGGATGGTGCGCGCACTGCGGCGCCGATGGCCCCGGCTCTTCGGAAGGTCAGCGAACAGCAACCGGAACATCTCGTCGTCGGCGACGGCGACCGCGGCGGCGGCGGCGGGCGGCGCGCCGCGCGGGGTGAACGCGATGGGGACGGGCTCCTCGCGCAGGTCGATGACGGCTGCCGATTCGGCGAGTTCGGCTTCGATGGGCTCGACGTCGACCGGTTCCTCGACGAACGCAAGAACGAGTGAGGGGTCGACCACCGGGCGGTCGGCGTGCGCGGCGGGCCGCCAGTCGATGTCGGGCGACGTGATCGCGAGGCCCGGATACTGGGCTGGCTGCTCGAGGTCGGGCACGATCACCGGCTCGATCTGGAGGAGGCCGGGCGGTCGCGGGCGAGGTTGATTCGGGCCGCCAGGGGCATGGACGCGAACCAGGTCGATCACCGCGACCGCATCGTCCGGCGGCGGCGCACCTGCGACCTCGGTGGCGTCGTCGCCGATCGCGGAGTGGGCCCGCTTCCGCTTGTGCAGCGTGAGGTTCGCGGCGATGTCGGCGAGCCCGACGAGGATGATCAGGTCGCCGAACGCGAGAACCTGACCGGTTTCCTCTAGCGGGATGATGTCGCCGAGGAAGCGCACGCGGTGGGTGGGCTCCTCGAGGCGCCGCGCGCCGCGAAGCTCGACCCGGTCGACTTCGGCCCGAGAAGCCAAGCCTGCATCGACCAGCGCCTCGCGGTTCACCGGCAGGCCGCCGTTGAGGAAGGTGGCCAGGAGGTTGGCGAGGATGCCGATGGCCATGACGCTCATGCCGACGATCCGTACGTTGACGATCGCGAAGGCGAGCAGCGCGGCCAGGCCGCCGAGCACGAGCGGTATGGCGACCTCGCGCGTGAACTGATCGGCGAGCGAGGGCACGACGACCCCGATGACCAATAGCCCCGTCACTCGCACCGGGATGCCGACGGTGTTGCGGAACCGCCCGCCTCGCGCGAGGCCCACGAAGATCCCGGCGAGAACCGCCAGAACCGTGAGCACGAGGCCATCGAAATACATGTCCCGACCGTACTGTTCGGCGCTCAGGGTTGAGAGCCGCTTTGGGGGGAAACTGTTGTGTTAGAGCGCTTTCCCGCGCATCGAACCCACCAGCGGCTCATCGTCGTTGCGCTGCACGTAACACGTGATGCCGCGATACCGCGCTTTGACGTCTTCCCAGTTGGCCTGGGGTGGGGTGAGCACGCCGATGCCGAGTACGGACAACTCGTAGATGACCCCGGCGAACGCTTCGAAGTTTTGATAGCAGAGGCGAAGTCCGTATCGCTGCAGCGCATCCTTGCCGGGCCATGGATCGCCGAACGGGGAGGGGTGCACCATCGTCGCGAAGACCTCGCCCTTGTGTGCGACCTCGCATGGCACGAGCGTGGTGATCATGTCGGTGCCCGTCTCGTACCGGCTGAAGCACTCATCGAGCGCGAGCGTGTAGACGTTGATCGGGTCGCCGATGATGGCCGGTGGCTTCGTCGTGGTGGCCGTCGCGCCCTTCGTTCGAATCGTGGTGGTCGCAGCGGGGCCATTGGTCGGCGTTCCGTCCGAGCACGCGGCGAGCGTGACGAGGGCGACCGCGCCGGCGAGAGCGGCCCATCGCAGGGAGAAGGAGCGTCGTCGGTCGCGCACGACTTCGCATGCTAAGCCGCTTCCTTGGGCGCTCAGGTGGCAAGGAGCGCGTCAGCGAGCAGGCATCCACCGATCGAGTTGCTCGAACCAGGAGAACAGCACGATCGCCATTGGGACGACGGCCACTGCATAGGCGGGCCAGCGCCGCCAACAGATCGACAGCCGCCAGACGCCGGCGAGCATCGCGAAGAACACCAGGCCCCACACCAACGCCGGGGTGCGGGCGTCGGGGTCGCCGCCGAGTCCTTCGTCGAGCGAGGGATCGTCGGCCGCGGTGGCCAAACCGGGGACGTCGCCGACCGTGGCCCCCGGCGTGGCCGCGCCGGTCCCGCTGGCCGAGGTGCCAGCCGCTGCGGGCGTCGAGGCGGTGGACTCCGCCACAGGACTTTCGACGAGCTTGGCGACCACGACGATGCGCTGATCGGCGCTGAACTTCGGATGGCACGCGGTCAGCGTGAGCCGGTTGTCGCTGAAGTCGTCGAGCACCCAGACGTCGGTGGGCTTGACGATGAAGTGGCCGCTGGTGGGGTCATCGGGGGCACCGATGACGACATAGCTCCACGTGCCTTGCAGGGTAGTAACGGTGATCTTGTCGCCGGGCGCGAGCTCGTCGATTCGGGAGAAGGGCGCGCCATAGGTGGTGCGGTGCCCGGCGATCGCCGCGTTGCCGGCCTGGCCGGGCTGGGGTGTCGAGCGGTAGTGACCGGGGCCTTTGCGGAGATCGTCGACGGCGACGCCCTCGACCACCAGCTTGTCGACGCCGATCTTGGGGATCCGGATGCGGGCGAGCGCCTCGCCGGGCGCGACGTTGACCGGGGTTGTGGCGACCGGCCCGGTGGCCTCAACGACGAGCGTGGTGCTCGGAGGCGTTGCCGGGATGGCGGTGGTCGCGGGCGTGCCGCGTGGCACCGTGGTGGGCGTGATCGTCGTGATGACCGTGCCCGTGGGCTCGACGTTCGCCAGGCGCACCGCGAACTGCCGGTCGAGCGAATCCTGGGCGCGAGCCTCTTGCAGGCCTGTGCCCCAGAGCTGGTACGCCACGAACAGCAGGAGGAGCAGGCCGGCCCCGATGAAGATCCAGCCGATGGCGCTGAGGACGCGGGTGAGCACGAGGAGCTATCGGCTGTGCCGCGGCGGGCCTGAGGGGTCCGTCTGAGAGGGCGCGTCGATTTGGGCGGCGCTGGTGCGGGCGGAACCGGTTCGGGTGCATGACCACCGCGTTGGGCGCCGAGGTGGCCTGGTCGGTAGGTTTTTGGGGTGTCCGTCGTCCATCTGCGCGCCGTGGTCGCGTTGCTCGGCCGGTTCCCGGCGCTCGCCGGCGTCGACCTCGACGTCGAGTCGGGCGAGGCAGTGCTGCTGCAAGGCCCCAATGGCGCGGGCAAAACCAGCCTGCTGCGCCTGTGCGCCGGACTGCTCGCCCCCGCATCGGGTGAGGCGGTCGTGCTCGGTCACGACCTCGGCCGCGACCGACGATCCGTGCGACGCGAGGTCGGCATGCTGGCGCACGCGACGTTCCTCTACGACGACCTGAGCGTCTACGAGAACGTGTGCTTCTGGGCCCGCGCCGCCGGTGGTTCGCCCGCCGAAGCAGAGGCAGCCATTGCCCGGCTCGAGATCGACACGCGACTGCGCGACATTCCGGTGGTGCGCCTGTCGACCGGTCAGCGCCGTCGGACCTCGCTCGCCGTGCTCGTGGCTCGCCGCCCGCGGCTGTGGTTGCTCGACGAGCCGCACGCGGGGCTCGATCAGGCGGGGCGCGACATCGTGGATGGCCTCGTGCGCGATGCCGTCGATGCTGGAGCCACGGTACTGGTCGCGTCGCACGAGCTCGACCGTACCCGCACCATTGCCTCGCGGGTGATCACGATCGCGGGTGGTGTAGTCGTGGCCGATCAGCCGATACCCGGTCGGTCGATGCCGGTCGGGCCGGCGCCCGAGAGAGGTGGTCCCGATGTGGCATGACGTGCGGCTCATCGCGGGCAAGGACCTCCGCATCGAGTGGCGCTCGCAGGTCGCTACCGGCCAGGTCGCGCCATTCGCGATCCTGGTCTTGGTGCTGTTCGGGTTCGCGCTCGACGCCGACACGGTGGCGTTGCGCACGTTCACCGGTGGCCTGTATTGGGTGACGGTGCTGTTCTCGGCGGTTCTGGCCATCCAACGGTCGTTCGCGCTCGAGTCGGCGGACGGAAACCGTGACGCACTCCGGTTGTCGGGCATCGAGCCGGCGGCCATCTTCTTCGGCAAAGCCACAGCGTTGGTGGTGCAGTTGGTGCTGCTGGAGGTGCTGCTCGGCGCGGGCGTGGCGGTGCTGTACGGCCCGAGCGTCGAGGACTTTCCCCTCCTGGTCGCCACCGCTGGGGTCGCGACCATCGGCGTCGCCGCCGCCGGTACGCTGTATGGCGTCCTGGCTGCGGGTCTCCGCGTGCGAGAGACGATCCTGCCCATCCTGTTGTTGCCGGTGCTCGCACCGGTGCTCATCGGGGCGACGCGGGCGTTTGACGACGCGCTCGGCACTGTTGCGGTCAACGGCTGGAATTGGCTCGCGCTGCTCGGTCTGACTGCAGTGGTGTATGTGGCGTTCGGAGCCTTGGCCTTCGGCGTGTTGTTGGAGGATTCGTGAGCCCAGCAGAAGTGACCTCGACCGGTTCGCGGGGCACGCGCGTCATTGGTTCGATCGTGCTCGCCGGCATCGTCTTCCACGTGCTGTTGTCGTTCGTGTGGAGCGACCCCGATGCAGACCAGGGCGACCTCGTGCGCATCATGTACGTGCACGTGCCCTCGGCCTGGCTGGCGTACATGGCCTTCACCGTCACCGCATTCGGTGGCGTCATGTACCTGTGGAAGCGCTCGCTCTGGTGGGATCTGGTGGCCGGCGCCTCGGCCGAGATCGGTGTGGTGTTCTGCGCGCTTGCGCTCGTCACCGGTTCGATATGGGGCCGCCCGACCTGGGGCACCTACTGGGAGTGGACCGACGTGCGCATCGTGACCACGTTGGTCTTGTTGTTGCTCTACATCGGCTACCTCGCCGTGCGCCGCATCCCGGCCGACCCGCATCAGCGCAGCCGGCGCGCGGCGGTCGTCGGCATCATCGCCGCGCTCAACATCCCCATCGTGCGGTTCTCGGTCGACTGGTGGGCCGATCGCACGCTCCACCAGAAGGCCACGATCAAGCTCGGCGGCACCGAACTCGACGGGCTCATGCTGTTCGCACTCTTCTTCGGGCTCATCCTCTTCACTCTGATCTACGCGTGGATGATGATCCACCGCTTCCGCATCGCCTGGCTCGACGAGCAGATCGACCGCCACGGCCTTGACGCGGCCATCGCCGAACGGCTTGCCGAGAGCACGAGCGATGTCACGCGGGCGGTCGGCCTCACCAAGACGGGTGCCGACCTGTGACGCACAGCGGGTTCATCTTCGCCGCGTGGGGAATCGTGTTGGCTGTGCTCGTGCTCTACAGCGTGCACCTGGTGCTACGAGGTCGCTCGCTGACCAACGCCGTCGAGCCCGAGCACCGGCGCTGGCTCGACTCGGGTGCCGAGACCAAGGGCGTGTCCCACCCGCCGAGGGAGCAGCCGTGACCGACATCGATCTCACGCCGCGCGATCGCGCGCCGCGCAAAAAGCGCTCGCTCGGTCCGATGGTCCTCGTCCTGGTCATTGTCGTCGCGATCGGTGCGCTGTTGTTCAAGACGCTCGGCGATGCGTCCCTCTTCTTCAAGAACGCGGACGAAGCCGTCGAGCAACGCGACGATCTCGGATCACAGCGGTTCCGGATGTTGGGCAGCGTGGTGCCGGGCACCATCACCAAGGGCGACGTCGACGGCCGCGGCGCCGTGTTGTTCACCGTGTCCTTCGACGGCGTCGTCGCCGATGTCGCGAGCTTCGACAACCCGACTGAGCTCTTCAAGGACGGCATACCGGTGGTGCTCGAGGGTCATTGGCGCAATGCGTCCACGGCCGCGGTCTCCGCGCGCGACTGCACCGGCTCGACCAGCGCGGCGTTTGCCGGTGGCGCGAAGGACGGCTGGTTCTTCGCGAGCGACAGCATCCTGGTCAAGCACGACGCAAACTACTCGAGCGAGAACAGGGATCGGCTCGACAAAGCCGCCTACGAGGGCGTGGCAACAGGAGCGTCTGGCGCGATTTCCTTTACTTGCACCGGTGCCGCGAAGTGAACGCCGCGTTGGGTGGCGCGGCCAACGTGCTCGGTCTCGCGTCGGCCACGATAGGTGCGGTCACTGCGGGTACCGGGGTAATAAGGCGTCGCCCCGACCTGGTTCGCCTGAGCCGTCGCTACGCCTGGCTGACATTCGCCTGCGCGCTCGCCGCGTTCGCGATCATGGAGCGCGCGCTGATCACTCGCGACTTCACCGTGGCCTTCGTGGCCGAGAACGGATCCAGTCGTACGCCAGCGCTTTACAACTTCGCCACGCTGTGGTCCGCGCTCGAGGGTTCGATCATCTTGTGGGCGCTCGTCCTCACCGGGTACGTCGTCGCGACGGTCGTGAAGTTCCGCGACCGCGTCGACGACGAACTCTTCGGCTGGGCTTTGGTCACCATGTTCGTCATCACCGCGTTCTTCTTCGTGTTGCTCGTCGGGCCGGCTAATCCGTTCAAGTCGTTCGAGCCGCCCATCGGCTACGACGGGCCTGGGCCGAACCCGCTACTGCAGAACCACATCCTGATGGCGTTCCATCCGCCGATGCTCTACCTCGGCTACGTGGGCTTCACGGTGCCGTTCGCATTCGCGATCGGTGCGCTCGCCACCGGACGCGTCGGCGAGGGTTGGCTCGTCGCGACGCGGCGATGGACATTGTTCGCGTGGGGCTTCCTCACGATCGGCATCATCCTCGGCGCGTGGTGGAGCTACGAGGTGCTCGGTTGGGGTGGCTACTGGGCCTGGGACCCGGTCGAGAATGCATCGTTCCTGCCGTGGCTCACCGGCACGGCGTACGTGCACTCGGTCATGGTGCAGGAACGGCGCGGCATGTTGCGCGTGTGGAACCTCTCGTTGCTCTGCGCCACGTTCGCGCTCACCATCCTCGGCACGTTCCTCACCCGTAGTGGTGTGGTCGCGTCCGTGCACGCCTTCAGCAACTCGACGATCGGCCCGTTGTTGCTCGGCTTCTTCGCGGTGATCGTCGCGGTCACGGTGGGGCTCATCGGATGGCGCGGCGATCAGCTTCGTTCGCCCGGCCGCATCGATTCGCCGCTGTCGCGCGAAGGGGCGTTCCTCGCGAACAACGTGATGTTCGCGGCGTTCGCGTTCGTCGTACTGCTGGGCACGGTGTTCCCGCTCATCGTCGAGGCCATCAACAACGATCGCATCTCGGTCGGAACGCCCTACTTCGAGCGCATGACCATGCCCATCGGGCTGGTGCTCCTCTTCCTCATGTCGATCGCGCCGGTGCTGCCGTGGCGCAAGGCCAGCGGCGAACTGCTGTCGCAACGGTTGTTCTGGCCAGCCTGGTGCGGGCTCGGCGCGATGACCCTCGCGTTGTTGCTCGGCGCTCGCGGGTTGGTGCCGATGCTGGCGTTCGCGTTCGGAGGCTTCGCTGCGGGCGCCGCGCTACGCCAGATCGTGCTGGCCTCGCGCCGTCAGGGCTGGCGCGGCATCGTCGGTCGCACCAACGGTGGCATGGTTGTGCACCTCGGCGTCATCCTCATCGCCGTCGCGTTCGCGTCCTCGTCGTCGTACGCACATCAACAGGAACTGCAGCTCATCGTCGGCCAGACCGGAACAGTGGGCGGGCACGAGATCACGTTCCGGGGCATCACCACCAAGGAGCTCCCCGAGAAGTCGCTTACCCAGGCGCAGCTCCAGATCGACGGTGGCCAGGTCTATGCGCCGGGCATCAGCGTCTACGCGTTCAGTGGGCAGAACATTGGTACGCCTTCGGTGCGCACCGGCATCACCGAGGACATCATGTTGTCGGTCATCGCGTTCCCCGAGAGCGAAGGCGGCCCGGTCACCGTGCGCGTCGTGGTGCAGCCGCTCATCATGTGGTTGTGGATCGGCGGTGGCGTCATGGCCGTCGGCACCGCGCTCGCCGCGTTCCCCGGTCGACGCCGCAACCCCATATCGCCCACCTCTGCTCCGCTCGCGGGGCGGCCCGGGTCTCCTGCGCCCAATCGAGCTGAGCCGGAGTTGGTGATCACATGACCGACCTCGACACCAATGACGCGCACCACGACGGGTCGATCGCGGCGGCCCGGTCGAGCGTGCGACTCGCGCCGTACGTCGCAGGAGGCGTCGCGGTGATCGCCGCACTGTTCGTGCTGTTGTTGGCGGTGAGCGACACGGGCGACAAAGCAACGCGTAGCCCGCTGCTCGGTAAGGCAGCGCCTGCGATCGTCGGAACCGGCTTTCGCGGCGAGTCCTTCGACCTCGACCTCAGCCGGGGCAAGTGGGTGATCGTGAACTTCTTCTCGACCACCTGCGTGCCGTGTCAACAGGAGCATTCCGAACTGGTCGATCTCGAGGCACGGCACCGGGCCGCCGCCGATCTGGCAATGGTGAGCGTGACCTTCGAGGATCGTCCTGCTGCGGTACAGGCGTTCTTCGCCGCGAACGGCGGCTCGTGGCCGGTGTTGCTCAACGACACGGGCAAGGTGGCCATCAGCTACGGCGTCACCGCGGTACCTGAGTCGTACCTCATCGCGCCCAGCGGATTGGTGGCGGTCAAGGTGGTCGGCGGAATCACCGCCGACCGCATCGACGAGTACATCGCGTCGTTCGGGGGCTGAGCATCTTGCGCAACGCGAAGCGTTCGTGGTGGTGGATTGTGGTCGCCGCACTCGGTCTCGCACTCTTGTCGGTCGCCACGTTCGACACGAGCGACGGACCGGCCAACAACAACGAGCGGATGGTGTCGCTCGCGGGCCAGTTTGCGTGTCCGGTCTGTTCGGGCCAGTCGATCGCCGAGTCCGATGTTCCCATCGCGCGCGAGATCCAAAAAGAGATCCGGTCGCGGCTCGACCAGGGCCAGACCGACGGCCAGATCCGTACGTACCTCGGTGGGTTGTACCCCGACATGGATCTCCGGCCGAAGGCGTCAGGCGTGACCGGACTCGTGTGGTTCCTGCCGGTGTTCGTATTGGTGCTCGCGATCGCCGGGCTCGTGGCGGTCTTCCGCAGGTGGCGCAACGAGACCCCGTCCGTGGCCACCGACGCCGACCGTGCCATCGTCGAGCAAGCATTGGCCGCCTCATCGCAACGCGAGCAGTCGCGGCGCGCACTCGCGGCCGAGCCGTTCGTGGACCCCGATGACTGACGACACCGTTGCGACGCCTGGTGCTGCCATCGCACGGCTCGACCCCGACGCCTTGGTCTCTCTCGAAGAGGAGCGCGACTTCCTCTTGCGCTCCCTCGAAGACCTCGAGCGTGAGTACGCGGCGGGCGACGTCGACGCCACCGACTTCGCTGCGCTCAAGGACGACTACACCGCTCGCGCCGGGGCGGTGTTGCGCTCGATCGCGCAACGTCGCATGGCGAAGGCGATCGTGGCGCCCGCTCGTTCACGAGGCCGGGTGTTCGCGTGGATCGGCTTGGTCGTGGTGATCGCCGGGCTCTCCGGCGTGCTCATCGCCCGTGGGTCGGGTACCCGCGGCGCCGGTGACTCCGCGACCGGCGACCCCATACGCGACACACGCCAACTGTTGAGCGATGCGCAACAAGCGGCAGCGGCGCGCGACTACGAGAAGTCGATCGATCTGTACACCGAGGCCCTCGAGATCCGACCGGGCAACGTCGAGGCGCTCACCTACCGCGCCTGGAGCAACGTGCGCGCCGGCAATGCGGCTGCGGCGGCGACCGATCTCGAGGCAGCCATCGATCTCGACCCGAAGTATCCCGACGCCCGGGTGTTCCGCGCCATCGTGTACGCGACGGCCGGCAAGTTCGACAAAGCGCACGAGCAGCTCGTCGTGTTCGACACCCTCGACGCACCGCCGCTCATGGACCAGGTCATCGACTCCCAGCGCCTCCGTGAGCGCGTCGCGTTGGGCCGGGTGGAATCGAAGCTGCTCGTGGCCGACCCGCCGCCGTTCGCGGGCGTCGGTTTCACCCTCGACGATCTTTTCCTTGCCGCCCAGCAACTCGACCTCGATGGCCGTGTCGCCGACGAGCTCACGCTCTATGCGCAGATGCTCGCGGCCAACCCGAAGGAGCAGCGTGCGCTCGCGTACCAAGGGTGGGCGCTGGCGCGTGCGGGCGTGGCACAGAAGCAGACAGCGCTCCTGACGCGAGCGGTCGACCAGTTCGACAAGGCGCTCGCGGCGAAACCGGGCTATGCCGACGCGCTCGTGTTCCGCTCGTTCACCTACCAGTTCGGCCTCTCGCGTTCGGCCGATGCGAAGGCCGATCTCGCCGCATTCGACGCGCTCGCCGACAAGCCAGCCGCGCTCGCGACCCTCATCGAAACCTACGGTCTCCGGGCGTCGATCATCGCGTCGCTCGGTACGAAGTAGCCGGGCGCCCGCGGGCGTCAGGCCGGCTGTCCGTACGTACCGCTCGCGACGCTGCCCGAACGCACGTCGAGCTGCCAGATCGAACCCTTGGCGCAGCGGCCTGGTTCGTCGAGGTTCACGCCGCGACGAGCGAGCTGGTCGAGCACCTCGGGGATCACGTCGCCGTGGCTGCACAGCACGGCGTCGACTCCGCTCGAGGCGAGCAGATCGATGAGTTCGAGTGCGCCCCGGGGCCCGTGACCTTCGTCGAGTGCGTCGTGCACCTCGACGGTGAGGCCGAGGGTGCGGGCGAGCGGCGCGACGGTCTGCTGGCAGCGCAAAGACGGACTCGAGAGCACGCGGGTCACGGGTTCACCGGCCAACTGATCGGCGATGGTTTCGGCCTGGTTGAAGCCCTTCGGCACGAGTGGTCGATCGGAATCCTCGCCCGACCATGCGCTGCGGCTTCCCGCCTTGGCATGCCGCACGAGCCAGATCGTCACGCCACCCACTCTACGCAAGGCCTCAGCGGCGCGACGCGGGCGGGCCTCCCGCTGGCGTCCTCGACGAGTGTCGAGTTGTGCACTCCTGCGGTGCACAAGTCCGCGCTCGTGGGGTCCTGGCGTCGTCGGTGAGCGGTGTGCGATGTGGCCAGGTGCTGCGACACTGGCGGCATGAGCTTCTTTCAGCGCAATCGCCGCGAGCTCGAGCAGCGGGGCATCGACCCAGCCCGCCTTCCGCCGGGGCAGTACCACACCGACCGTTTCCCCGTTCTGCACGTGGGCGACGTGCCTACCTACGACATGAGCACGTGGACGTTGCAGATCTTCGGCAACGTCGAGCACCCCGTCACGCTCACCTGGGACGAGCTGCGTGCGTTGCCGGTGGTCGATGTCACGACCGACATCCACTGCGTGACAAAGTGGTCGAAGTTCGACACCGTATGGAAGGGCGTGCGGTTGCGCGACCTGCTCGAGCTCGCGGGGATGAAGCCCGATACGAAGCACCTCATCCAGCACGCCGAGTACGGCTACACCGCGAACGTCCCGATCGCCGACGCCCTCGGCGACGACTGTCTGCTCACGTATGCGTTCGATGATCAACCCCTCGAGGACGAACACGGGTTCCCGGCCCGCACGCTCATCCCGCAGCTGTACCTGTGGAAGTCGGTCAAATGGATTCGTGGCCTCGAGGCCGCGCTGACCGATAAGCCTGGCTTCTGGGAGGTGCGCGGGTATCACAACTACGGCGACCCCTTCCGTGAGCAGCGGTTCACCGACGACTGAGCGGTGCCCCCCCCCGAAACGCGCCCATCCGAACTCCCCGAGCGGGCGTAGTGGACAACGACAGGTAGCCCACACACGTTTACTCAAGGAGACCTTTGATGAGGAAATTGCTGGGGGCGCTTGCGTCCATTGCGTTTGTGGCGATCTTCGCTGCGCCGGCGGCGAATGCGCAGTCGACAGGCGCAACGATCATGTTGTTGCACGGCATCCCGGCGACCCCGGTCGATGTCGAGGTCAACGGCGCAGTTGCGGTCCCGAACTTCCAGTTCGGTCAAATGCAGAACCTCTCGGCGTTGGCTGGAACCACGCTGACGGCGCTCAAGGTGAAACTGGCCGGCACGTCTACGGTGGCCATCGATGCGGGCAACGTCGCGTTGCCCGCGACCGGGAACTACACCGTTGTCGCTCACCTTGACGCGGCTGGCGCGCCGAAGCTGAGCGTGTTCAACAACGACATCACCACGCTCGCTGCGGGCAAAGGTCGCCTGACAGCGCGCCACACTGCGGCCGCTCCGGCGGTCGATGTGCGGGCGAACGGTGCCGTTGCATTCGCCGCGCTGACGAACCCGAACGAAGCCAAGGCCGACCTCGCCGTCGGCACGATCAGTGCCACGGTGGTCCCCGCCGGCGCGGCGACGCCGGTCGTGATCGGCCCGGCGAACCTGGCGATCGTGGATGGCACCTCGCTCATCGTGTACGCCGTCGGTTCGCTCACGGGCAACACCCTTCAGGTGCTCACGCAAAGCATCAGCGGTCTCGGCACTGCCCCGACCCGGGTCGACACCGGCAACTCGCCGGTGTCCGATGGATCGTCCTCGTCGACCCTGGTGCTCGTGAGCATCGTGGTGATGATTGGCCTGCTCGGCGGTGGCGTGGCCACGGCTCGCCGCGTGCGTGGCTGAGCGACCTCGTCGTTCGAAGGATGCGGGAGGGCTTGTTCCCTCCCGCATCCTTCGCGTTCGTCGAGGGGTTGTCGCACTGGTCGCCACGGTCGTGATCGCCGCGTGCGGCGGGGGCAGTCCGACCGTCGCATCCGA
>CAFBMH010000011.1_pt1 | contig 39477 bp, 40 predicted proteins | sample 7268361 | NCBI WGS metagenome assembly CAFBMH01 (sample SAMEA6814057, study PRJEB35770) | freshwater metagenome | biome: Freshwater; feature: Freshwater reservoir; material: water | place: Czech Republic | collected 2017-05-23 | depth 30m m
ATCCAGTCCTGCTCGACGCGCTGCATGAACAGGTCGGGGACCCAGTTGGCCAGGTTGAGGCTGTGGGCGCGGCGCATGGAATCGCCGGTGTTGTCGCGCAGTTCGAGGAAGTCTTCGATGTCGGCGTGCCAGGTCTCGAGGTAGACGCACGCGGCGCCCTTGCGCTTGCCGCCCTGGTTGACCGCGGACACCGAACAGTCGAGGGTCTTGAGCCACGGGATGATGCCGTTGGATAGGCCGTTGGTGCCCCGGATGAGCGAGCCCTTCGACCGGATGCGGTGATACGCGAGGCCGATGCCGCCGGCGAACTTCGACAGCTTCGCAACGTCGGTGTAGCGGTTGTAGATCGACTCGAGGTCGTCTTCGGGGGAGTCGAGCAGATAGCAGCTCGACATCTGCGGGTGCGCGGTGCCCGAGTTGAACAGGGTGGGCGAGGACGGCAGGTAGGACAGCGAGCTGAGGAGCCGATAGAAGCGGATGGCTTCGTCGGGGCTCTGCGAGAGCCCACAGGCCACGCGGAGGAAGAAGTACTGCGGGGTCTCGATGACCTTGCGCTCGCTGGGGTGACGCAGCAGGTACCGGTCATAGACGGTGCGCAGGCCGAAGAACTCGAACAGGGCGTTGTTGTCGGCGACGACCGCGTCGTTGAGCTTGCGGAAGTTCAGCGTGACGAACTCGGCGATGTTGTCGGCCACCAGGCCGAGGCGGTGACCGAGCGAGATCGACTGGCTGAACGAGTAGACGTCCTGGTTCTGGACCTCTTTGTCGATGTAGGTGCTGAGCAACCGGGCCGCGAGTCGGGAGTAGTTCGGCTCCTCGACGATGAGCGCCGCCGCGGTGCGGATGGACAGCTCGTCGAGCTCCTCGGTGGTGGCGCCGTCGCAAAGGCCGGAGATGGTGCGCGTGGCGATGCGGAGTGGCTCGACCCCATCGAGCCCGTCGGCACAGCGCTGCACGGCGCGGACGATCTTGTTCACGTCGACGGCCTCGGAGTCGCCGTTTCGCTTGCGGACGCGCATGGTGGACGATCCGCTGGTAGACGCGTTGGCAGGTGTCGTAGCGTCGAGCCGATCATCCGTGATGGTCATCCAGGGGCCTCCGAAAGCGCGCAGCAGACCAAACGAGGTCCGCGGGGGTCCCCAATTACAACCGTGAAATTCCACGCGTGTCAAGACCTTCGGCTCGTACTTGACACGGGTTTGTCACGTTGCGGCGATGGAGTCGCCTCCTGGCGTTTTCCCTGGTCACGGATTCGGACGCGCGAACCGCGAAGGGTGGTCGTCGCGAGGCGCTACGGTGCCCGGTTATGCAGGGTGCACCCCTCCGCTCCCGGGTCCGTCGGGCTGCCAAAGGCGAACCGCCACGCCTGCTCCTGCTGGCGCACGGCTACAGCTACCACCCCGAGGAGATGCTGGCCTACGGGACCGTGATCGACCCCGAACGCCGCTTCGCGCTGGTCGCGCCCCGTGGACCCATCGAACTGCCCAACGGTGCGGCCGCTTGGTCTATACCGAAAGACCGGGAGCCGCCCCCATTCATCAAGGCATCAGATGCGCTTTCAGCCACTCTCGATGCGGCGTGCGCGCGCTACGGGGTCGCCCGCGCCGACGCAATCGTGGGCGGTTTCTCCCAGGGCGCGATCATTTCGTTCACCCTGGCGCTCGACCCGTCGACCGTGCGCCCCGCGGCCGTGATCAATTGGTGTGGTGGGCTCCCGGTCGGCCGGGGGACTCCGATCGACCTCGATCGCCTCGAGACGCTCCCCGTGCTCTGGCAGCTCGCCGCACGCGACGAGGTCGTGCCACCCGAGTTCTCTCGCGCCGGCGCCAAGACGGCGCTCGCGCACGGCGCCGCGCTCACCCGACGGGAGTACGACATCACCCACGCCATCTCGGTCGAGATGCTCGCCGATGCGCGTACCTGGCTGGCTGCCCGATAGACCCGAGCCCGGTCAGCGGCCGGTCCACGCCTGCAAGAACCGGGCCACGAGCTGCTCGAGGGTGGCCGCATCGGCCACACCGGCCTCGGTCTTGTCGAGGAAGTGCCAGCCGTTCGTGGTCAGGGCCTGCTGCACGCGGATCTTTTCGATGGGGACGCGGCGGCCGGCCATCGTGGCGAGCACCACGTCAGCCGACGTGATCGGCTCGAGCTCAACGAGCTCGAGCTGACCGCTGGCCCGCGGACTTGCGATTGCCAAGCGGGTGCCCGCCTCGAGCGCGAGCACGAGGTCGTAGGAATCGGCACGCTCGAGCATGGTGTCGAGCGCCGTCTTGTCGGTGGGTGGCGTGAGCGCCGCGGCCGCCACGTCGAGCGTGGACGAGATCGACTCGAGGTCGCGAGCGTCGAAGCTCTCGCGGCGCACGAACGTGCGGGCTATCTGGGCGAGCGCGACGAGGCCACCCGTGGTGCGCTCGGGTCGATCGACCCCGACCCGCAGACTGCCCCACGCACTCGGCCCACCGATCTCGGCCCACGTCGCACCACCGCGCCGCACGATGCACGACCAGTCGATCACGCCACCACACGAGGTCTCGAGCGTGGCGCGCCGATCGCTGCGGATGATGATGACGAGCGGCGTGCGAGCGAGCGTCTCGGACAAGCTGTCGAAGGGATCGGCGCCGCCCGACGACTGGGCGCCCAGTCGCGCGAGGTCGGCCCACGACCGCGGGGTAAGCCACGCCTCGGCGTCGATGCCGCCACCCGACCGAAGTCGGGCGAGCGTGGCCCCCGGGTCCTCGACGCGCACCGTGAGGGACGCGTCGCCCAGATCGGCGCACACGTCGGCCATCTCGGTGGCGCACAACAGCACCTTGGTGGCCACGTCGTCGAGAGGCCGCTGGTCGTTGTCGCGCGTGGCACGGAGCGCGAAAGTGGACGCCACGAGAGCGACGAGCCCGACGACCATGACCACCCGTTTCATCGCGCAGCACGGTAGTCGCCGGCCAACGCTCGCTCGGCTCAGGTGGTGGTTGTCACCTCGACGGCCAAGCTGACGTTGTCGGTGTCGACGCGTCCGACGTGCACGCGCCGGCTTTCGGGCAGCGGCCCGACGATGAGCTCGACGGCCAACACCTCGGCCTGCACCGATTCGCGGTGGGTGGCGAGTGCGGCGACCACCTTGGCCGGCGCGTCGACCCACACTCGGATGCGGTCGGTGACGACGAAGTCCTCGTCTTTGCGGGCCTGTTGCACGAGCCGGATCACGTCGCGGGCGAGCCCCTCGGCCTCGAGGCTGGGGGTGATGGCCACATCGAGGGTGACAACGGCGTCGTTACTGCGCAATGCGGCCGCGGTGACACCGTCGGGCGACTCGAGCGCGAGCTCGAACTCGTTCGGGGCCAGCGTGTGGCCGGCGACCGTAACCGTGCCGTCGTCGTTCGAACTCCACGCGCCCGAGCGCGCACCGGCGAACACGTTCTGCATGTCCTTTCCGAGACGCTGGCCGAGCAGCTTGCCGTTCGGGCGGAGGATGAAGGTCGCGTGCGCGGCGAGATCGGCGGACAGCTCGACCCGCTTGACGTTGACCTCGTCCTCGATGAGATGGGTGAGTCCCGCAAGAGAAGCGGTATCGGCCCCGGCCACCACCAGAGATGCCAATGGCAAGCGCACGCGCAGCCCTGCGTCTTCGCGGAGGCGCAACGCGGTCGAGCACACGTCGCGCACGCGGTCCATGGCGGCCACGAGCTCGTGGTCGGCCGGCAGCGCGTGGGCATCCGGCCAATCGGCCAGGTGGATGGATGCGGTGGCGTCGGCGGAAGACTCCGAAGGTGCTGCGGTGAGGCCGCGATAGATCTCCTCGGTGACGAACGGCAGCAAAGGCGCACACAGTCGGGTCAGGGTGTGCAACACGGTGTAGAGCGTGTCGTACGCGTTGCGCTTGTCGGCGTCGTCGCCGCCGGCGGGGGCCCAGAAGCGATCGCGCGATCGCCTGATGTACCAGTTGTTGAGCGCGTCGAGGTACAGGGTGATGTCGGTGCACGCGCCGGCGAGGTCGTACGCGTCCATGCGAGCAGTGACCGCGTCGACGAGCTCGCGCGTCTTGGCCAACACGTAGCGATCGAGGAGCTGGGGCGAGTCGGCGCGGTACTCGGCGCGATATCCGTCGACGTTCGCATAGAGCGTGAAGAAGGAGTACGCGTTCCAGATGGGGTTGATGACCAACCGCACGGTGTCGCTGATGCCCGAGCCTTCACGATCGATGCGGAGGTCGCCGCCGCGCAGGATGGGCGAGGCCATGAGGAACCAACGCAGCGAGTCGGAACCGATGGTCTCGAACACCGCCTCGGGGTCGGGGTAGTTGCGGAGCCGCTTGGACAGCTTGCGTCCGTCCTCGTCGAGCACGACGCCGTGACAGATGCAGTTCTTGAACGCCGGACGGTCGAACAACGCCACGGACAACACGTGCATCGTGTAGAACCAGCCGCGCGACTGTGCGATGTACTCGACGATGAAGTCGGCCGTATTGTTGTCCACCCACTCCTTGTTCTCGAATGGGTAGTGCGCTTGCGCGAACGGCATCGCGCCCGACTCGAACCAGCAGTCGAGCACCTCGGGGACGCGGCGCATCATCGAACGGCCGGTGGGGTCGTCGGGGTTGGGACGCACGAGGTCGTCGACGAACGGGCGGTGCAGGTCGGTGACGGTGACGCCGAAATCAGCCTCGAGCTCGGCGATGGAGCCGTACACGTCGATGCGCGGGTATTCGGGGTCGTCGCTGCGCCACACCGGGATGGGCGCGCCCCAGAAGCGGTTGCGCGAGATCGACCAGTCGCGCGCGTTCGCAAGCCACTTGCCGAACGCACCGTCACGTACGTGATCGGGGATCCAGTTGATCTCTTGGTTGAGCTCGACGATGCGATCGCGGAATGCGGTGACCTCGACGTACCAGCTCGACATGGCGCGGTAGATGATGGGCGTGTCGGTGCGCCAGCAGTGGGGATAGTTGTGCTCGATCGTGTCGTGGCGCACCACGCGGCCGAGTTCCTTCAGGTGGCGGATGATCTTCGGGTTCGCATCGAAGACGTTCTCGCCCGCCCACTCGGGTACGTCGTCGGTGAAGCGACCCTCGTCGTTGACCGGCACGACGAGCTCGATGAGGTTCTCGTTGGAGACGCGTTGGTCGTCCTCGCCGAAGCCCGGCGCGATGTGCACGACGCCGGTGCCATCGTCGACGCCGACGAAGTCGGCCGCCAGGACGCGGAACGCATGCGGTTGATCGGCGAAGTACGGGAACAGGGGCGTGTAGCCGCGACCCACAAGACTTGCACCGGTGAACGAGTCGATGAGTGTGGCATCGGCGAACTGCGCGGCGTAGCGCTCACGCGCGTTCGTGCTGAGCACATAGCGCACACCATCGAGCTCGAGCATCACGTAATCGATGTCGGCGCCGACTGCGAGCGCGAGGTTCGCCGGCAGGGTCCACGGTGTGGTGGTCCAGGCGAGGATGCGTGTCTCGGGTTCGTCGGCCGGAGCACCGGGCAACGGGTCGAGGGTGAACGCAACGGTGAGCGCAGGATCCTGGCGCGGCCGCGTCGCATCGTCGAGGCGGATCTCGAAGTTCGACAGCGGGGTCTCGGCGCCCCACGAATACGGCATCACGCGGTACGCCTCGTACACGAGGCCCTTATCCCAAAGCTGCTTGAACGCCCACATGACCGACTCCATGTAGGGCAGGTCCATGGTCTTGTAGTCGTTGTCGAAGTCGACCCAGCGCGCCTGGCGCGTGACGTAGTCCTCCCACTCCTTCGTGTACCGCAGCACCGAGGTACGACAGTGCTCGTTGAAGCGCTCGATGCCGTACTCGGTGATGGCCCGGCGGCCCGACATCCCGAGCTCCTTCTCGGATTCCATCTCGGCGGGGAGGCCGTGGCAGTCCCAACCGAAACGGCGGTCGACGCGCCGACCCTTCATGGTCTGATAGCGCGGGACGACGTCCTTCACGTAACCGGTGAGCAGGTGGCCGTAGTGCGGCAGGCCGTTCGCGAACGGCGGGCCGTCGAAGAAGATGTACTCGTTGTCGCCGCCCGGCCGCGACGACACCGACTGTTCGAAGGTCTTTGCGGCCTCCCAGTCGGCCAAGATGCGGCGCTCGATCGCGGGGAAGTCGGGCTTGGGCTCGACTTTCGGATACGGCGCAGCATTCGGGGCATCGGACATGGGCCAAAGGCTACCGGGGAGCCTGCGCGGCCTACGATCCAGATTTCATGCTTTGGTGCTGGGTCGGTACGCCTCGCGGCGCACTCCTCCGGCCGGGCATGTCGACATGAAGGGCTGCGGTGCTCACCAAAGGTTTCAAGGACAACTTGTCGTCGTGGTTCGAGATCGCGGCCCGTCACGAGGGCGACTTGCGCATCACCACGTGGGTGCCGGTCCGCGACGACCTTCGCGGCGCCGACGGCGCCCTCCGTCTCGCTGCACTCACGTTCGCCGTCGACTCGGCGGTAGGGATGAGCGCTGGGTTCTCGGCTCTGCCGAACTGGGTGGTCACCACCGACATCGACCTGCGAATCTTCGCCGACGCCCGCGTCGGGCCGGTACGCACCGAGGCCCACACCTTGCGCGCTGGTCGCTCGCAAGTGCTGGCCGAGGCCCGTCTCTATGACGAGGGCCAGGGTGACCTCCTCGTCGGTCACGCCACGGCGAACCACGGAGCGCTGTCACCAGAGAACGGCGCACCCCTCGAACTCTTCCCCGTAGGCGAGATCCTCCGGCAGTCGTCCTCGCATGCGGGGGTGCGGCCGCAGATGAGCGACACATTCGGTGCACGCGTGGTCGAGCCGGGCATCGTCGAACTCGACATGGTCGACAACGCCCGAAACCCTTGGGGCATCCTCCACGGTTGCCTGCACACGCTTCTCGCTGAGGACGCGGCTCGTTCACTGGTCGACGGCCGCATCACTGGCGTGTCGATCCGATTCATGGCTCCGGTGCGCGTCGGCCCGGCGCGTGCGCACGCCACGTTGCTGGCCAGCTCGGCCAGCTCGGCCGGCTCGGTCACCGTGCGCGTCGAAGTGCGCGACCCCGGTGCGCATGATCGCCTCGGCAGCCTCGCGCTCATCACCGTGCACCCCGAGGCAAACGTCCGCTGAACGCGCTGGTCGGCCACTTGTTGCGCGATTCTGCCGCTCCTGGCGGTGCGAGCGCGCAAAGAGTTACGCCGTCGCCTAGGACACGAAGCAGCGGACGTTGACGCGGGTCGTCCATTGCACCACTCGATAGGTCATGACCCCGGATCGTAGGTGACCATCGACACGTCGATCCCGCCGTTGGACGTGGCGAACTTCTCGACGAGTGGCAGGCGCACCTGCCCGGCGAGCACCATGTCGGACACGAGCAGTCCGAGCGACCAGCCGGGGAGCTGCTCGCGTACCGCAGTACCGAGCGCCGCGTAAAGGTCGCGCAGGTCGCGCTGTCCCCCGACACCGGCACCGGATCGTGGTCCGCGTTCACCGATGCGTTCGCCGTAGGGCGGGTTGGTGAGCAGCAGCCCGGGGAAGTCGAGGGTCGTGAGGGACGAGATCGTGAGCGACAACGCCGCGTTGCGCACCTGGATGAGGTCGGCCACGCCGGCGCGTTCGGCGTTGGCCAGAGTGGCGCGCGCTGCACCGGCGTCGCGGTCGGCGGCGATGATCGGCGGAACGTCGCGTCGCCGCACACGATCGGTGGCGGCCTTGATGACCCCTGCGTTCACGCTCGCCCAGGTGCCCGGTTGGAACGACGCCCAGCGTTGGAACGCGAACGTGCGATTCGCGCCCGGCGCGTAGCCGCATGCGGCGAGAGCGCCTTCGATCGCGATGGTGCCCGAGCCACAGAGCGGGTCGACGAGCGGGGTGTGGCCGGTCCATCCCGAGGCGCGCACCATGGCTGCGGCGAGCGTCTCGCGCAGCGGTGCCTTCGCGACCTGCTGGCGCCAACCGCGGCGGTGCAGGCTCTCGCCGGAGCTATCGACGCTGATGGTGACCTTGTCGTGGGAGAACCGCACAACGAACAGCTGCACACGGTCAGGGTCGAGAGTGTGCTCATCATCTTCGATCACCGGTGTCGTGCCGGTGACCCGATGCAGTCGTTCGGCGATCGCGTCGGTGTGATACAGCTTTGATTTCGCGGCCGTGACGCGAAAGACCGGCGTGATGCCATCGGTTAGATAGAGGTCCCACGGCAGGGACGCGGCGCGCGCCTCGAGTTCGGCGAAGGACTTCGCGACGAAGGTTCCGAGGCGGACGATGACGCGGGTGGCCAACCTGGTCCACACGTTCGCCAGGTACAGCTCGCGGTCGGTGGCCCGGAACGGCACACCGCCGTGGATGGGTTTGCCGGGGCGCAATCGCAGTTCACGCCACTCGTCCGCGACGAGCTCTTCGAGCCCTGGAGGACAAACCGCGAGGCAATCGTGCACGTGCACAGCGTAGGACCGTGGCCCCGATGGCCTACCATCGTGCGGTCGAAGCGACTGAGAGAAGGATGGTCATGGCTGCCATCACGTATTCCTGTGCGATGCCGCCCGGTCCGAACTGCGTGGAGTACGCGCAGCTTGCTTCCGACCTCGGCTACGACCGCATCTGGCTCTACGACTCCGCTGCGCTGTACCAGGACGTCTGGGTGTGGTTGGCGCGCATCGCCGACCGTACCGACATCAAGATCGGTACCGCCGTCGCCGTGCCGAACCTGCGCCACGTGATGACCACCGCGTCGGCCATCGCGACCCTCGAGCACCTCGCGCCGGGCCGCTTGTCCTGTGGTTTCGGCACCGGTGCCACCGCTCGCTACGTGCTGGGCAAGCCGGGCCTTTCGTGGGCCGCCACGCGCCGCTATCTCGAGCAATTGCGCGCCCTGCTCGCCGGCGACGTCGTCGAGATCGACGGGGCAATGACGCAGATGATCCACTACGAAGGCTGGGCGCCGAAGCGTCCCATCGAGGTGCCGCTGATCCTGTCGGCGCTCGGTCCGAAAGGCGTGCAGATCGCTCGTGATGTCGCCGACGGGCTCATGTTCATGAACGGTCCGGTCAGCGGGTTCGACACCGCGATCCAGATGACGTCTGGCACCGTGCGCGACGATGGCGAAGACCTCCAATCGTCGCGCGTGCTCGAGGCCATCGGGCCGTGGTCCGCGGTGATGTACCACGGCGCATGGCAGATGAACCCCGACGCGGTGAAGAACCTGCCGAACGGTTCGGCCTGGCTCGAGACGATCGAAGCAATGCGACCCGAGGGCGAACGCCACCTCGCCGCGCACGAAGGGCACGTGACCGAGCTCACCGATCGCGATCTCGTTGCGCTCACCGCGAACCCGTTGCTCGGTGCCATGGGATGGGTTGGTACGCGCGACCAGATCCGCGAGCGCGCCGAGACCGCGGTGGCCGGTGGCGCCACCGAGATCATGTATACGCCGGCTGGCCCTGACGTCGCGCGGGAGTTGCGTGTGTGGGCTGACGCGCTTCGCTCGTGACTAACGCGTCGGTGCCGAAACGCCGGTGGATCAAGAGCAGGGTCGCTCGGCGGACACTTCGCGGCACCATCGAACTGTTGGTGTTCCTGCTCGTCTTCGTCTACTTCGGGTTGCCCGCGATCACGAACGCCCGCAATGCGCTGAACAAGCTCAGCGAAGTCCGCGCGACGTTCCTCCTGATGGGGTTCGCGTTGCAGGCGCTGTCGCTCGCCGCCTACGCACAGCTCACGCGGGCTGCGCTGCCTCGCGGTTCTGTATCGCTGGGCACGTTGTTCCGCATCCAGCTCACCACCAAGGCGATCACGAACGTCGTACCCGGGGGCAGCGCCGCCGGGTCCGCTATGGGCTATCGCATGATCACCCTCGCGGGCGTGCCCGGCGCCGATGCCGGGTTCGGTCTCGTCGCCGCGAGCGTGGGCTCCGCAGTGCTCCTCAACGCAATCCTGTGGCTGACCCTGCTGGTGTCGATCCCCGCGGCGGGGTTCCGTCCGATCTACGTGACCATGGCGCTCGCTGGCGTGTTCCTGCTCGCGGCGTTCGGGGCGATCGTGCTCGCGCTCGTTCGTGGACAACAGCAGGCCGAACGCGCCGTGCGCTCCATCGCCCGCCGCACGCGTTTCCTCAACGAGGATCGCATCGGATCGCTCGTGACCCGACTCGCGTCGCGGTTGCGCGAGTTGCTCGCCGACCCGCCCCTCATGCGACGGGTCGCCGTGTGGGCGACCATGAACTGGCTGCTCGACGCGGCGTCCTTGTGGCTCATCCTGCGCGCGTTCGGCACCACCGCGCGCCTGGACAGCTTGCTCGTCGCGTTCTGCATTGCGAACGTCTCGGCCGTGATCCCCATCACGCCGGGCGGCCTCGGAGTTCTCGATGCCACCCTCGTCGCGATGCTCGCGCTGTTCGGGTATGGCGACGCCGCCGGCCTCGCGGTTCCGCTCTATCGCGTCGCGCAGTACTTCCTACCGATCCCCGTCGGCTTCGTGAGTTACCTCACGCTGCGCGCCGGGCCGTGGCGTATCGACCGTGCGAAACCGCTCGGCGGTTTGCGCGAGGAGACCGCCGAGATGGTTCGCTCGGGCGAGTCGGTCTATGACTGGGCGGAACGGGTCGGTCGTCGATCGGGGCCACCGATCCCCGCGGGTCCGGTCACCGCGGACGAGCCCGAGCCCCCGCCCCCTCAGGACGGCATCGACCTCGCGCGCTGACGCTTCATCGCCACCCCGAGCGGGTCGGGCCCACTCAGTCGGTGGTGAAGCGGTAGCTGAACGCGCCGGGGGGCGCGCCGTTGCGGCTCGAACGTTCGGCGGTGAACTGGCGTTGGTACCAGGTGGGATACGGGCGCACCGGTTCGCTCGTTGCGTCGAGCAGCGCTACCTCGTCGGGGGAGAGCGTCCACGTGGCCGCGGCGAGGTTGTCGGCGAGCTGTTCGGTGGTGCGGGCGCCGATGATCACCGAGGACACCTCGGGTCGCGACCGCAACCAGTTGAGCGCGACCTGCGCCACCGACGCGCCACGGGCGTGCGCGATCTCGCGGGCCACGTCGAGCGTCGCGTAGCCGCGCTCGACGTCGATGTGCCCGACGCCGAGCTCGCCGATCATTCCGCGTCGGGTGTCGCCCGGCGCGTCGGCATCGCGCATGAACTTGCCCGACAAGAACCCACCAGCCAGTGGACTCCACACGAGGACGCCCACCCCTTGATCGGCACACATGGGCAGCAGCTCGTTCTCAAGCTCGCGCGCTACGAGGCTGTAGTACGACTGCGTGGCCACGAATCGTTCGAGCCCGAGCCGCTGGGAGATACCGAGCGCCTTCGTGATCTGCCACGCCGCGAAGTTCGAACACGCGACGTAGCGCACCTTGCCGGCGCGCACGAGGTCGTCGAGCGCGCGCAGCGTCTCGTCGAGCGGCGTGCATCCATCGAACCCGTGCACGTGATAGATGTCGATGCGGTCGGTGCCCAGGCGGCGCAAGCTGTCCTCGCATGCCCGCATCACGTGCCAGCGCGATTGCCCGGCGTCGTTGGGGCCGTCGCCGACCCGCGAGTGCACCTTGGTCGACACGAGGACCCGGTCGCGATCGGGGCCGAGCGCGAGGCCGAGCAGCCGTTCCGACTCGCCTTTGGAATAGCCGTTGGCCGTGTCGAAGAGGTTCACGCCGGCATCGAGCGCGCAGCGCACCTGTTCGCGCGCCGCGTGCTCATCGATGGTGGCGACCCAGCCGCCGGTAGCCGCGCCACCGAAGCCCATGGTGCCGAGGGCGAACGCTGACACCCTGAGCCCCGACGCGCCGAGGAAGCGATATTCCATCGGGGTTTCCGCGGTGTCACTCACGACAGTTGCGGCAGGACCTTGTCTTCGTAGAGCTGCAGCGACTCCCACGCCTTGTCGATGGGCATGCCCCCGCACATCGGGTGCAGGTTGAACGAGAACTCGGGCCCGGTGGCCTTGGCCTGCGCCACGATCTCGTCGGGGGTGACGAAGCGGTACATGCCCTCGGCGCGCAGCTCCTCGACAGTGGTGGCGTGCGAGTGCACGGCCGACTTGATGTCGGGGGTCTGCCAGCTCGCGTAAGTGCTGGTCTCGTGGAAGAGGTGATGGCCAAGCTCGGCCCACGCCTTGTCGGGATCCTCCACGATGAAGTGGTGCTCGAACCCGACGCCCGGCATCATCGCGAAACCGGGCCAACCCTCGAGCTGGCACTGCTCGTAGTAGTACGCCATGAGCTCGGGCACCGGGGCGGCGAAGAAGATCGGCAGCTTGAAGCGGGCGGCTCGACGCGCGGCCGGCTTCGACGTGCCGCCGAGCATGAACGGCGGCGTGGGCTTGCTCACCGGGATGGGCGTGACCTGCACGGTCGTGCCGCGGTACTCGAAGGGCTCACCGGTCCAGGCCTTGAGCATGGTGTCGATGCACTCGTCCATGAGCTTGCCGCGATCGGCCCAGTCCTTGCCGTGAGCGGCGTACTCCTCGGGCCGATAGCCGATGCCTGCGATGACGCTGAGGCGACCGCCGCTCAGCAGGTCGAGCACCGCGATGTCCTCGGCGATGCGCAGCGGATCGTGCAACGGTACGAGCAGCGCCGAGATCGACACGCCGATGTTCTTCGTGCGGGCGAGCACTGCGCCGGCCGTGATGAGCGGCGAGGGGCTCCAGCCGTTGGCTGCGCCGTGGTGCTCCTCGTGGCTGATCGCCATGAACCCCAACTTGTCGGCCCATTCGGCCATGTCGATGCCTGCCTTGTAGCGAGCAGACATCTCGTTGGGTTCGAGGCCGGGCTGGATGAAGTTGAGCCGCATGATCGCGATGGGCATGACGGACGCTCCCGATTGACGTGTTTGCCCAGGACACTAGCCACGAAGGACCTGACGGTCACCAACGCCCTGAGACACACCGGTCAGCGGGCGGTGGGCAGCACGTGGTCGGCGAATCGCTCGCGCAGGGTCTTCTTCGAGAACTTGCCAACGGAGGTCTTCGGCACCTCGTCGATGAAGACGACCTCGTCGGGCATCCACCAGGCCGCGACCCGACCTTTCAGAAACGCGAGGACCTCTTCGGAGGTGAGGGTCTCGCCCTCGCGCACGACGACGCATGCGAGCGGGCGTTCGGTCCACTTCGGGTGGGCGACCCCGATGACGGCGGCCTCCTTCACCTTGGGGCACGCCATGATCTCGTTCTCGAGATCGGTGGAGCTGATCCATTCTCCGCCCGACTTCACCAGATCCTTGGTGCGGTCGACGAGGAACAGGTAGCCCTCCTCGTCGGCAACCGCGATGTCGCCGGTCTTCAGCCACCCGTCGTCGGTGAAGGATTCCTGGGCGCGGTCGTCGTTGTAATAGGTCGACGCGACCCACGGCCCGCGCACCTGGAGCTCACCCCGGGACTCGCCGTCCCACGCGACGATTTCGCCGGTGTCAGGGTCGGCGAGGCGGAACTCGACGCCCATTGCCACGAGTCCCGCGCTGGTGCGCAGTTGCGCGAGCTCATCGTCGGTGCCGTTGCGAAGATAGGACTTGATGGTGCACACCGATCCGAGTGGGCTGGTCTCGGTCATACCCCACGCCTGCAGGATGGGCAGACCGACCTTCGCGCGGAACCCCTCCGACAACGCCTTGGGCACCGCCGACCCGCCGCACGCGATCACCCGGAGGCTCGATACGTCGCGTCCGTCGAGCTCGGCGAGCACGCCCATCCAGATGGTGGGCACACCGGCCGCGAGCGTGACGCGCTCGCTCTCGATGAGACCGGCAATGGTCTTCGCGCTGAGGTCGGGGCCAGGCATGATCAACGTGGCACCGGTGGCCACTGCGGCATGCGCGAGGCCCCACGCGTTCGCGTGGAACATCGGCACGACCGGCAGGATGACGTCGGTCTCGCTCACGCCGAGCATGTCGGTGGTCATGGCCGCCATGGTGTGCAGGAATATCGACCGGTGCGAGTACACGACGCCCTTGGGGTTTCCCGTGGTGCCGCTCGTGTACATCATGGCCGCCGCCCGGTGCTCGTCGGCCAGAGGCGCGAATTCAATCGGTTCGACCGACGCGAGCAGCGTTTCATAGTCGTGGACCTGAGGCGCGACGACGTTGTCGGGTATGGCCCCCACGCCGTCGTCCATGACCACGATGTGCTTCACGTTGTTGAACGTGCCGACGAGCGGCCACAGCAGCGCGCACAGCGACTTGTCGACGAAGATGACCTCGTCCTCGGCGTGGTTCACGATGTAGGTGAGCTGTTCGGGGAAGAGCCGCAGGTTCAAGGTGTGAGCGACCCGGCCGGTGCACCCAGGGGCGAAGTACAGCTCGAGGTGGCGGGCGCTGTTCCAGGCGAACGTCGCGACCCGGCCGTCGGACGAGATGCCGAGTGCATCGAGCACCGCAGCGAGGCGTCGGGTGCGAGTTGCCCACTCGCCGTAGGTGGTTCGCTCGATGCCACGTGGGGTGTTCGAGACGATCGTCTTCTTCGGGAATAGGCGTTCGGCCCGGGAGAAGAGGTGATCGAGTCCGAGTTGGTGATCCTGCATCAAGCCGCGCATCGTGCTCCCTGGCATGTCGTGAGCCGGAGTCTTGCGCGTTTGGTCAACGAGCGGTGTTCGCACCTATGCGTCGGCGAATTTGGGGCGTCGCACGAGAAAGCCGAGGGCGAAGCAGATCGAGCAGCCGATGATGGTGACGACGAGTGACTCGCGCAGGCCGCGTGTACCCGTGCTCCCGGCGATGAACGTGATGGCCAGCGCCGTGCCGAACGTGGTGCCGATGCGCTGCACCATGAAGTTGACGGAGCTCCCGACCGCGTGGCGCTCCACAGGTATATCGAGCAGCGTCGTTGCGATGTACGACGGGAACACCAGGCCGGTCGAGAGGCCGAGCAGCATGGAGCCCGGCACGATCGCGGTCCACAACGCAGGCTCGTTGCCCATCGCGAACCACAAGAAGACCGACGTGGCAATCGTGCCGAGCGACCCGACCAAGATGAAGCGCTGATGGCCGAACTTGTGCGCTACCCGGCCGCTGAGCACCCCGGTGAGCCCGGAGAACAACGAGATCGGGGCGGTCGACACACCGGCTTTGAAGACGGTCCAGTGCCATACGTTGATCGCGTGCTGCACGAGCGCCCAGTTGAGCGCGAACCACGCGAGCGCGATCACGAACGTGCCCGCGACGCCGACCCGGACGTTGTGTATTCGGAACAGGTCGAGTTGCAACAGTGGGGCCTCCCGTCGCTTGCAGCGAAGGATGAACCACGTGAGGATCGCCGTGCCCACGACGAAGCACAGCCAGGTTTTCGCGCCGAGCCAACCCCAGCCGGGTTGGGTCTTGCGTTGCACCACGCCCAACGTGATCGTCGAGACGCCTGCCATGATCAGGAACACTCCCGCGAGATCGGGCATGCGCTTGGTGCGGTCGGTCGCCGTCTCGGTGAGCACCCGCGGGCCGATCAGCAGCACCAGGAGACCGATGGGGATGTTGATCCAGAACGCCCATTGCCACCCGCCGCGGTCGATCACGAATCCACCAACCGACGGGCCGAGCGCGGCCGACACGCCGCCGGTAACTGACCACACGCCGATCGCCGTGGCGAGCTTCTCGGGAGGAAACGCCGAGATGAGGAGTGCCGCGCCGGCCGGCGTGTAGGCGGATGAACCGAGCGCTTGCACCGTTCGGCCGACCATGATCCACGCGGGGCTCGGGGCGAGCGCGCCGATGAACGAACCCGCGGTGAAGATCGCGATGCCGATCAGCATCATCTTTTTGCGACCCAACCGATCAGCGAGCACGCCACTCGGCACCAACGTGGCCGCACTGACGATGGTGAACAGGTTGTTGATCCACGAAAGCTGGGCGGCTGACGCGCCGGGGAACGCCTTGCGGATCTCGGGGAAGGCCACCGACATGATCGACAGGCCGATTCCGGTGAGCACCGCAGTGCTGATGACCATTGCCAGCACCAGCCACGCGTGGCGCGCCGCCGCACCCGACGGCTTCTGGACCGAGGTCTCCATCTCCGGGCACCATAGGTGCCGCTGGGTCGGATGCGCTAAGGCGCAGCGCGTGCGAGACTCGGTCGATGGGGGACGAGCTGTTCATCGACGCCGCGATCAACGGCGTCGTGCGTAAGGACGACAACCCGAACGTCCCGCGTAGCGCCGACGAGATCGTCGATGACGCGGTCGCGTGCTTCGACGCCGGCGCCGCTGTGGTTCACCCGCACGAACCCGACGGCGCCACGAGCAACGTCGACGTCGACGCGTACGCCGAGATCTTCGCCCGCGTGCTCGCCGAAGTGCCGGGCGCGTTGCTTTATCCGACCGTCGGTGGCAAAGGCACCTGGGACGAGCGATGGGGCCACGTCGTCGCGCTTGCCGAACGCGGCCTCACCCAGATCGGGCCGATCGACGCCGGCTCCACCAACCTCGGAGTTCGCCTGCCCGACGGCCGGCCGGCACCGAGTGAGTCCGTATACGACAACAGTTACGCGTACATAGCGCACCTGATCGATCTGTGCTGGGAGCACCAGCTCGCGCCGACATTCGCGATCTTCGAGCCGACCTTCCTGCACACCGTGGTCGCCTACTGGGAGGCCGGCCAGATGCCGCCGGGTGCGTGGCTCAAGTTCTACATGGCCGGGCACGGCGGGTATCCGGGTACCGGGCGCAACGGCATGAAGCCGGCCCGTTTCGGCCTGCCACCCACCGAGAAGGCGCTCGACGCGTACCTCGAGATCCTCGGGGAGTGCCCGATCCCTTGGGGCGTCTCTGCGATGGGCTCTGACCTGTTCGTGTGCGGCATCGCCGAGCTCGCGGTGAGCCGTGGCGGGCACCTCCATGTAGGGCTCGAGTCCTACAACGGTGACCGCATGCCGACCAACGTCGAGTTGGTGGAAGAAGCGGTCGCTTTGGGGCGGCGTCACGGTCGAGCGCCCGTGCCCACGTCCCACGCACTCGCCTGGCTGGGCTTGCGTAGTGTCGCGTCATGATCCTCGAACTCGCGCCCGATGATTTGCTCGCCACCACCCGCTCGGTTCGCAAGCGGCTCGACTACGACCGGCCGGTGCCGCGCGACGTGGTCGAGAGCTGCGCCCAGCTTGCGTTCCAGGCCCCGAACGGCAGCAACCAGCAGAACTGGGGCTGGGTGTGCGTCGACGACCCGGCGTTGAAGGTCGCCATGGCCGACCTCTATCGCCGCGGCATGCGCGACCACATCGATCGCGACCGCACCGGTGAGAGCCCCTACAACCCGGGCGGCGACGCACGTGCCCAGGAGCGCATGAGCGAGTCGGTCATGTTCCTGCACGATCGGATGCAGGACGCGCCCGTGCTGCTGGTGCCCACCATCGAAGCTCGTCTCGACGGTGCGTCGACCTTCACGCAGGCCAGTCGCTGGGGATCGATCCTGCCCGGCGTGTGGAACCTGATGCTTGCGCTGCGGTCGAGAGGGCTCGGCAGCGCCTGGACCACCGTGTCGCTCTACCGCGAACGCGAGATGGCCGAACTGCTCGGCATCCCGTACGACCACAACACACAAGCGGGGCTGTTCCCGATCGGTTACACGATCGGCACGCAGTTCAAGCGAGCCGATCGCGGCCGCTCGCATCTTCGCTGGAACGGTTGGTAGCCATGACCGAGCCCGACACGCTCGCGGAACCGCCGCCCCTCGGCCGGTTCGGCTTGTGGACCTTTGCGCTCGACCGCCAGCCGTGGTCGCGGGCCAAAGAGGCCGCGGCCGAGATCGAACAGATGGGCTGGGACGCGATCTGGGTCCCCGAGGCCACCAATCGCAACGCGCTGGTGAACAGCACGTTGTTGCTGGGCGCCACCGACCAGCTGGTGGTGGCCACGGGTATCGCGCCCATTCACAACCGCGACGCCGTCGCGTCGGCCAACGGCCAGCGCACCCTCGACGAAGCGTTCCCCGGGCGGTTCCTCTTCGGCCTCGGCGTGAGTCATCAGTGGCTCGTCGAAGACGTGCGCGGCGGCCACTACACGAAACCGCTCGCCACCATGCGCGCCTACCTCGAGGCCATGGACGCGGCGCCGTTCTCCGCGTACGCGCCGTCCACACGCGGCCGCCGGGTCATCGCGGCGCTCGGGCCGAAGATGCTCGAGCTCGCCGGCTCGCACGCCGACGGCGCCCACCCGTACCTCACGACTCCCGAGCACACCGCGTCCGCCCGATCGATCCTCGGCGCGAAACCGATCCTCGCGCCCGATCAGAAGCTGGTGATCGAGACCGACCCGGCCGAGGCTCGTCGAGTCGCGCGCATGCACCTCGCGGGCTACCTGGCCCAGCCGAACTACCAGAACAGCTTTCTGCGCCAGGGCTTCACGCGCGACGACATCGACAACGGCGGGAGCAACCGGTTCATCGACGCGATCGTCGCGTGGGGCACGCTCGAGCAGGTATGCGCGCGGGTGCGGGCGCACCTCGACGCGGGTGCGTCGCACGTCGCCGTGCAGCTGCTTCCAAGCAACATGGGCGACCTCCCGCTCGCGGAGTACCGCCTACTCGCGGACGCACTACTGCGATGAGCGCGATCCCCGCCGAACTGCCGATCTCCGAGGAGCACACGTTATGAAGGTCCTGGTCATGGGCGGCACGCAGTTCAACGGGCTCGCACTCGTGCACGAGTTGGTGCGCACCGGTCACGACGTCACGATCCTCAACCGGGGCAAGACCGCCGCGGACATCCCTCGCTCGGTGCGCCGGCTGATCGGTGACCGCACCGATCACGAGCGCATGCGCGAGGTCTTCCGCGGGGAGGAGTTCGACTGTGTTCAGGACATGAGCGCGTACCACCCCGAGGACGTGCGCCTCATGGTCGAGCTGTTCCGCGGGCGGACCGGGCACTACATCTTCGCGGGGAGCACGGTCATCTACTCGCCGTCGGGCGTGCTGCCCATCAGCGAGGACCATCCGGTCGATCGGGGGCCGCGCCAGAACGAGTACGGCCTGCACAAGTTGTTGTGCGAGGACGAGCTCATCCGCGAGCACCGCAGCACGGGCTTTCCGGCCACGATCGTGCCGTTCTCCATGGTCTTCGGGCCGAACAACGTGATGCCCGATCGCGAGCAGCGGATGTTTGCCCGCCTGCTACAAAAGCGGCCGGTGTTCATCCCGGGCGACGGCTCCACGCTCGGCCAGGTAGGTCACGTCGATGACCAGGCACGCGCGCTTCGCATGATGATGGGCCGCCCGATCACCTTCGGCAAGCGGTACAACCTCACCGGCGGGCAGTACCACAGCGACAACGGCTACGTTGACACGTTCGCCGACGTCGTGGGCATCGAGGCCCGCAAGGTGTTCATCCCATCATCGGTGATGGACGATCTGTGGGACGGCCGCGTGCGGCTCGACGAAGGTCGCGCGGCGACTGCGCTGATCGACATCCGCACGAGCGACGACGCGAAGGCGCGGGCGGCTGAGTCGCGTCGCATGTTCATGTTGTCGCGTCTCATCCAGCGACTCGCCCCGAACCTGCATCGGTGGAACTCGAGCACGCTGTTCTCGATCGAGCGCCTCAAGATCGACATCGGATGGGTGCCCGAGTACACGTTCCCGGCAATGGTCGAGCAGACCTATGCGTGGTTCCGACGTGCGGGGCTCGACGTGAGCCTCGAGTTCGACTGGACGTTCGAGGACGCACTGCTCGCCCACCTGGAGCGATAGCGACTGCAGGCTCAGTCGCGGGGCCAGGCGAGCGGGCTGGCCCGATCGTCGAGCGGGTCGCCGACGTGCAGGTGCGCATGGTGCGGCTTCGGGAAGCCGCCGGCCACCGGCACGAACGTGGTGCCGTCGCCCGCGTAGCGCACAGAGATGGCGCGACGGCGTTGGGTGGCGCTCGCGTTCGCGTAGGCGCCGTGGATAGTGCGAGCGTGGTGCACGGTGATGTCGCCCGGCTCAGTGTCGAAGTTCACGATGCGCGCGCGGCCGATCTGTTCGGGTTGGTCGTCGTCGTAGTCGGGGACTTCGGCGCCGATCGTGTCGGGCAGCGTCATCGTGGTCACGAACATGTTCGGCTTGTACCGCGTGCGATCACGATGGGAGCCGACCACGAAGCGGACCGCACCCGACTCGGCGCGCACCGAGTCGAGCGGCACCCAGGTGGTGCACACGAGTTCGCCCGCGAGATGGAAGTAGGCCATGTCCTGGTGGAACGCGGTCTTCTCGTGGGTGCCGGGTTCCTTGACGAGCACGCTGTCCTCGTACAGGCGGACCTGCGCGCTGCCGAGCAGGCGCGACACGATCGGGCCGAGGGGTGAGCGCGTCGCGAACGCCAGGAACTCGGGTTGGTCGCACCAATGGTCGGTCCCGGCCTTGAAGTGACCGCGCGGCACGGGCGCGGCGCGCACGTTCTCGTCGACGAGCCGGACCGCGCCAGCGTGGCGCTCGAGATCGTCACCCATTGTCGACAGGTTGGTTACGGCGGCGCCGCCGAGCGCATCTTCGAGCGGCCCGGCCATGGACTCGAGCAAGGCCTGGGGTAGCACCTGGCGCAGGCACACGACGCCGTCGCGCCAAAAGGTCGCGACCTCGTCGTCAGTGATCGGCCGGAGCGGTGCTGTCGGTTTCATCCGCCGATTCTGCCTCGGCCACGGGGGCATCTGCATCGGCTGGCTCGTCGTCGGCCGCCGGAGCGGCGCTGGGCGCGGGATCGGCTGGCGCGTCGTCGGCTGGCGCGTCGTCGGCTGGCGCGTCGTCGGCTGGAGCGTCGTCGGCTGGCGCGTCGTCGGTTGGCTCGTCGTCGGCCGGAGCGCCGTCGGCCGCCGGAGCGGCGCTGGGCGCGGGATCGGCCTCGCCGTTGCGGGCGCGCTCCCAGGCGTCGATTGCGGCGCGGTAGGCGGCCGCGGCCTCGGCGCGCTGCTCGGCCGTGGCCTTGGTGTCGTTTTCGAGGTTGCGCACCCGGCTCGCGGCATCGTCTTTGACCTTGGCCGCTTTCTGGACACGGCGTTCGGCCTTCTCGTTCTCGGCCTGGGCGCCGAGGCGGGCGTTGAAGAGGCGGAGGGCGTCGTTGGTGGCCTCGTCGACCACCAAGGGGCCAGTGAGGGGTGCACTGGGCACTCGGCTTCCGGCAGTGCGGTTGCGGGGACCGCGCGGGGGCGGTGAGGGGCGTCGTTCGTCGGCCATCGTGCCATCATGTCAAGCCGCGACGCCACTGCGGTGTCATCGGGCGAAACCCGGCAAAACAGATCAGGGGAGACAACGCATGGAGTTGTGGGAGCTCACCGCACGGGAGGCCATACGCGACCTCGTCGCCCGCTACAACGCAAACGGTGACACCGGGCGGTTCGCCGAGGTTCTCGAGCTCTTCGCCGAGGATGCGGTGATGGAGGTGCCCGAGCGCTACGAGGGCCGCGATGGCATCGCCACGCTCTTCTCGGGCACGCAGTCGAACGTCAAGGAGCTGGGCTCGGGTGGCAAGCGGGTTTATATCCGTCACAACACGTCGACCCACCAGATCGACCTCCTCGACTCCACGCATGCCAAGGGTCGTTGCTATTACTTCGTGATGATGCCGCACGGCGTCGACCACTGGGGTCGCTACGTCGACGAGTACGAGATGCGTGACGGACGCTGGGTGTTCACCCATCGCAAGGTGACCATGGACGGGTACGTCCCCGGTGGCATGGGCGCCCAATCGGTGGGCGAGTAGTGCCGGACCTCGTCGATCACCCGCGCCGCGTGCTCGTGGTCGTGGCCCACCCCGACGACATCGACTTCGGCATGGCCGGCACCATGGCGGTGCTCACCGGTGGCGGCAGCGAGGTCGTGTACTGCCTCGTCACCTCGGGCGAGGCCGGCGGCCCCGACGAGCTGTCGCGCGACGCTCTGCGTGATCAGCGCGAGGCCGAGCAACGAGCGGCTGCGGCGATCGTGGGGGTGACCGACCTGCGGTTCTTGCGCTACGCCGATGGTCGGGTCGAGTGCACCCTCGAGCTTCGACGCGACATCAGCCGGGTCATCCGCGAGGTGCAGCCCGATCTCGTGGTGTCGCTGTCCAGCGTTCGCGACTGGGATCGCGTGTACTTCAGCCATCCCGATCACCTCGCCGTCGCCGAGGCGACGGCATGCGCGGTGTACCCCGATGCGCGCAACCCGCATGCCCACACCGAGCTCCTGGCTGAGGGGCATCAGCCGCACACGGTCCAGCGCATGTGGGTGTCGGGGCTCGAGCCAAACCGGTTCGTCGACATCACCGACCACTTCGACCGCAAGCTCGCAGCGTTGCAGGCCCACGTGTCACAGGTGGGCTCGCGTGCGGATCTGGCCGACACGCTCCGCTCGTGGGCGGCGGCCAATGCGGCGAAAGGTGGTCTCGAGGAGGGGCGCCTCGCCGAGATGTACCGCGAGATCGACACCCGCTGACCTGCCGGGTAGTGGGTGTCAGTCTTCGCCCGACGGGCGTTGGCGTGTGCGTTTGACGTCGCTGCGCTTGCGCTTCGTCTCGACGCGGCGCTTCTTCGCGCCTCTCGAAGGTTTGGTGGCCACACGATGCTTCGGCACGATCAGCGCTCCGGCGAGCTTCTCGCTCAGTCGTTCGAGCGCGAGCTCGCGGTTCTGGAGCTGCGATCTGCGGTCGGACGCAACCACGCGCACGGACTCACCGAGGGTTTCGAGGAGGAGTTCGCGCTGGCGCGGGCCGAGCGACGCCGAACCAGCGATGTCGAACCGCACCTCGGCTTTGCTGTTCGTGGTGTTCACGTGCTGGCCGCCCGCGCCGCCGCTCGCCGAGAACCGCCATTCCAGCTCGTCGAGGAGGATCATGCAGCTGCGGTTGATGCGCAGCACGCCGCTCGCGGCTGCGTCGGAGGTCACGATTGCCAGGCCGCGAGCACGTCGTCGGTGGTGGTCACGGTCGCGATGTAGCTGAGCGTGTTGGCGAAGACCTGATCGACGTACTCCGCGGGGGTCCCGGCGACTGCGTCGCGCGGGATGACCACTTGATACGACCGGTTCACCGCGTCGAAGGCGACGTTCGGGATGGCGACGTTGACGGAAACGCCGACGAGCACGATGGTGTGGATGCCTTCGTTGCGCAGCAGCGAATCGATTTCGGTTCCTTGGAACGGCGAGAGCCCGTGCTGGCGGGGCAGCACGATGTCGTTGCCCTTCACGCCGATCTCGTCGAGCGGCTCGACCGCTTCGGCGCCCATGACGAGCTTCACCGGTGAACGCTTGGCGCCGTGGAACAGGCGGGCGTTGGTGTTCGACCCCCACATGTCGGGCTGGTGCGCCGCGGTGGCATGGATGACTCGCACTCCGACGGCACGGGCTCCCTCGGCGAGGCGGGCCACATTCGGGATCATGGTCACCTTGGCCGCCGCAGCCATCTCGGGAAGTGCGGACAGATCGCCGATGACGCCCTTCTGGCACTCCTGGAGCAACAGAACAGTGTGCCGTGAATCGACGATCGAGCGCAGGTCGGGTGCCATGGGCGCAACCTAGCGCCCGGTCGGCTGGGTCACCTACGGTGGGGACCTGCGACTACAAGGGGACTCCGTGCGCACAGATCCTGCAACGCCGAGCAAAGGCACACCGACCGACGCCGAGCTCGGCATCGACGTCCGACCTATCGCCGGCGTCATCGGCGCCGAGATCCACGGTGTCGATCTCGCCCATCCGCTCGACGCGTCCATCGTCGCGGCCATTCGTGACACGTTGCTCAAGTGGAAGGTGGTGTTCTTCCGCGATCAGCACATCTCGCAGGCGCAGCACCTCGCGTTCGCCCGGGCGTTCGGCGAGCCGACTCCCGCACACCCCACGTTGCCCGCAATGTTCGCCGACTTCCCCGAGATCTTGCAGCTCGACAACCAGGTGCACGCACGAGTCGACGCACCCAACATCGAGAGTCGGTGGCACACCGACGTCACGTTCCTGCCGGCGCCGCCGATGGCCTCGATTCTGCGGGGCGTAGTTGTGCCCTCGTACGGTGGCGACACGCAGTTCGCCAACCTTGTCATGGCCTACGAGACCTTGTCCGCTCCACTGCAGGCGCTCTGCGACACGCTCCATGCCGTGCACCTCAACGCGTTGCCCATCTCGCGCGGCGAGATGTCGAGCGAGCTCCGTGGTCAGTTCATGTCGCGTGAGATCCGCGCGGTGCATCCGGTCGTGCGGGTGCACCCCGAGACCGGTGAGCGTGCGCTGTTCGTCAACCACAACTTCACCGACTACATCGTCGAGTTGTCCCGCCGCGAGAGCAGGCACCTGCTCGCGATGCTGTACGAGCACATGTCTGATGCATCGCTGACCTGTCGGTTCCGTTGGGAACCGGGCAGCATCGCCTTCTGGGACAACCGCGCCACCGCGCACATGGCACCCACCGACACCCCTCGAGGCATGCACCGTTCTATGGAACGCATCACGCTCAAGGGTGACCTCACCGTGGGCCCCGACGGATTCATCGGACGGGCTCTCGAATCCACCACGGCCTGATCCTCATGCTCGAGGGAGTCGTCAACTTCCGCGATGTCGGCGGGTACCGCACCACCGACGGCGCAACGGTTCGAACCGGTTGGATCTATCGCGCTGCGCACTTCGGCGGGGCCACCGACGCCGACCTCGCCATGTTGGCCGAACTCGGCGTGCGATTATTCGTCGACTTCCGCGGTCCGGGCGACATCGAGGCCGACGGCCACAACCGCATGCCGCCGGGCTCCAGGCTCGTGTCGATCCCCATGTTCGATCCGGCCGGTGCGAACGACATCCGTACGATGTTGAGCGAAGGGACCGCAGCCGAGATCGAGGCTGCGTTCGGTGGTGGCCGGGCTCACGAGGCGATGCTTCGCGGGGCGATCGCGCTCGTCACTCAGCCCGATCGTGTCGCAGGCTATTCGTTGATGATGCGAGCGCTCATCGACGCCGAGACCCCAGCGGTCATCCATTGCTCGGCTGGCAAGGACCGAACGGGATGGGGCGCCACCCTGCTCCTGCTCCTGCTCGGCGTGAACGAGGCTACGGTCATCGAGCACTACCTCGAAAGCAACCAGCATCGTGCCCTCCGCCCTGCGGTCACGACCGCACCGAAGGTCGATATCGAACTGCTGCGTCCGTTCTTCGAGGTCCGATCGCAATACGCGCGCGGCGCGCTCGACGCGATGCACGCCACCTATGGCGGGATCGAGCAGTACGTGCGCGACGGGCTGGGCATCGACGATGTCGACGTCGCTCGCTTCCGCGCGCGGATGCTGGGGTGAAACTGACACGCTCCTGCTGACCGTCGATTGACGCCCCAGTGTCACCGTCATGGGCGGCGGCGTCGTGCACGCGGCAGAGTTGATCAACCGATGATGATCGCGTGCACGCGGCCTGGCCCGTGCACGCCCACGGTGAGCGTCATCTCGATGTCTGCGCTGCGCGACGGACCGGTCACGAAGACGATCTGACTCGGCATCGCGCCCGGCCACCAACGAGCACGCTCGCGCAAGACGTCGCCGGGCGTGTCGACGATGGTGGATGCATCGATCACGAATGCGCATCGATCGGGCAACAAGCTGGCGGCACGAGCGTTACGCGAACTGTCGATCACAATGCTGCCGGTTTGCGCGATCGCCGCGGTCGCGTGCACCAGGTCCGCGGTGGGCGTGGGGTCGGCGCGCTCGTCGAGCGATGTGATGCGCTCGGAGGTACCGCCGATTGCGTGCCAGGCATCGCAGAACCCGTCGATGCCGCGCCGCGGCACGGAATAGTGCACCGGTGCGGGCAATGCGGGCGTCATCGACGCACCCGAGGAACGACGCGGTCGCGGGTCCACGCGCCCGCCCAACCTGGCGCGCGACGGGCGAGCTTCGGCACTCGCGAACTGAGCCGGAGAATCGCCCGGACGACGTGGATGCTGATCCGGTAGCTCAGCGGATGCGCCCACGCGACCGACCACAGCCGAAACGTGACGCGGCGCAGGCGTGATGCGTCGCCCGGAGCGTCGCGGTGGCGTTCTCGGAGCAGCAGATCGTGGAGTGGTATGCGAACCGGACACACCTCGGTGCACGCGCCGCACAACGTGCTGGCCTCCGACAGTTCGCGAGACGCCGGGTCATCGGGGCGCAACAACGGCATGAGCACCGCGCCGATCGGCCCGGAGTACACCGTGCCGTACGCGTGACCACCGATGTTGCGATACACCGGGCACACGTTCAGACAGGCCCCGCATCGGATGCACAGCAGAGCGTCGTCGAATTCGGTGCCCACGATCGCTTCACGGCCGTTGTCGAGCACGATCACGTGCACTTCGTCGGGCCCATCGAGCTCGTCGTCGCGACGAGGGCCGCTGATGATGTTGGTGTACACCGACAATGCCTGGCCGGTTGCCGAACGTGCGAGCAGCGCCAACATCACGTCGAGTTCGGCCCACGTGTCAACGATGCGCTCCATGCCCATGATGGCCACGTGTACACGAGGCAAGGATGTGCACATCCGCCCGTTGCCTTCGTTCTCGACCAAGCAGACAGATCCGGTCTCGGCGATCGCGAAGTTCACACCGGTGATGCCGATGTCGGCCCGTAGGAACGCCTCGCGAAGTCGGGCGCGGGCGTACGCAGCCTCGGCATCGACGTCGGGTTCGATCGGGCGACCGGCATCGGTGGTGAACAGTTCGGCCACGTCGAAGCGTGACTTGTGGATGGCCGGCACGATGAGATGTGAAGGTTTCTCGCGGGCGAGCTGGATGATGAACTCCCCGAGGTCGGTCTCGACCACCTCGTGCCCTGCCGCCTCGAGCGCGTCGTTGAGATCGATCTCTTCACTCGCCATGGACTTGCCTTTGGCGATGCGCACCGGCGAGTGACCGGCGGTCGCTTGTGCGTCGGCGAGGTCGAGCACCACCCGCACCGCGTCCGCGGCGGTGCGGGCCCGGTGCACGATGATGCCGTTCGCCGTTGCCCGGGCCGCCCATCGGTCGAGCAGCTGGGGCAGGGTGTCGATGGCCCGGCGCCGGATGGCGTGCGCGGAGTCGCGCACGGCGTCTGGATCAGCGAGCCCGTCGAGCGCGGTGGAGCGGTTCGCCGCGAGCAGACTGGTGGTGTGACGCACCGCGGCACGCACCCGATCGTTGCGCAGCTCGCGATCGGCGCGAGTGACGAACCGGACCGCCACGTCATTCATCGCCGCGCACCGTGAGCTGTTCGGCTAGGTGGCGGAACTGCAGCGGCAACCTTCGTGTGCGTGCTCGCGCCTCGAGGTGCATCAGGCAAGACAGGTCACAACCCACCACGGTGGTGGCGCCGGTGGCGGAGAGCGAGTCAAGTTTCTCGTCGGCCATGGCGACCGAGACCGCGGGCAGCTTCACCGCGAAGGTTCCACCGAAGCCACAGCACAGATAGCCCTCGGTGGGTTCGCGCACCTCGTGGCCGGCGGCGCGCAAGGCGGCACGCGGCGCGTCCCGTTCGCCGAGTTCACGCTCGAGGTGACACGAGCCGTGATAGGCCACCGGTTTGTCGCGGTCGCCAGCCGCCGGTGGCGCGGAGCCAGCGGCGAGCGCCTGTGACAGCTCGATCACCCGTGCGGCGACATCGCGGGCGCGCGTCTCGTCGGCCGTTCCGGCAAAGAGCGCAGGCCAGTGCCGCGACATCATCGCGGTACACGAGCCCGACGGCACCACGATCTGACCCTGCGACTTCGCGAGCGCACGCACGGTCGGGCGGGCGACGCGTCGCGCCTCGGACTCATACCCCGCGTTGTACGCAGGCTGGCCACAGCATGTCGTGCGCCGTGCGATGGTCGCGGCGACGCCGTGGCGGGCCAACACCTTGAGAACGCGAGCCGCCAGCGTGGGGCGCAACGTGTCGGCGAGACACGTGGGCAAGACGTTCGTCAACGCAGGGGACTCGTGCTCGAAGGATGGCATCGAGCACCAACGCTACGCTCTCGGACATGCCGAATGCAGACCACATGCTCGCCACATCCGACGGGCCGATGCGCCTCTACGAATCAACGCCCGATGGCGCCGCGACCAGAGCGGTCATCGTGGTCATGGAGGCGTTCGGCGTGAACGCGCACATCGAAGAGGTCACTCGTCGCGCCGCCGCGGCGGGCTACCACGCGGTCGCGCCTGACTTCTTCCATCGTTCCGGCGGTGGCACTGCGGCGTACGACGACTTCGGCACGGTGATGGCCAAGTTCGCCGACCTGAGCGACGACGGCATCCTGGTCGACGTCGATGCTGCACTCGAACATCTTCGGGCTGCCGGCTTTGCCGACGGCCAGATCGCCATCACCGGCTACTGCTTCGGTGGCCGCGTCACGTTCCTCACCGCGGCCCGGCGCGCGCTCGGCGCAGCGGTCACCTTCTACGGCGGTGGCATCGTGCGCGCCGGCGGGTTGCCGTTCCCCTCGCTCTTTGCCGAGGCCGCCACGCTGCAGACGCCGTGGCTCGGCTTGTTCGGCGATCTCGACAAGGGCATCCCGGTCGAGGACGTCGAGCAGCTCCGGGCTGCACTTGATGCCGCGAAGCCCGTCGACTTCGCCATCGTTCGCTACCCCGACGCCGACCATGGGTTCCACTGCGATGACCGCCCCGCGGTCTTCAACGCGGCCGCGGCCGCCGATGGCTGGGCCCGCACCCTCGACTGGTTCACCACCCACTTGGCGTAGTTCTTCCTGCCGAGGTTGTCAGGGTTCGAGGACAACCTTGATCGCGCCTGCGGCACGGTCGCGAGCCACGGCGAAGGCTTCGACCGCGGCGTCGAGTGGGAAGCGGTGGGTGATCAGCGCGCTACCGATTTCGGGGCGATCGGCGAGGATCGAGGCCGCGACCTCGAAGTCGCGTGACGGCCCGACCCGGCCGTACATGCTCGAAGGAACCAGCGTGATCTCTTTCATGCTCAGCATCTGCCCAGGGAGCTCGGTGCCCGAGTCCCAGTAGGTGCCGACGAGCACCACGGTGCCCCCCGGCCGGCAGCGTTCGACGGCCTCGGCGAGCGCACTGGAGGTACCGGCGGCTTCGATGACCACGTCGTATCCGTCGGTCATGGCCGCGCCCGCACCGAGCTGTTCGGCGGCGGCGCGTTGGCGGTCGTGGCGTACGGCGATGTCGACGGTGGCGCCCGCGGCCTGCGCTGCGGCGAGGGAGGTGAGGCCGATGGTCCCACCACCGATGATTCCGACGCGCTGGCCTCCCATGACGCCGCCCCGACGCACACCGTGCACCGCAACCGCAAGCGGTTCGATGAGACACGCGTCGGCGAGCGACACCCCGCTCGGCAGGAGCACGATCGCCTCGGCCGGGACGATGCATTCGTCGGCCATGCCGCCGTCGCTCGAGACGCCGAGCACCATGGCCGGACCGAGGACGCACAGGTTGTACGCGCCGCGCACGCACGCCTCGCACCGTCGGCACGGCTTCAACGGCTCGACCGCCACCGGTCGTCCGTCGGGCAGGGTGCCGGCGAACTCGTGGCCGAACGTGGCCGGCAGGTTCCACACCAATAGGTGGAGATCCGAACCGCAGATGCCTGACGATGCGACCTTGACCCGGACGCCGTCGGCGGTGGGCGACGGTACGTCGACCACGGCGGGCATTGCGTCGATGCAACGAACGGCGCGCACCGCCGTTACCAGACCAGGCCGACGCCGCCGTTGGCGCGGAAGGTCGCGCCAGTGGCGAACTTCGACGCGTCGGACGCGAGGTAGTGGATGAGGTGGGCTTGGTCGATGGCCTCGCCGACGCGACCGATGGGCGACATCTCGGTGTTGCGGTCGAGGTAGACCTGAAGCTTCGTCTGGTCGACGTTTCCCGCTTCGTCCTTGCGGCCCTGCGCGTTGAAGTTGGTGGGCGTGCTGCCCGGCGCGATGGAGTTGACGCGAATGCCGTACGGGCCTGCTTCGATGGCCAGCTCGCGGGTGAGCATGGCCACCGCGGCCTTGGTCATCGCGTACACCGACACGTTCGAGTTGGGGTAGTCGATCGCCGCGGAGGCGACGTTGATGATGCTGCCCGAGCCCTGCGGAATCATGACGCGCAAGGCGGCCTGGCAGCCGAAGAACACGCCCTTCTGGTTCACCGCGATGACGCGCTCGAGGATCTCCTCGGTGACATCGACGACGAGGTCGGTGTTCATGATGCCGGCGATATTGCCCATGATGTCGAGGCGGCCGAACTCGGCGACCGCGCGGTCGACGAGCGCCTCGACCTCGGCCTTGATGGCCACGTTGGTGGCCTGTGCGACGGCTTTGCCACCTTCGCCGCGAATCTTGGCCGCGACGGCTTCGGCCGCGGCGATGTCGACATCGCCGAGCACCACCGCAGCGCCGGCGCTGGCCAGCAACTCGGCCGAGCATGCGCCGATACCTGAGCCGCCGCCGGTGAGCACCGCGACGCGTCCAGTGAGGTCATAGTCCTTGTATGGATCGATCATGGCGGCAACCTAGCTCAGGACGTTGACGTGTTCCCGCGGGAGCAGCGCGCCTGCGACGACGAGGCATCTCTTCCACATGATGTGGCGGCAATACGGTCCCTGGCCCTGCACCGGCCTCTGCTCCGGCTGTCGACCGTGCCGTTGGTGGTCATGGCGAACATCGCTGCGGGTTGCTCGGGAGGGGGCGATGCCCAGTCGACCGCCACTGGTTCGTTCACCGGCGCGGCCGTCCCGCCTTCGAGCACCACGTCGAGCACGACCTCGACCTCGCCCTCCGCCACCCTCGCGCTGCCCACCACGCCGGCACCTCCCTCGGCGCGAACGGCAAGTCGATAGCTGGGCTACAAGTACAGCGCCATGTGGACCATCGACTCGCTCGGCTGGCAGGGGCTCAGCCCCGAGGCCATCGTGGCGGCTATCCGCGCCGCCGGCATGCAGCCGGGCACCGTGGCCGACGTGATCTGACCACGATCACTCGGGCGGTGGCAGCTGCTTCAGCAAGAGCTCGCGGATCTGGGGCGTAAGCGTGTCGGCGATGAGCTGGATCTCGTCGGGCGACCAGATCGCGGTGGGGATGTGCGGATAGCCCACATCAAGGAACTCATAGGTCTCGTGGCCGCTGATGCGGGCGATGGCGCGAGCAGAACCGATGAGCTCGGTGTGCACGACGCAGGCCGTGGGTATACCGGCCCACTCGAGCTCGACGGCGTCCCGCAAACTGCGGGCGCTGCAGCTGCCTCAACCACCGAAGCCGGTGATGGCGACGGTGGCTCCTTCGGTGAGGCGGGCCCAGTCGTCGGGATGGGGCGCGATCGACACGCTGCCTTTGACCACCTTGACCACGCCTGCGAGGTCGTCGGTGGCCATGAGGTTGCGGGCGATGGCGTCGAGCATGTCCTCGCCGCGGCCGAGCCCGTTGGCCACGAGGCCGAGCACCTGACCGCTGAGGCTGTTCGGGCGCGGCGCGAGCAGCTTGGTGTCGCCGCCCCCGATAGGGCCGCTCGATGGATCGAGTCCGATGATGGCCATGAGGAGACCTTACGCCTTCCGTTCAGAGTTGTGCGGGCTCGATGACCCGCGTAATGGCGTGCGCGAGGTGCGGCATCAACAGCCACGTCTCGGCCATGCCGGCACCGCCTGCGGCGACGACGAGGATTCCTTCGGGGTAGCCGATGTTGCAGAAGCGGTCGTCGGGGCCCGACGTGGGTTCGTGAATGCGTTCCCACAGGTAGTGCTGCAGGTCGGCCTTGGACCAGCCCTCTTCGATGAAGTACCGGTGATGTTCCTTACCGACGATAGCCACCACGTTGTGATCCTGGCCCAGCCACTTGTCGCCGCCGATGCCTTTGCTCCGCATGGTCTTGACGATCGAGTTCGCGATGTCGACGCACGTGCGGCTGGTCATGTCGGTGGCGGGCACGAAGTTCATGAACGACGCGACGGTCACCGTGGACTGCTCGGCCGCGAAACCGCGCTGCACGTGCAACGGCACCCAGTCGCTGGCTTCTTCGTTCTCGGCGAAGCAGAACGAGTACCGCATGGGTGAGCTGAAGCTCGCTCGATCGAGGAAACCCGGAATGGCCCGACATACGTTGCGGATGACGAGCCGCAACGCGCGCCCGATCGTTGCGTTCGGACGGAACCCCGGCCCCAAGCAGCCCTGGCCGCTGGCCACGCCCCACTCGTTGCGGACCGGGCCGTTGATGATGACGGTCTGCACCGCGCCTGACAGCGTGCCGGTGGTGGAGTGGCAGTTGCCCATCTCGTCGAGGTGGGCGCGCACCGCCGCGACGACTGCGGGGAAGTACTCGGGCCGGCAGCCGGCCATGACCGCGTTGATGGCTGCGTGCTCGGCGGTGACCACCACGGCGCGCGTGGGCACGGAGCCGAGGATCTCGTCGGGTTCGAGCCCGGCGAGGGTGAGGAAGCGCTGCACCTTCTCGGCTGTGGGTGGTACGACCGGAAGGCCGTCGGTCCAACCGCGCTCGTAGTAGTCCTCGAGCAACTCGTCGTAGTCGGCGTAGGTGTGTGGTTCAGCCGCGAGCGTCATGTCGCGACGCTACCGCGATCACGCAGCCGCCACAGCCTGGATAGCCCGGCGCCGCGTGGTCCACCGGGACGCGCCGACTACGCCGTACGTGGCAACGAACAACATGGCCGACGCCAGCACGATCGACGCGCCTGCGGCGAAGTCCCATTCGGCGGACGCGGTGAGTCCGAGCACGCCACTCGCGGCGCCGTAGGCCGCGCCGGCCAACATCGCCGTGCTCACGCGCCGGGTGACGAGGCGTGCGGTCATTGCCGGCACGCTCAACAACGCGACCGCGAGGATGGTCCCGACGGCCGGGATGGTGGCCACCACCGTGGCCGCCACCGCGAGCAACAGGGCGAGGTCGAGCAACCGTGGGTAGCCCTGCGCGGCCGCTCCGTCGGGATCGAAGGCGCGGAACACGAGTTCTTTGTGTGCGCCGGCCAGCGCGCCGAGCACGACGAGCCCCACGACCGAGGTGATGACCACGTCGCGGTGATCGACGGTGAGCACCGAACCGACAAGGATGGCCGTGAGGTCCTTCGAGAAGCCGTCCTGAGTCGACTGCAGCATGACGCCGAGCCCGAACGATCCGGCGAGCGCGACGCCGACAGCGGTGTTGTTGTCGAGGTTCTGATCGCCGGTGGTGATGTAGATCACGACCACGAGCAAGGCCGCGAACGCGAGTCCACCGACGAGCTCGCTTAATCCGATGATCGACGCGAACACGATGCCGGGGAAGGTCGCGTGGGCGACAGTGATCGTGAAGAAGGGCAAGCGGCGCAGCACCACGTGCGCACCTACCGCGCCGCACAACGCACCCACCAGCACGGCTTCGAGCAGCGCGCGCTGCAGCAGGCCCGAGTCGTACAGATCGAGGAGGTGTCTCATGTCGCGACCGCGGCGAGCGTGCGCCTGCGGGCCATGCCGGTGCGCAACGCCTGCGCGATCGCCACTACGGCAAAGAGGGCGGTGAGCACGACGACGATCGTGGCTCCGGCGGCGAGGCGTATGCCGTGGTGCACCGACGCGTCGTAGCTGATGACGAGGCCGAGCCACGCGGCCAGCGCGCTGATGCCGACGGCGCTCATCATCAGGGACTGCAGCCGCGAGCACAGCAGACGGGCCGTTGCCGCAGGCGTGATGAGTAAAGCGACCACGAGTGCCGTGCCCACCGCGCGGACTGCGGCGACCACCACCAGCGCGACGACGAGGTTCACGGCGAGGTCGATCCGTAGCAGCGAATAGCCCATTGCTTCGGCACCGGTCTCGTCGAACGCGCGCAGCAGGAGTTCCTTGCGGATCGCGACCAGCACCCCGAGTGCGACGACGGCAACGGCGGCGGTGGTGATGATGTCGGCAGTATCGACCGCGAGGACGCGTCCGAAGAGGAGGGTGGTGAGATCGGCCGAGTAGCTGCGGTGGCGTGAAACCACGATCACGCCGATCGAGAACAGGCTCGCCAGCACCAACGCCATGAACGCGTCCTGGTCGATGCGGGTGCTGCGTGCCGCGAACGTGAGCAGCGTCGCGGCAACGGCACCGGCGATGAGCGCCCCGACGAAGAGCGATTCACCCGCGACGAACGCGATTGCAATGCCGGGGAACACGCTGTGGGTGAGCGCGTCGGTCATGAACGACAGTCGGCGGAGCTGCACCACGACGCCGACGACACCGGAAAGCGCGGCGAGCAAAAGCGAGATCACGAGCGCGCGCTGCATGTACGCGGGTGCGAACGGTTCGGTGAGGAAGCGGATGATTCCGAGCACGAGCGTATGGGCCGGCGATCAGTGGGTGGAGAGCAGCGCCGTGCCCTCGGCCAGCATCACGGCGTGATGGCCGTAGGTGGCCTTCAACGTGTCGGCGGTGAGCGCGTCGTCGAGGCGCCCGAAGGCCACCTGGTGACGGTTCAGCAGGCACGCGTGCCCGCACGCGAGGTGGGCGACGGAGATGTCATGGGTGGCCATGACCACGGCCGTACCTGCAGCACGTAGGCGGCCGAGGACCTCGATGAGCACGTCCTGAGTGACGGAGTCGACGCCGTTGAACGGCTCGTCGAGCAATAGCAGCTTGGCGTCCTGGGCAATCGCGCGGGCGATGAGTACCCGCTGGCGCTGGCCACCTGAAAGCACGCCGAACGAGTCGTTTGCCCGGTCGGCCAGGCCCACCTGTTCGAGTGCATCGAGCGTGGCGGCGCGGTCGACGCGGCCCGGACGGCGGAGCCAGCCGATCCGGCGGTAGCGGCCCATGAGCGCGACCTGTTGCACCGAGATCGGGAACCGTGCGTCGAGATGGTCAATCTGGGGCACGTAGGCCACCAGCGGCCGGGCCTTGGCGGGTGTGGTGCCGAGGACCTCGACGAAGCCGCTCGACGCCGGGACGAGCCCGAGGATCGCCTTGATGAACGTGGACTTCCCGGCACCGTTCGGACCGATGAGCGCCACCGAGTCGCCGGGTTGCAGCAACGCGTGCACGTCGCGCAGCACGACCTCACGGTCGTAGGTGACGCATAGGTCGTGGACGTGGAGGGCGTTGGTCATCGGAGGCTCGACGCAATCGTCTGGGCGTTGTGGCGCATCATCGTGAGGTAAGTGGCCCCGTCGGAGCCCGCCGGGCCCAAGCCGTCACCATAGAGGGCGTCGTCGCCCTCGACGACCTTGACCCCGGCGTCGGCCGCGATCGATGCCGCGGTCTTGGCCGGCAACGAGCTCTCGGAGAACACCGCCTTGACCCCTTCAGCCTTGATCGCGGTGACCAGGTTGCGGAGGTCGGAGGCGGACAGGTCGGCGGAGGTGTCGAAGCTGGGGATGATCGATCCGACGAACGTGAGCCCGTAGCGGTCGACGAAGTACCCGAACGCGTCGTGGTTCGTCACGAGCTTCTTGTTGGTGAGCGTGTCGATGTCGGCCGCGATCTCGGTGTCGAGGGAGCGAAGCGCCGCGACGTAGGTCGCGAGGTTGGCGGCGTACACCGACGCGCCGGCCGGGTCGGCTGCGGTGAACGCTGCGGCGATCGTGGTGACCATGCGCGTCGCGTTGCGGGGGTCGTGCCAGATGTGCGGGTCGCCGTGATCATGAGCGGCGTCGCGGTCCGCCGCCGGGAGGTCGCGCACGGTGATCCCCTCACTCGCGTCGGCCACCGTGGCCTTCGTGCCGCTCGAGCGGATCGTGTCGTCCAGCCATTCCTCGAGGCCGACGCCGTTCTTGACGATCACCCGCGCCTTGGCAATGGCGTCGAGGTCGGCCGGCGCCGGTTCGTAGTCGTGGGGGTCGACGTTCGGCTTCAGTAGGCCGTAGATGCCCACCCGCTCGCCGCCGATGACCGCGGCGAAGTCGGTGAGCACCGTGGTGGTGGTCACGACCTGGAGCGGGGCGTCGGGGTTCGATGATTGGCGCGACCCGCCTGCGTCGGCACCACACGCGGCGACGAGCGAGGTCGCCACGAGCGCCATGACCAGCAACCGACGCATCACGTTCCTCTCGGTGGGATTGATTCTCAACTCTAGCCCTAGTGGGAATGAATCTCAACCAGACCTGTCGTAGCTTCTCGCTGTGCACCCCATCGACGACGAACCATTCGACGCGGCAGCCGTGGAGGCCGGCGCATGGCCGCCGCCCTACGGGGTGGGGGATGTGCTCGGCACCTACGGCGAGGTCACCGCGCACAAGCGGGCTGCGGTCCTCGCCATGCTCGTCGCAGCTGGCGCGGGTGGGGTGCGCTCCTTCAACCTCGGCGAGACGCTCTTCGAGGGCTACCCGGCATATGGCTCGCGCACCTACTCGCTCGACGTGCACGGCAGCGGCTTCGCGTCCACCGAGCACGCCGAAACCGAGCGATCGCGTCCGTGGGGCCCGAACCGCCTCACCTCGCTCGAAGAGCGCGTGTCGTTCAGCTTCAACCTCGGCGCGAAGATCAACGGACTTGCGCACTGCGGTGTGGGCGATCTGCTCTACGGCGGCCGCTCGCTCGCCGCGCTGGTCGGCGGTGGTTCACGAGCGCTCGACACGACCACCTTCGGCCCACCCCTCGTGACGCGCGGGCTCTTGTTCGACGTGCTCGGGTACTACGTGGCACAGGGTCGTCACGATGCGATCTCGCACACGGCCGAAGGACAGGCCCTCGTGCGCGACGACCACCGCATCACGGTCGAGGACCTCGAGGCGTGCGCCGTGTGGGCTGGCCTCGGCCAGATCGAAGCGGGCGACGCAGTGCTGCTGCACACCGGTTGGCGACGTTTGCTGCACACCGATCCGCAGCGGTATCTCGGCGCGAACCCCGGTGTGTTCCTGCGCGAGACGCGCTGGCTCGCGCAGTTCCGCCCCGCGCTCGTCGGTGCCGACACCTGGTGCTTCGAGACGATCGACCCCGCCGTCACCGGGCCACTCGTGACCCCATGTCATCAGGAGCTGTTCGTACGTTTCGGCATCCGGCTCGGTGAGTCACTCGCGCTCGACGAACTGGCCGACGCCGGCGTAACGCAGTTCGTGTTCTGCCACGCACCACTTCCCGCGGTGGGCGCCATTTCATCGAACGCGCCGGCCATCGCCCTGGCCCCGGAACTTCCGTTTCGGCCATGACACGACACATCCACAGGTCATCCGGACGAGCTTGTTGCGCGGAATTCCCGCTCAGGTCGGCAAAATCGCGCAACGAGCCCGACCGAGGGCTGGCTAGGGTCCGCGGCCGTGGATGATCGTGCTGAGCTCACCGATGTGGCGGCGGCCGCGCGCCTGCTGAAGGCGCCCGAGACACAGGTCGATCCGTTTCCGGCGTACGACACGTTGCGCGACCAGTGTCCGGTGCAGGTGGGGAGCAAGTCGTGGGTGCTGCTGCGCTACGACCACGTCCGGGCCGCGTTGGCGGACCCCGAGCAGTTCTCGTCAAACGTGCGCGACAGCGAGAACCCGGCGTTCCGGCATTCGCCGTTGGTGTTTGACGATCCACCGCAGCACACGCACGTGCGGCGCGTGCTCGCGAAGACGTTCACGCCGCGTCGCATTGCCGAGGCCGAACCGTGGGTACGTGCCCTCGCACATGAATGCATCGACTCGATGCTCGCGCTGGAGGCGACACGCGGCGAACCGACCGACTTTGTCGAGCACTTCGCCGATCCGCTCCCGGTGCGAGTCATCGCGACGATGCTCGGCATCTCGACCGAGCGCCACCGGGACTTCAAGCGCTGGTCGAACGATCGCAGCTACGTCGTCTACAACTTTCGCGGCGCGCCCACCCCGGCACTCGAGCGAGCGATCGAAGGCGTGGCCGCCCAACACGAGTTCTTCGTCGACGTCGCCCGCCGACGCATGCACGATCCCGGTGACGATCTCATCTCGGCGTTGCTGCACACCGAGGTCGACGGTGACCGCCTCGCGACCGACGAGGTCGCAGGCGTGTGCTCGGTGCTGCTGTCGGCGGGAAACCTGACGACGACGAGGTTGCTCGGAAGTCTCGTGGCGCGTCTCGCCGCTGACCAGGCCGAGTGGGCCCAGGTGCGGGGCGACGCGGCGGCGCGCGACCGGTTCGTCGAGCAGGTTCTGCGCGTCGATAGCCCGGTGCAGACCCCCATCCGCAAGACCACGACCGACATCGTGATGTCCGGCAAGACCATCCCGAAGGGCACGTTCGTCACGATCGGGATCGGCGCCGCGAATCGTGACGACGCCGGCGCCGACCTCCCGCACCTGTCCTTCGGCCATGGCATCCACTACTGCATCGGCGCGGCGCTCGCCCGGCTCGAAGCATCGGTGAGCCTCGAGGTGCTCGCGGCGCGCGCACCGCGCTTTCGGCTCGATGGGGCAGCGGTGCCCGAGGTGGGTATGTCGCACCGCGGGTACGCCGTGTTGCCGCTGCGCCTCAGCTGACGCTCGCCTCGCCGAACGCCCCGGCATCGTCGAGCGCGGCGATCTGTGCGTTGTCGAGCCCGAGCACCTCGCGCATCGCCCATTCGGTGCTTGTGCCGATCGGCTCAGCGGGGGTGGTGTCGATGCCGGTACGGGAGAACCGCAGCGGGAGCACTGGCGCCAACCACCGGGTGGGCTCGGCAAGATCGGGGTGGCGCAGCCGTTCGAGCGTGCCGCGGTGCGCGATGTGCGGATCGGTGCGTGCCCACCACGGCGGGTTCACCGGCGCCGCAGGAATGCCGACCGCGTCGAGCTCGGCGCACACCTCGCCTGCGGTGAACTGCATCGTCCACGCGGTGACGAACGCGCCGACGATGTCGCGATTGCGGGCCCGTTCGTGGTGGTCGTCCCAACGCGGGTCGAGCGCCGCTCCGCCGAGCAGCGGCTGCAGGCGCTTCCACTGATGCGTCGCGGGCGCGGCGATGGCCACCCAGCCGTCCTTCACGGCGTAGGTGTCGAACGGAGCACCACGCGGGTCGCCATTGCCGAACCGTTCCGCCATGCCTTGCTCTTCGTACTGGTCGATCGGCTCGTCCCACATCAGCGCGACCAGTGCATCGAGCATCGCGACATCGATGAACTGGCCCTCGCCATCGAGGTCTCGCTGACGCAGCGCGGCCAGCACCCCGAGTGCCGTCCAAATGCCGGGGACCTGGTCGCCGAGCGTCGCACCACTGCGCGTCGGCGGACCGTCGGCAAACCCGGTCTTCGCCATGAGGCCCGAGAGTGCCTGCACGATCGGGTCCATCGCCGCACGATCACGGTAGGGACCGTCGCTGCCGTACCCGGTGATCGACGCGTACACGAGCCGTGGGTTCGTGTCCCGAAGGTCGTCGTAGCCGAGTCCGCGTCGCGCCATGACCCCGGGAGCGAAGTTCTCGACGAGCACGTCGCTCTCGCGGGCGAGCATGCGCAGCACGTCGGCGCCCGCCTGGGTGCGCAGGTCGAGCCGCACGCTCCGCTTGCCGCGCTGTTTGCGCAAGGGGCTCAGCGGGATGTCGCGCGGCGTCTGCTGGGTGTCGGACTCGCCGAGCGGGCCCACGAACGGACGGGTCATCCAGGTGACGTCGCCCTTCGGCTGCTCGACGCGTATGACCTCGGCGCCGAGGGATGCGAGCCAGAACGTGCACGTGGGGCCGGCGATGATGTGGGTGACATCGAGCACGCGTATTCCGTCGAGTGGGCGCATGGGCGCAGCTTCGCACGTGACCGCTCGGACCACTGGGGTTGCCGTCGCGTGATCCGCACCATCACGG
>CAFBMH010000012.1_pt1 | contig 35697 bp, 27 predicted proteins | sample 7268361 | NCBI WGS metagenome assembly CAFBMH01 (sample SAMEA6814057, study PRJEB35770) | freshwater metagenome | biome: Freshwater; feature: Freshwater reservoir; material: water | place: Czech Republic | collected 2017-05-23 | depth 30m m
CGGTGCGCCCGAATCGCGAGCCAACCGGCGGCCGATGCCCACCGGGTTTCACCCAGAGGCGACCGTTCACGGTGGTGACGTCGTCGATGGCGAACCAGAACCCGACGACGTTCTGACGGTCGGTCCACAAGAAGGTGTGGTCGGTGTGGCACGGCACCTCGCCACCGATGTGTGGCTGCCTGAAGATGTACATCGATTGCAGAAGCTGCGGATCTTGTCGCCCGAACCGAGGAAGTACTCGTCCTCGATGTGTTGGCTTGTGCCGTCGGTCGTGAAAATCGTCGCGTTCTCCGGGCTGAGCGCGAGCTGCTCGGCGAGCACCATCGCACGCAGCGCTCGGCATCGTCGACGAAGTTGGGGAGCACGAGGAACCCATCGCGCTCGAACGCCGTGAGTTGATCGTCGGACAGCACCCCGTTCGTCATTGGCTGATCCTCTCGTGCACGAGTGGGCGGGGGACGAAGAGCGCGTCGCTCACCACGAACGCATCGGCCAACGCAGCGAGTGCATCGGGGATTCGCGCGGCGTCGTCGGCCAGTAGTTCGAGCAACGCTTGGCCGACTTCGACCGGCTCGCCCGGCTTCACGAGGATGCGCACGCCGGCCGCCGCCGAGACGGGATCCTCTTTACGCGCGCGTCCCGCGCCGAGCCGCCAGACCGCGTTGCCCACCGCACGCGCATCGAGGTGTTGCAACGTCCCCCGCGCAGTGGCGCGCACGAGCTCGCGCTCGTTCGCCTGCGGAAGCGGTGCGTCAGGGTCGCCACCCTGTGCCGCGATCATGGAACGCCACACATCCATGGCCTTGCCCGACGCGAGCACGTCGGCCGGATCCACATCGAGCCCGACGAGCGCAACCATCTCGCGCGCGAACGCCAACGTGACCTCGACGAGATCGGCGGGCCCGCCGCCAGCGAGCACTTCGATGGATTCCTCGACCTCGATGCCGTTGCCGACGGTCCGGCCGAGCGGCCACTCCATGTCGGTGATGAGGGCAACCGTGCGCACGCCGTTGCGCTCGCCGATACCCACCATGGTGCGCGCGAGCTCGCGCGACAGTTCGATCGGCGGAAGGAACGCACCGCCGCCGGTCTTGATGTCAAGCACCAGTGCACTCGTGCCCTCGGCGATCTTCTTCGACATGATCGAGCTCGCGATGAGAGGGATCGACTCGACCGTTCCGGTGACATCGCGCAACGCGTACAGCTTGCGATCCGCAGGTGCGAGGTCGTCGCTCGCCGCGCAGATCACCGCGCCCACATCGCGCAGGATGCGCAGCGCTTCCTCGTTGGTGAGCTTGGCGCGCCACCCAGCGATGGCCTCGAGCTTGTCGAGCGTGCCACCGGTGTGGCCGAGTCCGCGACCCGACAGTTGGGGCACCGCTGCGCCGCACGCGGCGACGAGGGGGCACAACGGCAACGAGACCTTGTCGCCGACCCCGCCGGTGGAGTGCTTGTCGACGGTGGGCCTCGTGAGCGATGACAGGTCGAGGCGCGAGCCCGATTCGATCATCGCGGCGGTCCACGTCGCGAGCTCGCGCGGCGTGAGGCCGACGAACACGATCGCCATGAGCAACGCGCTTGTCTGCTCGTCGGGGATACGCCCTGCGGTATAGCCGTCGATGAAGAAGCGGATCTGCGCGTCGGTGAGCTCGCCGCGGTCACGCTTTGTGCGGATCACATCCAGGGCGTTCATGCGCGAAGTGTACCGACGGGTAGCTGGCGGCTGATCGGTGCCGCGTACATCGCGCGACGCGCCGACTACCTCACGCGGGTAGGTCGTCGGGGCCGAACGCGCCGGGCAGCAAGTCGAGGATCCGCTGCCCGTCGACCAACAGCTCGCGACCACCCGCTTCGTACAACAGCTGGCGGCAGCGCCCGCACGGTGTGAGCGTGTTGCCGTCACCGTCGACGCAGGCCATCGCCACGAGCCGGCCGCCGCCGGTGGCGTGCAGGTTCGAAACGAGCCCGCACTCGGCGCACAACGTGAGGCCGAAGCTCGCGTTCTCGACGTTGCAGCCACGCACGATGCGACCGTCGTCCATGAGGCCGGCGGCCCCGACGCGCAGCTTGGAGTAGGGCGCGTAGGCGTGCTGGGCGATGGCGGTGGCCTCGGCCCGGAGCTTGACCCAATCGATGCTCGTCATGCGAAGATCGTAGAGTCGCCAACATGACCACGTCAGCACGCCGTCCGCGGATTTGTGTTGTCGGTTCATCGATCATCGATCTCGTGAGCTACGCGCCACGCTTGCCCAAGCTCGGTGAGACCTTGCTCGGAACGCGCTTCGACACCGGCTTCGGCGGCAAGGGCGCGAACCAGGCCGTCATGGCGGCGTTGCTCGGCGCCGACGTGCACATGATCAGCAAGGTCGGCGACGACACCTTCGGCCGTGACTACCTGGCGAACTTCGCCGACGTCGGCATCGACGCGAGCGCCGTGTCCCAGAGCAACACCGCGTCCACCGGCGTCGCGCCCATCTGGGTCGACGAATCGACCGGCGCGAACTCGATCATCGTCGTGCTGGGCGCCAACGACGAGCTGTCGTTGACCGACGTCGCCGCGGCCACCGACGCGATCACTTCTGCCGACGTGGTCATCGGTCAGTGGGAAGTGCCGATCGAGTGTGTCATCGCGGCGTTCCGCATCGCCCGCGGCAGCCAGGTTCGCACGGTGTTCAACCCTGCGCCGGCCCGGGGGGCGCTTCCCGCGGAGATCTACGAGCTCACCGACGTGTTCTGCCCGAACGAGTCCGAGGCCGAGTCACTCACCAGCATGAGCGTCGCAACGCTCGCCGAGGTCGAGCTGGCCGCACGAACCCTGCTGGCTCGCGGCCCATCGAGCGTGGTGGTTACCCTCGGCGAGCGCGGGGCACTGGTCGTCGACGCAACGGGCGCGGTGCACCACACCGCGCCGGCCGTGCACGCAGTCGACACCACCGGTGCGGGCGATGCGTTCGTCGGCGCGTTCGCCACGATGCTCGCAGCCGGTCGATCCGTCAGCGAGGCCGTCGGCGTCGCCATCGACCTCGCCTCGCAGACCGTGCTGCGCCCCGGCACGCAGAAGTCCTACCCGAACCTCCGCGCCACACCTCCCTGGGCCTGACCCCACCAGCGCGCGCCAGAGCGCTCGCCGCTTGTTGCGCGATTACGCCGCATAGATCGGCGCGATCGCGCAACGACCTCCACTCGCTAGGCCGGGCACGCGACGCCCGGCGGCACTGTCACACCTCGCCACAAGACTGGGCCGATGGCCAGTGAGTTCGACGTCCAGCGCCTCGCAGTCCGGCAGCACGGGCTTGCCACACGAGAACAACTCATCCCGCTCGGTTTCACGCGCCACCAGATCCAGACTCGCGTCGCGGCCGGACGGTGGGCGCGCGCTGCTCCGTCCGTGTACGACGTCGCCCCGGCCAGCTTCGACGGCCGGCGGGCGTTGCACGCCGCAGTGCTGGCATCGCGCGGGCTTGCATCGCACCGCAGCGCGGGTTCCCTCCGACAGCTGATCGATGTCCCACCTGATCGACCAGAGATCGTCGTCGCGGGCGCCACGCTTCCCCGCGGTCTCGACGCGTGGGTCCATCGCAGTCGCACCATCGGCCCAAAGCACCACACACGGGTGGACGGCATCGCCACCACATCGATAGTGCGGACATTGCTCGATCTCGGCTCGGTCGTGAGCGAAGCCACACTGTCGATTGCGGTCAGTCGAGCCATCGTTTCTCGCCAGACCGCAGTGCCGCGGATCCTGGCGGCGGTCGACGATGGCCCATTGATGGGTCACCGTGGCGTCGCTCCTCTCCGCGTCGTTCTCTCCCACTACCGCGTCGACCGCCAGGCGTGCGAGAGCGAGCTCGAGTCGCTCCTCCACGAGGCGATCGCACAGCAGCGGATCCCCACCTTCCGCCAGCACCGTGTGCGCGTTGCCGGGCGGCGCTATCGGTTCGACTTCGCGTGGCCGGATCAGATGGTGTTCGTCGAGGTCGATGGACTCGCCGAGCACACCGAGCGGTCGGCCTTCGATAACGATCGTCGACGCCAGAACCTGCTCGTTGCCATGGGCTGGCTGCCGCTCCGGTACACGTGGACCGATCTGACCAAGCGTCCCCACGAGGTTGTGACCGAGATCATCGCAGTTCTCTCGTCCCGCACCCGCTGAACTACTCCGTCGCGCGCTCGTTGCGCGGATCTGCCGCACAGATCGGCGCGATCGCGCAACAAGCATCAACCAGCCGCGCCGGCCGGCAGTCGGTTCGCGGGGTCAGTAGTGGCCGGTGAGGGTGCGGTGGTGTTCGCCCATGCGCGCCCGCAGCGCATCGGCGGCGGCGACGGTGGCCCAACGCAGTGCGTGCTCCCACTCGCTGTCCTTCGCCACGAGCCGGCGCTCGTCGATGGCGGCCGCGAGATCGTCGTCGTAGGTGAAGATCCCCCAATGCCGAAACACCTTCGGGATCATGTAGTCGGGGTACACCGGGAAGCCGTCGAGCTCGGCGAGCGTGCGGGCGGTGACGTCGGCCGGCAGCACGTGGGCCACCGTCCGACCGGCCCGGATGACGGTGATGGCATCGGCGATGGCCAACACCTCGTCGAGATTGTGCGAGATGAACATCGCCGTGACACCCTCGGCGGTGAGCCCGCGCAGGGACGCGAACAACTCGTCGACCTCGTGCGGCACCAACACTGCCGTCGGTTCGTCGAGGATGAGGATCCGGGCGCCGCGATAAAGGACCTTGAGGATCTCGACGCGCTGGCGCTCGCCGACACCGAGCTCGTCGATCTTGGCGTCGGGGTCGACGTTGAGACCGTAACGATGACTCAGTTCGACGATGCGTTCGCGCGCGCCGTCGATGTCGAGTCGCCATTTCTTGCCGGGCTCGTCGCCGAGCACGATGTTCTCGATGACCGTGAGATTGCCGGCCAGCATGAAGTGCTGATGCACCATGCCGATGCCCGCCGCGATGGCATCGCGGGGTGACTTGAAGGAGCGCAACGTGCCGTCGACGGTGATGGTGCCTTCGTCAGGGGCCTGCTCCCCGTAGAGGATCTTTATCAATGTGGACTTGCCGGCGCCGTTCTCCCCCACGATCGCGTGCACGGATCCGTGCGCCACGGTGAGGTCGACGTTGTCGTTGTCGATGACCCCGGGGTATTGCTTGGAGATCCCACGCAGCGCGATGGCCGGCGCCGGACCGGTGGGTTCGGGGGCCGCGTGGGCCGGCGCGTCAGCCATGGCGGCGCAACCCATGACGCGTCGGGGGGGAGCCAGCACACGTGCCGACCCCCCCGACGTGCAAACGAATTGCGGTCACGACATGCCGACGATTACTTGCTGGGCACCGTGATCTTGGCGGCCGCGATGTCGGCCTTGTACGCCTCGAGCTTCTTGATGGTGTCGGCGGTGAGGAAGCCACCAGAAGTGGCATAGCCCACGCCATCGGCCTTGAGGTCGAACACGTCAGCCTTGCCGCCGGCGAACGTGCCGCCGACGAACGCCTTGATGGCGCCGTACACCGCGACGTCGACGCGCTTGAGCATCGACGTCATGACGAAGGCCTGCAGGTCCTTGCCGACCGTGAGGTACTGGTCGCTGTCGGCCCCGATGCCCCACACCTTCTTCGATGCACCGTTCTTGTCGGTGTAGGCCTTGGCTGCCTCGAACATGCCGGTGCCGGACGTGCCTGCGGCGGCGTAGATGATGTCGACGCCGTCGAAGTACATCTTGTCGGCGATGACCTTGGCCTTGTCAGGAGCGGTGAAGCCGGTGAAGTCACCGTCGAGGGTGATGTACTTGACATCGACCGTGACGGTGGGCTCGGCCGCCTTGGCGCCCGCGACGTAGCCTGCGGCGAACTTCTTGATGAGGTCGTTCTCGACGCCACCGATGAAGCCGATCTTCTTCGACTTGGTCTGCAGTGCAGCAGCCGCGCCGACGAGGTATGAGCCCTCTTGCTCCGCGAAGGTCACCGAGTAGACGTTCGGCTGTGCGACGACGGAGTCGACGATCACGAACTTCTTGGTGGGGTTGGCCTTGGCCGCCTCTTCGATGGGCGTGGCCCAGAGGAAGCCCACCATGGCCATGAGCTCGTTGTTGGCCACCATGGCCTTCGCGCGCTCGGCACGATCGCCTTCTTTGGCCTGCACCGACTCGCTCGGGGAGATCTTCAGCTCCTTGGCCGCACGGTCGAGACCGCACGCGGCAGAGTCGTTGAACGACTGATCGCCACGGCCGGCGAGGTCGAACAGCAGACCCACCTTCTTGCCGGCCGGGTCGCCCTTCTCGGCCGCCTTCGGGCACGAGCTCGAGGCCGCCGCACCGGTACCGGCGCTGCCGGTAGCCGTAGAACTCGTACTCTTCCCATCGTCGCCGCAAGCCGCGGCGAGCAGCGAGACCGCTGCCAGCGCCGCGACGAGCAGCAAAATCCGCTTACGCATTTATTTCCTACCATGTGGAAATGCGACGTCGGTTTCGCTGAACCGGCGCCGCGTCGTTGCCCGAAGCTATCCCGCGGTCACCGACCGTGCGCAAGGCCGCGCGAGATCGTCATGTGCAGGGCACCTGGCCGAGGAGTCCTAGGCTCCTCTCGCCTACTACCGTCCGGCGGTCGTTGGCGACGCGGTGGTAGAGACCCGGTACAGAGGAGTGCGCATGGCCGAGTTCGATGTGGTTGGCGTTGGAAACGCGATCGTCGATGTGATCTCGATCGTCGACGAGGCGTTCATCGTCGAAAATCATTTGGCGAAGGGTTCGATGTCACTCATCGACGCCGAGCGCGCGACGCAGCTCTATGCCTCGATGCCGTCGGGCATCGAGTCGTCGGGCGGCTCGGCGGCCAACACCATGGCCGGCGTCGCGTCGTTCGGTGGACGTGCGGCGTACATCGGCAAGGTTCGCGACGATCAGCTCGGCGAGGTGTTCCGCCACGACATCCGCTCCACCGGAGTCAGCTACGACGTGCCGTACGCAACCGACGGCCCACCAACCGCGCGGTGCCTCATCCAGGTCACCCCCGACGCCGACCGCACGCTGAACACGTTCCTCGGCATCTCGAGTCTGCTGTCACCCGACGACATCGATCCGGCGCTCGTCGCCTCGGCCAAGCTCGTCTACTGCGAGGGCTACCTCTGGGACATCGAGATCGCGAAGCAGGCCATTCGCAAGGCCATGGACATCGGCCGCGCTTCCGGGGCAAAAACGGCGCTCACGCTCAGCGACTCCTTCTGCGTCGAGCGCCACCGCGACGAATGGCTCGAGCTCATCGGCTCGCGCGTCGACATCATCTTCGCCAACGAGACGGAGATCTGTGCGCTGTACGAATGCGACTGGGACACCGCAGCCGACAAGATCGCCGGCCAGGTCGAGATCGCCTGTCTCACCCGCCACTCGTCGGGTTCGGTGATCGTCACCGCCGACGAGCGGTTCGCCATCGGTCCCGAACCGTGCGAGCAGCTCGTCGACACCACCGGTGCGGGCGATCTGTACGCGGCCGGTTTCCTCCACGGTTACGCCCGGGGCCTCGATCTCGCGACGTGTGGACGCCTCGGTTCGCTTGCCGCGGCCGAGATCATCGGCCACGTCGGCGCACGACCCGCGATCCCGCTCAGCACACTGCGTTGACGTGTCGCAGCGCTGAGCGAGATCGCGGATCCTCAGCGCATCAGCCGATCCAGGCCTTGTCGAACATGACAACCGTGGCGACCGTAGGCCGGATCCCATGGACGTTCTTGTTCCAGGCGATCATCTCGACCAGCGCCTCGTAGACCGGCGTCGGCATGTCGACGCGCCAGATGTCCTGAATCTTGTCGAGCGCGGCCTTGCGCTCGGCGTCGGTCTTGCCGGAACGCACGAGCTGGATCTGCGCGTCCATGTCGGTGCTGATGTAATTCATGCTGTTGGCCGCACTGGTCGAGAGCATGGCGGAGAGCAGGGCGATCTCCGGCGCTTCCTCGGCCACGTTGAGGCCCCAGCACGCGACGTCGTACGCCTTGTTATTCAAGATGTCGGCGACGAGGCCGTTCACGTCGTAGTCGTTCTTCAACTTCACGGTGAAGCCTGCGGCGGTGAGCAGGGTCTGGAATGCCTGCGCCCAGCTCTGACGGCTCGGCGCGTTGTGGCAGTTGAGCCGGATGGTGCCGTCCCATTTGCCTTCGGCCTTGACCTCGGCGATGAGCGCCTTCGCCTTCGCGAGGTCGAACGTGTTCACCGGCGCGGTCGACGCCCACTTCGAGGTCTTCTGGAAGATGTCACCACCCGGGAAGCCGGCGCTGTTGTTCGCCCGCTGGTTGATCACGTTGGTGTCGAGCGCGTAGCCAATGGCCTGACGAATTCGCCGATCGGCGGTGATGGTGTCGATGGTGATGACGCCGTCGGGTTTACCCGCGCACACCGCAGCGGGGATGCCGCCCTTGCAGTTGATCCGGCCGTTGTTCAACAACGCCACGCCACCCATCCACTGGAGGTTGATGTAGCTGTCGACCTTCTTCTCGTCCTGGGCCTTTTTCACAACTTCGGCCTCACGGATGAAACCCACCTGCAGCGTGCCGGTGTTCAGCGCGTCGTAGGTGGCGGGCGCGCCCGACAGCACCTTGAACACCACGCCGTCGAGGTACGGCTTACCGCCCCAGTAGGTGTCGTTGCGCACGAGGGAGATCGACTCCTTCGGCTTGTAGCTGTCGACCTTGAACGGCCCAGCCCCCACCGGCTTCAGGTTGAACGCGCAGTCCTTGGGCTTGGTCTCCTGGTTGGCACCACATGCGGCTTTGACCGCGGTGGGCGACGGGATCATTCCCACGGTGTACGACAGCGTGTACGCGAAGTTGGCCCAGGGTGCGCTGAGGGTGAACTTCACGGTAAGCGGGTCGACCACGGCGTAGTCCTTGATGATCGCGATCTGCGCTGCGGCTCGGGAGCCGAACGTCAGGTGACGCTTCATGCCGAACACGACCGCTTCAGCATCGAGCACGGTGCCGTCGGTGAACTTCACGTCGGGGCGGAGCTTCAACGTCCACTCGGTGAAGTCGGCGTTGGCCGCAAGTCCCTGCGCGAGCTGCGGCTCGAAGACCTTCTTCTCGGTGTTGTAGCGCATGAGCGTGTCAAAGATGGCGGTGAGCTCGGTCTGGCCCGTGGTGCCGCCGCCGTTCGTGACTACGGGGTCGAGGCCCGCGGTCTCGCTGTACATGCCCATCGTGATCGTGCCGCCCACCTTCGGCACGGCTGTGGTCGTGGTGTTCGCTGCGGTCGACGTGGAGAGGCTCACTTGTCCCGTCGAGCCCGGCTTGGTGGTTCCCCCTCCGTCGTCACCACACGCCGCGGCCACGATTCCCATGGCCGCGACAAACAGCACGAGGCGATTCATACGCCCGCGATTCATCAGATGTCTCCCCTGGTCGCTCCGCCGGTTCCGGCGGTCCCCCGACCACGGCCGATACTAGTCAAGCGAGCGCTTGCTCTGGACAATTGTCATACCGTGTCACCAATTGCCACCCGGGGGCGTCGAACCCGGAGGGACCGCACGGCCCGATCCTGTGTGCCGCCCCGACGGGGATCGACCAGCGCCCATCTCGCTTCACCGTGGCGATGCCCGTCCTCGATCTCGTCGCCATCCACATCGGGATGAAAACTCCCTCGTACCTGGCACACCACCGTCGTCTCGAGTTCGCATTCGCCGAGCCTTGCGCTCGGTTTGGGCGAGAGGTTTCGGCGATATCCACGGGTCTTCCGCCGAGGAGCCGCGAAATCCCCGTTGCAGCAAAGGGGCTCTTCACAAAGACATGCACAAGATCGCTGGGAGCTGAGTGGGCGTTCCGGTCGTACCGCCGTGCGAAATGGTCGGCCACGCCCAGGCGCTACGTTCGGTCCGACCAAGGGGGTTCGTTGATGACGCGGTTGTTGTACGAGACGATTCAGTTCTCGCCGTTCGTGTGGGATGGCGAACCCGACCTCGCGGCACAGTTCGCCGCGGCGGCCGACGCGGGTTTCGATGGCGTCGGCATCGACGTGTGGACCATCGATCGGCACCTCGCGAACGGTGGCTCGGTTCGCCAGCTGACCGATGCGCTCGACCGCAGCGGCATCCCTTGCATCGAGCTCCAGGCGCTCGTCGTGAGCGAGGACATGCCGCCGATCTCGCGCCCGCCCCGCTTCACCGAGCTCGTCGAGGCGTTCCGCCCCGAGATCATCATGTCGGGCTTCACAACGATCCCGACCGATGCCGAAGTCGACACCTTTCGCCGCGCCGTCGACGAAGTCACGCACCACGGCGCGATCGTCGCTATCGAGTTCTTGCCCATGATGCCGGTCGACACCATCGCGAAGACCCTCGACATCGTGCACCGCGTCGGCGGGCCGGTCGGCGTCTGCGTTGACACGTGGCACTTCTTCCGCGGCCCCGATTCGTGGGCCGAGCTCGAGGCGTTGCCGGCCGAAGACCTCGCGTACATACAGTTCAACGACGCGCTGCCACTCGAGTCCGACGATCTCATGAGCGAGACCCTGCAGCGGCGCACCTTGCCCGGCGACGGCGAGTTCGAGCTCGGAAGGTTCTGCGACATCGTTCGCGCCAAGGGCTACGACGGTCCGGTAGCGATCGAGATCATGTCGTCGTCGCTTCGCGCCGAAGGCCCCGCCGTGTTCGCACGAAAGGCGGAAGCAGCCGCGCGCCGGTACTGGCCCTGAGCCACGCCACGTCCGCTCGTCGGTCTCACGAACACGGTGATCATGCCCCACAACGGTGGAACCGACACGCCATCACGTACTCGGTAGGTGATCGGGTCTGAACGTCACTCCACGCGCAGGCCGGTCAACGCACGAGCGATGACCAGTCGTTGGATCTCGGAGGTTCCTTCGAAGATTGTGTAGATCTTCGCGTCACGGTGCCAACGCTCGACCGGGTACTCGCGGGTGTAGCCGTAACCGCCCAGGATCTGGATGGCCTGCTCGGTGACCCACACCGCGACCTCGCCGGCCTTGAGCTTGCTCATCGAGCCTTCGCCCCGCGAGAGGCCGCCATTGCGCGACAGCCACGCGGCGCGCCACACGAGCAAGCGGGCCGCGTCGATCTCCATCGCCATGTCGGCGAGCTTGAAGCCGATCGCTTGGTGCATGGCGATCGACTTGCCGAACGTCGTGCGCTCCTTCGCGTACTCGAGCGAGTATTCGAACGCGGCACGCGCGATGCCGACCGCCTGCGCGGCCACCGTGGGCCGCGTCATCTCGAACGTCGACATTGCGGGCTGCTTCTGGCCCGAGTGCCCGGCCTCGCGCGCCCGTGCGAGCTTTGCGTCGAGCTTTTCCTTGCCGCCGAGCAGGCAGTGTCCAGGCACGCGCACCTCGTCGAGCACGACCTCGGCGGTGTGCGATGCGCGGATGCCGTGCTTCTTGTACTTCTGCCCCATCGACAGACCCTTGGTGCCGGGCGGTACGACGAACGACGCCTGCCCTCGACCACGTAGTTCGGGGTCGACCGCGGCGACCACCACGTGGATGTCCGCGATGCCGCCGTTCGTGATCCATGCCTTGGTGCCGTTCAGCACCCACTCGCCGGTGGCTTGGTCATACACGGCACGCGTGCGGAGCGACGACACATCGCTACCGGCATCCGGTTCACTCACGCAGAACGCGCCGAGCTTCACGTCGTCCGCGGTCCCGAAGCACTGGGGTGCCCATTCGGCGACCTGCTCGGGGGTTCCGGTGCCGGCGATGCCGGTTGCGGCGAGGCCTGAGCCGAAGATCGACAGGCCCATGCCCGCGTCGCCCCAGAACAGCTCCTCGGCGGCGATCGGGTACGTGAGCCCGGTGGGGTCCATGCTCGCGTTTGCCGCGAAATCGAACGAGTACAGCCCATTCCTCGCCGCTTCCTGCACGACCGGCCACGGGAACTCCTCCCGCTCATCCCATTCGTGCGCGACGGGCCGCATGACATCGACGGCGAACTCGTGGATCCAGCTCTGGATCTGTAGGTGATCGTCGTTCGGCCGCAGCGAGAACTCGGTCATGGGATCTCCTCGGGTCGCGGGTGTGAAGTTACCCTATGGTAACTCCGCTGGAGCGGCATCCACGCCGAGCCGCCCGCCGCCCGCCAACACCGCGAACGCCAGCCCCAGCAGCACCGCGCCGACCACGTAAGGCCACGGCACACCGGCGCGATCGAACAGAACCCCACCGAGCGCCGGGCCGCCGATCCGGGCGAGTGCCGAGGCCGACTGCTGGAACCCGAGCGACTCACCCCGGCGATCGACCGGGGCCCACTCGACCACCATCGCGGTAATCGACGGCACGGCCAGCCCCTGGCCAATCGACAGGAGCGCCAGCGCGGGCACGAGCACGGGCCACGTGGTGGCACTGGCCAGCAAGACCATGCCCAAGGCGTTCATCACGATCGCCGTCTGCACGGTGCGCGTGACCCCGAGTCGCTTCGTGACCTGGCCCACCCCGCCGCCTTGCACGAGCACGAGCAGCACGCCAATGCCGACGAACACCGCGGCGACCGAAGCCTCGGTGAGGCCGAACCGCCGATCCGCGAAGAGCGAGAAGGTCGCCTCAAAACCACTGAACGCACACGTCACCAGGAAGCCCACCACGGCGAGCCGCACGAGGGCCGCCGCATGCGGGCCCCGAGGCGACCGGGCCCGGCGACGCGAGACGTCGGCCGCGTCGCGATCGGTAGCCGCGCGATCGGTAGCCGCGCGATCGACTGCGGCGGGCCGGGTTTCGGGGAGGCGGAAGATCGCTACCACCCCGTTCACCAGCGCGATGACGCCTGCTACATAGAACGGCACGTGGGGTCCACCGAGCGCCGCCAGGCTGCCGATGGCCGGACCGATCACGAAGCCCACGCCGAACGCGGCGCTGAGCATGCCGAGCAGGCGGGCCCGGTCGGCCGGGCTCGCGACGTCGGCGACCGCTCCCTGGGCCACCGACACGCTCGCGCCGGAGGCACCATCGAGAATTCGACCGACGAAGACGAAGAACAGCGACCCGGCCGCGCCTGTGATGAGGCTGCCCACCGCGGTGCCGAACAGCGACAGCAAGATGACCGGCTTGCGGCCTATGCGATCGCTCAGCCGGCCGAGCAGCGGTGAGCACACGAACTGCGCCACGCTGAACGACGCGAACAACAGACCGATGGTCAGGCCCGACGCGCCGAACCGCTCGGCGTACAACGGCAAGATGGGCGCGACGATGCCAAAACCGATGAGGTCGATGGCGACGGTGGTCCAAATAACGCCATAGCCCCGGGGGAAGGAGCGTTGCCGGGCAGGGTTCACGAAGCCGCTAGCCGACCCGCATCGGTCGGTCGCGTCAAATCGAAGCTCCGGCGGGTCACTACACCCGACCTACGATCGACCGATGCGAGACACGTCCACCATGGCGGCGACGCGCTTTCGACCACTGAGCACATTCCCCACGCCCTGGCCTGAACCGTCGAACAAAAGGGCCTGGCGCCGTTCACGGTGAGCTTCGGGGTGGTCGAGGCCGGGGCCGACACCACCCGCGACCGCGTGGTCGTCGGCATCGACGCCGGATGCGGAACGGTCTGACCCACCGGCGGCGCGAGCCGTTTCGGCATCGTCGTTCGGGGGCCCCGGCAGGTAGCGTCAGGGTCCGATGACCACGTCCAGCAAGCCCCCAATCGTCCCCCCGAAGCCGGCGCTCGAGGGCATCGAGCAGAAGTGGGACACCGCGTGGGAGAGCTCGGGCGTCTACCGCTTCGACCGCACCGCAACCCGCGAAGCCGTGTTCTCGATCGACACGCCACCGCCCACGGTTTCAGGGTCGCTCCACGTCGGTCACGTGTTCAGCTACACCCACACCGACACCGTGGCCCGCTATCAGCGCATGCGCGGCCGGGCGGTGTTCTACCCCATGGGCTGGGACGACAACGGCCTGCCCACCGAGCGCCGCGTGCAGAACTACTTCGGCGTGCGATGCGACCCCACCGTCGCGTACGACCCCGCGTTCGAGCCGCCGGCCAAGCCTGACGCCGACAAGCCGGTGTCGATCAGCCGCCGCAACTTCATCGCGCTGTGCCACCGCCTCACGGTCGATGACGAGAAAGCGTTCGAGGATCTCTTCCGCCGCCTCGGGCTCTCGGTTGATTGGCGAATGACCTACGCCACCATCGACGACCACTGCCAGCGCACGTCGCAGCAGGCATTCCTCAACAACCTGGCGCGCGGCGAGGCCTACCAGAGCGAAGCACCGTCGTTGTGGGATGTCACCTTCCGCACCGCGGTCGCCCAAGCCGAACTCGAAGATCGCGAACGCCCCGGGGCCTACCACACGCTCGCGTTCCACCGAACCGATGGCGGCGGCGACATCACCATCGACACCACGCGCCCGGAGCTGCTCGCATCATGCGTGGCGCTCGTGGCCCATCCCGACGATCCGCGTTACCAACCGTTGTTCGGCACCATGGTCCGCACGCCCTTGTTCGACGTCGAGGTACCGATCCGCGCTCACGAGCTCGCCGACCCCGAAAAGGGCACGGGCATCGCGATGATCTGCACGTTCGGCGACCTCACCGACGTGATCTGGTGGCGCGAGCTCGCGCTGCCGGTGCGGGCCACCGTCGGCCGCGACGGCCGCATCCTGGCCGAGCCCCCGTTCGGCATCGAGTCCCCGGCTTCGCTCGAGGCCTATGCACAACTCGTCGGCAAGACCGTCGTGTCCGCGCAGAAGATCATGGTCGAGATGCTCCGCGCCTCGGGCGAAATGCACGGCGATCCGCGCCCCATCACGCACCCGGTGAAGTTCTACGAAAAGGGTGACAAGCCGCTCGAGATCGTGACCACGCGGCAGTGGTACATCCGCAATGGCGGCCGTGAGGCGCCGCTGCGGAACGCTCTGCTCGAACGTGGTCAGCAGCTCAACTGGGTGCCCGCGTACATGCGCGGGCGCTACGACAGCTGGGTCGGTGGCCTCAACGGCGACTGGCTCATCAGCCGCCAACGCTTCTTCGGTGTGCCGCTACCCGTGTGGTATCCCCTCGACGCCCTCGGCGACCCGATCCACGACTCGCCGATCGTGCCCGACGCCAGCTCGTTGCCCATCGATCCGGCCAGCGACATACCGCCGGGTTACACCGACGCGCAACGCGGCCAACCGAACGGGTTCGTCGGCGATCCCGACATCATGGACACGTGGGCAACCTCGTCGCTCACGCCCCAGATCGCGTGCCACTGGATCGACGACCCCGACCTGTTCTCGCGAACGTTCCCCATGGACATGCGCCCGCAGGGGCACGACATCATCCGCACGTGGCTGTTCTCCACGGTCGTTCGCGCCCACTTCGAGCACGACAACGTGCCGTGGACCAACGCCGCGCTGTCAGGATGGATCCTCGACCCCGACCGCAAGAAAATGTCGAAGTCGAAAGGCAACGTCGTCACGCCGATGCACCTGCTCGAGCAGTACGGCAGCGACGCCGTGCGCTATTGGGCGGCGAGCGGTCGGCCGGGCACCGATACCGCGTTCGACGAATCGCAGATGAAGATCGGCCGCCGGTTGTCGATCAAGCTGCTCAACGCATCGAAGTTCGTGCTCGGCTTCGGTGACGACTCGACGATCGACGTCGATGCGATCACCGTTGCCTCCGACCGTGCGTTCCTCGCGCGTCTCGCGGAACTCGTCGACGAATCGACGCGAGCCTTCGACGCATACGACTACGCACGAGCGCTCGAGCGCACCGAGACGTTCTTCTGGACATTCACCGACAACCACGTCGAGCTCGTCAAAGCACGGGCCTACGGCGAATCCGGCGAAGAGCCGGCGCGCTCCGCGCAGCACGCGTTGCGCCTTGCGTTGTCGACATTGCTCCGGCTGTTCGCGCCGCTCCTGCCCTTCGTCACCGAAGAGGTGTGGTCGTGGTGGCACGACGACTCGGTGCACTCGAACCCTTGGCCCGATGCCGCCGCGCTCCGCGCGGTCGCTTCGGGGGTCGACCCGGCAGTCAGCGATATCGCGGCGGCGGTGCTGAGCGAGATCCGCAAGGCCAAGACCGAAGCGAAGAAGTCGCTCATCACCCCGGTCGACCACGTGGTCCTCACCGACACCGCGGCCCGCCTCGCGCTCGCCGCGCAGTCACTCGACGACGTGCGCGCCGCCGGCCGCGTCGCCGAGGCGATCACCACGGTCGAAGGTGACTCGTTCTCCGTCGCAGTAACCCTCGCCGCTGACTGATCAGCTCAGCGGCGGAGTGCCTGGCGGAAGAAGTCGACCTCGAGCGCCAGCAGGTTCGCGGCCACGTTCTCCTGTGGGGTCATGTGCGTGACGCCCGACAGGGGCACCACGCGATGGTCGCGCCCCGCTTCGAGCAACGCTCGCGACAGCCGCAAGGTGTGGGCCACCACCACGTTGTCGTCGGCCATGCCGTGCACGAGCAGCAACGGGCGTTCGAGTGCGCTCGCGAGCGGTATCAGGTCGGAACGCTCGTAGTTCTGCGGCTCGACCCGCGGATCACCGAGGTAGCGCTCGGTGTAGTGCGTGTCGTACAGCCCCCACTCGGTGACCGGTGCACCGGCCACCGCCGCGTGGAACACGTCGGGGCGGCGCAGCACTGCGAGCGCGGCCAGGTAGCCACCGAACGACCAGCCGCGAATGCCCACCCGTGCGAGATCGAGCGAGAGATGCGTAGCAGCGATGCCTTGCAGCGCGGCCACTTGGTCGTCGAGCACGGGCGTCGCGAGGTCACCGCGCACCGAACGCTCCCATTGCGGGCCGCGCGCTGGCGTACCACGACCGTCGCACACGATCACGGCGTAGCCCTGGTCGGCGAACCACTGCGAGGTCGCAAAGGCGTTGCGACTGCGTTGCACGCGCAACGCGTGAGGACCGCCGTAAGGATCGAGCAGCACGGGTAGCTTCGCGCCGGGCGCCACGTCGTGGGGCAGCACGAGGGCCACACGGAGCCCGCGCTCGCCCACGGTGTGGAACGTGACGTTCGGGTCGACCGACGGCACATCGGCGAACGACTCAACGTGCAGGTCGGCACGCGTCGCAGCGCGTACGCGAACGCGAGCGCCGAAGTGCTCCATGGTGCTCGACGAGAACACCCCGACCGTGCCACCCGCTCCGCCTCCGAACGTGGCGCCGTGCACCCCGGGCTCGTCGGTGAGCCAGGTGAAGGTGCCGTCGTAGTCGCACCGTGCGATGTGCACCTCGGTCGGCTCGATCGTGGCCGCCACGTAGACCGCATCGGCGGCGATGTCGATCACCCGCCGCACCTGAACGCCGACCGGCGTGATCGGTCGGTCGTCGATGCACAGCCGCCGCGTGTCGTCACGGTCGACGACGGTCACCAGACGATCGCCGGCCCATCCGGGCGCACCGGGGACGAGCTCGACCCAGTCGGCGTTGTGCTGGCGGTGGATCTCGCTCGTGGCACCCGTGGCCGGGTCGACGTCGAGCACGGCGACCACTCGCTGGTCGCGGGTCTGCACGACCAGCGATGGCCGAGTGCGAGTGCCCCACAACACGTCGCACAGGTACTCGAACTCGCCCTTTGCCCAGTCGACGGCGACGCGTGACCCGTCGAGCCCGACGATGGCCAGCGTCACGACGGCATTGTCGGTGCCGGCCTTCGGATAGCGCACGGCTTGCGGCTCGGCCCATGGCTCGGCAGGCGAGCTGATCCACCACGTCGACACCGGGCCGACGTCGACGCGCGCCACCAGCAGGTGCGCCCCGTCGGGGGCCCACCAATAGCCCCGAGAGCGATGCATCTCCTCGGCGGCCACGAACTCTGCGGATCCCCACGAGATCAACGGGTCGTCGGCGCCCACCACGAGGCGATCGCGCGCCGAGTGTTCCGCCACGTCGATGACGCGCAGCGCGGAGCCCGACACGTAGGCAATACGCGACCTCGTCGGGTCGAGCCGTGGATCGAAGGCCGCGCCGCCGACCGGCAGCTCGATCGAGGTGCCGGCGATGATGTCGATGCGGAACAGACGGCCGTTGAGCACGAACGTGGCCGTGGTCAATGCCGCGTCCACGTCGTAGCTCACGATGCCGCCGGCCGATTCGCGCGCCCGTTCACGGCGAGCTCGCTCAGCCGCGGTCTCCTCGACACCGTCGACGGCGTCAGCGTCGGCGTCGGCGTGCGCCTGCAAGAGCCCCGTGGGATCGGCCACGATTCGCGTCTCGCCGGTCGCGAGGTCGAGCACCCAGAGCACGTTGACCGGATCGACACCCGAACGCGACCGCAAGAACGTCACCCTCGAACCGTCGGAAGCCACCCGGAAATCTCGGGGCGCACCAAGGGTGAACCGTCGCGTGCGGGCTGACTGGTGCGGGTAGGAATCGCTCACCGGTGTGACACTACCGTGGCCTGATGAGCGCACTTCTCAGGGTCGGTGTCGCGGGAACGGGTCGCATCGCGCAGGCGCTCGTGTCGGGAGCCGCCTTCGCGCCCGAGGTCCGCATCGTGGCGGTGTCATCCCGTCACCAGGCCGCCGCCACCGAGTTCGCCCAGCGATACGGAATCGGTCGCGCACACCAGGGCGCCGACCGGCTCGCCGATGACGATGACGTCGACCTCGTGTACGTCGCGTCGCTCAACCACCTGCACCACCGCGACGTGTGCCGGTTCCTCGACGCGGGCAAGCACGTCCTGTGCGAGAAGCCGTTCGCGCTCGATGCCGCGAAGGCCGCCGAGATGATCGCAGCCGCCGAGCGCAACGATCGCTTCCTGATGGACGCGTTGTGGTCGCGCTTCTTGCCGTCATGGCAGCGAGTGCGCTCGCTCGTCGACGACGGTGCCATCGGCGCGCCGCGTTCGCTTTCCGCCGAACTCGGATTCGCCTCCACCGATCCGCCCCACGGCCGATTGCGAGATCGTGGCCAAGGTGGTGGGTCCCTACTCGACTCCGGTATTTATCCGCACGCGTTCGCGTCGTGGTTCCTCGGCGAGCCAGAGCGCGTGCACGCCGTTGCCGACATCGGCCCCACCGGCGTCGACGACGAGACCTCGTGCACGCTCACGTACGCATCCGGAGCGCACGCCCAGATTCGCAGTTCATTCCGCGACGCGCTTGCGTCGGCCGCCTTCGTCGCCGGCCCCGACGGCGCGATCGAGCTGAGCCCACGAATGCACCGGTCGACCAGGGTCGTGTTGCGCCGCCTCGGCCGTGACGACGTCGTCGAGACGCTCCCCTACGAGGGCAACGGTTTGCACCTGCAACTCACGCACGTCGCTCGCTGTATCGCCGAAGGACGGCGCGACAGTCCCGTGATGCCGCTCGCCGAGACGCTGGGGATCCTGCGCACGCTCGATGCCATCCGAGCGCAGATCGGCCTGCGCTACGACACCGACGCTCAGGACCAGTAGCTGCCGTCGAGCATCGCGTCGAGAAGGTCGCGGTGCATCACGAGATCCTCGCGGTCGGCCGGTTGCTCCATGTCGCCGTATGCGATAGCCCGCGCGCTCGTGCGGACACTGATGATGGCGAACCGAAGCGCGGCGAACACCTCGTAGTACTCAAGGTCGGCCGCAGGGTGACCCGAGAGCTCTTCGTACTGCCGGGCCACGTCTTCGCGCCGGAACATGTCGGGAAGGCCCGGCATGCCGTATCGCTCGGCCATGTTCTGGAAGAACCGATGCAAGAACATCATCCAGCTGAGGTCGACAGCGGGGGCACCGATCGCCGCCATCTCCCAATCGAGCACCGCGACCGGCACGAACTCGTGCCACATGATGTTGCCGATGCGCGCGTCGCCCCAGTTGAGCACTGTGCGTTCGTCGCTCGGTCGGTGGGCCTCGAGCCAGGCGAACGAGCGCTCGATGATGTCGTAGTGGACACCCTCTCGAGCCCAGTCGTAGTAACACCGCTGATAGTTGAGGTGCTGATCGAGCGGCGTGGCCCCGAAGGCTGGCCGGTCGAGAAACACCGCGTCGGCACCCGTGATGTCGATGGCGTGGAGCTTGGCCAACACCTCGATGGCGTTGCGTTGCATCCGCTCGCGCTCAGGTGCGGATGCCTCGAGCACCCATCCGCCGAACACGTAAGGCGGCAGGTCGGTCGGCACCACACCTTCGACGCGACGCATCACGAAGAACGGCGCGCCGAGGGGCGCCTCGTCGAGCTCGATCCACGGTGTCTCCGGCACGGGCACGTCGCTGTGGGCCGCGACGAGTTGCAGACAGCGGTGTTGCAGCTGGAGGTCGTACTCGGGGAACACCGGGAAGTCGGTCATCTCGGGTCGGACGCGCGCCACGTAGCGCTCGGCGCGCTCGGCGCCGTCGTCCGACCACGTGGCGGTGAAGAGCAACGTCTCGCTCGACATGCCGGTGCCTTCGGGTACCGACAGATCGGACACGACCGGCGCCGCGCCGGGCGGCAATTGCGTGGCGAGCCACCCGGAGAGACGGCGGCCGAACTCTGCATGATCACGTTTGGAAGGCAGCGGCATAACGCAGAGAACGTAGCGCGAGCGTGGGTGGCCGAAGACCCGGCCACCCACGCTCGGACTACCTATGAGCCGGATCGATCAGCGAGCGATCGCACGACCGGTACCGACGACGGTGAAGCACGTCTTCACCTTGTCGGGGGTCTTGGTCCCCGGGCACGGCGAGTTCCACTTCAGCGTGAAGAGCATGTCCCAGCCCGACAGCTTGCCCGGCTTGAACGTGGCCGGGATCTGAGCGTTGGAGTCGACCGCGCCGATGTTTTCCTTGGCCTTCAACAGGTCGGCCCTGGTCGGGTTCTCGCCCGCCAAGTACACGATCCGTGCTGCAAGACGAGCGAACGTGCAGGCCGAGCCCACGGCACCGGCCTGGCTGTTCTCGGTCTCGATTGTCAAGTCGAACTTCTCGCCGACCTTGTTGTTCTCGCTATAGACCTTCTCGCACATCGTGTTCCACTCGGACTTTTTGAAGTCGGTGCCGCGGTAGTCGCCGGTGGGCGTGGTGTCGATGGCGATGGTGCCGTTGTACAACGCGGCCGCCTCAGCACCGCCGAAGTCGACGATCTTCGACGACACGAGGTCGCCGGCCTGGCTGTTGTAGTTCGACTGGTACATCTGGATCTGGCCGTTCTTGATGCCCTTGGTGGCCATCTCCTTGAGGTACCCCGGCAGCGACACCACGTTGAGGGCCGGGAACAACACGTCGATCTTGTTCGAGATCAACTTGTCGACCGACGCCGGGGTGCCGTCGCCGCACGACGAGCCGCCCTTGCAGCCGATCACGTCCTCTTGGACGATGTTCAGGCCGGCCTTCTTGAGCGACGCGATGAGGCCTTCCTTGATGGCCTCGGGATAGCCGGGCGTGTCGGGGTAGACCACGGCGATGCGCTTGCCGGTGAGCGTGCCCTGCTTGACGAGGTCGTCGCCGAGGTTCTTGGTGTACTCGCTGAGCGTGGGCGCGATCGACGTCATGCGCCCCTTCGAGTCGATGGTGGTCTGGTTGGTGTCCGAAGTCGACGTGATGAAGATCGTGTCGTGCTCGATCGTGAGGCACTGGAGGCCGGTGCCGGCGAAGCCGGTGCTGTTGACCGCGATCGGGGCCTTGAGGTCCTCGGTGACCGCGATGCACGCCGCACGGCGATCGGCGTCGAGCGTGGTGCTCTGCGAGTTGACCTCGACGATCTTGTAGTCGATCTTGCGCCCGCGGATGCCGCCGCACTTCTCGTTGATGTACGTGAAGAACGTGCGGTACATCTCATTGTTGTCGCCGAGCGGCAATGCGAACCCGATCTTCTCGAGCTGCTCGAGTTTGGTGCGCAGGTTCACGATGACGATCGAGTCGGCGCTTACCGCGTCGGTGGCCTTGCGGTTCGCGGCGGCCGGGTTCGACGTGCAGAACTCGGTGAGCGAGGAGAACGGGTCCTTGCTGCGGTCGAACGTCTTCTGGAACGCGTCGTAGATGCCGCCCCGGGGATCGGTGGCGAAGACACCTTTCGCCGCGCCCGACGCACCAGTACCGGTGGCTCCGGTGGCCGTCGCGCCGCTGGACGAGCCGGTCGTACCGGTGCTCGCACCACCTGAACCGCCTCCGCCGTCGTCGCCACACGCCGCGGCAATGAGTCCGAGCGCCAAAATCAACGTGGCGCCTCTCCGTACGCGTTTCATCAGATCGTTCCCCGGATGCTCGTCGCGCCATGTGACGCTGGGCACTGACATTAGTCATATCCGGGCGGAGGGCGCGTCGCGGTTCCGCCCACTGTGGCGCCGGGGGAAACCTTCCCACTACTGTGCCAATCTCTGTGTCGGCGGTCACGTTTGAGGGCACACGGAGCGCACCGACGAGCGAGCGCCTGGGGGAAACGTGGACGACAACACGCAGCTAGTCGACGACGATCCGGCGAGCCTGGTCGCGACGGTGCTCGAAGAGGAAGCCAAGCGACAGGCTGAGCAAGCGGCGCGCTCGGCCGAGAAGGTCCTCCCCGACGACCTGCTTCCCGGGGTGGGCGCAGCGCAGATGTCGCTCGGCGAGGCGGCCCGGGGCGGCGGCTACTTCATGATGCTGCTGCTACCCCTCATCGCCATGGCCGAGGAGATGGACCGGCTGGCGATCGCCGTACTCGCCCCCGACATCCAAAAGACCCTGAACATCAGCGACACCACGCTGATCGGCATCGCGAGCTTCGGCGGCATTGCGCTCGTGCTCGGAGCCGTACCGCTCGCCTGGCTGGCCGATCGCCTCTCGCGGGTGCGCATCGTCACCATCGCCACGCTCTTCGGGGCGTTCACCGTCTTGTTGAACGGCCTCGTCGTGAACCCGTTCCAGTTGTTCTGCGCCCGGGTGGCCGTGGGCAGTGCACAGTCCTACAAGACACCGGTACACAACTCCCTGCTCACCGACACCTATCCCATTCAGGCGCGTGCCCGGGTGTTCGGGGTCGAAGGCCTCGCCCGGCCGGTCGGCCTGTTGATCGGCCCGTTCATCGCGGGCGGCGTCGCCGACATCGCGGGCGGCGACGAAGGGTGGCGCTGGGCTTTCGTGGTCTTCTCGCTGCCGCTGGCCCTACTGTCGATGTTGTCGCTTGCCCTCAAGGAGCCCAAGCGCGGTCGCCACGAGCAGGAGATGGTGCTCGGCAAAGAACTCGACCCGCCGCCCATCGGATCGCAGATTCCCGTGTCGATGTCGGCCGCGTACGCCCGCCTCAAGAAGATCAAGACATTCTTCTACATATGTGTGGGCATTGGCACGCTCGGCTTCGCGCTGGTTGCGGTGCCGGTGCAGCTCAGCCTGCTACTCGAGAACGACTACGGCTATGACGCATTCAAGCGCGGCTGGATGCTCTCGCTCACGTGGCTCGCGTCGATCGTCGCGATCCCCTTCGCGGCCCGGGCGTACGACAAGGCGTTCCGATCGAACCCCACGCGCATGGTGCGCATCGGCGGCGCGCTCATCGCCATGTACGGCGTGCTCATGTTGGTCGCGCTGCGATTCCACGATCCGCTGTGGATGATCGCCGGCATCAGCCTGGCGAACGCCTGCACGAGTGCTGCGTTCGTGTGCGTCGGCCCCACTATCGGCGCCGTGGCTCCCTACCGCATGCGCGCCCAGGCGTTCGCGCTCGTGCCGGTGTTCATCTTCTTGATGGGCGGCTTCTTCGGCGGCCTCATCGCCGGTGCCATCTCCGACGCGAACGATGAACGAACGGCCCTCACGGTGGTTGCACCACCCGCCGCGATCATCGGTGGCGCGCTGTTCGTCTACGGCTCCCGCTTCTTGAAGCGAGACATCTCGCTCGCCGTCGAGGAGCTGCTCGAGGAGCAGGACGAACTCAAGCGCATGAGCGCGAACCCCGACGACATCCCGCTGTTGCAGGTGCGCAACCTCGACTTCAGCTACGGGCCCGTCCAGGTGCTCTTCGATGTCGGCATGGAGCTCAAGCGGGGCGAGGTGCTGGCGCTACTCGGCACCAACGGTGCAGGAAAGTCAACGCTGCTTCGCGCCATATCGGGGCTGGGCATTCCCGACCGCGGCGTGGTTCGCCTGAGCGGCCGCACGCTCACCTACGTCGACGCCGAGGTTCGGTTCAAGCACGGCATCGTGCAGCTCCGCGGCGGTGCCGGCACGTTCCGCGAGCTCTCCATCCGCGACAACCTCCGCTCGGCCATGCTGGCCACCCGTAAGTCCGATACCGACAGGGACTCCCGCATCGACGAGATCATGCAGCTGTTCCCCGCGCTCACCAACCGCCGCGACGAGCTCGCCGGTGATCTGTCGGGCGGACAACAGCAGATGCTCGCGTTGGCCATGGCGTTACTGCACGAACCCGAGGTGCTCCTCATCGACGAGCTGTCGCTCGGCCTGGCTCCGCTCGTGGTGCAGGAGCTGCTGGTCATCGTCGAACAGCTCAAGGCACGCGGGCAGTCGATGATCATCGTCGAACAGTCGGTCAACGTGGCGCTCGCATTCGCCGACCGCGCCGTCTTCATGGAGAAGGGTCGGGTGCGCTTCGAAGGCCCCGCCCGCGAGCTCGCAGAACGTGATGATCTCGTCCGAGCGGTGTTCCTCGGCGGAGAAGGAGGCTGACCGGTGTTCGCATTCGAGCTCACCATGCAGATGCCGTTCAACGGCATCGTGACCGGCCTCACCTACGCCGTGTTCGCCGCGGGCTTCGTGTTGATCTATCGGTCGACCGGAGTCCTCAACTTCGCCCAGGGCGAGATCGGCGCGTTCGGCGCGGCAATCCTCGCTCTGTTTGTCTCGAACTACTCCATTCCCTACTGGCTCGCGTTCGCGTTCGCGGTGACGCTATGTGCCCTGTCCGGTGCGGTGGTCGAGCTCACGGTGGTGCGCCGGCTCTTCAAGGCGCCCCGGCTCGTGTTGCTGATCGCCACATTGGGCGTGGCCCAGATGTTCACGCTCGGCAAGATCTACCTGCCCGATGTCACGAAGTCGGGCAACTATCCGCTGCCCTTCGCCGAGACGAGCCGCTGGAAGGTTGGGTCGGTCAGCATCCTCGGACGCGACCTCATCGTGCTGCTCGTCGTGCCCGTGCTCGTCATCGCGCTCGGGCTGTTCCTCACCCGCACCCGCTTCGGCCTCGCAGTGCGCGCCTCGGCCTCAAACCCAGACACCGCCCGGGTGTTCGGCATCAGCGTCAAACGCACCTCCACCATCGTGTGGACGTTGGCCGCGGGGTTCGCGGGCGCCACGGGAATTATGCTCGCGCCGCTCCTCGGCACAACCGCTGCCAAGGCCGGCGCCGATTCACTCGGCCCACCGATGCTGCTGCGGGCGCTCGCAGTGTCGCTCCTGGCTCGCATGAGATCCTTGCCGGCCTGTCTCGCGGGTGGCATCGCCATCGGCATCGTCGAAGCCGTCGTGAGCGCCAACGTCGGCAACGCGAACCGCAGCCTGCCCGACGTCTACCTCTTCATCGGCGTGCTCGTGCTGGTGCTCGTGTTCAACCGTGACCGACGTGCCGCCGACGGCTGGTCGTTGTCGTCGCAGGTCAAACCGATCCCCGCACGACTCCAGCAGATGCGGCTCATCCGGATGCTCCCGGCCATCGGCTTCGTGCTGTTGTACGGCTTCCTCGCACTCATCCCGGTGGTGCTCAACAAGCCGTCCGACTTCTTCACCTGGACCGACATTCTGATACTGGCGATGGTCGCGCTCTCGTTGTCGATGCTCACCGGTTGGGCTGGGCAGCTCTCGCTCGGGCACTTCGCGTTCGTCGGCCTAGGCGCGCTCACACTCATTGCGGTGAAGGGCGGAAACGACATACCCGTGCCGTTCGATCTGTGGGACATGCACCTCACGGTCGGATGGCTGCCGGGTCTCGCCATTGCCACCACCGTCGGCATCGTCGCCGCGATCATCGTCGGCCTGCCCGCGTTGCGCGTGAAAGGACTGTTCCTCGCGGTCACCACCCTTGCGTTCGCGGTGATGGCGCAGACCTGGCTGTTCCGCCAGAAGGTGTTCCTCAAGTCGGGCAGCAGTGCCCGAATCCGGCCGCAGAAGTTCTTCGGATGGACCTTCCCCAACGACCGCAAGCAGTACTACTACTTCTGCCTGATCATCCTCGCGTTGTTGTCGATCATGGTCGCACGCCTGCGCCGCACCGGCCTCGGCCGTTCGCTCATCGCGGTGCGCGAGAACGAGGACATGGCAGCCGCGTCGACGGTGTCGCCCACGCGCATCAAGCTCACCGCGTTCGGCATCGCGGGCGGCATCGCCGGACTCGCCGGCGCGCTCCACGCCACGTTGTTCACGAACGTCACGCCCGAGACGCAATACGACCCTGCGGCATCGATCCGCGTTGTCGCGACCACCATCATCGGCGGCCTCGGCACTGTCGCCGGCCCGGTGCTCGGCGCGCTCTGGACCCGCGGGCTGCCGGCGCGCTTTGACAACACCGACGAAGTGAAGTTGTTGACGTCGGGCATCGGCCTGCTCATTTTGTTGCTGTACTTCCCGGGCGGCCTGATGCAGATCGTGTACTCGGTCCGCGACGGCATGCTCGGCTTGGCCGACCGCCGCCTCGGCGAACGCGGGGTCGAGAATCCCGTGCCGGCGATCCAGAAGAAGGTGCCGGTGCGTCCGGCGCGCAACATCACCGTCGCCGAGGGCACGCCCTGGGTGGCCACGCGAGGCATGCACGTGCGATTCGGCGGCAACCATGCGGTCAATGACGTGAGCATCCACGCGAACCGCAACGAGCTCGTAGGGCTCATCGGCGCGAACGGGGCGGGCAAATCCACGTTGATGAACGCCATCAGTGGGTTCGTGCCATCCACGGGCGGCGTCGACGTGCTCGGCCGCGACGTGTCGAGCGTCGCCGCCTATCGCCGTCACCGCATGGGGCTCGGGCGCGGGTTCCAGTCGGCCAAGCTCTACCCCGACCTCACGGTGCGCGAGACGCTCATGGTGGCGCTCGAAGCACGCCAGCGAAGCCTGCTCATCCCCTCGCTCACCGCGCTGCCGCCGTCGATCCCCCACGAGCGCCGCAAACGCTCCGATGCAACGGACATCATCGACTTCTTGGGCCTGTCGCGCTACGGCGACCAGTTCATCGCGAACTTGTCCACCGGCACGCGGCGCATCGTCGAGCTCGGGTGTCTGCTCGCGGTCGATGCGAAGGTCCTGCTGCTCGATGAGCCGACAGGTGGAGTCGCACAGAAGGAGACCGAGGCGTTCGGTCCCCTCATCCGACGCATCCAGCGCGAGCTCGGGGCGGCGATGTTGGTCATCGAACACGACATGCCGCTGATCATGAGCATCAGCGATCGCGTGTATTGCCTCGAGGCCGGATCCATCATCGCCGAAGGCACACCCAGCGAGGTGCGCAACAACCCGCTCGTCATCGCGTCGTACCTGGGCACCGACGAACGGGCCATCGAACGCTCGGGCAGTGGCTCGGTGGTCGGGGCCACGACAGCCGACTGAGCACGCAGCGGCCCGGAGAGCCGCCTCTACCTCGTCTTCACCACGAGCGTGCCCGCCGCACGGTCACCAACGGTGCGGTGCTGCTCGTCGGTGAAGAGGAACACCAGTGACACGATGAACACGATGGCCCCGATGCACGGAATGGCGGTGACGACCCAACGGATCAACGCCGGGCCCCAACCTGGAGGGCACACACCGGCGGTGGTGGTGACACCGATACCCATGATCATCTTGCCCGGCGTGGCCCCCTTCAACGCGGTGAACCCGCCCTCGTACAACAGGGCCGCACCGATGAACAGGAGCTGCAGTCCGAACTGGTTGCCTCCGACCCCCACGATCACCGCTATGATGAGGGCGGCGGACAAGATGGCGCCGTCGAGTAGCCGGGCGAGGATGCGGATGCCCGGACCGGCGAGCGGCCGACCGGAGGAAATGTCGCCGTACGCGAGGCCTGGCGTGCTGCCCGGCATGTATCCAGGCGCGCCCGCAGCGGCCACCGGTTGCGGACCACCGACCCATTGCGCGCCATCCCAGTAGCGATGTGTACCCGGGGGATCGCCTTGGGCGTAGTACCAACCAGACTGCTGGCCAGAACCTGTGCTCATCAGCTGCTCCTTCCGAACGGAAGCCGCACGATAGTCCCAGGGGCATCGGCCGTCGGCGACGCCGGGTGGGCGCATGTGCGGCGACGCGCCCGCCTCTAGTGTCGAACCACCCGAAAGCAATCCCAAGGGAGCCCCTCGTGAGCAAGTTGTGTGAAGGACGAATCGCCGTGATCACCGGTGCCGGCCGAGGCATCGGACGCGAGCATGCGCTGATGCTGGCCGAGCACGGCGCAAAGATCGTCGTCAACGATCTCGGCGCGAGCACCGACGGCGTGGGCACTGACGCCGGCCCCGCCCACGAGGTCGCAGAGCTCATCCGTGGGATGGGCGGCGAAGCGGTGGTGAACGGCAACGACATCAGCGACATGGACGGCGCGAAGCAGCTCATCGATCAAGCAATCGACACCTTCGGAGGTCTCGACATCGTGATCAACAACGCGGGCATCCTCCGCGACCGCATGGTCTTCTCGATGAGCGAAGTCGACTGGGACGCCATCATGAAAGTGCACCTCAAGGGCACGTTCGCCACGTCGCACTACGCGTCGAGCTACTGGCGTGAGCAAACCAAAGCCGGCAAACCCGTCGATGCCCGCATCATCAACACCGCGTCACCGTCAGGCATCTACGGCAACGTCGGCCAGACCAACTACGGCGCGGCCAAGGCCGGCATCGCGGCCTTCACGGTGATCGCCGCAATGGAGCTCGTGCGCTACGGCGTCACGGTCAACTGCATCGCACCCGGAGCGCTCACGCGACTCACCTCGGGGCTCATGGGCGCAGCCCAAGAAGACGAGTCGATACGCGAAGCGATGTCGCCGCGCTGGATCGCACTCATCGCGACGTGGTTGTCGAGCGCCGAGGCGAAGAACGTCACCGGTCGCGTGTTCGATGTGCGCGGCAACTCGCTGGCCATTGCCGAAGGATGGGTGCGCGGCCCCGAAGCTACCCAACCGGACGACCCCACGAAGCTCGGCTCGATCGTGGCCGATCTCATGGGCCGCGCCCGCCTGAACTCCGATATGAACGGTGCACCCGCCGAAGGCTCCGGCCGCCCCAGCCACACCATCTAGTGCTGTACCTGGCCAACTCGAGGGTCGGCCAACGAGCTGGTTCGAGCGGGTCAGCGGCCTTCGAAAGTGGGGGTGCGCTTTTCGCGAAAGGCGAGGATCGCGTTCTGCATGTCGCTCGTGCCGCCGTTGACCGCTTGGGCCATAGCTTCGTGCTCGACCGCCTCGGCGAGCGTGACGTCCTTCGCCTCGTTGAGGAGCCGCTTGGTCAGGCCGAGCGCGATCGGTGGGCCCGCCGCGAGGCGGGCGGCGATGTCGTCGACGAATGCGTCGAGGTCGTCATGAGCCACGACGCGGTTGACCAGACCGAGGCGGTCGGCTTCGTGCGCATCAATCATGTCCGCGAGCAGCGCGAGCTCCTTCGCCTTGTGGATGCCCACGAGGCGCGGCAACAACCACGAGCCGCCGAAGTCGATCGACAACCCGCGCTTGGCGAAGATCTCGGAGAACCGAGCGCGGTCGCTGGCATAGATCAGGTCGCATCCGAGCGCCAGGTTCATCCCCGCACCGATCGCGTCACCGTTGACCTTGGCGATCACCGGTTGCTGCAGCTGTGCGAGCGCCAACACCGTCTCGCCGATGTTGCGCATGTGGTGCAACACGTGGAGACGCTCGACGCTGTCGGCAGAGCCCGAGAGGTCGGCTCCGGAGCAGAACGCGTCGCCCGCGCCCGTGACGACGACCACCCGATCCTGCGGGCGCTCGGTGATCGATCGGAAAACTTCGCGAAGTTCGCGGAACATCACCGCGTGGATCGCATTCTTGCGCCGAGGGTTGTCGAGGGTGATCGTGACGACGCCGCGGTCGTCGCGCTCGACTAGCAAAGATTCGTAGGACGACACGTTCAGCCTTTCGTAGCCATGCCGAGGATCTCACGGGCCTGACGAGGCGTGGCCACCGGACGACCGACGGTTTCGCACAGCGCCACGGCCTCGCGCATCAACTCGACGTTCGATGGTTGCCGATCGCCGAAGTGGTCTTCGAGCCCGACCCGGAGATGTCCACCACGCTCGAGCGTGGCGCGGGCGACGGGTGTGGCGAGCAGGTCGCCCCCGGGCACTGCGCTGAACCACGGGAGCGGGCAGCCCTCGAGATCCATCATCTCGAGGTAGGCGTCGAGCGCGGTGACGGTGGGCGGCAAGCCGAAGCTCACACCGCGACCGCGCGCCATGTAGCCGTTGTCGCCCCCGAAATAGAACTTGACGAATGACCCCGGCGTGAGGCGACCGAGTCGCCAGTACGCGAACACGTTGCGCAGAAAACCCGGCTCGAATATGGCGAAATGCATCGCAAACGAATTGCGGTGCGCCTGCTCGATGGCCCAGTTCATCTCGTCGTAGGTGTTGATATAGGCGAAGCCCTGCGGTGTGCCGTCGGGTTCGGCCCAACCGAGGTTGATCGAACCCGGATCGATGAACCCGATGTCGAGCAGGCCACGGGCGCCGAGTGCATCGAGATGGCCGAGCTTGCCGTCGATCCCGGGCCCCGAGGCGATCGTGGGCATCGGCAGCAGGTTCGGATCGATCTCGAGCCACGCGTCGAAGCAACGTGCGTACCCCTCGACCGTGTCGTCGAGCGGCAGCCCATGCTGCACGAGATGGGTGTGCACGACGGTGGCCCCGAGTTCGATACAGGCCCGGCCCTGCTCGATGATCTCGTCGATCGACGTGGGAACGGTGCCGTTGCGCTGCGGCGAGGTCGCGCCGTTGAGTGCGACCTCGATGATCACCGGTGTCGTCGACATTGTCCCCCTACGGGTACGGCGCCCTCAGCCGTACAGTCGGAGCGTAGGCGCCGTGAGCCGGGCACTGCGGCGTACAGGATGACCCGTCATAGCGATTCCGTTCTACCGCTTCGCCACAGTGGCCAAGTGCCCCGTAACCTCCCAGCAGACCGACGCGGGAGAGCGACGCATGGATCTCGACCTCACCGAAGACCAGAAGGCCATCAAGGAGGTGTTCTCCGGGTTCTTCACCAACGAAGCGCCACCCACCGTCGCTCGCGCGGCCGAGCCGTTCGGCTTCGACCGCTCGTTGTGGACCCGCCTGCTCGAGACTGGTGCACCGGGCATGGGCGTGGCCGAGACCCACGGGGGCGGCGGCGCATCCCTCGGCGACCTCGTGGTCGTAGCCGAGGCGTTCGGGCGGGCCATCGCACCCGTGCCCCTGGTCGAGCACCTGGTCGCGGCACGGCTGTTCCCGGCCGACGACGTCGTGAGCGGCGAGTCCATCGCGACGCTTGCGCTGCACCCCGCCGATGCTGACGGCACGTGGCGCATCGTGCCCGCCGGCGCAGTCGCCGACGTGGTCATCGGTGTCGACGGCGCCGAGATCGTCGCCGTGCGCAGCGCCGCGCCGGGCACGGGCCCGCGCAACCACGCGGCGGCCCCCCTCGCAGATCGGTCCGCTCGCATCGGCGAGCGGACCGTGCTCGGCCCCGCGGCCGAGTTCTCCCACGCCATCGCCGAGTGGCAGACCGTCACGTCGGGCGCGCTGGTGGGCATCGCCGCGCAGGCGTTGGCTATCGCGCTCGAGTACGTGATGGCCCGCCAACAGTTCGGCGTTCCAATCGGCTCCTTCCAGGCCATCCAGCAGGGCATGGCCGATTTGCCGATCCTCGTCGACGGCGGTCGGCTCCTCACCTTCAAGGCGGCGTGGGCCGGCGATCTCGGCAAGCCCGGCATCACCGACGCCGGCGACAGCAACATCACCGACTTCGAGGCACTCGCATCGATGGCCTTCGTCTTCACGAGCGACGGAGCGGCACACGCCACCGATCGCAGCCTGCACTACCACGGCGGATACGGCTTCGCCGAGGAGTACGACATCCAGCTCTTTTACCGCCGTGCCCGAGGCTGGGCACTGGTGTATGACGACCCGAGCCGCGAGGCGCTCCGGCTCGCCGGCCGTCTCTTCCCCGAGGTGAACCACTGATGGACTTCGCACTGCCTCCCCACGTCGAGGAGTACCGCGACACCGTTCGCCGCATCATCGCCGAGAACGTCACCCCCGAGATGATCGATCGCCAGCACGAGTCGGGCACGTTCAACAGCTACGAGCTGAACCGCGCCATGGCCGAGGCGGGCTTGCTCGAGCGCGCGGTCCCCGGACTCGGCAAGGGCGACCCGATCGAGCTGTGGGTGCTCTTCCACGAGCTCGAGAAATCACAGGCGCCGTACGACTCGATCTCGGTCGCGCTCATGATCGCGGGGGTCATCAACGCGGTCGGTACCGAGGAACAGAAGGCGCTCATCATCCCGTCGATCCTCACGGGTGAAGCGCTCGTGTGCATGGGCTACAGCGAGCCCGACTACGGCAGCGACGTCGCCTCGATCGTCACCCGCGCGGTCAAGGACGGCGACGAGTGGGTCATCAACGGCGCCAAGATGTGGACCACCATGGCCCATGAGGCGAAGTGGCTGATCTTGCTCACGCGCACCAACCCCGACGTGCCGAAACACAAGGGCCTCACGATGTTCATCCTGCCGATGGACACGCCGGGCATCACGGTCGAGCCCGTCCCCACCATGGGCACCGAGAAGACGAACGCCACGTTCTACGACAACGTCCGCGTCGGCGACGAGTGGGTGCTCGGCCAGGTCGACGAGGGTTGGCGTGTCATGGGTGTCGCCCTCGCGTTCGAACGCGGCGTCATGGGTGGCACCAGCGTGGCCACACCACTGCTACGCCACTTCCATGACTGGGCCGCCCACGTCGGCCTCGCCAACGATCCGCTCGTGCGCGAGCGCATGGCGCGTGTGGCCATCGATGCCGAGGTGTCGAAGCTCCTCACGCAGCGCTGCGCCTGGATCGCGGCGAGCGGCGGGTTGCCCGGGCTCGAAGGCTCCATGGCCAAGGTGTTCGCCACCGAGTCGTACCAGAAGGCGTCGCGCTGGTTCCAGCAGATGGCTGGTCCGCGAGGGCTGCTGCAGTTCCACGAGCCCGACGCGGCTGCCGACGGCTGGATCGAGTACGACGCTCGACATTCGCCGGTGACCACCATCTACGGCGGCACCAGCGAGATCAACCGCAACAACATCGCCGAACGGCACCTCGGGCTGCCCAAGGCACGCCGCTGAGCAACCGAACGCTGACCGATCACCAGCCGCGGTCGACCCACTCTTGGAGATGCGGGCTCTCGTTGCCGATGGTGGTGCCGCCGCCGTGGCCGGGGAACACAATCGTGTCGGCGGGCAGCGGCGCGAACAGAAGCCGGTCGATCGACTCGACAATCTGCGGGAAGCTGCTGCCCGGGAACGTGGTCGCACCGGGGCCGCCGGGGAAAAGCGTGTCGCCGCTGAACAGCACCGGAGCGCCTTCGAGGTGGAAGCACATCGACCCCGCGGTGTGCCCCGGTGTGAGGATGGTGCGCAACCGGAGGCGCCCGATCTCGAGCACGGTGTCGTGCACGAGGAGGTCGTCGTAGCTCGGCAGCATCGAGGCGTCCTCGGCGGTGACCGCCACGCGGTAGCCGGCCGCGCGCACCTGCTCGACAGCCTGGACGTGGTCCCAGTGCCCATGGGTCTCGAGGACGCCGCGCACCTCGAGCGTGCGGCACAGCTCGAGCAGGCGTTCGTGCTCGTTCGCTGCGTCGATCAAGATCCCATCGCCGGTTTCACGACAACGCACGATGTACACGCGGTTGTCCATCGGACCGACCGACACCATGTGCACCTCCGCCAGCGCGTCGTTCCAGACGCATGTGGGGTCGCTCACGTGGCTTGTGGGTTTCATGTGGCCTCTCGTTGTTCGGCCGCGGCCTTCTTGACGCTTGCGAGCGCGTTCTCGCGGAAGGCCAGTGCGGCTTGCGTGTGCCCGGCGAGCGCCTGGAGCTCCTGACCGGCGCGGATCGCAGCGCGTGCGCCCCACACGTCCATCTGGCGATGCACGACCCGCTTGTTGATCTGCGTGAGTTCGCTCGGCACGCCCGCGATGCGCACCGCTATGCGCAGCACCTCGGCCTCGAGATCGACGGGGGCGAACGCCCGGTTCGCGAAACCGATCGCCGCGGCCTCGGTTCCCGAGATCGGATCGCCGGTGAGCATGAGCTCCATGGCTCGGCGCATGCCTAGCAGCACCGTGTGGTACTGCCAGTCGGGCGGCGATGCCACCCGTACGACGGGGTAGGAGATCTTTGCGTCGTCGGCGACGTACACGAGGTCGCACGCAGACGCGAGCTCGGTGCCGCCCGCCATGGCGTACCCGTGGATCTGAGCGATCACCGGTTTCGCGAGGTCCCAGATGCTGAACCAGGTGTCGTTGGCCTGCCGTGCCCATTGGCCGTCGCCGGGCGCGGAGTAGAACGGCGCGTCGAGCATCATGTTGCCCGAACTGAGGTCGTAGCCCGACGAGAAGCAAGGCCCCGCGCCGCGCACGATGGTGATTCGCACATCGGAGTCGTGATCGTGCTCACGCAGGGCGTGTAGGAGCTCGTTGCGCAACGGAGTCGAGATCGCATTGCGCTTCTCGGGCCGGTTGAGGGTGATGCGCCGCACGGTGGGCGCCGGTTCGTCGATGAGGATGAGCGAGTACTCGGTCATGTTCATGCACCCACTGCGGGCAGCTCGTCACGGGTGCCGCCGAGCTCGGCCGCGAGGTCGAGCTCGGCAGTCGAGTTGCACCGCACGATCAGCCCGGTGGCGCCGCTCTCGGCGATGCCACTTGTCGCCCATCGCTCACGGATGCGCGCTGGTGAGCCGAGCAGATTGCCCTGCTCGATGTACTCGTCGGGCACGGCGTCGATCGCTTCCTGCTTCTTGCCCGCGAGCCACAGCTCGTGGATGCGCGCTGCGGCCTCGGGGAAGCCACGCCGGGCCATTGCCTCGCGGTGGTAGTTGTGCGTCGCACTACCCATGCCCCCGACGTACATACCGGTGAGCGGCTTCTTGGCGTCGATGGCCGCCCGCACGTCGTCGGTGATCTCCACGCTGATGCCGGTGAAGATCTCGAAGTCGGCGAGCGTGACGCCATCGGTGCGCTTCGCGAAACCGGTACGCAGTGCTGCGCCGTGTACCTGCATACCATCGGCGCCGAAGCCCATCGGTAGCCAGCCGTCGCACAGCTCGGCCGCGAGCGCCGTGTTCCTCGGGCCACCCGAGGCCATCCACAGCTCGATGCCGGGTGTCGGGTGCAGGATCGACTTGAGCGGCTTGCCCTGGCCGATCGAACCTGGCCCGCGGTAGGGCAACGAGATCTCGGGGCCGTCGTGCGAAACGGGCTCCTTGCGATCGAGGACCTTGCGCACGATGGTGAGGTAGTCGCGCAGCCGGGCATTGGGCTTGCCCCAGGGCTGGCCGTACCAACCCTCGACGATCTGCGGACCCGACACCCCGACACCGATGATCACGCGGCCGCCCCCGGCCAACGCGTCGATGGTCATGGCGTGCATGGCCAGCGTGGCCGGCGGGCGCGCCGCCAGTTGCACCACTGCGGTACCGAGCTTGATCCGCGACGTGAGCGCCGCGATGTACGCCAGCGGCGACAACGCGTCGGACCCGTACGCCTCGGCCGTCCACACCGAATGGAACCCCAGCGACTCCGCGCGCCGGATCTTGTCGATGGGCACTTCGAGGCGAGCCCCGCGGTACAGATCGAGACCGAGACCGAGCTTCATCGCGCCTCCTTCCGACGCCGCGATCCGCGACGACATCCGATCATCGCCCGTCCGGCCACGTCGCGCCATCCCACCCGC
>CAFBMH010000013.1_pt1 | contig 35414 bp, 33 predicted proteins | sample 7268361 | NCBI WGS metagenome assembly CAFBMH01 (sample SAMEA6814057, study PRJEB35770) | freshwater metagenome | biome: Freshwater; feature: Freshwater reservoir; material: water | place: Czech Republic | collected 2017-05-23 | depth 30m m
GCGGCTGGCCCTTCGGCCGCCGAGCGGCAAACCTGTTCGGATGCACCCCGACGAGCAGCCCGAGCAGCCCGAGCACCACGTGCACCTGTGGGCGCTCGATGTCGCAGTCGCCGACCTTCGCGACCGTCTCGACGCCCTCGAGAACGCCGTCGTCGATGCCGACGACATCGACGACGACATCGACGCAAAGGACATCGATCTCGACGCCGTCGACGAAGCCGGCGCGTTGCTCGACGAGCTCGAGGATGCTCTCGAAGGACAGCAGGTCCGCGTCGCGTTGCTCGGCGACACCAATGCCGGCAAGAGCACCCTCGTCAACGCGGTGCTCGGGCAACGTCTCCTCCCGAGCAGCAGCAGCGGCCCTGGCACGGCGGTCGTCTCCACGCTTCGCCACCGGCCCGGGCCCACGATCACCGTCGAGATCCTCTTCGCGACCGGTGCGAACCTGCGGCGGGCGTGCCAGGAGTTGCTCGATCAGCTCGCCGCGCTGCGCGACCAACCCGACGACATCGACATCGACCTCGACATCCTCGATCTCGTCGACGCCTCCCGGCGCCGCCTCGGGCGCGTCTTCGGCGCCACGTTGCGCGACTACCTCGCCACGGGCCGCGTGTCGGTGCTGCACGAGGTGCCCGAAGCTGCGGCCATAGTCGCCGAGGGTCGACGCGTGGTCGACAGCACGAGCGCCGACGACGTCCACCGCACGTTGCTCGCGCACGCCGACGCGTCGGCCGCGATCGGTTACCTCGTCGAGCGGGTCGACATCGCCGGTGACTTCCCCGCGCTTCGCACCGGTGTGACCCTGCTCGACCTGCCGGGGCTCAACGATCCCGACGCCCGCCGCACTGCCGCGGCGCGCCAGGCCATCGCCGATGCCGACGTCGTGTGGGTGGTGTACCCCCTCGACACCGGGCTCGGTACGTCGACGATTCGTGCGGTGCAGAGCACGCTCACGGCACACCATCTCCTCCTCGACCGACGGGCCACCCGGCTGCGTTTCGTGTGCACCAAGAACGAAGGGGTTGCAGACGACACCGCTCACCGCCTCGGACTCTTACCGGAGACCAGCGACACCGAGCGCCGCGCCGTGCGCGACGCCGCCACGCTCGAGGAGCTCACCGGCAAGGTCGACCTGCTCGTGCGGCCGCTCGGTCGCCGGCTCGGCGACTTGGCCGTCGAGGCAACGCGCATCGTGCGCGAAGCACCGGTGCATCTGGTGTCCGCGCACGACTCGTTGCGCCACGACGCCGACGCAGGCATCTCGCCTCTCGCCGAGGAACTGGTCGCGATCGGCACGCAGCTCGTGCCGGCAGACGCATTGCAGGCCCTCGGCGACGCGGTCGATCGGGTCGCCGCGATCGTCTCGGCCATCGAGCGCGGCGACACCATCGAAACAACCGCGCACGACACCGCCGACGCGATCGAACCCGGCGCCCTCGCGCAGTTGCGCTCCTTCGCGGCCGATCTGCGCGGGCTCACGGCGGCGTTCGTCGACCAGACCTCGGCTGCGGCGCACCACAGCTTCGCCGACGATGCTCGTCTACGGAGCAGCTGGGAATCGCTGAGCCCGATCGTGCTGCACTCCATAGCGCTGCGACGCGGGTTCTTCACCGGTAGCGGCGGCGCGCACTACGACTGCAATGCCGACATCGGGCAGTCGTTCTTCGTTATGGCCCAACACGCGTGGGTGCAGTACTTCCGCGTCGACCTTCCGGCGATCATGACGCCGATGCTCGAGGAGCTCACATCGCTCACCGGCGCACGTCCCGTGATGCTTTACCGCGAGGCGCAACGGTTTGCGCGCGAGGTCGAGCCCGATCTGCTCGCCGCCATCGTCGAGACCGTGCGCGAACGACTCGTCCCCCACTATGACCGTCTGGTCAACGGTGTCGAACTGCCGTCGGGCCATGCACTGGTCGACGGTCTGGTCGGCGCGATCGACACCGAGCGCGACATGTTGCGCTCCGCTGTGGTCGAGTGCGTGCGCACCTGGCTCGCCGGGGTCGTCGACGACCTCATCGCCGCGGCCTACGCCGACGCGTCGCGCTTCGCTTCCCGCAGCACATAGCGTCCTGTGCCATGAGCCGTCAGCTGAATGCGTTCACTTGCACTATCACGCCGTTCGATGACACCGGTGCGCTGGACGAGGGCGCCTGGAAGGCAATGCTGCGCCGCATCGGCGGGACGGGCATGGGCGTCTATGCCGGCAGTGCGTCACCGGGTGAGGGTCACTCGCTCACGCTCGCCGAGACCGAGACGCTCTACGGCACCGCGGTCGACACGCTCAAGGGCGTCGCACCGGTGCGGGCCATGGGCGTCGAGCCGCGCCATGCCCGCCAGCTGCTCGAGATCATCCACATCGCCGAGCGGGCGGGCATGGAGGCGATGCAGATCTACTCCCTCGACTGCGGCCACGGGAACGTCCCCCGCGAGACCGAGCTCGAGACGTACTTCTGCCAGATCCTCGACACCATCACCATCCCCGCCGTGATCTCCAGCCACATCTTCAACGGGTACGTGCTACCCCTCGAGATGGTCGATCGCTTGTTGAAGCGCTACGACAACATCGCGGGGTTCAACGTGACCCACACCGACATCCCGTACGTCACGCGGTTCGTCGACACCGTCGACGGCCGCTGCGACGTGCACGTGGGCGGTGCCATGCAAGCGCTCACCATTCTGGCGCTTGGTGGTCAGGGGTTTCTGTGCACCGAAGGAGCGATCATCCCTGCGGTGTGCATGGAGGTGATCAACGCGTTCTCGCGCGGCGACCAAGCTGCCATGTTCGACGCGTACGCCACCCAGATGCGGTTCTTCGCGCTCAATCGCTACGCGGGCGGGAGCATGCGCTTCCTCAAGAGCGCCATGCAGCACCTCGGCCTGCCGGGCAGCACCCTGCGCGACCCGTTCCTCCCGTTGACCGACGCCGAGCACCAGGCGGTAGCCGTGTCGCTCGCGGACTTCACCGCCCGAACCGGCGTGCAACTGCCCCAGGGCTGACCCGATCCGTCGTGCCGGGCCGAAGGAGACGTCACGTCGGGCGGCGGTGACAAGACGCCACACCGTAAGCCGGGTACATTTCGGCCTGCGGCGAGCGCATGCTCCGGTCCGCGGCGCAAGGGGACGAAGTGCACACCTACGACAAGTTCTTCATCGGCGGCGAGTGGGTCGAGCCGGCCGGCTCCGAGACCCTGAAGGTCACCTCCCCCACCTCGCAGGAGATCATCGGGTCGGTTCCGGTGGCCACTGCGGCCGACATGGACCGCGCCGTCGCCGCCGCACAGGCCGCGTTCGCCGGCGAGTGGTCCACCTGGACGCCGTCCCAGCGCGCCGACCTGCTGCAGCGCATCGCCGACGGCATCACGGCCCGCCAGGACGACTTCACCAACCTCATCGTCTCCGAGGTCGGCGCCCCCTACTACTTCTCGCTGTTCGGCCAGGTGCTCGCCGCGAGCATGGTGTTCGGTGCGTTCGCCCAGCACACCCGGGTGTTCCCCTTCGAAGAGCAGCGCCCCGGTTCGCTCGGCGGCACCATCCTCGTGCGGCGTGAACCGGTCGGCGTGTGCGCGGGCATCATCCCCTGGAACGTCCCGCTGTTCATCACCGCATTGAAGGTGGGCCCCACCATCGCATCGGGGTCCACGATCGTGCTCAAGCCCGCACCCGAGACACCGCTCGATGCCAACATCTTCGCCGAGGTGCTCATCGACGCCGGCGTACCGGCCGGCGTGGTCAACATCGTCGCCGCCGATCGCGAGGTCGGCGAGCACCTGGTGCGTCACCCCGCTATCGACAAAGTGAGCTTCACCGGTTCCACTGCGGCGGGGCGCAAGATCGGCGCGATCTGTGGCGAGATGCTGAAGCGCTGCACGCTCGAGCTCGGCGGCAAGTCGGCCGCCATCATCTGTGACGACGCCAACCTCGCTGAGGCCATTCCGCACGTCGTCGGCGGCGGCCTCATGAACAACGGTCAGGCATGCGTGGCCCTCACCCGCGTGCTGGCACCGCGCAGCCGCTACGACGAGATCCGCGACGCGCTCGCCGCCGCGGTCGCCGCGCAAACCGTCGGCGATCCGTCGGTACCCGAGAACATGGTCGGCCCGCTCATCGCCGAACGCCAGCGAGATCGCGTCGAGGGTTACATCGCGAAGGGCAAGGCCGAGGGTGCGTCGGTCGTCGTGGGTGGCGGCAGCCGGCCCGACGGAATCGGCCCCGGCTGGTACGTGGCCCCCACGTTGTTCGCCGACGTCGACAACTCCATGACCATCGCCCGTGAAGAGATCTTCGGGCCGGTGCTGTCCCTCATCGCCTACGACGACCTCGAGGATGCCATCGCCATCGCCAACGACAGCGACTACGGCCTCGCCGGCGCGGTGTACACCGCCGATGTCGCGAAGGGCATCGGCGTCGCCCGCCGCGTGCGTACCGGTACGTTCGCGGTCAACACCATGCAGGGCATGGACTTCAACGGTCCCTTCGGCGGCTTCAAGACCTCCGGTGTCGGCCGCGAGCTCGGTCCCGAAGGCATCCACGCCTACTGCGAAGACAAGACCATCTCGCTACCCGCCGGCACCGAGATCCCGCCGGGCTGAGCTCGCGGCTCGACCGAGGCGCTATGAGTCAACGGCCCGCCGTGTGGACGGTCACGCGCCTCGTAGCGCCCTTGCGCACCTGATGTCTCTATCGCCTGCGACATAAGGTGCGCTGCGATGACTGATCACACGATGGTGTTCATCCCGCTGGCCGGGTACTTCGAGACGCAGATCGACGACTGGGCCCGCGCCGTGGCCGCCGAGGTGCCCCAGATGCGGGTGGTGGTCGTAGCCCCCGGCGATGACCCGCGACCCACCCTGGCCGAAGCCGACGCGGCGTTCGGCATGCTCACGCCCGACATGCTCGCCGCGGCGCCCCGGCTGCGGTGGTTGCAAGCGATCGCCGCGGCGCCGCCGCCCGAGTTCTTCTTCCCCGCGCTCGTCGAGCACCCGGTGGTGGTCACCAACCTGCGGGGCGTGTACCGCGAGAACCTCACCAATCACATCCTGGCGTTCGTGCTCGCGTTCGCCCGCGGGTTGCCGCGCTACACGGCCCAACAAGCGCGGGCCGAATGGAACCGGAACCTCGCCGACATCGGGGTCGTCGATCTTGCGGCCACCACCATGTTGGTCGTGGGCGTCGGCGAGGTCGGGGCACTCACCGCGGCACGCGCGCGCATGTTCGGTATGCGGGTGGTCGGCGTCGACTCGTTCCCCGAACGGGTCATGGCCGAACTCGACGCGCTGCATCATGTCGACGAACTCGACGCTCTGTTGCCCGACGCCGATTGGGTGGTGCTCACCGTACCGCACACGCCGGTAACCGAGGGAATGATGCACGCCGGGCGCTTCACGTCGATGAAGGACACCGCGTTCTTCATCAACGTCGGACGGGGCGAAACGGTGAAGCTCGATGATCTCGCGGCGGCACTTTCGAATGGCGCCATCGCCGGAGCCGCGATCGACGTGAGCGAGATCGAGCCACTACCCCCCGAGCACGCGTTGTGGCAGTGCGAGAACCTGATCGTCACGCCGCACATCGGCAGCTTCGGCAGCGACACCGACATCGAACGCCAACGGGTCATCGTGGACAACGCCCGGCGGTTCGTACGGGGCGAACCGTTGCGGTACGTCATCGACAAGGCGCTGCGCTACTGACGAAGCGCCGGCGACCGCATCCGGAACTTCGCGTAGACCAAGACCTACGTCGCACGCGCCTCGGCGTGGGCCAAGGCGCGTCGCAGGATTCCGGACGAGGGGGTCGTCCGGAGAAGTGCGTCGAGCCAATCGTCGAGGGGGACGAGCAGCTGCAGTGGCTCGGGCCACGACGCAACAGATACGACCTCGCCGTCGTTTGCCTGAGCCAAGTGACGATGCAGAGTCGGGATGGTGATCAGCTCAGCGAGCCCGCTATCGGGTGAGGTCAGCATTCGAGCCAAGGCGTCATCGGCACCGACGATCGACGACAGCGCCTCGCCGGTGAGCCCGTCCCACAATCGCATCGCGCCCGATGCGTCGAACACTTCAGGGCGCCTGAGCGCAAGCGCTCGGAGGAACGCCGGCCGGCCGGTGTCGTCGACGAACGGCAGCTCGTTGAGGCGTTCGCCCACCAGAACGAGAACACCATCCGAACGGTCGACGATGCAGTCCGCGAGTGTCGCATGGTCGGCTCCCGACAGCAGCCGGCCCAGCTGCGCCACAAGTTGGTCCCATCCAGCGCGATCGGCGCGGCGTGCCACGTCCACCAGCAAGTTGAGCAATACGACGAGCGTCTCACTCGTCGGCACGAGCTGGATGGAGCGCACTGCCTCCACCGATTTCGCAGCCCGCGACTCGGAAAGCCGGTCCGCGCCGAGCTGAGTCCGCAACGAACCGAGGAGATCGACTGCCGCTCGCTGGGTCACACCCGGCGGGATCGCGCTCACCGCGCGCTCCGCCGCGTCAGCGATCAACTGCGACCGCGACGAGGTGAGCTGATCGAGAATCCACGGCAAAGCGCCCTGTCGTGCCGCGAGGCCGAAGACCGAGTCGACCAACCCGTCGGGGATCTGGTCGCCGAGCTGCACCGCCGACCAGTCGATCGAACCGGCGGTGATGGCACTCGCGGCCATTGCCGCCGCAGTCTGGCTGGGGCTGAGCTCGCGCCGGCCATACGCACTTCGAAGCTGTGCCTTTGCGTCGTCCTTGCGCGATGTGGTCAACCCCGTGGAGGCGACTTGGCGCAGCGCGGCGGCCACGTCAGCGCCAGCCTTGCCCGCGCTCTTCGGGCCCGCCGATCGGCTTGACATCGAAGCTTTCTCGACGGGCGCGTCCGACCACGCATAGGTCTTCGCGAGCTGATCGAGGACAACATGCACGTCGGCTAGCAGACCCTTGCGCCCGGTCTTCCAGACGTCCTCCCAACCCGGCAGGTTGGTGGGGCTCCTGGTGCCTTTGGGTGCGATCAGCCGCCACGCCTCGAGCCGGCGCTTGAGGTCATCGGGCGTGAGCGGCGCTCGCGTTTCGCGGAGCACGTCGGCCAGCAACCGCGCGGGCTGACTACGAACCTGCTCGATGAGGAGTTCATGCTCGCTCGCGTCCTCGCTCCGCCACTCGAAGGAGCCCGGGGTGATCGGTCGAGCGCTCTTGGGCAACTCCGCCCACTCGAACTCGTCACCACTCTCGAACCTGACGACGATCCGTCCCGGCTCGTCGCAAAGGACCTGTCCGAGCCGGCGCTCGTTCGGTCCCTGGGTTTGGATGATCCACCGCTCGGCCGAGCGGTGTTGATCCGTAGGGGCTTCGAAAGACATGTCGAGGAGTATGGCCCCGCGGGTTCCGCCTCGCGGTGTGGGTAGTCTGGGCGGGTGCACACCCGAGCGCGCACCGTGTGCTTCCTGGTCGCTTTGGCGGCCTTCGCTACCGCGTGCGGTGGGGGTGACGACACCAGCGGGCCAAAGTTGCCCGGCGCCACCACGACCAGCCGGCCAAAGTTGCCCGGCGCCACCACGACCAGCTCGGCGGCGACGGGCGCGACGGGTACCGGCACCGGGGTCAGTGGCGTCACCACCAGCAAGGCCGCGGTCCCCACAACCACGGGCGTTCCCACGACCCCCACGGTCTTCACCACCACGCCGCCTGGGTCCGTGCCCGGGCCGGCCAAGCTCGTCGACAGTTCAGCGGTCTCCACTGCGGGCGTCGGTCCGCTCACCTTCGGCCTCACCGTGCCCAATGCCGAAAAGGCGCTTGGCACACGCCTGCTACCCGACGCGGCGTTCCCCGCCGCCAAGGAGTGCATCGTCGTCAAACCCGAGTCCGGCGCCGACGCGGTGTGGTTCACGGTGTCGAAGGGCGCCGTCGAACGGCTCGACGTGCGCCCGCCCGGCAAGGTCAAGACCCGCTCCGGCGCCGGCATCGCCAGCTCCGAGGCGCAGCTCAAGGGGCTCTTCGCCGACCGGCTCACCATCGCGTCCACCGCCACCGGCAAGACGGCGACCTACACGCCCCAAGATGCGGCAAACGCGAACTTCCGCATCATTTTCGAGCTCGACCTCGCCGGCAACGTGACCAGCTATCGCGCCGGACGGGTCGGCGTCGTCGAGCCCTTCGCCCCCTGCGGCTGATCTCCGCTCAGCCGATCCTCAGCTGCGGTAGCCCGGCGGGAGGCCGGCGTTGTAGCTCGAGCACGTCACGGTGACCGAGCCGGTGCCCACCGGCTCGCCCACCCGGGAGGCCAGGTCGAGGTTGCGGACGAACTGGATCGCGTTGCCGCTCACGACGTTGTCCGCGAAGGACAGGTCGACCGGTTCGGCGAGGGTCGGTTCGAACACCGACTCCTTGTCGCCCACGGTGACCCCGACGTACGGGTCGTCGAAGAAGGCCTGAACCAACGCCCGGGTCGGGTGACCCGAGACCGGGTCGATGCCGGCGCCCACCGCGACCACCGCCCCGGTGCCCGGCGAATAACAGGTCATGACGAAGACATAGGTGTTCGTGCCGATCACGATCGTGCCGTTCGCCACCGCGACCGCGGCGCTCGAAGCGCGGGCATCGAGGGACGGCTTCACGCCACCCCCCGAGCACGCAGCCAGCGCGAACGCCGCCAGAAGTCCGATCACCCTCGCCGTCCGTCGCACGATGTCAGAGCTTACGCATGCCAAAAAATGAAACGAGCCGCAACCGTACGACGCTCACACCGACGGTTCGGCCAGGGATTCGAGCGTTAATCGAGCGGCGGGGCTGCGATCACCACGTCGAGGATCAAGCCTTCGGGGCGCTCGACCGTGAACGCAACGTGGGCCACCGCGTGCGGAGGGTTTCGCGCATCGACCAGATCGGTTCGTTGAAGCACCGAGCTCAGGCCGACCGAGCCGTGGCGCCACAACGCGGTCGTCCAGCCGATCACCTGGCTCGCCGGCCACGCGTCATGGAGCCACGCGAGCGCCCTCACGACGACGAGGTCGTCGAGCAAGGCGTCGTTCCACGCGGCGCGGCGGCGCACCCGCAGACCTGAGTCGACCAGGGCTTCGACCAGCACCCGGCTGGTCACGGGTCGGGCGCCGAGCTCGATCGCCGCTTCTCGAACCGCGGCGGGCACGTCGTAGTGATCGTCCTGGAAGGCAAGCCGGCGTATGCCGAGCCGGTTCGCGAACGCGTGCAGCTCGGCAGGCGAGGTGTCGCTCACGAGATGGGCCCACCGATCGCCGCGCCACGGCCAGTCGGCCTCGTCGACGAGCACGCTCATACGTCGGTGGGTACCTCAAGGGCGCGCTCGGAAAGACGCGACGCGACGCGTCCGACCTTGTCGACGTAGGCCACAATCGACGCCTGGGCACGCTGGCCTTCGGGTGACAGTCCACGCAGGCCCGCGATGCCCCAGTGCCGCAGCACCACCGGCACGAGGATCTGTTCGTGGTGCACGCGGAAGTCGTAGATGCCGGCCTTGCTGATGGCTCGCGAGTGCGACGCAAAGTCGGGGATGCCGGTTCCGGGCATGGCGAACCCGAGCACCTCGGCCTCGAGCGCGACGGTGAGCGCGGACGCGTCGAGCTCGAACGCGGCCGAGGCGAGGTCGCGATAGAAGAGGTAGTGGAAGTTCTCGTCGAACGCGACGCGCTTCATGACCTCTTGACCCGCCGGGTCGGTGATGAGCTTGCCGGTGTTGTGGTGCGAGATGCGGGTGGCCAGCTCCTGTAAGGCCAGGTACACGAGGCCCTGCGCGGTGGTCGGCGGATCGGGCACCTGCGCAGTGCTCATCTGCTGCATGCGGCCGCGCTCGAGCTCGATCGGATCGATCGCGTTCGACAACGTGAGGTAGTCGCGGATGACCACGGAATGGCGGGCTTCCTCGGCGGTCCAACGGCGGGTCCACTGGCCCCACACGTCGTTGTCGCCGAACAGCCGCTGCACGTCGCGCAGGTAGTAGGGCAGGTTGTCCTCGGTGAGGAGGTTCACGAACAGTGCGCTGCGCACGGCTTGGGGCAGGCCCGAATCTTCTGGGCGCCACGGACGGTCGACCACCACCGACGGGCCGCGGTCCCAGGGCACGTACTCGTGCGGGAACCACTCTTTGGTCTGCGCGAGATGGCGCTCGTAGAGCTTCTCGGCCGTCGGTGTCAGTTCACGAAGGAGCGTGACGTCGTCCACGCGCGCATCCTACCGACAAGGTTCAACGACCGGTAGAGCCGAACCCGCCCTCGCCGCGCGACGAAGGCGGCAACTCGTCGACCAGCGCGAAGCGGCAGTGCTCGACGCGCTGGATGACCAGCTGCGCGATGCGCTCGCCGCGCACCACATGAAACGGCGTCTCGGGGTCGGTGTTCACGAGCAGCACCTTGAGCTCGCCGCGATAACCGGAATCGATCAGACCCGGTGTGTTCAGACATGTCACGCCGTGGTTGAGCGCGAGACCGCTGCGCGGCTGCACGAATCCTGCGTACCCCTCGGGTATGGCGATGGCCGCGCCGGTGGCCACGAGCGCCCGCCCGCCACGAGGTGCGAGCACCACGTTGTCGCGCGCCACGAGGTCGGCACCGGCATCACCTTCGGTGGCATACGCCGGTAGGGGAAGGTCCGGGTCGAGGCGAAGGATGGGGATCTCGAGCACCGGGGCACGATAGATCACCGGCGCCCGACCGCGACACCCACGGTCCGGCATCGGTACCATCGTCGTTCATGCTTGCCTGGATGGACCTCGAGATGACTGGTCTCGACCCCGATCGTCACGTCATCGTCGAGATCGCGACGCTCATCACCGACGACAACCTCGAGCTAATCGCCGAGGGCCCGGATCTCGTCATCCACCAACCGCCCGAAGCAATGGCCCTGATGGACGACTACGTCCGCGAGATGCACACCCGCAACGGACTCCTCGCCCTCATCGAAGGCTCCACCATCTCGGCGGCGGAGGCCGCAGCCGAGACGCTGAAGTTCCTGCGCACGCACATCCCCGAAGCGGGCACCGTGCCGTTGTGCGGCAACTCCATCGGCACCGACCGCCGCTTCCTCGCCAAGTGGTTCCCCGAGATCGAGGACTACCTGCACTACCGCTCGGTCGACGTGTCGACCATCAAGGAGCTCACGAAGCGCTGGAACCCTGCGGCGCTCACCAAGGCCCCCCGCAAGGCCCGCGGCCACCGCGCCCTCGACGACATCCGCGAGAGCCTCACCGAGCTGCGCTTCTACCGCGAGTTCGTCTTCCGCACCGCCGCCGATCCCGCACCGGCCTCGGTCACGATGACCCCGCCCATCGACGGGTCGCCGTCCTCCGCCTAGGGCGGCCTAGGGTGGCCCCGATGACGGGCGAGCGGAAAATCACCAAGCAGGAACAAGAGCCGGCCACCGACGAGATCACGGAGGTGGCGCCGGGGGTGTTGCGCACCCAGTTGCCCGTCGAGCTGCCAGGTCTCGGTCACGTCAACTGCTACCTCCTCGAGGACGAGCGCGGCGTGGCCGTGATCGACCCCGGCCTGCCCGGCCCGGCGTCATGGAATGCCCTGCTCGACCGGCTCGAACGGGCCGGCTTCGAGCTGCGCCACGTGCACACCGCAGTCGTCACGCACTCGCACTTCGATCACTTCGGCGGCGCACCGCGACTGCGCGACGAGGCCGGCGCCGACATCCTCACCCACGAGAGCTTCCGCGACCACTTCGACTCCTCCGAGATATTCGAGAGCCACGACTCGGAGATCCTCGAGCTCAACCCCGAGGAAGAGCTCGATCGCATCCGCGAGATGATGCGTCGCCCCAAGCCATGGGGTGGCCGCTGGTCACCGCCGAGCGACGAGGACCTGCGCCTCTTCATGAAGATGGGCCGCCGCACGCGCCGGTTCCAGGTCCCCGACCCATCCATCACCGTGGCCGACACGCAGATCGTGAAGCTGGCGCGACGCGAGTGGATCGCGGTGCACACCCCGGGCCACACGAGCGATCATCTCTGCCTGTACGACCCCGTCGAGAAGCTGTTCATCTCGGGCGACCACGTGCTGCCCACCATCACGCCGCACATCGCCGGGCACTCACCGGGCGGGGTCATCACCGATCCGCTCGCCCGGTTCTTCGAGTCGCTGAAGCACATGCACGACTTCGACGTCGACCTCGTACTGCCGGCGCACGGTCACCCGTTCCAAGACCTCGCGGGTCGCGCCGACCACATCCTCGAACACCACTACGAGCGGCTCGACATCATCCGCCACGCGGCCGACGAGCTGCCCGAGGGCACGGTCACCGATTACATGCGCCGGCTTTTCCGCGAACGTTCCTGGGGCGACATGGCCGAGAGCGAGACGTTCGCCCACCTCGAACACCTACGCATCGCCGGTGAAGCCACCACCACCGAACGCGACGGGATGCTCATCTACCGCGTCGCCCTCTGACCCCACGAGCTCTGGTTCAGGCTCACGGTCGGGGAACATCGGTGGCGTCGCGATCGGCGCGAGGTAACGGCCGCGCCAGCGTCGATCGAGGTACACGAGCGCAGCAACTGCGGCGAGGCCCGCGAGGAACAGCAGCGCGTAGTTCGGGTACTGCTCGTAGGTGAACGCGATCTCGTGCGTTCCCGCAGGCACCAACACGCCCACGAACGCCGGGGCGACCATCACCGTCGGTCGCCTCACGCCATCGACCGTGGCCTCCATGCGCGGGTGATACGCAACGCGCAGCATCGTGTAGCCGGGGCGAGCCATCGTGACACGTGCGGTGTATCGACCGGCGTCGCCGTCAGCGGTCTGGTCGATCACCGTGCCGGGCGATGTCATCACCCCGGGCACCACGGTGGATGCGACCGGCTTCAAGTTCTCGTACGTCACGGCCGCCAGCACGGGCGATGAGCTGGCCGATCGTTCGCCGAGCACCGTCTCGGCGCCGATGCCCACGTTGTCGCGCTCGGCCGCGTACGAACCTTCGATATCGACCACACCGACGTAGCCCGCGGCGTTCTCGATCCGGTAGAGCGCGTGGCGGCCCTGGGTCTCGACGAGGGTGCCGGTCGGGGGTCCCGCGCGCTCTGCGGGTTGTATCACCCAGCGCACGTTGAACAGCTCGTAGTGCCACGCGTTGTTCTGGTTGAAGCGCACTTCGACGTCGGCGAGGAGCGACGGGACGCGCAACGAGTAGCCGAGAACATCGGTCGGACCGGCTTCTTGGATGCGCGTCTGCGTGCGCGAACCACCCACGTAGTACTCGCCGCCGTTGTCGCCGAGCAGGCCTGCGTATATGCGTCCGCCGCCCTGGGCGAACGAGGTGGCCACGAGCGCATCGACTTGTGCGCCCTCGGTGGCGTCGTACGTCTTCTGTGCCTCCATCCATCCGGCGGCCTGACGCTCGTGCGAGTCGGTCACGTTGATGGCGGGGAGGAACGCCAGGATGACCACGATGCCGAGCGCCAGCTCGTACGCCGGCCGTTGGGCGTGCCGCAGCCGGGGCTGCCAGTCGCGCAATCCGCGCCACAGGTAGGTGCTTCCTTCGACCACGCCGATCGCCGCGATCAGCACGCCGGCCATGTGCACGCCGCTGATGAAGCGGTGCAACAGGAGCGAGCTGATCCCGGGCAACAACGAGATCACCGGCCCGAACGGGTCCTTGCCGCAGAACAAGACCACGCTTCCGATAAAGAACCCGGCGAGCATCCGGCACAACGGATCGCGGCGAGCCTTGAGCAAAACCACGAGCAATCCGAGAAAGACCAGCACGGTGAGCACCGGCGGATGGTCACGGTCGAACAGCTGCCCACCGAACAGCCACCCCATGACCTTGCGGGCGCCGAACGAGTCGACCCACACGGTGTTGGCGTTGTACTGCGTGTTCGCACTCCACGCCTGATCGGTGAACACGGGCACCAACAACCAGCTGCTCATGGCCAGCGAGCCGAGGATCACCATCACCATGCGCAGCACACGACCGCGGAGGTCCACGAACGACACGACGGCCATCGCGCCGATCACCAGCGCGAGCATGTAACCCGTCTGCAGATGCGTGCACATGACGAACGCCGTGGCCGCCGCGGCGGCCGCAAGGTTGCGCCGTTCGGTGATCGCGCGCCACGCGAATCCCATGGCGATGGGGAACATCCACATGCCCCATTGCTGGGCCCACAACCCGAGCCCGCGCCACACGTAGCTGCTGTGCTCGAAGCCGTAGCTCGGGTTACTCGCCACGAGCGGTGCGAGCGCGGCGGCCACGATCGCAGTGCCCACCGAGAGGCGCATCAACCGGCAACCGAGGTACACCGCGACGGGCCACGTTCCGAGGATGACGAACGTTGTCCAGCGCGACGCGCCCCCTACGCCGATCACCTCGGCGAGGAACGCCGACACCAGGTGGGGCAGGGTCTGGTACTGGTGCATCATCGAGAAGCCGAGGCCGATGCGCGGGAACCAGCCATCGATCGGGAAGTGGCCGGCGTCGAGCCGCCCCACCGCCCAGTCGATCAAGGTGCGATGCACGGTGAGATCGCTGCGGGTGGTCACCGCGGTCAATTCAGGCCGCAGGATCCACAGATTCACCGCGGCGACGAGCCCCACGGCGAGCCACGGCCTGCGTACGAATCGGTGCAGGCGCTCGAACACGTCGGTCACGAGCAGATCATGGCCGACCCGCAGCACCTGCCACGGGTCGGCCCTGATGAATCACGCAATGGATCACTCAGCGGATGCGGTTGACGGCACTGATCACGCCCTTGAGTGATGCGTTGAGAATGCTTTCGTCGCGGCCGACGCCCCAACAAACCGAGCCGTTCGGATGCTTCACCTCGACGTAGGCGACGGCGGTGGCATCGGACCCGGCCGACACGGCGTGTTCGCTGTAGTCGACGACGTCGAAGGCCAAGTCGAGCTCGCGCGACAAGCCCTGCACGAACGCGGCGATGGGGCCGTTGCCCTCACCGTTGATGGTGGCATGTGCGCCGTCGATGAGCATTTGCGCAGTGATGCGCGAGCTCTTGTCGCCCGTGGTGGTCTCGTGCGAGATCAGTTGGATCGGCGCGTCCTCGGGGAGGTACGTGGCCTCGAACTGATCCCACAACGCGACGGGGGAGATCTCGGTTCCGGTGTCCTCGGTGATGTGCTGGATCGACTTCGAGAACTCGACCTGCAGACGCCGCGGCAAGTCGAGCCCGTGCTCGGCCTTCATGATGTAGGCCACGCCACCCTTGCCCGACTGGCTGTTCACCCGGATGACCGCTTCGTAATTGCGGCCCACGTGCTTCGGGTCGATGGGCAGGTACGGCACCTGCCAGTGCTCGGGGTCGGCACCGATGGCATCGAGGCCCTTCTTGATTGCGTCCTGGTGCGAGCCGCTGAAGGCGGTGTACACGAGGTCGCCCACGTACGGATGACGCGGGTGCACGGGCAGCCGATTGCAATACTCGGCCAAGCGACGCAGCGCGTCGATGTCGGTGAGATCCAGTTTGGGGTCGACGCCCTCGGTGAACATGTTCATGGCCATGGTGATGAGGTCGACGTTGCCGGTGCGCTCGCCATTGCCGAACAACGTTCCTTCCACGCGATCGGCGCCGGCCATGAGACCCATCTCGGCCGCGGCGACCGCGGTGCCGCGGTCGTTGTGCGGGTGCAGCGACAAGATGACCTTGTCGCGGTCGCGAATGGTGCGGTGGAATGACTCGATTACATCGGCGTAGATGTTCGGTGTGTACATCTCGACGGTGGCCGGCAGGTTCAGGATCAACTTGCGATCTGAGGTGGGCTCGATCACGTCCATCACCGCTTCGCAGATCTCGATCGCGAAGTCGAGCTCGGTACCGGTGAAGCTCTCGGGCGAGTACTCGTAGTGGATCTGCGTATCGCCCGCGTTCTTCTCGAGCTTCTTCACGAGCTGCGCCGCGCTCGTCGCAATGTCGATGATGCCCGACCGCTCCTGGTTGAACACGACACGACGCTGCAACTCCGACGTCGAGTTGTAGAAGTGCACGACCGCGCGTGGAGCGCCCTGCAGCGCCTCGTAGGTGCGCTCGACCAGCGCGGCGCGGCACTGCACCAACACCTGAATGGTGACGTCGTCGGGGATGAGATCGTCCTCGATCAACATGCGGCAGAAGTCGTAATCGGGCTGCGAGGCGGACGGGAAACCGACCTCGATCTCCTTGAAGCCCATTTGCACCAGCGCCTCGAACAGGCGCCGCTTGCGCTCCGGGTCCATGGGGTCGATGAGCGCCTGGTTGCCGTCGCGAAGGTCGACCGAGCACCAGATCGGCGCCTTCTCGATCCTTTTACCGGGCCAGGTGCGGTCGGGCAGCGAAAGAGGAAGGAACGGCCGGTACTTCTCGAAGGACATCTTCTTCGGGATCACTGGCTGCGGAGGCATTGGTTCGTTCCGTTCGTTCGTGATTGCTGCGTGCGGTTGGTGACAGAAACCTGGGCTGAAAAAGACGAAACCTCCTGGGCAGAAGCGCAGGAGGCGGGACGAACGCGGTGAAGGCGTTCGTCTAAGGAAGAAGGAGGAGGCCCAGGTGAACAGTCATCGCTGACCATTGTGCGCTTCGGCGCCCGAAAAGGCAACCACCCCACGCGAGAACCAGCCGGCGGCCACTCCCTCGTCGCCGTCGAGCAGCCACCACCCGAAGGCGCCGCGTTCGTCGGGCGCGTCGGCCGCGAGCTCGACGTTCGCCCCTGGTGCCACGGGTTGGCGGTGCTCGACCACGCCGAACGCCGGGCCTTCGTTAAGCAGCGGTTGCGAGCCCAGAAGCTCCTCGAGCGCGGCCCAGTACGCGGCATTGTTCACGTGGGCCAACACGTCGTAGTCGGCGTGGCGAAGCGGCCACGGTCGGGTGGTTGCACCGGCGTCGGGAACTGCGGGGACGATGAGCTTCGCGTCGGCGCCGCGCCCTTGCGCCGCGTCGGCGTAGCGCTCGGCGAACCCAGGGACGAGTCGAGCCGGGCGACCCGTGTTCGCATCGACGTGCACCCAGATGGTGACCGCCTCGACGTGACCGCCGTGCTCGCCGTGCACCGACGTGCGACGCTCGGCCCAGCGCGGGCCGATGCCCGAGCACCACGTGTCGAGCGTGAGCGCTTCTTGGAACTGGGGCCACACATGCACCTGGATCGCGGTGCGGCGCACCACCCATCCCATCGGGTTCTCGAGCGCGCTGTCGGCACTGTCGTCACGGGCGATGTCTTGGAGGTAACGAGCCAGTGCATCAAAGCGCGCTCGGCCGGACGGCGTGACGTCACCCAAGCGAACCCGGCGCTCGCGACGGAGCACCCGCCCCCGAGCGGGCGCCGCCACGAACTCGATCCGAACCATCCCCGGACGCTAACGGGTGGCCGCGCTCCAACCCTGCTGAATGAATCTGCCGATAAATCACTTGACGACCTACCGCCAAAGATGATCGGCTAAGTCACGGCCCACCTGTGGGCCACAAACTCAGGAAGTCGAACGATGAAGACCGCACGCCACCAACTGAACGGCACGTCGTACCAGTTCGTGGTTGCGGCGCGCCATCGCGCTATTTCCGCTTGGTGTGGTGCCACCACCTTCTCGGCCATGCCGAGCACCAAGCACGAGCGGCTGAAGGAGCCGTCGCCGGGGTGACCACCCCATCCGCGACGTACGAACTCCTGAGGCCGCCGGGCAACCGGCGGCCTTTGTGGTTTTCGGACCCAGGTTCCCGATCAGAATCCCCCCGCCCTCCGGGGCGGGACCCCCACCCGAGGGGCGACCAACGGGTGGACACGACAAGGAGAACGCGATGGGCACGCCCGCCCCGCAGAGCACACTGACCACACTCACCAGACCAAGCACCGAAACCACGATCCTGACCACCAACTGGGAAGCCAAGGCCCGCTGCCGAACCGAAGCGGTGCCATCGGCCCTGTTTTTCTCGGTGGACCTCGGCGAGATCGCCGACGCGAAGCGCGTCTGCGCCGAGTGCCCGGTCATGGCGTCGTGCCTCGAGCAGGCCATCGTCAACCAGGAGCCGTTCGGTGTGTGGGGCGGCCAGTTGTTCCTCAACGGCCGCATGCTCGCGGTGAAGCGACGTCGTGGGCGCCCGCGGAAGCACCCCCGTCCCGAGGACCAGGTGCCGATGATCCCCATCCCCGAGCACCTGGTGGCCCTGGTCCGCACCGCCTAGGCCCAACCCGGCGCCGGGCCCCACCTGGGGTCCGGCGCCGACAACACCGACCATGGGCTGCGAAGGCGAGCGACCGTGACGCTTGACGAGCGGTCGCCTGCCCGGCAGCCCATGGTGTGGGGGGGTGCAGCCGCGCCGCACGGGCTCGGCGCTACCTTCAACACCATGATTCGGATGCCGCGCCGGGCCGCGGCGGTGCTCGTAGCCACCGCGATGGCAATCGCCGCGTGCACGGGCAGCGGCGGCGACCGCACCGCCGACAAGAAGCTGATCACCACGCCGTACGAGCTTCTCGACGGCGGGACCTCCACGCTCACCACGCTCGCCGGCCAACCGGTGCTGGTGAACTTCTTCGCCAAATGGTGTGCCCCCTGCGTGGCCGAGATGCCGGCGCTCGAACAGCTCCACCAGGAGTACGCCGACCGGGTCACGTTCATCGGGTTCAGCACTCAGGAGTCGCCCGAAGACGCACGCGCCCTCATCGCCCTGACCAAGGTGAGCTACCCGATCGCCCGCGATCCCGACGGCCAGCTCTCGCTGGCGTTCGGCGCGATCGGCATGCCGTTCACCGCGCTGCTCCGCCCCGACGGCTCGATCGCGGCGCGGCACACCGGAGCGCTCACCGCCGACTCATTGCGCGACATGATCGACAAGGCGTTCTTCTGATGCTCGAGGGCCCGTTCGCATTGGCCTTCGGCGCCGGCATGGTGGCCACCATCAACCCGTGCGGATTCGCGATGCTGCCCGCCTACCTGTCGTACTTCCTGGGCTCGGAGGATCGCGACCAGCCCGGGCACACTGCATCCGGCCGGGGGCTCGGGCGCGCGGCCGTGGTTGGGCTGTGCGTCACCGCCGGCTTCGTCGTGGTGTTCGCAATCACCGGCACCATCATCTCGAACCTGTCGCGCGCGCTCCTCGACTACGTCCCCTATGTCACCGCGATCATCGGCATCGCGCTCATCGCGCTCGCCGTCGCAATGTTGTTCGGCTTCGAGCCGGCGCTGCGGCTGCCGAAGCTCGAAAAAGGCACCGGGTCGCGCGAACTCGGCTCCATGTTCGTGTTCGGCGTGTCCTATGCCGTGGCCTCGCTCGGGTGCACCATCAGTCCCTTCCTCGCAGTCACCGCGACCACGTTCCGCCAGCAGAGCTTCCTCAGCGGCGTGGCCACCTTCGTGATGTACGGCATGGGCATGGGGGTGGTGGTGATCTCGCTCACCGTGTACACCGCGCTGGCCCGCAACGGTCTGGTGCGCTGGCTGCGACTCGCGATGCCCTACGTGAACCGCGTTGCCGCAGCACTGTTGCTGCTCTCCGGTGCATACGTGACCTACTACGGCATCTACGAGATCCGGGCCAACCGGTCCGACACGGTGGTCAACGATCCGGTGGTCGAGTACTTCACCGAGCTGCAGGGCCGGGCATCAACCTGGGTACAAAACGTGGGCGCCGTGCGCTTGGGGCTGATGCTCGCCTTCGCCACGGTGGCGGTGATCGCCGCTCTCGTAGCCACGCGGCGCGGCGGTCGTGATCAGGGCGCCAGCCGCGACACGGTCCACTCGCCGGCCGACCGTTCGTAGCGCAACCGGTCGTGCAGGCGCGTCTCGCGTCCCTGCCAGAACTCGATGCGGTCAGGAACGACGCGGTAACCACCCCAATGCGGCGGGCGCGACACCTCGACCCCCGCGAACCGTTCGGCGACGGCCGCGAACGCTTCGTCGAGCTCGGCGCGCGAACCCACCACGGCCGATTGATCCGAGGCCCACGCCGCGATTTGGCGGCTGCGGGGCCGCGAGGCGAAGTACGCGTCGGACTCGTGCACCGTGGTGCGTTGCACCAGACCGTCGACGCGGATCTGGCGCCGCATCGCGGTCCACAGGAAGTGCAACGACGCCACACCGCTCGCGTCGAGTGCCTCGCCCTTCGCGCTGGTGTAGTTGGTGAAAAACACGAAGCCGTGCTCGTCAAGCCCGCGCAACAGCACGGCGCGCGCCGAAGGCGTGCCCCCTGCGTCGACGGTGGCCAAGGTCATCGAATCGGGCTCGAACAGACCCGCCTCCCGAGCGGCGCCGATCCACTGGCGGCACGCGGCGATGGGGTCGGTGTCGAGATTGCGCGGCTCGAGGCCTTGCGCGTCGAACTGTGCGCGCAACGCCGCCAGATCGACGGGTCCGCTCACGCCGTCGGGATGATCGCGTCGCCGCGCAGGTACGGCGCGAGCACGTCGGGCAGCGCGATCGTCCCGTCGGGTTGGCGGTAGGTCTCGACGAGGGCCGCCCAAACCCGCGGCACCGCGAGCGCCGAACCGTTCAGCGTGTTCACGAGCTGCGTGCCCTTCTGACCAGCGGGCCGGTAGCGAATGTTGGCGCGACGGGCCTGGTAGTCCGCGAACCACGAGCACGAGGACACTTCGAGCCAGCGGTCGGCTCCGGGGGCGTACACCTCGATGTCCCACGTGCGCGCCGAGCTGCTGCCGAGGTCGCCGGTACAGATGTCGACGATGCGGTACGCCAAACCGAGGTCGCGGATGAGTGCCTCGGCCCGGCCGAGGATGTCGTCGTGGGCCGCCGACGCTTGCTCGGGCGTCGTGTACGCCAGGATCTCGACCTTGTCGAACTCGTGCACGCGCAGCAGCCCGCGTGTATCGCGCCCGGCCGAACCGGCCTCGCGTCGGAAGCACGACGTGTGGGCCATGAGCCGCATGGGCAAGACCGACTCGTCGAGGATCTCGTCGCGGGCGAGCGAGGTGAGCGGCACCTCGGCCGTGGGAATGGCCCACAGGTCGTCGCGCTCGAGGTAGTACGCGTCGTCGGCGAACTTGGGCAGATGCCCGGTGGCGATCATCGTGTCCGTGCGCACCAACGTGGGCGGCCGGATCTCCTCGTAGGAATCGGCGTTGCGGTCGAGGGCGTACTGCACGAGCGCCCGCACGAGCGCTGCGCCCTTGCGGCGATACAGCACGAACATCGAGCCCGACATCTTGGCGCCGCGCTCCACGTCGAGGATGCCCAGCGCTTCGCCGATCTCCCAGTGAGGCACACGCTGATGCGGCGCGTAGGAATCGGGGTCGAAGTTCTCGACGCGCAGTACGACGTTGGCGTGCTCGTCGGCGCCGTCGGGGCACTCGGGTGCCGGGGTGTTCGCGATGCGCAGCAAGTGCTCGCGCACCTCAGTGGCCAAGTCGTCGGCCCGCGCCGTGAGGGTCCGCTCGTCGTCACCGAGCGCCCGGCTGCGGGCCATGAGCTCGTCGGACTCGGCCGCTGACCCGCTTCGCCGCAACTGCCCAACCTGCTTCGACAAGTTGCTGATGTCGCGGCGCACGAGGTCGCGTTGCTCGGCGGTGCTGCGCTGGCTGCGGTCGAGTTCGACCACTTCGTCGATGGCCGACGTGTCGTGGCCGCGCCGCGCGAGCGCAGCCTTCACGGCCTCAGGTTCGGCACGGATGCGGCGGATATCGAGCATGGCGAGCACCGTACGCGCCGTGGAATCACCACGTGCGCCATTTGAGGGTCAGACAGGCCCGGGATCGGCTTCGGCTTCGGGCTTCCGAAGACCCGGGACCGGTTCGCGCAGCGCCGGGCCGATGCGTTCGAACTCCTCGGCCAACTGCTCGTAGGTGAGCTCTTCGGGAACGACGTCGCCGAGGTCGACGATGCGATAGCGATTGCCGTCGTGGCGCTCGGCGTTCACCGCCCAGCGGAAAAACAACACGGCGATGATGACCCACAGGTAGAAGCCGCCGAAGATCTTCATGATCGCGCCCGCGGCCTGCTGGTCGTCGATCACGCCGATGTTCCACAGGCGGTACGGGCGGTCGTAGATGCGATAGACGGGGTTCTGAGCGAACGTGAGCCACGCACCCGGAACGGTGGGCACGACCGACTGCATGAACAGATACACCATGCGGGCCGGCAGGCTGATGCGCAGTTCGGGTAACGGCCCCACCACCGGCGTCCACATGAGCAGGGCCGTCGCAAACAACAACACGTGCATCGCGAAGTGGAACGGTCCGTTACGCACCGACGCGCTCACCGCGCCCTGCCAGTGCAGGAAGATGATGAGACCGTTGAAGATCACGGCCGCGGGCACCGGACGCGCCAGCTTGCGGATCCACCGCGACACCGGGCCGCCGTCGAGCAGCACGAGGCGGGCCAACCACTCGGGGGTGGCCATCAAGAACATCGGTGGAACCACGAACGACAGCAACAAGTGCTGGATCATGTGCACCGAATAGAGGTACTGCTCGCCGATGTCGTGCATCGGCCAATCGGCCGAGAACCAGAGCAGGGCGACCGCGCCGAAGAACCAGCCCTTCTGCCGGCGCGTGACTGCGACCTGACCGGGCGGCACCACCTTCGGTGCGATCACCCGAACCCCATAGCCCCCCACGATGACGATGCCCGCGACAAGCACCCACACCTCGGGGTGTGGTTGCCAGCGCCACGGGTCGGTGCCGGCGGCGAGCAGCATCGACCTACCAGAACTCGAAAATGGTGAGGAGCACGCAGTAGACGGAGACTGCGAACGTGAGCCCAGCCACGAACATCGTGGTGAACATTTTCGAGTCGAACTTCAGATGCATGAAGTAGCCGGCGACGATCGCGAACTTGACGATCATCATCGGGATCAAGATCGCAACCAGCAGACCACCCGTGATGTCGAACGTGTAGGTCGACACCTCGGCCGCGGTCAGCACGGCCAGGATGATCGCGATCTTGACGTACTTGAGATCGGACGGATGGTCGTGCGCTCCCGCGTGCGCGTCACCCGACGCGGCGGGCGACACATCATGCGTCTCGGAGACGGTGCTCATCGGGAGCGCTCCTTCAGGGGATCAGGTAGACGATCGTGAAGATCACGATCCACACGACATCGACGAAGTGCCAGTACAAGCCGATGATCTCAACGGTCTCGGCTTGGGCCTGGTGCAGGTGGCCCCGGTAGGACCGCACGAACAACGACATCAACATGATGATGCCGATGCTCACGTGCACCCCGTGGAATCCGGTGAGCGTGTAGAAGGCCGAACCGAAGATGTTGGTCGTGTAACCCAACCCCTCACGGTAGAACCCGGTGAACTCGTAGATCTGCCCACCGATGAAGATCGAGCCCAGCACCGCAGTGGTGAGCAACCAGACCCGATTCGCGCGCTCGTCGCCCCGCTGGATGGCCGACAACGCGAGCACCATGGTGAGCGAGCTCATGAGCAGCACGAACGAACTGGCCGAGGTGAACGGGATGTCGAACACATCCTTCGGACCAATGGAGCCTTCGGCGATGCGGTTCTTGTACAGCAGGTAGGTGGAGATCAAACCACCGAAGAGCAGACATTCGGAACCCAGGAACAGCCACATCGCCAACTTGGTGTTGGAGATGCCGGTGCTCGCGCCGTGACCGTGACCGTCATCGCCGGCGTGCTCGGCTGGGGCGTGAGTGGCAACTGCGACGTCAGCCATTGCCGACCTCCTCGGCGCCGACCGACGCCAGCGCGAGCCCGGGTGACGGATCGTCGTGATCGTCGTGACCGTGGGCCTTGTTCGGGTCATCGGGTGGTTCCATCACCCAGCCGTACACGCCACCCAGCAGCAAGATCGCGCCCGGAATGGTGAGCAGCAGGTTGAAGATCAGGCCGTAGCCGATGAGGGGCAGGCCCAACGCCACGACGAGCGGCCAGTACGACGGTGACGGCAGATGGACGTTCTTGTTGTCGCCCTTGTGCGCGACCTCTTCACCGGTGGCGATGCGCACCACCTTGTGATCCTTGTCGTAGCCGTACTTGCGATGCCAGAACTCGTCGAGACCGCGAACTTCGATCTCTTCGTCGAAGTTGTGCTCGGGCACCGGGGACGCGGTCATCCATTCGAGGCTGCGGGCGTCCCACGGGTCGGGCCCGGCGGGCGGTATGAGGCCCCGTTTGTAGCGGACCGTGCTCAGCACCACGTTCACGAGGAACGAGGCGACCGACAAGGCGATGATGAACGCACCGATCGACACGATGAGGTTCCAGAACTCGAAACCGAACCCGGGCGAGTAGTGATCGATCCGGCGGCTCATGCCCTGCAAGCCAAGGATGTGCATCGGCCCGAACGTCATGTTCATGCCGATGAGCTGGAGCCAGAAGTTGACCTTGCCCAACTTGCTGTCGAGCTTGTAGCCGAAGATCTTCGGCCACCAGAAATAGAAGCCACCGTAGAAGGCCATGATGATCCCGCCGAACACCACGTAGTGGAAGTGGGCGACGATGTAGTAAGTGTCGGTCTGCTGGGTATCCGCCGGCGACACCGAGTGCGTGACGCCCGAGAGCCCGCCGATGGTGAACATGGCCGGTACGGCGATGGCGTAAAGCATCGGCACTTCGAAGCGCAACCGCCCGCCCCACATCGTGGCGAGCCAGTTGAGGATCTTCACGCCGGTCGGCACGGCGATGAACATCGTGGACAGCGAGAACGCGGTCACCGAGAGCGGGCCAATGCCCGACACGAACATGTGGTGCGCCCACACGCCCCAACCCATGAAACCAATCGCGATGCCCGAGCCGACCATGAACGAATAGCCGAAGATGGGCTTGCGGCTGAAGGTCGGGATGATCTCGGACACGATGCCGAACGCAGGTAACACGAGCACGTAGACCTCGGGATGCCCGAAGATCCAGAAGAGGTGCTGCCACAGCAACGGATCGGCACCCGCTTCGACGCGGAAGAAGTTGGCCCCGAAGCGCCGGTCGAAGGTGAGCAAGAACAGCGCGACCGTGATGACCGGAATGGCGAACAGCAGCAGGAACTGCGTGACCAACAACATCCAGGTGAGCACCGGCATGCGCATGAGCGACATGCCCTTGGTGCGCATGTTCAGCACCGTGGTGATGAGGTTGATGGCACCGACCAGTGAGGCGATGCCCGTGATCTGGAGACCGAGGGCGTAGAAGTCCATGCCATGGCCCGGTGAGTACGCCACGCCGGTGTTCGGGGCGTAGGCGAACCAGCCGCCGTCGGCACCGCCGCCGAAGATCCACGACGAGCTCAGGAACAGTCCGCCGACGAGGAAGCACCAGAAGCTGAACGCGTTGAGGCGAGGGAACGCCACGTCACGGGCGCCCACCTGCAGCGGGATGAAGTAGTTCGAGAAGGCCGCGCCGAGGGGCATCGCCACCAGGAAAATCATGGTGACACCGTGCATGGTGTAGATCTGGTTGTAGGTCTCGGCGCTGAGCAGCGACCCGTCGGGGCGGGCCAACTGGATGCGGATGAGCAGCGCTTCGATGCCACCGACGAGGAAGAACACCAGCCCCGCCGCGCCGTACATGATGCCGATCTTCTTGTGGTCGACCGTGGTCACCCACGAGCGCCAGCCGCCTTTGGCGGTCGGCCGTGCAAAGACGCCCAACGGGGATCGCACCTCGGGTGCGCGGCCAGTGCCGATCGCAAGGGGCTGTTCGATGATGGCCATCAGAGGTCACTCCCGAGATGGGGGGCGGATGGATCGATGATGCAGACGCATTGCGACATCACTCGACCTCGGTCTTGGTGATGATCTCGGCCGCCGGCTTGGTGCCCGTGGACAGCAGGTATTCGACGAGATCGTTGATCTGGGGCTCGCTCAACTGAAGGTTCGGCATGCCGCGTTCGCCCACGGCGTAGGCGGGTTTCTCCTTGGGCGGGTTGCGGAGCCACGCCTCGAGCTGGGGCCGGTTGACCGTACCGTCAGGGTTGTACAGGTTGAAGATGCCACCGGCGTAGGTGGTGCGCGACGAGAAGTGCGTGAGGTTGGGCGCCGCCTTTGACACTTGCTGCGCCTCGCCGGTGTAGATGTCCTCGTTGATGCCCGTGGCCAGGTGGCAGCGCGTGCACTGGCCGCGGAAGATCGCCATGCCCCGGTCGGCCGCGCTGGCGGTCGGCGCAGCCAGCACCTTGGAGGGATCGACCTTCGAGTTGAAGGTGCCGGCGGTGATGGCCTTTTGCTGATCGAGCCACGCCTGACCTTCGGGGGTAGTCGCGGTCGCAGGGGCCTTCTGCTGGGCCCACCACGTCTGGAAGTCGGCGTCGGTCATGGCGACGACCTGCATGCGCATGCGCGAGTGCGACAATCCGCAGAACTCGGTGCACTGACCGAAGTACACGCCCGGATCGTCGGCTTCGATCTTCCATGGCTGGATGCGACCGGGGATCGCGTCGCGCTTGCCGTTCAGCGCGGGGATCCAGTGCGAGTGATTGACGTCGCGCGACGTGATGTAGAGATCGATCTCGGTGCCGACCGGGACCACCAACTGCGTGGCCGTGACGATCACCGGGTGCTTTTCGGTCTTGCCTTTGTGGTTCTGGATCTCGTTGAGCCGGACGTCGATGCCCAGGTCGTAATTCTTGGCCGGATCGAACCCGCCGTCGTAGTAGCGGTACTCCCACCACCACTGCTGCCCGACCACCACGACCGATAGTGCTTGGTCCTTGTGGTACTTGTTCTGCGTCTGCAGCACCGACACGGTGAAGACCGCGACGACCGCGAGGATCATGGCGGGGACGATGGTCCAGCCGATCTCGAGGCGCGTGTTGCCGTGGATCTGCTCGGGGAAGTCGACCTCGGTGTACTCCTTGACCCCGAACTTGCGGATCATGAGGATCGTGCCGCCGATCACCAACGCGAGCACGACGCCGGCCACGATGAACACCGGCACGATCAGATTGTGCAGGTCGTCGGCGGTGGGGCCCTTGGGCTTCATGGTGTCGAGTTCGGCACCACTCGCGCACGAGGTCACGAAGGCGGAGACCCCGAGGGTGCCCACCAGCGCGAGCGCACGGCGTGGCCCACGACGGAACGCGCCGATCGAACCGGTGTGCGGCGAACTGATCCGCTTCACAGTCACTTCCCTTCGGCCGGGTGCTCGGTGCCGCCGTGATGTTCGAAGTCGCGCTCGCCGATCACGGCGGCGGTGACACCGGCGGCGATGAAGGCGAGCCCACCGAACAGGACGATTGTGGCCACGATGTTTTTCGAGATGCGAGGCTTCAATGCGACGAGCACCGCGACGCCGAGCACGACCGCGGCGATGACGGACGCGACCCACACGGCGCCGATGCGACTCGACGACAACAGGACCCGGGAGGCGCCGAGCGGCACGGCGGCGATGGCCAGCGCGGCGACCACCGGCACTTCGATCGGGTGCATGACCCGGTCGCGCAGCTCGCGGTTGGTCTGGGGGTCGCCCGTTGCACGGTCGGCCCAGGCCTGCATGGCCCACTCGATGGCGACGACGGTCAGCAGGCCGACGCCGACGAGGAAGATCGCGCTCGACAGGACGAGGCCGAGGGCCAGGGCGGCAACACCGAACATGGCGATGAGCGGCCAGTAGCTCGGCTGGGTGGGCAGCTGCGCCGGTGGCTGATCGACCCCGAGGGCTGCGGCAGCCGCCGTGGGGTCGGCGTCTCGGAAGGAGACGAAGAGCAGGCCGAGGAAGCCACACGTCATGGCCACGCCGATGAGGATGAGGTAGCCGGTCTGATTGCCGACCGCGCCCTTCCACCCGAGCGACAGCGGACCGGTGTTGTTCCCGCCGGTGGTGTAGCCGAAAGTGACCGCGGCCACGAGGGCCCCGACCGCCATCCCGAAATACAGTTTGAAACTCGTGGTGAGCATGAGGGCGTCCTACTTCGCGACGTAGATGCCGAAATAGATGACCGTGTACACGGCAACCGTGGCGTACCAGAAGATCGATGCCGCAACGATGCCGTCGGCCTGGCGGCTGGAGTACTGACCGGCCAACGCACGGAAGGCCATGAGCAGCAGGAACACCACGGCTGCACCGACCATGACCAGGTGGGCGCCGGTGATGACGAAGATCAGGAGGCCCTGGAGGCTGGCATCGGCGCCGGAGATCGTGAGGCCCATGCTGTTGTAGTAGTAGATCGTCTGGTTGATGACCGCGATGCCGAACAGGGCGGTGAGCGCCAGTGCCAAGTAGGCCCGGGGCCGATCATCCCGGCGGATCGAGTGCACCGCCCAGGCCATGGTGACCACCGACATGGCCATGGTGCCGAGCATCATGCCGCCCGGGACGAGTGAGATCGTGCCGGTCTCGATCCAGGCCGTGCCGCGGCCGGCTGGCGGGGCGGCCTTGATGGTCGCGGTGCGCTCGGCGAAGTAGAGCCCGAGGAGGCCGATGAACACCATCACCGAGGCGACGGTGGCATACGCGGTGCCTACGAGGAGCGTGTGCGGTCGAGGTAGGACCTCGGCCGAGAGCAGTTGATCGGATTGGGTGGCCATCAGACGGCACCTCCGTTCTCGGCGGCGTCGAGCAGTGGACGCTCGGAGCGCACGACAGGCAGCGGCCCGCGGAAGTTGCCCACGGGAGGCGGTGAGCTCGAGGCCCATTCGAGGGTGTGGCCCTGCCACGGATTCGCCGGGGCGTAGGAGCCGCTGGGCAGGAACGTTCGCACGACGGCGCCGACCGCAACGAGCGCACCGAGCGCGAACAGGCCGTAACCGACGAGGCCGATCGCGTTCATGATCTCGGCGCCGTCCTTGACCGCGGAGGTGACGAGACCGGCCGGCTGATCGTAGAAGCCGGCCGCGAAGTCACCGAGTCCGGCGAGGAAGGCCCCGCCGACGAGGGGCAGGACGGCGAGCCGGGCCAAGCCCTCGGGCACCGCCCGGCCAGTGAGCTTGGACGACCAGTATACGACGCCGGCGAAGCCGACCGTGGCGCTGGCCAAGAGCACCATCGCCATCTGTCCGTCGACCGCCGACGTGTTGCGCAGATCGAACGGGACGAACACGTACATTACGCCGGCCAACACACCGCCAAACAGCACCAAGGCGCCGAGCAGGGCGAGCCCGAGCGCCCCGAGCGGGCCGGAGGACGCCGGCTTGCCCTGGCGAAGCGTGTCGGCCCAGGCGCCGAAGAGCGCAAGCACGGGAAGCGCGATGGCGTAGCCGACCGCCAGGAACACGAACTTGTCCTGGACGTTGGGGGCCGAAGCAAACGAACCGACGCTGAGTAGCCCGAACAGGGCGATGGCACCGAGCACGACGTCGTAGGAGCGCTGGCGGGCGCGGGCGGCGACCGGGATGATCTCGCTCACGATGCCGAGCGCCGGGATGGCGTAGGCATAGACCATCGGCTGGCCGAACGACCAGCGGATCTGGTTGTAGAGCGCGTTCTCGGCGCCATACAGGGTCTGGGCGTGGGTGTAGTCGACGTAGGCCAGGAGGATGCGCCCGAGCAACACCGGCAACGTGAGGAACCACACCGACGACGCCACGAGCATCGACCAGGAAAAGACCGGCACGCGGCGGAGGGTCAGGCCGGGTGCCCGGAGCGTAAGGACTGTGGTGGCCACGCAGACCGCGGCGAGCAGCAGTGCGACAACGAGCACGCCGATGGCCAGCAGGGTGAGCGCCACCCCGTCCTGGTGGGTGCCCGCGGTGAGCCCGGGGGCCTCGCCGAGGCCACCGTCGGCTGCGAAGCCGCCGATGAGCAGGCCCACGCCAAGGAGCCAGACCCAGAAGGCGGCGGCCGCCGCACGGGGGAACGCGATGGCCGGCGAACCGACCTGCAATGGGACGACCGCAGTGGCAAGCCCGATGAACAACGGGAGGACGCCGCACAGCAACAGGCCGATGCGGTACGCCGCAAAGGTCTGCCAGGCGGACGTGACGCCGCCGAACAGGTCGATCGAGGTGGTGTCGAGCTTCTCGGCACCCGACAGGACGCCGAACACCCCAGCGCCCAGGATGAACACCGCGCTCGCCAGCACGTACAACCGACCAAGGGTGGTGTGGTCGCCGGTGGTGATCAGCTCGTACAGCCCCTGGGGTTGTACGGCGGTCGTCACGGACGGCGCGGTCGTGGTGGCCGCCGCGTCTGACTCGGTGATCGTCATGAGTGAACGTGACCTCTGGCGTTGAGTGCTCTGAACGAGTCGCGCGGAGCCGGGCCGCGGCCTGCGCCGCCTGATCGTAGGTGGCGATCGGCGGTCACTGGCGAACCGTGCCCCGGCGGGACTCTACACAGGCGGTGTTGGCGCTTTGCATTGGGCGGAACGACGCCCGTCGGTAGGTTCACAACCCGCTCCGCACGAGCTGGTCGGCCGCCATCGCGGCGAACAGCAGGGTGAGGTACGTGATGGAGAATCCGAACAGTTTCATGGCCTTGGCCGGCGTGGGAGTGCGGAGGAGCCCGACGGCCATGGCCGTGAAGGCGCCACCGAGCACGACTGCCGAGACGACGTAGATCGCGCCCATGTCGCCGATCGGAGCGAACAACAAGGTGAGGCCCCACAGCAGCACCGTGTAGGCCAGGATGCGCACGGCCACCGTGTGCAGGCTGGCCACGACAGGCAGCATCGGCACGTCGGCTGCGGCGTAGTCGTCGCGGTAACGGATGGCGAGCGCCCAGAAGTGCGGCGGGGTCCAGTAGAAGATGATGGCGAAGAGCACGACGGGGGCCCAGCTCAGGCTGTTGGTCACCGCCGACCAGCCGATGAGCACCGGCGCGGCGCCCGCCGCACCACCGACAACGATGTTGCTCTTCGAGGTGCGCTTCAGCCACAGCGTGTAGACGAACACGTAAAACAAGCAGGCCGCAACGGCGAGCACCGCCGACAGCAGGTTGACGAGCGCCCACAGCCAGACAAAGGCCACGGCCTCAATGGCGATCGCGAAGATCAGCGCGTTGCGGGGCTCGATCAGGCCCGTGACGAGCGGCCGGTTCTGGGTGCGCTTCATCAGGCGGTCGATATCGCGATCGACGTACATGTTGATCGCGTTGGCCCCGCCCGCGGACAAGGTGCCGCCGAGCACGGTGGCCACCATGAGCCACACCGACGGCATGCCCCGCTCGGCCACAACCATCGTGGGCACCGTGGTCACGAGGAGGAGTTCGATGATGCGGGGCTTGGTGAGCGCGATGTACCCGCGTACGCGCCGATGCAGGGTGGGCGGAGCGGGCGAAAGCACGACGATACGTTAGGTCCGCGCCCGCGTGGCCGCCAAGACCGGAAGAAGGTCGCCCGCCACGCCGCGCGGGGTCATCGCGCCCTAGATTGCGTTGAGTGTGCGCACGTCGTGGCCTGACCCCTGAGGCCTACCGCCGCATCACGTCGCTCGCGCTTGCGGCGCTGGCCGTGATCATCGTGTCCGGCGCGGCCGTTCGGCTCACCGGATCCGGGCTTGGCTGCACCGACTGGCCCAATTGCCGCCAGAACCGGCTCGTCGCCGACCTCGAGTTCCACCCCATGGTCGAGTTCGTGAACCGCGTGTTCACCGGCGTCGTCTCCGTGGCGGTCATTCTCGCCGTGCTCGGGTCGCGCTTGCGACGCCCGCGGCGCGGCGATCTCACCTGGTGGTCGTTCGGCCTCGTGGCAGGCGTGCTCGGCCAGATCATCCTCGGTGCGCTGGTCGTCGTGTTCGAGCTCTCCCCCTGGCTGGTCATCGGCCACTTCCTCACCTCGATGGTGCTGGTGTGGAACGCCGTGGTGCTGCATCACCGCGCGGGGCTCCCGACCGATCCTCACGGGCACGCCGTGGTCGGCCCGCGCAACGTCGCACCCCGACTGCTCGCGCTGATCGGGCTCTGGTTCGTCGGCGCCATAGCCGTGATCTTCACCGGCACCATCGTCACGGGTTCGGGCCCCCACGGTGGGGACGCCAAGGTCGAGCGCCTCCCCCTCCTCTTCGCGAGCGCCGCCCGCGTGCACGGCAGCACCGTCATGGGGTTCCTCGCGCTCACGCTGCTCATCGCATGGCTGCTGCGGCAGGCAACGGCCCCGCGGTCGCTGCAAGTGCGCATGTGGCAGGCCATCGGCGTGCTCGTCGTGCAGGCCACCATCGGCTACGTGCAGTACTTCACCAAGGTTCCGGTCGTGCTGGTGGGCTTTCACATCGCGGGCGCGACGTCGTTGTGGATCGCCGTGGTGCGCTTCGCGCTCGCCACCCGCGAACCAATGGCCCCCGATGTCCGTCCCGCGCCACACGTCGCCGAGGTGGTGCACGCGTGACCGCGCCACTGGCCGCGCCCGTCGAGGTCGACGATCCCGAGGTGGGCACGGTTCCCACATCCGACGTGCCCTGGATCGTGCTCGTGTGGAACGACCCGATCAACCTGATGTCGTATGTGACCCTCGTGTTGCAGAAGGTGTTCGGGTACAGCAAGGAGAAGGCCACCAACCTCATGCTCGACGTACATCAGAAGGGCCGGGCCGTCGTGTCGACCGGAGCACGCGAGAAGGCCGAGCTCGACGTGTACCGCCTCCACGAGCACGGGTTGTGGGCCACGATGCAGCAGGACAAGTAGTGGGCCGTCGCATCCGCAGGCATCGCAAGGGGCACGTGATCGTCGACCTCGACGAGCACGAGCGTCGCATCCTGCGCGATCTCGCCGAGCAGCTCCGGGCCCTGCTGCTCGACGGCTCCGAGCCGTCGTTGCGACGCCTCTTTCCCACGGCGCACCCCGACGACGAAGTCAAAGAGCGCGAGTACCAGTCGCTCGTGCACGACAACCTGCTCGAGCATCGCCTCGCCACGCTCGACGAGTTCGAGGCCACCCTCGACGCGGCCACTCTCACCGTGGCCCAAACCGAGCGCTGGATGACCGCCCTCAACGACCTGCGCCTGGTGCTCGGCACGCTGCTCGACGTCAGCGAGGACTCCGTCGAGTTCGATCCCGACGCCGAAGATGCGTTCAGCCAAGCCGTGTACCACTTCCTCGGCGGCCTCCTCGAACAGGTCGTCGACGTGCTGTTCAGCACCCTCCCACCCCCGGCGAAGTAACCGAGCGAGGAACCGCACCCGGCACCCGGAACGACCATTCGGCTTGCACGATCCTGAAGCCCTCCTGCTATCGTGACCGAGCCCTCAACGGCCGAGCCCCCATCGTCCAGTGGCCTAGGACACCGCCCTTTCACGGCGGCGACACGGGTTCGAATCCCGTTGGGGGTACGTAGCAATACCAAGGTCCCGTGGTGCAGTTTGGAGTGCACGCCGCCCTGTCAAGGCGGAGGCCGCGGGTTCAAATCCCGTCGGGACCGCAACACGAGTTCTGCCGAGCATCGCTCGGCATCTCGGTCGGGTAGCTCAGTAGGCAGAGCGACCGCCTGAAAAGCGGTAGGTCACCGGATCGACGCCGGTCCCGACCACCAGTCTTGCCAAGGTCCGTTGCTGCTCAGTTCGGCCCGGCCTTCAGGCCCGGCGTCAGAGCTCGAGCAGCAGGCGCAGGTCGTCGATCACGAGCGGCGCGTCTTCAATGGTGGGGTCATCGTCGTCGGCCACGCCGCTATAGCGCACCGCCCGCATGCCCGCGGCCCGGGCGCCGGCCACATCCGTGCGGCGAATGTCGCCGATGTGGAGCGCTTCGGCGGCCGACGATCCGAGCCCGGCGAGCGCATGGTCGAAGATCTCGCGGCGCGGCTTGTAGACACCGACCTCGTCGGAGAAGGACCAGTGCGAGAAGTGCTGGAGCACCCCGTGCGACTCGAGGAAGCCGCGCAACAGCACCGACGGCGTGAGGCCCACGTCGCACACGATGCCGAGCCGCACCCCGCGTGCTGCCAGGGTCGCGACCACCGTCTCGCAGTGCGGGGTGAGCTGCACATCAGCGCGGCGGCTCGCGTCGAACCACGCGTCGCGCAACGCGTCGGCATCGCCTTCACCGAGCACCGAATCGAGCAACACGGTCGCCGTATCGATCGCGTGCTCGGCCGTGAACTGCACGTTGGTGATCCAGCCCTCGTGATGCAGGGCGGACACGTGCTCGAGCACGGAGTCGAGCACCTCGACCTCGACGTCGAGCGATCGCTCCCGTGCGACCTTGTGCCAGGCCTGCTTGCGCCGGGCGAGCGTCGCCGCAGGATCCGCACGACACAGCGTGTTCCAGTAGTCGAAGGTGACCGCGACCAATGGGGGCGAGCCAGGCATCGCGTCGCCCGTGCGGTTCAGCGCGCCGCGCGCTGGGCGCGGGTGACGCCTTCGTCAAGCGCGGCGCGCGACACGGCCCGGGCCACAGCGAACGGGACGTCGCGGTCGAAGACCGACGGGATGACGTAACCCGGCGACAGCAGATCGTCGGTGACCGCCGCCGCGATGGCGGTGGCGGCCGCCACCTTCATGCCCTCGGTGATGTCGGTCGCGCCGACGTCGAGTGCGCCGCGGAAGATGCCGGGAAAGGCGAGCACGTTGTTGATCTGGTTCGGGTAGTCGCTGCGGCCAGTGGCCATGACCGCGGCAAGCCCGTCGCAGTCCTCGGGCCGGATCTCGGGGTCGGGGTTGGCCATCGCGAACACGATCGGGTCCTTCGCCATGCGGCGTACGTCTGACGCGGTGATGATGTTCGGGCCGCTGACCCCGATGAACACATCGGCGCCGGGCATCACGTCTGACAGCGAGCCCGACAAGCGCTCCGGGTTGGTGTTCCGGGCGAACCACTCCTTCGCGAAGTTCAAATTGTCGCGGCCCTCGAAGATCGCTCCTTGGCGATCGGTGCCGACGATGTTGGTGACGCCTGCGCTCATGAAGATCTTGCCGCACGCCATGCCAGCGGCACCGATGCCCGCGATGACCACGCGGATCTCGCTCATCTTCTTGCCCACGATCTTCAGCGCGTTCTCGAGCGCCGCGAGCGCGACGACGGCCGTGCCGTGCTGATCGTCGTGGAAGATCGGGATGTCGAGCAGCTTCTTCAACTGCTCCTCGATGTAGAAGCAGTTCGGCGCAGCGATGTCCTCGAGGTTGATGCCGCCGAAGGTGGGCGCGAGGCGCACCACCGTCTGGATGATCTCGTCAGGATCCTTCGTGTCGAGGCAGATCGGGAACGCGTCGACGCCGCCAAACTCCTTGAACAGCAGCGCCTTGCCCTCCATGACGGGCATCGCACCGAGCGGACCGATGTCGCCGAGCCCGAGCACCGCGGTGCCGTCGCTCACGATGGCCACGGTGTTCTTGCGGATGGTGTACTCGAACGACAGCTCAGGGCGCTCGTGGATGGCCATGCACACCCGGGCCACACCCGGCGTGTACGCCATGGACAGGTCGTCGCGATCGCGGGTGGGCGCGAGCGGCAACACCTCGATCTTGCCGCCCTCGTGCATGCGGAACGTGCGGTCGTACGCCTCGAGCACGACCACGCCAGGCACCGCTTTCGCAACGTCGATCACCTTCTGCGCGTGGGCCTCGTCGCGGCAGTGCACGACCACATCCTCGAGCACGACCGGACCCTTGGCCTCGAATCCGCTGACGGCCGCGATGTTGCCGCCGACCTGACCGATCTCGGCCGCGAGACGGCCGAGCGTCCCAGGGGTGTTGTCGAGCTGCACAGAGAGGTTGACCGAGAA
>CAFBMH010000014.1_pt1 | contig 34964 bp, 37 predicted proteins | sample 7268361 | NCBI WGS metagenome assembly CAFBMH01 (sample SAMEA6814057, study PRJEB35770) | freshwater metagenome | biome: Freshwater; feature: Freshwater reservoir; material: water | place: Czech Republic | collected 2017-05-23 | depth 30m m
GACTCGGCCGACCGTACGCGTGACGAGCTCGGCGTGGCCCGACGCGACTACGACGCGGCACTCGCCGACGCACGCCTCGAGGCCAACCGCCTCATGGAGGGTGCACGGGCCGAGGTCGAGGCGCATCGCCTGCAGCTGCAGGCTGCCGCAGATCGGGACATGGCGGTCCTCCGTCAGGCGACGCAGCAGGAGATCACTTCGGCTCGCGCCGCGGCGCTCGGCCGGGTGCGGGGCGACGTCGTCGACCTCGCGGTCGGCGCCGCGTCTGCGGTCATGCAACGTCCCATCGATCGGTCGGGTGCCGTCGCCATCGTCGACCGCGCCCTGAGCAACTGAGGAGGCTGCGATGAACGGACTCTCCCTGCGCATCCTGGCCTCTGAAGCTGCCCACAACAGCTTCTACGGCAACAAAGACGAGCTGATCTGGGGCATTGCGTCCTTCCTGATCATCTTCGCCGTGTTCATCTGGAAGGGCGTACCTGTCGTCAAGAAGGCGGCGGCGGCGCGCAGCCAGCGCATCTCCGACGAGATCGCCAACGCCGAGGCCGACAAGGCCGACGCCGAGGCCGAACTGAAGACTCTTACGTCGAGTCTCGGCAACGCCGCAGCCGACGCCGAGGCGGTCGTCGCCGAGGCGGTCGCCCGCGTCGAGACGGTCAAGGTCGACCTGCTCGCCCGCGTCGAAGCCGATGTCGAAGCGTCCAAGCAGCGGGCTCGTATCGAGATCGAGGCATCGAAGCAACAGGCCTTCGCTGACCTGCAGGCCGAGGTCGCCGCCATGACCGTCACGGCCACCAACGCCGTGGTGATCGAGAACCTCACCGATGCGGTCAAGTCCGACCTCATCGAGCAGTTCATCACCCAACTGGGGGCAACCCGATGAGCAGCGATCTCATTCAGAGCTACGCCGGAGCGTTCCACGCCGTGGCCGCGGCCGAAGGCATGCTGGTTGTCGTCGAGGAGGAACTGTTCCGCTTCGGTCAGGCCCTCGAGGCCAACGATGCGCTCCTCTCGGTCCTGTCCGACCCGTCGGTTCCGGTGGCGCGACGCCAGCAGGTCGTCGAGGACCTGCTCGGTGGCCAGGCATCGCCGGCCACGCTCGGTCTCGTGTCCCTCGCCGTGGGCGCCGGACACGGTGCCGAACTGCCCGAAATCGTGCGAGCGCTCGTCGAACGTTCGGCCGCCTCGCGCAACCATGCCGTGGCCGAGGTGCGCAGCGCCGTTGCCCTCACGGCCGATCAGACCACACGCCTGGCGGCGGCCATCACGGCCGCCACGGGTAAGGCTGTCGAGATCAAGGTGGTGATCGACCCCTCGGTGCTCGGGGGACTCGTCACCCAGATCGGCGACACCGTCATCGACGGCAGCGTCCGTCACCGCCTCAACCAAGTGCGCGAAGCGATCGCGTGAGCTCGGAGACCTTTCATGGCTGACCTGACGATCAACACCGCCGACATCACGGCGGCGCTCAAGAAGAACCTCGAGGGGTTCGCCATCTCGCTCGAGCAGACCCAGGTGGGTCGCGTGACCGAGGTAGGCGACGGCATCGCTCGCGTCAGCGGTCTGCCCGACGCGGCGGTCAACGAGATGCTGCAGTTCGAAGACGGCACCTATGGCCTTGCGCTGAACCTCGAAGAGGGCTCCATCGGCGCCGTGGTCCTCGGCACCGTCGACCACATCGAAGAGGGCCAGGTTGTCCGGGCCACCGGCGACATCTTGTCGGTGCCGGCCGGTGACGGCCTGCTCGGCCGAGTCGTCAACGCGCTCGGTGAACCCATCGACGCTCGTGGCCCGCTCACGAACGTGACAATTCGCCGCATGGAGATCCAGGCGCCCGGCATCATGGGTCGCAAGCCCGTGCACGAGCCGATGCAGACCGGCATCAAGGCCATCGACTCGCTGATCCCGATCGGCCGCGGCCAGCGCGAGCTCATCATCGGCGACCGCAAGACCGGCAAGACCACCATCGCCATCGACACGATCATCAACCAGCGTGGCCTCGGCGTGAAGTGCATCTACGTCGCGATCGGCCAGAAGGCCTCCACGGTGGCCAACACGGTCGAGACGCTGCGCGAGTTCGGCGCCCTCGAGTACACGGTCGTCGTGGTGGCCCCGGCCTCCGACCCGGCCCCGTTCAAGTACCTCGCCCCCTACGCAGGCTGCGCAATGGGCCAGCACTGGATGGAGAACGGCGAGCACGCCCTTGTGGTCTACGACGACTTGTCGAAGCAGGCCGAGGCGTACCGTCAGATGTCGCTGCTGCTGCGCCGCCCGCCGGGCCGCGAGGCGTACCCCGGCGACGTGTTCTACCTCCACAGCCGCTTGCTCGAGCGTGCGGCCAAGCTCTCCGACGAAAACGGCGCCGGTTCGCTCACGGCTCTTCCGGTCATCGAGACGAAGGCTGGCGACGTCTCGGCGTACATCCCGACCAACGTGATCTCGATCACCGACGGCCAGATTTACCTCCAGGACGATCTCTTCAAGTCGGGTATCCGCCCGGCCGTCGACGTGGGCATCTCGGTGTCCCGCGTGGGTTCTGCCGCGCAGATCAAGGCGATGAAGACCGCCGTGGGCACGCTGAAGTCCGACCTCCAGCAGTTCCGTGAGCTCCAGGCGTTCGCGGCTTTCGGCTCCGAGCTCGACGCCGTGTCGCAGGCCCAGCTCGATCGTGGCGTACGCCTTACGGAGTTGCTCAAGCAGGGCCTGAACTCGCCGTTGCCCGTGCAGGAACAGGTCGTGGTCATTTACGCCGGAACCCGCGGTTACCTCGACTCGGTCCCGGTGTCGGACGTGCGGCGCTTCGAGGCGGGCCTGCTCGAGTGGTTCCGCACTCGCTACAACGACATTCTCCTCGCCATCAAGTCCTCCGGCACCATCGGTGACACCGAGGCATTCGAGGCGGCCCTGCAGGGTTTCGCGACGTCGTTCGTCACCACGGCAGACGGCGGAGGCGCCGAGCCCGAAGCCACGCCGCAGGGCGCGGCCAACGCCCATCTGGTCGACGGCGACACCACGTTGCCCGAGACAGAGATCAAGCGAGAGGACCGCTGATCCCCGATGGCAGGTGGCCAGGAACGCGTGCTGCGACGCCGCATCAAGAGCGTCCAGTCAACGAAGAAGATCACGCGCGCCATGGAGCTCATCGCGGCCACGCGTGTCGTCAAGGCACAGCAGCGTGCCGCCGCGGCAAAGCCCTATAGCCGTCAGATCACCCAGGTCATCGAGAACCTTGCGGCCGGCGGTACCGAGGTGCATCACCCGCTGCTGCGCGAGGCCACCGACGTACGCCGCGTCGGTTTCATCGCCATCACCTCCGACCGTGGACTGGCCGGTGCGTACAACTCGTCGGTCATCCGGGCCACCGAGCGCGAGGTCATGGCCCACGAGCTTGAGGGTCATGACTACTCGCTCGTGCTCATCGGCAAAAAGGCCGAGGGGTACTTCCGGTTCCGCAACTACCGGGTCGATGCGTCGTTCGTCGGTATCAGCGACACGCCCAAGTACGAAGACGCACGCGCTGTCGCGGCCAAGATCACCGAACTGTTCGTGAGCGGTCACGTCGACATCGTCAAGCTGATCTACACCGAGTTCTTCAGCGTCGGCGTCCAGAAGGTAACCGTGCGTCGCTTTCTCCCGCTCGAGTCGGTCGCGGTCGTCGGAGCCGAAGGCCAAGGCGACAAGCACGCAGCAGCTGCGGCCGAGTTCGAGCCGTCGCCCGAAGCGGTACTCGAAGCGCTGTTGCCCCGCTACGTCGAGGCCCGGTTGTTCGGCGCGCTCCTCGAGTCGGCGGCGTCCGAGCACGCCAGCCGGCAGCGAGCCATGAAGTCGGCCACCGACAACGCCGAAGAACTCCGTATCAAGCTGTCCCGTCAGATGAACCGAGCCCGCCAGGAGTCCATCACCACCGAGATCATGGAGATCGTCGGTGGGGCCGAAGCGATGCGCTCCGGCGACGAATCCGGAATTCCCGGCGCCGTGTACATCGATGCGATGCTCGACCCTGTGACCTGGCCCGCGCAATCCGGCCTTGCCGCCGCAAGCCGTTTCGACGAACTGCAATCTCTCCAAGACGAACTCGCCGGTGGCCGTGACGCCGCTGCCGACAACTGATCTCCGCACCGAGGAGCACGCTATGACCGTCACCGAATCGCACCGCAAAGAAGGCCGCATCGTCGGCATCCTCGGCCCGGTGGTCGACGTCCAGTTCCCGCCCGACTCGCTGCCCGAGATCAATCAGGCCCTCGAGTTCGAGATCAACGTCGGCGGCGCGAACATCGTCGTCATGGCCGAGGTGGCCCAGCAGATCGGCGACGGCCGTGTCCGGGCCATCGCGCTCAAGCCCACCGACGGGCTCACCCGGGGCGCGAAGGTTCGCAACCTCGGCCACGGGATCCAGGTGCCGGTGGGTGACGCGGTGCTCGGCCACGTATTCAACGCCATCGGTCAGCCCCTCGACGTGGCCGAGATCCACGCCGACACCTACTGGGACATCCACCGTCCCGCTCCGGCTTTCGCCGACCTGGCCCCCAAGAAGGTCATGTTCGAGACCGGCATCAAGGTCATCGACCTTCTCACCCCGTACGTGCAGGGCGGCAAGATCGGCCTGTTCGGTGGCGCCGGCGTAGGCAAGACCGTGCTCATCACCGAGATGATCCGTCGTGTGGCCCAGAACCACGGCGGCGTGTCGGTGTTCGCGGGCGTCGGCGAGCGCACCCGTGAGGGCACCGACCTCTTCCAGGAGATGGGTGAGTCGGGTGTGCTCGAAAAGGCCGCCCTCGTGTTCGGACAGATGGACGAGCCGCCAGGCGTGCGCCTCCGCGTCGCGCTGTCGGCCCTCACCATGGCCGAGTACTTCCGCGATGTGCAGGGCCAGGACGTGCTGCTGTTCGTCGACAACATCTTCCGCTTCGTGCAGGCCGGCTCCGAAGTGTCGACCCTCCTCGGCCGCATGCCTTCGGCCGTGGGTTACCAGCCCACCCTCGCCGACGAGATGGGCCAGCTCCAAGAGCGCATCACCTCCGTCCGTGGCCGTTCGATCACCTCGTTGCAGGCCGTGTACGTGCCCGCAGACGACTACACCGACCCGGCGCCGTTCACCTCGTTCACCCACTTCGACGGCACCACCGAGCTCTCCCGCGACATCGCGGCGCTCGGCATCTACCCGGCCGTCGATCCGCTTGCCTCTACCTCCACGATCCTGCAGCCCGAGGTCGTCGGCGCCCGCCACTACGCCGTGGCCCGCCGCGTCCAGGAGATCCTGCAGCGCTACAAGGAGCTGCAGGACATCATCGCCATCCTCGGCCTCGACGAGCTTTCCGAAGAAGATCGCATCACGGTCTCGCGAGCCCGCAAGGTGCAGCGTTTCTTGTCCCAGCCCATGTACGTGGCCGAGGTCTTCACGGGTCTGCCCGGCGTGACCACGCCGGTGAGCGAAACCGTCGACTCGTTCGAGGCGCTGTGCGGCGGCGATCTCGACCATCTGCCCGAGCAGGCGTTCCTCAACGTCGGCGGGGCTGAGGACGCGGAGCGCAAGGCCCGCGAGCTTCAGGGCTCCTGACCATGGCGCTGCAGGTCGAGCTCGTCTCTCCCGAGGACATCATCTACACGGGCGAGGCCACGATGGTCGTGGCCCGCACGCCCGAAGGCGACATCGCGTTCCAGTCGGGGCACGTGCCGTTCATCGGCACGCTGCTCGGACGCGGTCCGGTGAAGATCTTCCTCGTCGAGGGCGGCGTGATGCAGGTCGCGGTGCACAGCGGGTTCGTGCAGGTGGCCAACGATGTCGTGTCGATCCTGTCCGACGTGGCCGAGCTGCCCGAGACTGTCGATGTGCCTCGCGCCGAGGCCGCCCGCGATCGGGCTCGTGCGGCCTTGGCGACCAACGTCGGCGACGAGGACGCGCAGGCCGCGCTCAATCGCGCCGAGTTGCGGCTCGCGGTGGCCGCCGCCGGCAGCCCCGCCCGAGCGCGCTGACACACGAGACGCGGAGCACCCGAACGCTCAGCCCCACGGGGCGCTCAGCCCCACGGGGCGAGCTCGGGCCAATCCGGTCGTGCGTGGCGACCGAGGAGCCAAGCCAGGAGTTCGTGTTTGGGCGCGCGCACGGTGACCCGGGGCGCGGCCACGGGTTCCACCACCCACGCGCCAATGACTCCCTCGGCCTCGATCCGGAGCGCGACGCCTTCCGGTAGGCGAGCTGCGAGGCCGTGGATCGTCCGATCGAGTTCGTGGTCGACGTAGGCACCGGACCACTCGGCCCACCCAAAGGCCAGGCCGAGATCGGCGTGATGAACCTCGGTCTCCCGCCACCGGCGGAACACGAGCTCACCGAGCGGCTGCTCGCCGGCGTTGCCGGTGCGCCCCGTGCCGTGCGCCCAGGCGGCGACCGACGTCGCGTCCCACGTGGCCTCGAGTCGCTCGATCGAGGCGCGGAGGTCGCCCAGTAGCTCCTCGGGGTCGCGGGCTGCGCCAGCCGCGATGTCCGCAGAACGCTGGGCCGGGCCACCGGGGTACTGGTCAGCGATGCCGCCTCCTTGCGCCGCGAGGAGCATGCCGGTGTGGCTGTCCGCGTTACGGGCCAGGTGGGTGAGCACATGCCCGACCGTCCAACCGGTGAGCAGGCTCGGTCGGCGGATCTCGTCGGCGGTGAGCCGTGGGATCTGATCGACCAGCACGGCGTGCGCTGCGGTCGCGCCGTGGATCACGAGCTGGGGTCGCACGACGCAAGTCTCGCGCCAACCCGGCGTTCAGTTCACGACGAGCCCGGCGATGCCTTCTTCAGGTGGCGGGTAGCGCAGCCCCAACCCCCGGAGCGCCTCGTTCAGCACGGTGGTCACGAGGAGGTTGCGGTACCAGTTGCGGTTCGCCGGTATGACGTACCACGGCGAGGCAGCGGTGCTGGTCTTCGTGACCATGTCCTCGAACGCGGCCTGGTACGCGTCCCAGTGCTTGCGCTCTTCGAGGTCGGCTTTGGCGAACTTCCAGTTCTTCGACGGGTCGTCGATGCGCTCCTGCTGGCGGACGCGCTGCTCCTCTTTCGAGATGTGGAGCAGGAACTTGCGCACCGTGGTGCCTTCGTCGATCAGCATCTGCTCGAACGCCTTGATGTGCCCGTACCGCTTCGACCACTGCGCCTTCGGGACGAGGCCGTGCACTCGCACCACGAGCACATCCTCGTAGTGCGAGCGGTTGAAGATGCTCAAAATGCCCGAACGCGGCACGTGTTGATGCACCCGCCACAGGTAGTCGTGCGCCACCTCGACATCGGTAGGCCGCTTGAAGGACGTGACCTCTACTCCTTGCGGATTGACCCGTTCGAACACCGAACGGATCGTTCCGTCCTTGCCTCCGGCGTCGATTGCCTGCAATACGACCAACAACTTGTGGCGGCCGTCGGCGTACAACAACTCCTGGAGCCGTGCCAGTTCGAAGCGTTCCTTCTCGAGTTGAGCCTGACCGTCGACTTTGTCGAGCCCACCGTCATCGGCGGGATCCCATGCGGCGAGGCCGACTTTCGAGCCGGGTTTGACCCGGTAGCGATCGGTGTCCATACACCATGGTTATCGGAACGCGCCCGTGGGGGAAAGAGCGACGACCGCTGGAACCCGACGCGCACACCTGGAGAACTTCGGTGAGCACCATCAGCTCGGCCTGTCCGGTGCGTCGGCCCGACGCCCGGGTTCTCCGCAACTACCTCGAGCGAATACGCCAAGAACCCTTGTGTGGTTATGCTATATTTCGTACTCTTTCTTTGTGCGTCGAACTTCTGCAGTGCTGCCCGTCGTCGCCCTACTCGTGGTGGCGTGGTCCGGGGTCGTGTCCGCAGCCGAGGGGCCCGGGGGCGACGGATCGTTTGGGTACGGTGACCGCCACGTGTGGGCGGGTTACCAGGAGCGTCCCCACGAGGTCGTGGTGGCCGATACCGGGTTGGCGCGCCGTCCGATCCGGTTCTGCGTGCGGCTGCCCTTGCCCAACCAGGAAGCGCCACCCGACGGTCACGGCCCCTACACGCCAGCCGAGATGCGAGCGCTCGCGCGCGCCACGCCGCTGGATTTGACCCCGGGGGCCTGGCACTCGCTGATCTGCTACCGGATCGACGAGCCCCTGCCGTATCTCGCCACGTTCGCGGCGTGGAACCCCGCCGACCCCACCGCCGGCCAGGCCACCACCGTCGAGAACGTGGCGGCCTACGCCCGTAACCTCATCGACACGCCTGCTCCGGTGGTGCGATCGAGCCCTCCGCCCAATCGCCAGATCACCGGTCTCGAGACCTGGTTCGCCGCCTCTACCGTGGCCCCCGAGGCGCGCACGGCGCAGGCGGGTCCGTTGTGGGCCACCGCCGAGCCGGTGGTTCGACGGGTCGTGATCGATCCGGGCGACGGCACGCCAGTCATCGCTTGCGACCTGGTGGCATCGACCGCAACGGCGAGCGCGCCCGTTGCCCGACCCGACTGCCTGCGCCACGTCTACACCGACGCCGACCCTCGTACGGGGATCGCCTCGCTGGTTGTTCGTGCGCACATCGTGTACGACATCTACCTCACGACGAGCGACGACCCAGTGCGCCATCTGGTCGACACGCTCATCGGCGACGAGACCACCATCGCGACGACCGTGCGCGAGATCCAGACGGTGCTGCGCTGAGACCGCTCAGCTGTCCGGATCAACGATGGGTACGGCGGTGCGGGCGTAGCGGTTCTTGACCTCATCGAAGGTCCATCTCATGCCGTCCATGTTCGACACGGTGGCGATGTTCGCCTCGTCGAAGCAGCGATGTCGCAACCGCGGCGTGGGGCGTCGGTAGCCTCGCCGGATGGCTCGATGGGAACGAGCGCTCGTCACGGGCGCATCGGCAGGTATCGGTACCGAGATCGCACGACAGCTGGTGGCCGAGGGCGTAGCTGTGGTTCTGGTGGCGCGCAGGGGGGATCGTCTCGAGTCGCTGCGCGACGAGCTCGGGGCCGCGAACGTCGAGGTGCTCGTGGCCGATCTCGCCTCGTTGGACGACCTCGAACGGGTCGCCGCCCGTATGGCCGACGACGACGAACCGATCGATCTGTTGGTGAACAACGCAGGGTTCTCGAGCTTCGGTCAGTTCTGGGAGCTTCCGGTCGCCGATGCGCGCGGGCAGATCGACGTCAACGTCGGTGCGCTCGTGCGCTTGTCGCATGCCGCTGCGGCGCGCATGATTGCGGTGGGCCGCGGCACCATCCTCAACATCTCGTCGATCGCCGGCAACCAGCCCGGCCCGGGCAATTCTGTGTACAACGCGACCAAGGCGTTCGTGACGAACTTCAGCGAGGGTCTTGCACTCGAGCTGCGCGGCACAGGCGTGCACGTCACGGCTTCGTGCCCGGGGCTCACGTACTCGGAGTTCCATACCGTTGCGGGGCTCACGGATTCGCGCGCCGAGCGGGTCGCGTTCATGTGGATGCCGGCCGCCGACGTGGCGCGTGACGCACTCGATGCCGCGGCGCGCGGAACCGTCGTTCGAGTGAACGGCTGGCGCAACCGGGCAATCGCGTTGGGCATGCGAGCACTGCCGCGCACCGTCGCGCGGGGGCTCGTGGGCCAGGTGCGGGCCCGCACCCACCCCGACCCGACGAGCTGACGCCTGCGTCAGCCGTGGGGCGTGCGCCGTGTCAGTCGATCTTTTCGGGGCGATGGTGGGCGTTGACCACGCGGGTGGTGCCCGACTTCGAACGCATCACCAGCGACTGTGTGTACACGCCCGAGGCGTCGTAGCGCACACCCTTGACCAGTTCGCCATCGGTGATGCCGGTGGCGGCGAAGAAGCAGTTGTCGCCGGCGCACAGGTCGTCGGTGCCGAGCACCCGATCGAGGTCGTAGCCGAGCGCAAGTGCGGCAGCGCGTTCGATGTCGTTGCGGGGCCAGAGCTTGCCCTGAAGCTCGCCGCCGATGCACTTGAGTGCCGCGGCCGCGATCACCCCTTCCGGGGTGCCGCCGATGCCGAACATGATGTCGGCGCCCGACTCGGGCCACGCGGTGGAGATGGCGCCGGCGACGTCGCCGTCCGGGATGAGGCGGATGCGCGCCCCGGCCTCGCGAACCTCGGCGATGAGCGCGGCATGGCGATCGCGATCGAGGATCACGGCCGTGAGATTTCGGACGTCGATGCCCTTGGCCTTGGCGAGTGCCCGCAGGTTCTCGGTGGGGGACTGGTCGATGCTGACGTGCCCCTTGCCCTCGGGGCCGACCGCCAACTTATCCATGTAGACGCACGGGCCCGGGTTGAACATGGTGCCCTTGTCGCTTACGGCGATGACCGCCAGCGCGTTGCCGCGGCCGAGCGCGGTGAGGGTGGTGCCGTCGATTGGGTCGACGGCGATGTCGACCTCGGGGCCACCCGACCCGACGACCTCGCCGTTGAACAGCATCGGGGCTTCGTCCTTCTCACCTTCGCCGATGACGATCACGCCCCGCATCGACACCGTGCTGAGCACGAGCCGCATGGCGTCGACCGCCGCCCCGTCGGCGCCGAGCTTGTCGCCCCGGCCCATCCAGCGCGACGCCGCCATCGCCGCGGCCTCGGTGACCCGGACGAGTTCGAGGGCCAGGTTGCGGTCGGGGACGGAGGTGTTCGTGCTCATTTCCTGAGGTTAGCGAACTGCTCTCGCTCGACCATGAACCGGACGACTCTGCGCCTGACCGACGATCGACGGGCTGGCCTCACGAGCGCGCGTTCGCGTTTTGAAATGCGAGACTGCAACTTGTGACTGCCATGTGGTGTTTCCAATGTGGGGCCGAGTACGACGCCACTGTTGTCGAGTGCATCGAGTGTGGCGTAGGTCTCGTCGCCGAAGAACCGCTGGCGCCCGAAGCGGTCGGAACAGAGGAAGAAGAGCAACTCGCGTACGAGTTCCACGATTGGGCATTCGAGTCGCGTCGCATGCTCGATCAGCTGCTCACCGGTCGAGGCGTCGATCACGCGTGGCAGGGAGCCACGATGATCGTCCGAGCGATGGACGAGTCCGAGGTCGACGACCTCGTCGAGGAGGTCGAGCACGCCACGCTGCCAACGCTCGACCCCGAGCTCGAGCAGGTCGTGTACGAGATGGCCGGGTGGACCGCCGAGCAGCAGACCCTCCTGTCCGAACGCCTCGGAGCCCAGGGCATTCCCCACGAGTTCGACGCGAGCGGCGACCTTGTCGCGCATGTCGAGGACGAGGACCGCATCGATGCCCTCCTCGACGACCTCGAGAAGTCTCCGCTGGTCGCGTCGGGCACCACCGATGGCGACGCCGCCGCCGCCGAGGAGCCCATCGATCTCGATGGACTCGACGTGAACGATGTGCTGTCAGCGCTCTTCAGCGCGTCCGACCGCCTGCGCAAGAACGCTCGTGATTCCAACGGTGTACTGAAGTTCCTCGACAATGCACCCACCATCTCGCGCATGGGAATGCCATTCGGTTTCGAACGCCCGGCGTGGGACGCCATCGTCGAGCAGGTCACCGAGATCGAGTCGATGCTCGACGAAAACGACAGCGACGATGCCGACATCGAGGAGCGAGCAAAGCGCCTGCGCGACGTGCTCCACACCCTGATCTGACGATGTCCATTCGATGATCGTTGCCGAGCTCGAAGTTTTTCATTCGCGCCCCGTGGCCCCGACGCGTCGTGTCGCGATCGGTCATGCCCAGTTGCCGATGGACCCTCCACCGGGGTACGGCGCCGTGTTGCTCTCGGCAATTGCGGCGACCTTCGCGCCGATGCTCGTGCCGGAGCTCGCGGATGACTACACCAAGCTGTTGCGCCAGATCGATCGCGGCCAACGGATTGCCCAACCGCGGCTGCGTCACCGCTTCCAACAGGATCGGATCGGCCTGACGCGGTCGACGCATCGCCTGATGGTCGAGGGGCCGCGGCTGCGCTTCCGCATCGACAAGGGCACGGGTACACCCGAGCAGTTCCTGCTCGCCGTGGCTTACGCGTGTGCGCCGATGGCCGTTGCCGACCGAGCAGCGGCGATCGCGGCGATCAACGTGGGCGTGGCCTGGCGCGGCGCCCTCGACGGCCGATTCGTGTCACGGGTACTCGGCGGCAGCACTCACGCCGCGATGCCGGCGCTGGCGATGAGTGACCCGGTCGGCTGGGCGATGCGCATCCTCGGCATCGAGACCGACGCCAAGGTCTCGAAGGTCGCGGTGCAACGACGGTTCCGCGAGCGGCTGCGCGACGCTCACCCCGACCACGGCGCGAAGAACGACGGCGCGGCCGAGCGCATCGCCGACCTCGCGGAAGCGCGTCGTATCCTGTTGGCGTGAGCACGAACACGGCCGGGGCCATGCTGCTGACCCCCGGCGCAGGGAGCTCGGCGTCGCACTCATCGCTCCTCGCGATCGAAGCGGCTTTGGGACCGATGCCCGTGCTCCGCATTGACTTCCCCTACCGGCGCGAGGGCCGCAAGGCCCCCGACCGCGCGCCGAAGCTCATCGCCTGCGTGCGCGAGGAGGCGGCGATCTTCGCGGCGACCGCCGCGGTCGATCCGTCGCGACTCGTGCTCGGGGGGCGGTCCATGGGCGGCCGCATGTGCTCGCTCGCCGTCGCCGAAGGTCTTCCCGCAGCCGGGCTGGTACTGATCAGTTATCCGCTGCACCCACCGGGCAAGCCCGAGAATCTGCGCACCGCGCACTTCCCGCTGCTCGATCTGCCGTGCCTGTTCGTGTCGGGCGAGCGTGACGCGTTCGGCACCCGCGACGAGTTCGATGAGCACCTCGGCGCCATCCCCGGGCGCGTCACGCAGGTGTGGGTGCCCAAGGCCGGCCACGACCTCAAGGGCAAGGACGCGGTGATCGTCGACGCGGTGCAGCAATGGCTTCACCACGAGGGCCTTGCGTAGGGGCGCAGTCGCTACTCGATGATCTGGACGGGTACGCCCAGCGGGAGGATCGCCGCGAGGCGGCTGATGTCTTCGTTGCGCAGGCGCACGCAGCCCGAGCTGACCTTTTGGCCAATGCTCGTGGGGTCGTTCGTGCCATGGATGCCGAGCTGCCCCGGCCCGCCGTTGAACGTCTCGAAGGTGTCACTGAAGCCCGAGAGGCCGTATGCGTACGTGCCGTACACCGTGGTGGGTGTGGGAGGGCGGAGGAGCTCTGTGGTGTAGTAGCGGCCACCCGGGGTTGGGGTGTTGTCCTTCGCCACGCCGATGGAGGTCTCGAGGATCAGGTCGTTGCCCTGCGTGACCTTGATGCGGAACTCCGAGAGGCGTACTTCGATGTGGAAGTTGTGCAGCGAAAGCGTGACGTCGCTGGATCGGATCCAGCCGGTGGAACCGTTGGGGCGCACGGGAAGCAGCACGCGAAGCCAGTCGTTCTGCTTGCCGTCGACGAGGAACACGACCGGCACACCGTTCAGGTTGGGGCTCGTCAACGACCGAGCTGGCTTCGCTGCGTCGGGGGCGTCGTAGACGTTGACGCTCGCGACCGTCGCGGTGGCCACCACCGAGACATCGGCCGCGTTCGCGTCGAGCGTCGCGACCTTCGACGAGCTGGTGGGAGAGCTGGTGGGAGAGCTGGTGGGAGAGCTGGTGGGAGAGCCGTTTGTGGTCGGCGGGTCGGCGCCGTTGACCGACGGTTGTGATCCGCCGCAACCCCCGGCCACGAGAACCAGCATCGCCAGGAAGGTCACGAAGAACGAAGCCGGCCGGCGCATCGATGCCGAACGCTACTGGTTCGTCACGGGCGCGAAGCTTCGTCCCCGGGGTTGATCTGCTCGAGTTCGAGGTGCGCGGTCTCGGGATACACGAGCATTACCAGCCCGGCTACGAGCAGCGGCCCGATCGCCAGCACGGCAAGTGCTTTGCCGAGGCCGACCCGATCGGCGAGGTGCGACGCGACCAAAAGGCCGAGCGTGCTGCCCAGCACGCCCGCGATCGACACGAAACCGTTCGCCCGGCCACGAGTGCGTGTGCCGAAAAGCTCAGGCCCGTACACGCCGAGCGCCGGGATGGTGCCGGCACCGATGACGATGCCGGCGAACTGCCACACCCACATGGGCCATCCGTGGGTGAGGAACGAGACCACGATCGCCATGGACCCGAACACCATGGCGATCGCTCCGACGATGCGCCGGCCGCGCCGATCGGCGAGCCGCCCACCGAGGAAGACGCCGACACCGATCGGTGTGCTTGTGACCACCGTGAATAGCGTGATGCGCGCCGCGTTGAACCCGCGCTCGTCGCGAAGGAAATCGTTCTGCAGCTGCGATGCGGGCGTACGGAACGCGAGGATCAAGAACCCCGAAAGGGCCAACATCGCAAGGCGCTTGCGGGCGATCGGTGCAGCATCGGCGTGCGCCGCAGCGACCTCGAAGCGCCGGGTCTCGGGCAGTTCGCGCACCACGTGCCAAAGCAGGGGCAACGCAAGGATCGGGATGACGTAGACGATGCGCCAGGCCCGCACATCGAGGTCGGCCACTGGCAACACCCAGACGGCCAAGCCCGCACCGAGGCCGGCAACGAGGGTGAGCACGCTCAACCCGTAGGCGCGCGCCCCCGCGGGAAGTTCCTCGGCGGCGATGATCGTGACGAGGATCGCAACCGCGGTGGTGATGCCGCGGGCCATGGTCTGTGTTGCGCCGAGCGTCCACAGGTTGATCGACGCCGCGCCGAGCGCGGTGAAGACACACGCGGCCATCGCGCCCCACGCAGTGAACACGCGACGGCCATGGCGGTCGGCGGCGGTGACGATGGCCATGGAGAGGAGGATGCCGATGCGTACTGCAGCGAGCGTGTTGCCCTGCGCTCCCTTGTCGTTGCGGAACTCGTCGGCGGCGAAGGTGATGGTCTGGGTGATCACGGTGCCGAGGTAGCCGCACACCATCGACACCGTGCAGAGCAACGCGAGCACCGTCGAGGCCCGCGCATCGAGCTGTGCAGGTGGCGCCCACCACGGGGTGTGCCCAGCGGTCGGCCGGCGGCGGAGCCGGCGTGCAATCGGTATTCGGAAGACCACGCGCCAAAGCGGCGCCGCCAGGTCGTAGCGGAACGTTTCGGTGACGAGCGATCTCGCGTCGCGCGGTTCGACCCGAAGCTCACGGCGGTAGGTGTGGAACGGACCGGTCGCGAGCTCGAACGTGTCGGGAACGGATCCGGCGACCTCGGCCACGAAATCGTCGCGCGGCTCGCGCAGCCGTGCGAGCTCCGAGTGGTCGACCACGCGCGTGTGCGTGATGGTTCGCGCGTGACGGCGGTGCATGCCGGGTGGTGCCTCCAGCGGGTCTCGGAGAGCATACTGAGACGATGCCCGAGGTCCGTGAAGCCATCCTGGTGCGGCCGTCGGGGCCGCTCACGGGCACCGTGCCGATCTCCGGCGCCAAGAACTCCGTGTTGAAGGTCATGGCCGCGACGCTGCTCGCTCCTGGCACCTACACGATCCGCAACGTTCCCCGGATCGAAGACGTCGCGATCATGGCCGAGCTACTCGAGGCCATGGGCGTCACGGTGGCCCACGTCGGCGATGTGCTCACCGTCGACGTGGGCGAGAGCGTCATCCCCGAAGCGCCCTACGAGCTCGTCGAGAAGATGCGTGCGTCGGTCGTGGTGCTCGGTCCGTTGCTGGCGCGCTTCGGCGAGGCGCGCGTCGCGCTCCCCGGGGGCGACGACTTCGGCTCACGTCCCATCGATATCCATCTGCGAGCGCTCGCCGACCTCGGCGCGCACATCGAGACCAAGCGCGGGTTCGTCATCGCGCGGGCCGAGCAGCTGCTCGGCGCGCGCATCATCCTCGACTTCCCGAGCGTCACCGCCACCGAGAACGTGCTCATGGCCGCGTCGCTCGCCAAGGGCACCACCGTCATCGACAACGCAGCGCGCGAGCCCGAGGTCGCCGATCTCGCGGCGTTCCTCAATCGCATGGGTGCGCACATCCTCGGTGCGGGTACCTCCACCATCACCGTCGAAGGGGTCAACGAGCTTGGTGCGGTGGATCACACGATCATCCCCGATCGTGTCGAAGCGGCCACGTTCCTGGCGGCGGTGGGGGTGGCCGGCGGCGAGATCACGCTGGCGGGGGCGCGACCCGATCACATGGACATGTTGTGCCTAAAGCTCGGCGAGATGGGTATGCGCATCTCGCCGACCAACGACGGGCTGTGGGCCATGGTGAACCGCCGCCTGTCATCGGTCGACGTCTCCACGCTGCCCTATCCCGGCATCGCCACCGACTACAAGCCCCTGCTCGTCGCGCTGTTGTCGGTGGCCGACGGTGTGGGCATCGTCACCGAGAACCTCTTCTCGGGGCGGTTCCGCTACGTCGACGAGCTCGTGCGCATGGGCGCCGACATCCGCACCGAAGGCCATCATGCGGTGGTGCGGGGAGTCGCGCAGCTTTCGGGGGCACCGGTGAAAGCACCCGACATCCGAGCGGGTGCCGCGCTCGTGATCGCCTCGCTGCGAGCCGAGGGCGAGACCTTGGTGACGAACATCCACCACATCGATCGTGGCTACGAGAACTTCGTCGGCAAGCTGCAGGCCATCGGCGCCGACGTCCAGCGCGTCCAGATCTGAAGCGCTCAGCGCTGACTTGCGTCGGGCGTGGGCGGGATGTCGCCCGGAACACTGGTGCCGTTCGCGGTTCGGTTGGCCGCTTGCGCGGCGTTCGCCCGGCGGTTGGCGAGGGCCAGCAGCCCGGCCACCACGACGAGTGGGGAGAGGGCGAAGAGGATCTCGTCCCAGCCGCCTTGGTGTGCGAGCAACATCGCCGCCATCGTAGATGTCGGGCCGGGGAACAATTCATCACCGGCGGGGTGTTCCAATCCCGTACACTCGACACCGCTCGGAGACGTTCACGTGCTCGATCAAACCGAAACCGCTCCCTCGTCGGCCATGTGGGTCAAGGTGCAGGAAGTGATCGAGATCATCCGCCCGGTGATCCAGGCCGACAAGGGCGACATCTTGCTCGTCGACGTCGATGAGCCGTCTGGTGTGGTCTCGGTTGAGCTGATGGGCGCCTGCGTCACGTGTCCGGCGTCCACGCAGACCTTGAAGGCGGGCGTCGAGCGGATCATGAAGGATCGGGTCCCCGGGGTCACCGAGGTCATCAACGTCGGCGACTCCAAATACGAAGGCACGCCGCTCTCCCTGTGATCGCCGTCGGTTCGACCGCCTCGCCGCGTGCCGCGGCGCGACACCGGTCGATGCGCCCGCGCCGATAGCGTCGCCGCCGTGACTACCGACTTCGCGACGTGCCACTGGCATTCCGATCGACGCGCTGGCGTCGTGTGCCAGCGCTGCGACCTACCGATCTGCCCGTCGTGCATGCGCCAGGCGTCAGTGGGCTTCCACTGTCCGAACTGCGTGGCCAAGGGCAAGCAGAAGGTCATCTCGGGTCGGGCTGCGTTCAGCGCCGCGTTCACGCCCACGCTCACGTTCGCGCTCATGGGCCTCAACATCGCGATCTTCCTCCTCGGCACCGCGGTGGGCGATCAGCACATCCTCACCGACTTCTCGGCGATCGGTCGGGCGATCCTGTTCGAGCAGGGCTCGAGCGGCATCACGCGCGTTGATACGAGTCATCAGTACTACCGCCTCCTCACGTCGGGCTTTCTGCACTGGAACATCATCCACATCGGCCTCAACATGTGGGCGCTCTACAACCTCGGGCCCACGGTCGAACGAGCCCTCGGTCGCCTGCGCTTCGGTCTCGTGTACGTCGCGGCGCTGCTGGCCGGCGGCGCGGGCGCGGTCATCGTGTCGCCGCACTCGTTGTCAGCCGGGGCATCCGGCGCCTTGTACGGACTGTTCGGCGCACTCGTGATCGTCTACCGACGTGAAGGCATCGACGTGATGCGCAGCGGGCTCGGTATCTCGATCCTCATCAACTTCGTGATCACGGTCACCCTGCCCGGCATCTCGCTCGGCGGTCACGTCGGCGGGTTCGTGGGCGGGTTGGCCGCGGCGTGGATCGCGGTGCACGGCTCGCAGGCACTGGGCTCGACCAAGGCGGCGTTCGTCGCCCTGTGTGCACTGTTACCGCTGCTCCTCGCGCTCGGTGTGCTGGCCGTGAGCAGGTCGTCGCTCGTCGGCATCGGCATCGGCATCTGATCGCGGGACCCTGCGTCAGCGGGTCTCGATCTGCTTCTTCAGCGCGCGCAGGTTCCGCTTCCAGATCTGGGCCAACACCACAGCGCCGACGCGCCCACCGAGTGGGCCCCCCATCCACCACGGGAAGCTGAGGGTCTCGTCCCAGAGGAACTCGGTTCGATCGCGTCCTAGGTCGCGCAACGTGAAGGCACCGGTGCCGGTGACGATGCCGACGTGGCGCACCCCCATCGTGTGCTCGGGCTCCCACGCCGTGATCTCCATGCGATCGACGAGTTTGATCGGCCCGATCTTCGTGTCGCAGTCGAACGTGGTGCCAACCCCGGAATGCTGCGCGGAGGTGAACCGTATGGCGATCGCGTCATGCATCCAGTCGACGTGGGAGTCGACGTGCTCAACCGAGGCCCAGACTTCGGACGGGGTTGCTTCAATGATCACCGATGCTTGCACTCGTGCCATGGGAGCAGGGTATGGGTGCGCGAGGGGACCTCGGCAACCAAGGTACGGTCGAGCCATGCAAAAGGTCGAGTTCTATTGGGATCCGGTGTGCCCGTTTGCCTGGATCACCTCGCGCTGGATCGCGAAGGTCGAGCCTCAGCTCGAGCTCGAGGTCGAGTGGCGGTTCATCTCGCTGCGCTTCCTCAACGAGGCCAAGGACTACGACAAGGACTTCCCGCCCGGCTACATGGCGCTCCACACCAAGGGGCTGCGCATGCTGCGCGTCGCCGCGGCGGTGCGTGAGAAAGAAGGCCTCGCGGCAATGGGTCCGCTCTACACGGCGTTCGGCGAGTCGATCTGGGACCGATCGCCCGTGGAAGGACAAGACACGATGGACGGCATCGCCGAGCAGTCACACCTGGTGGCCGTGCTCGCGTCCGTAGGCCTCGACCCGTCCTACGCGGCAGCCGCTGATGACGATGCGCGCGACAGCGTGTTGCGCGAGGAGACGACCACGGCCTTGGCGCGGGCTGGACGCGACGTCGGCACGCCGATCATCGCGATCGACCCACCGAACGGGCCGGCCTTCTTCGGCCCGGTGATCTCGCGCGTCCCCTCGGACGAGGAGGCCGTCGAGCTGTGGCACGCGGTTATGACGCTCGCCAAGTGGCCGGGCTTTGCGGAGCTCAAGCGCACGCTGCGCGAGATGCCGCAGCTTCCCCTGCTCACCCGGCCACGCTGAGCAATGCGGCGCTGATCTCGCAGCGTTTCCCTTCGATCCGGGTGCTCTTTGCGCGTTCGCGCCGATCGGGGCGGCACAAACGCGCAACGTCCGGCGTCGCGTCGACCGCCGCATCCCCCACCACCTCCACGAATGAGAGGCTTCGTGCGCGTCGATGCAATGCCCGCACGCGGGTGTGATGCCTCGGTCGTTCAGTTCGGTGGGCGCCGGTACACCGACACGTGGTTGTCGCTCGCGTCGTGAAATGGCGCGCCATGCCAGTCGGCGTGGCGTTCCACCAAGCGCAGGCCCGCCGCGGCGGCCATTGCATCGAGCTCGGCCGGGGCTGCATAGCGCACCATCCATGGTCGTAGTCGTACGCCCTGTTCGGTGATCTCGATGTGCTGGCCGCTGATCGTCTGCAATGCTGCATCGCGGCGGGCCGCAGTGAGCACCACCAGATCGACCTCCACCGTGCGGGCCGATACACCGCTGGCGTCGTCCCCGTCGGCCGGCGGCACGAACGCTTCGAGCACGAACCAGCCGCCGGGCGCGAGCACGTCGTGCACGCGGCGCAGACAGGACTGTTGCGCGTCGCTGGTCGTGAGGTTGAAGAACGTGTTGAACGCCACGAACGCGACGGCGAAGGGGCCCTTCACCGCCAGCTCGGCCATGTCGCCGAGCACGAGGTCGAGCTGATCGGCGCCGGGCTTGTCCCGCAGCAGATCGAGCATCTCGGGCGAGGCGTCGACGCCGGTGACGTGCAGGCCTCGCGCGGCTAGGGGCAGCGCGAGGCGCCCGGTGCCGATACCCAGCTCGAGCACCCGCCCGCCGCCTCGTCGAGCCGCCAGCACGGCCACCCGGTTCACCGTTGCCTCGACGTCGCTCACGTCGCGATACCAGCGGTCGTACACGTCGGCGAAGCTTCGGCCGTACTGCGCGTTGTCGTAGCCCTCCATGGGTGGAGTCTGGCCCACCGGCGGGCGCCGCGGGTCGAGGCCGTAGCCTGGGGACCGTGCCGGCCTATTTCGACCACGCGGCGACCACGCCGATGCGCCCCGAGGCGCTCGATGCCTTCGTCGCGGTGCAGCGCGAGCACTTCGGCAACCCCTCGGGCACGCACCTCCTCGCGCGCAACGCTCGCCGGGTGCTCGAGGATGCCCGCGAGACCATGGCGGAGGTGCTCGGTTGTCTGCCTCGCGAGGTCGTGTTCACCGCGGGCGGCACCGAGGCCGACAACCTCGCGGTGCACGGCGTACACGAGGCGATGGGTGGGGTGGTGGTCACGGTGGCCCACGAGCACCACGCAGTGTTGAACCCCGTCGAGCGTCTCGGCGGCCGGGTCGTGGGCGCGACGTCATGGGGCACGGTCGATCTCGACGCGTTACGTGCCGCGCTCGATCCTTCGGTCACCCTTGTCTCGGTGATGCTCGCAAACAACGAGAGTGGGGTCATCCAACCGCTGGCCGAGGTTTCGGCGATCGTGCGCGAATGTGCGCCGGGCGCGGTGCTGCACACCGATGCAGTGCAGGCGTTCTCGTGGCTCGATGTCGCGAGCGCGGCGCGCGATGCGCAGCTCATATCGGTGAGCGCGCACAAGTTCGGCGGACCGAAGGGCGTCGGCGCGCTCGCCGTACGCGACGGGGTGGCCTTGACCCCGATGCTGCTCGGCGGTGGGCAGGAACGTGAGCTGCGCAGTGGCACGCAGAACGTGGCCGGTATCGCAGCCATGGCCGTCGCGGCACGCCTCACCCACGATGCCCGCGTCGATACGGTCGTTTGGGTCGGCGCGCTGCGCGATCGCTTGGCCGACGGGTTGAAGGCCGCCATCGACGGCACCTACGAATCTGCGGTGGGGTACTCGGGCGAGCCGGCTGACCGTTCGCACAAGGTCGCGGGGTCGTGCCATCTGTGCTTCGCCGATGTCGAGAGCGAAGCGTTGTTGTTCCTGCTCGAGCGCGCTGGCGTGTACGCGTCGGCGGCATCATCGTGCGCGAGCGGCGCGCAAGATCCGTCGCACGTGCTGGCCGCCATGGGCGTGTCACGCGAGCTCGCCCAAGGCTCATTGCGCCTGTCGCTCGGATGGCCTTCCACCGACGCCGACGTCGACATCGCCCTCGAGGCCGTACCCGCAGCGGTCGCGCAGCTGCGTCGGTTCTCGGTGCGCTCATGAGCACGGTCGCACCTGAGGTGCTCGTCGCGATGTCGGGTGGTGTCGATTCGTCGGTCGCGGCATCGATATTGCTCGGGCAGGGTTATCGGGTGGTCGGCGTCACCATGAAGCTGTGGGGCGGCGAGAGCGACACCGGTTGTTGCTCGGTGTCAGACGTCGACGACGCTCGCCGTGTCGCACAGCAGATCGGCATCGACCACCACGTATTCAACTTCGGCGACGACTTCGAACGCCACGTCGTGGCCCCGTACGTCGACGCGTACGCCGCTGGTCGAACTCCGAACCCGTGCATCGAGTGCAACCGCCATCTCAAGTTCGATCGGTTGCTGCACCGCGCGTCGATGCTGGGCATCGAGCTCGTCGCGACCGGTCATCATGCACGCATCGTCACCGAGGCCGACGGCACGAGACGGGTCGCTCGTGGCGCCGACCGGGCGAAGGATCAGAGCTACGTCCTGCACATGCTCGGTCAGGCGCAGCTGGCGCGGCTGCTGTTCCCCCTCGGCGACACCACCAAGGACCACGTGCGCGCACAGGCGCGAGCGCAAGGGCTCCGTACCGCCGCCAAGCCCGACAGCCAGGACGTGTGCTTCATCACCTCCGCGGCCGGGCGCCAGGGCTTCCTCGAGCGTCGTCATCTGCCGCTCACCCCCGGGCGTGTGGTGGACGGCACTGGCGCCGTCGTGGGCGCGGTGCCCGCCGTCGAGCTGGTCACCATCGGCCAGCGCAAGAACCTCGGTATGGCGGGCGGCACTCGCGAGCCGCGCTACGCGATCGATGTCGACCTGCCTACGGCCACGATCACCATCGGGGAGCGTCGCGATCTCGACCGCTCCACCGTGACCCTCGACGACGTGGCGTGGAGTGCGTCACCGTTCGCGGGCCAGGTGCGGGCCCAGGTCAGCGCGCACGGCGATGCGCACCCAGCCACCTTCGACCCCAGCGCCGCCACGCTCACCTGGCTCGAGCCCCGCCGGCGCGTCGCGCCGGGGCAGGCAGTGGTGCTCTACGACGCGGTCACCGGCTGCGTGGTGCTGGGCGGTGGCACCGCGCAGTGAACGCAACCATGTTCCTGCACGTCGATGGCGACGCGGCCGACCAGCACTGAGTCAGCGAGCGAGAGTGGGCGCGCAAACCCCCACCACGGGGGATTTCGCGCCCGTTGTGCCTCGATCGCGGTCATCCCCGCGCGACGCGAATGCGCCGACGTTCCGCTTCGGCGAGGAGGTGGCCGGGCCGGCTCGGCATGACGAGGAACTGGGTGATGCCGACCATCTCGACCTCGTCGGTTCCGGCAGCCGGCGTGACGCTCACCGGCACCGCGAAGTCGACCTGTATCGCCAAGCCCGATGCGCCCGCGGTGAAGTCGGTGGCGCGGGTGTCGGCGGGGGCGGGGCCGAGCTTCACGATGTCGGTGCGGGGGAACAGCACGGGTTCGCGCAGCGCGAGGTGGTCGTGGAGCACGAAGCCCGCAGGGACGAAGACCACCCAGCGCCGGGTGAGCTGGTGCAGCGCCCGTGTGGCCACCACCGCCACGGGTAGGCCGACCACGACCGCGACGGCGCCGATGATCCACATGTGGGCGAGCAGGAGGAGGACGCCGGCGACCGCACCCACCATCACGGCTATCGCGGCGAGCGGGACCAGCAGTACCAGTAGCGCCGCCGGTGGGCGCAGGAGCATGCGTCGTTCGTCGCCGTAGGACGAACCGTTCACGAACTCTTCGCCCGCCGGGGCCACGAGCGATGCCGCACTCGCGGCGATCGACACGACCACGCCCGCCACGGCGGTCGCGTCGATCGTGACCAGCGCACTGCACCACAGCGCAGCGGCGGCGCTCGCGGGCAACACCAGGCGCACCGCCGTGAGACAGGGCCCCCGAGGCACGAGGGTCGCGACGAGCGTGACCGCCCAGACGATCCAGAACAAGGCAGTGGCCCCGTGGCGCAACGAGGCGATACGGCCTGACAACGCGTCGTCGACCAGGGCTCCGGTGGTGAAGGGCACCAGGATCCACAGCACACGCAGCGGCCAGAGGCGGAGGTTGCTCATGTCGAGCGAAGGCTCGCACACCTGCTCGGGGCTGTCATACCCGGCGGGTACCATCGGCCTCGTGCCGACGCTGCCCCCCTCCGAACCGGCCCCGCCCGAGGACATTGCGCGCCTCGCCGAGTTGCGCGGCCTGCTCACCGCGGCGAACAGCGCCTACTACGAGAACGATGCGCCCACCGTTCCCGACGCCACCTACGACGCGTGGGTTCGCGAGGCCGAATCGCTCGAGGCGCGCTACCCCTTGCTCGACGATCCCGAGTCGCCCACCAAACGCGTGTCGGGCACCCCCGTCGCAGCGTTTTCGCCGGTCGCTCACGTCATCCCCATGATGTCGCTCGACAACGCGTTCGACTTCCGTGAGCTCGATGCCTGGGCCGAGCGCGCCGTGCGCGGTCTCGGCGGCGTGGCGGTGCCCGCCTTCGCGTGCGAGCTCAAGTTCGATGGTTTGGCCATGTCCATCCGTTACGAGCGCGGCCGCCTGGTGCGCGCCGCGACGCGCGGCGATGGCCGCGTCGGCGAGGACGTCACGGCCAACGTGCGCACGATCGCCTCGGTGCCCCACACGCTGCCCGCGGGTGCACCCGCGGTGCTCGAGGTGCGCGGCGAGGTGTTCATGCCTGTTGCCGTCTTCGCCGATCTCAACGCGGCGCAGGAGGCGGCGGGCAAGCCCCGGTACGCGAACCCGCGCAATACGGCCGCCGGCTCGTTGCGCCAGAAGAACCCCGCCGTGACCGCGTCGCGCGAGCTCGCGTTCTTCGCCTACGGGTTGGGCGAGGTTGCGGGCGCACCCGAGATTACCGCGCACTCGGGCGCCTTGGAGGTGCTGCGCTCGCTCGGGCTCCCGGTCAACGACGAGCTCCGCGTGGTCGACGATCTCGAGGCGGTCAAGGCCTACATCACCCACCGTGTCGAGCACCGCCACGACCTCGCCTACGAGATCGACGGTGTGGTGATCAAGATCGACGATCTCGCGCAGCAACGGGTGCTCGGCAGCACGAGCCGCGCACCCAAGTGGGCCATCGCGTACAAGTTCCCCCCCGAGGAAAAGACCACTCGGCTGCGGGCCATCCACGTGTCGATCGGCGGCAAGGGCAAGGCCACGCCCTTTGCCGAACTCGAGCCGGTCTTCGTCGGCGGGTCGACGGTCGGCATGGCCACGCTGCACAACGAGGACCAGGTGCGGCTCAAGGATGTGCGGCCCGGCGACCTCGTCATCGTGCGCAAGGCCGGCGACGTCATCCCTGAGGTACTCGGGCCCGTGCTGGCCGAACGCCCGGCCGACTCCAGGCCGTGGGTGTTCCCGGCCTTCTGTTCGTGCCCGTTGCAGTCGCCCCTCGTCCGCGAGGGCAGCGACGCCGCGCACTACTGCCCCCACGCCGAGTGCCCCTTCCAGCTCGCGGGCTGGATCGAGCACTTTGCCGGTCGCTCTGCCATGGACATCGAGGGCTTCGGCGAGCAGCGGGTCCGTATCTTTTGCGAGCTCGGGCTGCTGCGCGACATCGGCGACGTGTACGCCATCGACTGGGATCGGGTCCGCGCGCTCGAAGGGTTTGGCGACACGTCCATCCGCAACCTGCAGTCGGCGATCGACGGGTCGAAGTCCCGCTCGCTCGGCCGCCTGCTCATCGGGCTCAACATCCGCCACCTCGGCGACGCCGGGGCCGAGTGGCTGGCCACCGGCTTCGGTCACCTCGACCGACTGATCGCCGCGAACGAGGACCAGCTCGGTTCGGTACCGGGTATCGGGCCGGTGATCGCGAAGAGCGTCGCTGCGTACTTCTGCGACGAGCGCCATCTCGCCATCATCGACAAGCTCCGGGCGGCCGGGGTCAACTTCGTCGGTCCCGAGCCGGTCGAGCCGTCATCGCACATCCTGTCGGGCAAGTCCGTCGTGGTTACCGGCACGCTGGTGGGGTTCACTCGCGAGGAAGCCGAATCGGCCATCAAGAGTCGCGGCGGCAAGTCCCCGGGTAGCGTCTCGAAGTCCACCACTGCCGTGGTGGTGGGTGATTCGCCGGGCGCCTCCAAGCTCACCAAGGCCGAGTCGCTCGGCGTGCCGGTCCTCGACGAGGCTGCTTTCGTGCATCTGCTCGACACCGGGGAGCTGCCGGGATGATCGAAGCGGTCTTCTGGGACTTCGGCGGGGTGTTCACCGCGTCGCCGTTCCACGCGGTGCGTCCTTACAGCGCATTGCTCGGCATCGCCCACGACGAGCTGCTCGATCTGGTCTTCGGGCCGTATCACCTCGACACCGATCACCCGTGGCATCGACTTGAGCGGGGCGAGGGCACCCTCGCGGCGGCCATGGCTGCCGCGGCCACGGCCGCGCAGGAACGCGGTGTCGCGTTCGACGCGCGAGCGTTCTTCGGTGCCATGCGCGACGACATCGACCGCACCATCGTCGTCGACACCGTACGAGAGCTACGGGCGCTCGGGGTGCGCAACTGCATCGTCACCAACAACGCCAAGGAGTTCGCTGACAGCTGGCGCACCCTCATCCCCGTCGACGAGCTGTTCGACGATGTGGTCGATTCCAGCGCGGTGGGCCTGCGCAAGCCGAACCCGGCGATCTACGAGTTGGCGCTCACGCGGCTGGGCGTGAGCGACCGTTCGGCCACGGTGTTCCTCGACGACTTCGAGCCCAACGTCGCTGCGGCCCGGGCGCTTGGCATGCACGGCATCCTCGTCGAACACCCCGCGCCCGCCATGGCCGAACTGCGCCGCCTGGCCGGGCTCCGCTGACGCGATGGAAGGGGGCGCCAAGCGTCAGTTGGCGTTGAAATACCAGGCGAACCTGGTGGTCGTGGCCGCGTTCTCGCTGATCTTGCGATACGTGATGGCGGCGTCGTTTATGCCCGGCTTGAGCTTTTCGATGGCCTTGCCGGGCCCCGGTGTGAAGATGAAGAGGTCGGGTGCCGTGCGCAAGTCGACCGTGCTCGCAGCGGGCCGATTCTGGAGCTGATCGAGCGGGATGGCGACGCCGTTCAGCGTGAGTTCGACGCGGTAGCCGGGGGCCATGTCGACCCCGACCTGGGCCTGGTTGAACACCAACGTCTTGCACTGCGGGTACAGCACTTCGATGGCCGCAGGCTGGTTGCACCCGTTGTTCGCGGATGGATCGCTGTTGGCCCGGTAGGCCACGACGAAGATTGTGATGGCGCCCACGGCGAACACCACGAGTAACGAGCGGACCTTCGTGGGCATGGAGGAGGGAAAGAACACACGGTCATTCTGGCCGCGTCGACGGCCTTCTCGGACATCGCGCCGCGATGCCGCCGCCGCCAACGGCAAGACGCGTAGTCTGCGAGGCCGTGGCCACGTCCAACGAGCTCATCGGCCGCGTCCTCGGGGGCCGTTACCGCCTGCGGGCACTCGTGGGCACGGGCGCGTCCGCCCAGGTGTTCCTGGCCGACGACACGACGTTGCGCCGTCAGGTGGCGGTCAAGGTGCTCCACGCATCGCTGGCCCACGACGAGACCTTCCTCCGGCGCTTCCGCCAGGAGGCGCAGGCCGCGGCCGCGCTGAACAACCCGAACGTGCTGTCCGTGTTCGACTGGGGCCACGACGAGCTGCCGTACATCGTCACCGAGTACCTGGCCGGGGGCAGCCTCCGATCGATGCTCGACGCCGGCCACCGCCTAAGCCTGTCCCAGACGCTGCTCGTCGGACTCGAGGCCGCCCGCGGGCTCGAGTACGCGCACCGTCGCGGGCTGGTGCACCGCGACGTGAAGCCGGCGAACCTGCTCTTCGACGAGGACCGCCGCCTGCGCATCGCCGACTTCGGCCTGGCGCGAGCGCTCGCCGAAGCCGGCGTGACCGAGCCAGCGGGCTCCATCGTCGGCACCGTGCGATATGCCTCGCCCGAGCAGGCAAAGGGCGAGACCCTTTCGGGCAAGACCGATGTCTATTCGCTGGCCCTCGTGCTGGCCGAGTGTGTCACCGGCGAGGTGCCCTTCGCGGCCGACACCACGCTCGGCACGCTGCTCGCCCGCGTCGACCAACCCGTGCCGGTACCCGCCGCCCTAGGCCCGTTGCGCACCGCGCTCGAGCGCGCCGGTCAGCCCGACCCGAACGATCGGCCCGATGCCGAGGAGTTCGCGATCGCCCTCATGTCGGTAGCCGAGGACCTTCGTCGCCCCGAGCTGCTGCCTATCGTGGGTGCGCTGGTCGGTGCCGAGGACAAGGTGCGCCAAGACCTCACCATGGTGCGCCCGTTGAGCGACGAGGAGGTGCCGGCTGGGATGGCCTTGGACGCCCCGCCGATCGACGAGGTCGTGCCCAACATCTCGGTCGACGACGACCGCCGCCGTTGGCCCTGGGTGCTCCTCGGCTTCTTGTTGCTGGCCGGCGCGGCCACCGGCGGCGCGTTTGCCTACGTGGCGAGTCGCACAGTCAGCCATGTCATGCCCGAGCTCGTCGGTCGTGACCTCGCCGAGCTTCAACAGGTGGCGCTCGACAACGACTGGATCCTCGGCTCGCCGAACGCTCTGCGCTCCGACCAGATCAAGGCCGGTCAGATCATCTCGGTCACGCCACCCGCGGGGACCAAGCTCGCCGAGGGCCAGACCGTCGAGTACACGGTGTCGATCGGGCCGGAGCCGGTGCCCATCCCCAAGCTCGACGGCGCAACCTTGGCGGAGGCCTCCACCGAGCTGGCCAAGGTGCGACTCAGGTTGGGCGAGCCGGTGTACGACTTCAGCGAGACGGTCGGGGCGGGCAAGATCATCCGCGTCGAGGACGCAGGCACCAAGGCGCCGCCCGACACGGCCGTCATCGTCAGGGTGAGCGACGGCCCAACGCCCCGCACCATCCCCAACGGCCTCCTCGATCAGCCTGTGGCTGTCGTGTTGGCCAAGCTGACCGAGCTCAAGCTCGTCCCGGCGGCCCCCGTCGAGGAGTTCAACGAGACCATCGTCAAAGGCAACGTGATCCGCCTCGATCCGGCGACCGGCACACAAGTGCCGCGCGACTCCGCGGTCACCGTGTTCGTCTCGAAGGGCCCAGAACCGAAGCCCATCCCGAACCTGTTCGGCTTCACGGTGTTGCAGGCCGCGGCGAAGCTGCGCGAGGCCGGCTTCGACGTGGGCGACACCAAGGGCGCGGCTGATCGTCAGGTCCAGGCCACCGATCCGCCGGTCGGCGCGCTGCGCGTGCCGGGTACCAAAGTCGACATCATCACGTCGACGCGTTGACCGCCCGGGCCGCGCCGCGGGGTGCCCTTAGAGGGTGATCGCCGCGACTCGGGCGCTGATCTCGTCGAGCAGCTCTGCCTCGGGGCCGGTCTGGCCGGGCTTGGGCAGCGGGATGGCGAGCAGCTTCGAGGCGTCGCCGGTGAGGCGGATCTTGCCCCCGAAGAACGCCTGGAGCACGGCCTGTGGATCGCGCCCGACGAACAGCGCCTTGGCGGTTGCGTAGTCGAGCGTGGCGGTGAAATCAGGCCGCTCGACGTGGCCGGGCGCGATGCTCAGGCCGAGCGAGGTGTCGATGTGGCCCTGGATCTCGGGTTCGTCGAACGGCGCGTCGCCGATGACCACGTTGGCGCGCAGCACCATGGTGGGAGCGGGCGCGCGATCGGCGAACTCGTCGCGGAGATTTTCGATCGCGGCGATCCACCCGGGGGAAAGGAACTCGTGCCTCGCGGATTTGGCCACGCCCGGAGGGTAGCGCGGCGGGCTTTCGCGGCGGTGGTGTGCCCTGATGTCGACGGTCGGTGAATACGATGCTGGCCATGCCAAAGCCCATCTCGCGCGCCGACGTCGCGCACGTCGCCCGGCTCGCGCGCCTCCGCCTCACCGACGACGAGCTCGATCAGTTCACCCCGCAGCTGGCGGCCGTGCTCGCCCATGCGGCCGATGTAGAGGCGCTCGATGTCACCGGCGTCATCCCCACCGCTCATCCGTTGCCTTTGCGTAACGTGGTCCGCGTCGACGTCGTGCGTCCGTCCATCGACCGCGCCGCCGTGCTCGCCGCGGCCCCCAACGTCCAGGACGGCCAGTTCCGCGTGCCGTCGATCCTCGCGGAGGAATCGTGACTGCGGGCGTGGCGCCAACTGCGGTGTCCATCGCCGCCGAGGTGCGGGGCGGCACACGTTCGGCTCGTTCCGTCGTCGAGGAGCACCTGGCTCGCATCGCCGAGCGTGAACCGGCTATCCACGCCTTCAACCTCGTGCTGCGCGACGAAGCCCTCGCCGCTGCGGACGCCGTCGACGCGGCCGTCGCCGCCGGCGACGATCCGGGCCCGCTCGCTGGCGTCCCAGTGGCGTTGAAGGACAACCTCTGCACGCGCGGCATACCGACCACGTGCTCGTCGCGCATCCTTGAGGGCTGGCGTCCGCCCTACGACGCCACCGTCGTCGAACGGCTGCGACGCTCCGGCGCCATCACGATCGGCAAGACCAACCTCGACGAGTTCGCTATGGGCAGCTCTACCGAGAACTCGGCGTTCGGCCCCACGCGCAACCCGCACGATCTCACCAAGGTCCCTGGCGGATCCTCGGGCGGTTCGGCTGCTGCGGTGGCCGCGAACTTCGCGCCGCTGGCGCTCGGCAGCGACACGGGCGGCTCCATCCGCCAGCCGGCCTCGTTGTGCGGCGTGGTGGGGGTCAAGCCCACCTACGGCGTCGTCTCGCGCTACGGGCTGGTGGCCTTCGCGTCGTCGCTCGACCAGATCGGCCCGTTCGCCACCACGGTGCACGACGCCGCGCTGCTACTCGAAATCATCGGTGGGCACGATCCGCTCGACTCCACCTCCATCCCGTCGCCCGCGCCGTCGCTCGTCGACGTGCTCGATCGCGGCGTCGACGGGTTGCGCATAGGCATCATCGGCGAGCTCGCTGGCGAGGGCATCGCCCCCGACGTGTTGGCCCGGTTGCACGAAGCGGCGAACGTGCTCGAGAAGGCTGGTGCCATCATCGACACCGCCACTATCCCGGCTGCCATGTACGGCCTCAGTGCGTACTACCTCATCGCACCGGCCGAAGCGTCGAGCAACCTCGCCCGCTACGACGGCGTGCGCTACGGCCTACGGGTCGACGCGCCCACCACGGCTGAGATGAACGAGCTGTCGCGTACGGCGGGCTTCGGGGCCGAGGTGAAGCGCCGCATCATGCTCGGCACCTATGCCTTGTCGGCGGGCTACTACGACTCGTACTACGGCAAGGCGCAGAAGGTTCGCACGCTCATCATCAACGACTTTGCGAAGGCCTACGAACAGTTCGACCTGTTGTTGTCGCCCACGTCGCCGACCACCGCGTTCGCGCTGGGCGCGAAGACGTCCGATCCGCTCACCATGTACCTCAACGACATCTGCACGATCCCGTCCAACCTCGCCGGGCAGCCGGCCATGTCGGTGCCGTTCGGTGTGGGCGACGATGGCATGCCGGTCGGTGTGCAGCTGCTCGCCCCCCTGCAGGGCGAGCCCACCATGTTCCGTGCTGCCGCAGTGCTCGAGGCTGCGATGAAGGAGACGAGCCGATGACCGAGGTGATCGAGTTCCAGCCGGGTTGGGAGCTCATCGTGGGGCTCGAGGTCCACTGCGAACTCGCGACCAAGACCAAGATGTTCTGTGGCTGCCGCAACGAGTTCGGCCACGAGCCCAACACCAACGTGTGCCCGACGTGCCTCGGTCTGCCCGGTTCGCTGCCGGTGGTGAACGGGTCGGCGGTCGAGTATGCGATGCGCCTCGGTCGCGCGCTGCAGTGCACGGTGAGCCCGTCGGTGTTCGCCCGCAAGAACTACTTCTATCCCGACATGCCGAAGGACTATCAGGTCACGCAGTACGACAAGCCCACGAACACCGCGGGCAAGCTCGAGCTGCCCGACGGTTCGTTCGTGGGCATCACGCGCGCCCACCTCGAAGAGGACACCGGCAAGACGTCGCACCAGGGGGGCGATGGTCGCATCCACGGCGCCGAATCGTCGCTCGTCGATTACAACCGCGCCGGCGTGCCCCTCGTCGAGATCGTGAGCGAGCCCGACATCCGCACCGCTGATCAGGCCAAGGCTTATGTCGACGAGCTGCGCAAGATCGTCCTCGCCCTCGGCGTGTCCGACGCGAAGATGGAAGAGGGTTCGATGCGCGTCGACGCCAACGTGTCGGTACGCCCGGTCGGCGAGCCCGAGTTCCGCACGCGGTGCGAGATCAAGAACATCAACTCCATCCGTTCGGTCGGCCGGGCCATCGAGTACGAGGCCAAGCGCCACATCGCTCTGTACGACGTGGGCGAGAAACCAACCCAGGAGACTCGGCACTGGGACGAGGAGCACGGCCGCACCCGGGCTGGTCGGTCGAAGGAGAACAGCGACGACTATCGCTATTTCGATGAACCCGATCTCGTGCCGCTCGTGCCCACGGCCGACGACATCGCGCGCATCGACGCCGCCCTCCCGATGCTGCCGGCCTCGCGTCGCCGACGCCTGGCCGAGATAACCGGGGCCGCCGCGGCCGACGTCACCTTGGTGGTCGACCGCGGCCACGACGACTTCGTCGTATCGGTCGTGGGAGTCGGCGCCGACGCGAAGAAGACGCTGACGCGCGTCGAAAACGATCTCCCCCCCGATCAGCCGATCACGCTCGCCCCGCAGTCGTTCGCTCAGCTGGTGATCATGGAGACCGCTGGTGAGCTCACCGCGACGCAGGCCAAGCAGGTCCTGGCCGAGATGCTCGAGAACGGCGGAGACCCGAAGGCGATCGCCGCGGCCAAGGGCTTCGAGGCCATGGCCAGCGGCGCGCTTGAAGCGGTTGTCGACGGCATCATCGCGGCCAACCCCGCCGACTGGGCCGAGTTTGTCGTCGCCGACGACAAGGCCCGCAAGAAGCTTTCGGGGTTCTTCACCGGCCAGGTCATGAAGGCCACGCAGGGCCAGGCCGACGGCCGGGCCGTCGCCGAGGTCCTGGCCCGCCGCGCCGCGCGCTGACCCCTCCGACCGACCATGCTGTGCACTGCTGCGCGGGCATCGACAACGCACCCATCAACGGAGGCTTCCCCCATGCGAATCCGAGCAACTCTCGCCCTAGCGGTACTCGTCCTGGTCCCATTCGCCGCAGCGTGCGGCGGCGGCGGCGGCAAGGACACCTCGATCGCGGCCCAGAACTTCTGCGGTGTGGTCACGCCCGTGCAGGCGTTGGCCGGCATCAGCGACCGCGCCGATGACCCAGCGGCACTAAAGGTGGCCTTCACGGGGGCCGAGTCTGCGCTCGCCGCAGTCGGCGGCACGCCGCCCACCGACATCGCCACCGCCCTCACCACGGTGACCACCACGTTCAGCGCGGCGAACACCGCGCTGAAGGCCAACGCCTACAGCTACAAGGCCGCTGCGGCCAAGGACGCCAAGGCCCTCGAAGCGCTCGATGATCCGACGTTCACCAAGGCCACCGACAACATCCAGGCCTGGGCAGTCAAGAACTGCGACGGGTTCGCGAAGTAGGTCGGTCGCCCGGCCCGAGAGCCCGGCTCGTTGCGCACTCCTAGGCCACGTCTTGGTGCTGCATCCGCCAGGTCGCGTACGCGAGCGCCGCGACGAACACCACGACCGGGATGACGTACGAGTACCCGGACGAGATGGTGGCCAAGCGCAACGGCGCGGCGCCCGCCGGCAGCCCAATATCGGACAGGATCGAGCGGGTGTATGAGCGCACGGCGAGCCGGCTGGCGGTTTCGCCGGCGTTCGCGACGAAGCCTTCCCAGATGAACACGTACAGCAGACCCCAGATGAGCGAACGCCGGACACGCACGCCCAGCATCACGAACAGCCCCGTGTAGGCCACCAGGCCGAACATCGCGGACAGAGCGGTGCCGACCACCACGTCGCGGCCCGACCCGGTGAGTGAGGCGGCGATCACGAGCGGCACGAGCACGAGTGGTACGACCACGGTGAGCGTGGCGGCAGCCGCAGCGCCGACGATGCGGAAACGCGCGACTGGGCGCAGCCATAGGTACACCATGGTGCCGTCGTCGATGATGTCGCCGAGCGCGGCGGTGGCGAACACCAGCGTGGTGAGCGGCACGACGACCGACAGCCCGAACAGGCCCACGAACTGCGCGCCCTCACGCGCGGTGTCGGCATCGAGCGCCGAGCCGACGATGATTCCGAGCGCCCCGAGGGCACCGAGCGACGCGATGCGCCCGGTGGTTGCGATGCTGCGCAGGATCAGGCGGTAGAGCACGTTGAACTGCTTCACCGGCGCGTGCCCTGCGCTGCGGGGTCGACGAGATAACGAAAGACGCTCTCGAGGTCGTCGTCGAGTGGGGCCACCTCGTATAGCCGCGCGCCGAGCTCGTGCGCGATGGGTGCGATGCTGCGCCGAAAGCGCGTGACCTCGATGACGTCCACGATGACGTTGCCTTCGCCGTCGACGCTGACGCCGACCGCGGTGTCGCCGCACATGAGCCGGCTGGCCAGCTCGCGCGGCTTGTCGGTGCGCACGCGGATGCGCAACGGACGGTCGTCCATGAGATCGCGGATGGCGTGGAAATCTCCCACCGCGGCCAGGCGCCCTTGCGCGATGACCAGCACCCGCGAACCGAACCGCTCGACCTCTTCGAGGACGTGGCTCGACACGATGACCGCCTTGCCCCGAGCACCGAGTTGGTGGACGAGGTCGATCATGTGCAGTCGTTGGCGAGGGTCGAGCCCGGTGAGTGGTTCGTCGAGCACGATGACCTCAGGGTCGTGCACAATCGCCTGGGCGAGCTTGACGCGCTGGCGCATGCCCTTCGAGTACGTAGGCAGGCGCCGGGTGTCGGTCGGGTCGAGTTCGACAATGGCCAATGCGTGCGCGGCGGCCGCATCCGGGTCGGGGAGCTGGTGGAGCACCGCGGCGAGCCGCACGAACTCGAAGGCGGTGAGCAGCTCGAAGATCCCCTCCTGCTGGGGCACGATGCCGATGCGGCGCGTTACCTGCAGGTCATGGCGTGGGTCGCAACCGAGCACGCGGATGGTGCCGATGGACGGCGCAGTCAGGCCACACAGCATGCGCATCATGGTGGACTTGCCGGCGCCGTTAGGTCCGAGCAGCGCGGTGACGCCCGCGCTCACGTGGAACGTGATGTCGGAGACGGCCACGAGGTCACCGAACCACTTGGACACGTTCTCGACCACGACGAGCGCGTCGGCTGGCGCGGCGGCGAGCGGTGGCGCGATGGTGATGTTGGGTCGCCCCTGAGGCGGCGGCGGCGGGGGCGGTGGCGGCGGTGGTGGGGTGGTGGTGTTCACTTGGTCACCGTCAGCTTGCGGTAGCGCCACCACGTGATGCCGGCGAATAGGAGCGTCCACCCGACGTTGGCCACGATGACGAGCCAGCTCGCGAGGGGTTCGTAGTCGGTCGCGGGCCAGCGCTTGCCGTAGATCGTGTACACGAGCTGGAACGGCAGGATGAAGAAGTCGAACGCCTGGAGGTTGGTGGCGCCGCCGGCGCTGAGGAGTGAGCCGACCGCGGCCGCGCTTGCGATCAGGACGATCACGATGGCCGCCGACGCGACGGCTCGGCGCGACGTGAGGCTCGAGATGGCCAGCGACAACGAC
>CAFBMH010000015.1_pt1 | contig 34220 bp, 34 predicted proteins | sample 7268361 | NCBI WGS metagenome assembly CAFBMH01 (sample SAMEA6814057, study PRJEB35770) | freshwater metagenome | biome: Freshwater; feature: Freshwater reservoir; material: water | place: Czech Republic | collected 2017-05-23 | depth 30m m
ACAGGTTTCACGAGCAGCTCCAGGTCCCGTGAGACGTTGGCGAGAACCTCGCGGTAGCGGCGCGGGAAAGAACGCAGCGCCGAAACCAGGTGTGGGGGCTTCAACTGGTCATAACGGTCATCAGTCACCGTCACCTGCTTTCACGGGGTCTGTGGATTCGCCGGAGCCTCATGATCGCCCGTCCGAGGCCGCCGCTGGTACCATCACGGCCAGCTTTACTGATCAGTGTTCGCAAACCGCAGTGCTGTGTCGAACAGCAGTGCCGCCGTAATGGCAGCGCGACATCCCGATCTGACGGACGACTTCGGAGAGTGACCATGTTCGACGGCCACTGGCGGTCCACGGTCGACAAGGGCCTCACGCCCATCGGGCAGAGCTTGCGCAACGCCGGCGTCACGGCCGACACCGTCACGGTGCTGGGCATCGTCATGGCCGGTGGTGCGGCCGTGGCCATCGGCGTGGGCAGCCTGCGTCTCGGGCTTCTCCTGCTCATCCTCACCGGCATCCCCGACGCCCTCGACGGTGCGGTGGCCAAGGCATCCGGCACGTCGTCGGCGCGCGGCGCCTACTTCGATTCCGTGTCCGATCGCTTCACCGATGCACTGCTCTTTGGCGGTGTTGCGTGGCACTTCGCGAGCGAACGCCCCGGAAGCCGCATCATGATGTTGCCGGTTGCACTCATGGCCGTGGCGATGCTCGTGTCCTACCAGCGGGCCAAGGCCGAGTCGCTCGGCTTCGACGCCAAGGGCGGACTGATGGAGCGCGCCGAGCGGTTCATCGTGCTCGGATTCGGGCTGTTGTTCAGCGAGATACTCGTCGGTGTGCTCTGGGTGATGCTCGTGCTCACCGCGATCACCGCCGGGCAGCGATTCGTGAAGGTGTGGCGCCAGGCGAGCGGCAAGCCGCTGCCCGCACCCGCGCGAGAGCGGCTGATGCAGCGCCGGGTGGTCACTCGTACGAACGCGCGGCAGCGTCGTCGCTTCGACCGAGACGGCGCATCAGCAGCCACGTGGCGCCGCCGGTCGCGCGAGCGCGACCGGACCAACTGATCTCCCACACGAAGTGAGCGCTCACACTCCACGAGTCGTCCGCGTCTATCAGCTGGCCGCGTTCTTGGCGCGCGTGACGCCGATCCCATTGATGCCCGCCGCCTCGGCGTTGTTCGGCCTGGCCCTGGGGCCGCGCCGCAGCGCCGGTCGCGCCATGATCGAGCGAAATCTGCGCCGGGTGCATGGTCCTGAGCTTCAAGGCCGCGAGCTCCGCCGACTCGTGCGCGCCACGTATTCGTCCTACGCCCGCTACTACATGGAGAGTTTCAAGTTGCCGAGCCTCGGGGTCGAGGCGGTGGCGCGACGCTTCCACGTCATCGGCTACGAGCACGTCGACACCGCGCTCAAGAGCGGCACCGGGCCGATCCTCGCGTTGCCGCATCTCGGAGGCTGGGAGTGGGCCGGTTTCTGGCTGGCGCTCGTCCCACGCATACAAGTGAGCGCCGTCGCCGAGCAACTCAACCCGCCCGAACTCTCGACGTGGTTCGCGAACCTCCGGGCACGGCTCGGTATGCACATCATCACCCTCGGTCCAGACGCCGGTGCTGCGGTCACGAGGGCCATACGCGACAACCACGTCACGTGCCTGCTGAGCGATCGCCACGTCGGCGGCGCCGCAGTCGAGGTCACCTTCTTCGGTGAGCGCACGGTGCTGCCGGCAGGGCCAGCCACGCTGGCCCTGCGCACCGGTGCCGCGTTGTTGCCCACGGCGGTGTACTTCGACGGCATCGGTCACCATGCAGTGGTGCGCCCCCCTGTTCCCGTCGAACGACTCGGCAAGCTGCGCGCCGATGTCACGCGGGTCACTCAGCTCCTCGCCGACGAACTCGAGGTGCTCATCCGCGAAGCGCCCGAGCAATGGCACCTGATGCAACCCAACTGGCCGAGCGATTACGCGGCGCTCGGCCGCAAAGTCCCCGCGCTCATCACCAAGAGCTGACGACCCACCGTGCGCATCGGCATCATCAGTCCTTACAGCTTGACCTTGCCCGGCGGCGTGCAGGGCCAGGTGCTCTCGCTCGCACGCGTGCTGCGCACGAAAGGCCACGAGACACGAGTGCTTGGTCCGTGCGACGGACCACCGCCCGATGCCGGCGTCACCCCCTTGGGTAACAGCCTTCCCACAGCTGCGAACGGTTCGGTCGCGCCGATCGCCCCCGACGTCTCGGCGCAGTTGCGGCTGATCCGTGCGCTCCGTGAGGAAGCTTTCGACGTCGTCCACCTCCACGAACCGATGGCGCCGGGGCCCACGATGACCGCTCTTCTCGTCCGCTCGGCGCCGGTGGTCGCGACCTTCCATGCCGCCGGTGGGTCCATGGCATACCGGTGGTTCAGGCCGGGGGTGCGAGCCCTCGCCAGCCGCATCGACGTGCGCTGTGCCGTCAGCGAGGACGCTCGCCTCATGGCCGAAGCCGCTCTCGGTGGCTCGTACCGCGTGCTCTACAACGGGATCGAGATCGACCGCGTGCAGGCGGTCGCGGCCACGTCAGCCGAGGCACCGACGATCTTATTCATCGGTCGCCACGAGCCGCGCAAAGGGCTCGACGTGCTATTGGCGAGCATGGCCTTGCTCCCCGACGATACGCGCCTCTGGGTCGCGGGCGAGGGCCCCGACACCCGCGCCCTGCGGGCGCAGTACGCCACCGACGGGCGGATCACCTGGCTGGGCCGCATTTCCGAAGACGAGAAGCTGGCGCGACTCCGTGGAGCCGACGTCTTCTGTGCGCCCTCCCTGCGGGGCGAGTCGTTCGGCATCGTGCTGCTGGAGGCCATGGCCGCGGGCACGGCGATCGTGGCCAGCGATCTCCCGGGCTACTCCAACGTGGCCCGTGCCGGGCTCGACGCCGCGCTCGTACCTCCTGGCGACGAACCCGCGCTCGCTGCCGCCTTGCTCGACGTGCTCACCGACCCCGCACGCCGGGCCGCCCTGGTGGCCAGCGGTGCCGTCCGGGCCGAGCAGTTCTCGATGGAGCGGCTCGCCGACGCCTACCTCGAGTGCTACCGCGACGCAATCGAGTTACGCGAAGGCAACGCCCGCGTCGGACGTCGGCGGGCACGGGCGCTCGGGGGTGTACGCGTCCGTGGGGGCATGAGGCGATAGCCTCCTGGCGTGCCGAAGGGCATCGCTTGTGGCCCGGTGAACCGAAGGAGAACCGATGGTTCCGCTGCTCATCATCATCATCATCGTGGTACTCGGCCTGTTCGCGGTGGGCATGTACAACAGCCTGGTCAAGCTCCGCAACGCGGTCGAGGGCGCGTGGGCGCAGATCGACGTGCAGCTGAAGCGTCGGTATGACCTCATCCCCAACCTTCTCGAGACCGTCAAGGGCTACGCCGCTCACGAACGCGAGACGCTCGAAGCGGTCATCGCTGCACGCAACGTGGCTATGGCGGCGCAGCGTCCCGGCGAGCAGGCCACCGCCGACAACATGCTCACGGGCACGCTCAAGTCGCTGTTCGCCCTCTCCGAGGCCTACCCCGACCTCAAGGCGAACCAGAACTTCCTGGCCCTGCAAGAAGAGCTCACCGGTACCGAGGGCCGCATCGCCTACGCCCGCCAGTACTACAACGACATCGTGCAGCGCCTGAACACCAAGATCCAGACCTTCCCGCCCTCGATCTTCGCGGGGATCTTCGGGTTCAAGGCCAAGGAGTACTTCGAGGCCGAGCCCGAGTCGCGGGGCAATGTCAAGGTGCAGTTCTGATCGTGGCCGCAAGCACCGGCGCCCGAGAAGGGACACGAAAACCTGCGTCCGCGGCCACTGCGAACGCAGTGTCACCGGTTGCGTTCGTCGCGGCGGTGGTCGCGCTGCCCGTCGTCGTCCTGGCCGTCGTGCTCGCTCTGGTGGGCGTCCCCATCATCTGGGCCGTCGCGCTCGCCCTCGTGGCCGGCGGCGCTGGAGCGGTCTACCTGCTTTCGTCGAGCGACAAGGCAGCCACCGGCGCACTGGTGTTGCGTCCGGCCACCGAAGCCTCGCATCCGCGCCTGTTCAACATGGTCGACGGCCTGTGCGACAGCCACGGGTTCCGCCACCCGAACCTCTTCGTCATCGAGGACGACGCCCGCAACTCGCTCGTCTTCGGGCGCCGCGCCGACGCGACATCCCTGGCCATCACCAGTGGTTACCTCGACGCGTTGTCCCGCATGGGGCTCGAGGGATTGCTCGCCCGAGAACTGGCGCGCGCCAACTCTCCCGGCATGCCCGCCGCCACGGTGGCCGTGTCGGTCGGGCGGGTCCTACCCGGAGCCGTCTGCCGTGCCCTCGTGCGCCGCGTGCTCGGCGCACAGCGCCTGCAGATCGATGACTTCGATGCAGTCGGCTACACGCGCTACCCGCCCGGCCTAGCGGAAGCTCTGGCCACGCAGGCCCAAGGCAACGTCGTCGTGCGCGGCGCAGCCCCCCGTAGTGCCCACCTTTGGGTCACCTCACCGATCGCGTCGGTCCCCGACGCCGCCGACTTGGGCGAACTCGCCTCGCTCGACATTCGCGTCGACGCACTCCGGGAGCTCTGAACCATGTTCGATTGCTCTACCGCCCGCGCGCGCCCGCTCGCGCTCCTCGTCGCACTCGGCATCGTCGTGGTCGCCTGCGGTGGCAACGGTGAGAAGGCCACGCTCGACGCACCGACCCCGCCGAACAGCACGAACACCTCGACCGTGGCGCCGACTAGCACCACCATGATCGACGGTCCGAAGTCGCCGCTCACCGGGCTCGTGGCGACCGATCCAACGTCGCTCGGTCGCGCGGCGCTCATCGTCAAGATCGACAATGCCGACGGCGCCGGTTGCGACGACGCGGCCCGGCCCCAGATCGGCATCAGCCGCGCCGATGTCGTCTACGAGATCCTCGTCGAAGGGATCACCCGTTTCATGGCGGTGTTCCAATCGGACATGCCCGAATCGATCGGGCCGGTGCGGTCGGCGCGTAGCTCCGACGTCGATCTCATCGCCATGTTCAACTCGCCGATGTTCGCCTGGTCGGGCAACAACGAGAACGTGGCCTCCGACTTGTCGAAGGTGCGCGGTCGCTACGTCGACGTCGGCCACAGCTCGGGAGCCGGCAGCAGCTTCTATCGCGACAAGGACCGGTGCGCGCCGCACAACCTGCTTGTCAACCCGGCTGACCTGTACGACTACGCCGCCGACAAGAAGACGGGGGTGCCGACGCCCGTGTTCGCCTACCGGTCCACCGGCGCAGCGTTGCCGGCCACGGCGCGGGCCACCGGAGGCGTGCGCCTGACCACAGGCGGTGACGTCGTCTACGTCTGGAACCCCACGCGCAACGGATGGGACCGCACCCAGAAGGGCACTCCCCACCTGGCCGCAGATGGCAAAGAGACGGTGCCGATCTCGCCCGCGAACGTCGTCGTGCTCGAGGTGATTTATGCGAGCTCTTCCACCCCGGGTTCGCCGCTCGCGATCACGCTCGGCTCCGGCAAGGCGCACGTCTTCACCGCAGGCAAGGTCATCGACGGCACGTGGTCGCGCGGCGAGAACGCCGACGCGTGGATCCTCACCGACGAGGCCGGGGCGCCCATCACGTTGACGCCGGGCAAGACCTGGGTCGCCCTGTCCCAAAAGGACAAAGCCCAGGAGATCGACACGGTGGCGGCAGCAAAGTTTCTCAAGAGCTGACAGGCGGTCCCTAGAATGACGCCCATGTCTTCAGACGCCGCCGCCCCCAAGGGGCCTCGCTCGACCGGTACCCAACTCGTCAAGCGTGGCCTGGCCGAGATGTTGAAGGGCGGCGTGATCATGGACGTCGTCGATCCGGAGCAGGCCAAGATCGCCGAGGATGCGGGTGCGTGTGCGGTGATGGCGCTCGAGCGCGTGCCGAGCGACATCCGCCGGGACGGTGGCGTGGCCCGCATGAGCGACCCCGAGATGATCGAGGGCATCAAGGCGGTCGTCACCATCCCGGTCATGGCCAAGGCGCGCATCGGCCACTTCGTCGAGGCGCAGATCCTCGAGGCGCTCGGTGTCGATTACGTCGACGAGAGCGAGGTGCTCACCCCCGCGGATGAGTCGCACCACATCGACAAGTGGGCGTTTACGGTCCCGTTCGTGTGCGGCGCCACCAACCTCGGCGAGGCCTTGCGGCGTATCAGCGAGGGCGCGTGCTTGATCCGCTCCAAGGGCGAGGCGGGCACGGGCAACATCGTCGAGGCGGTGCGGCACCTGCGCACGATCATCGGCGACATGCGCAAGATCACCCAGGCCGACAACGCCGAGCTGTTCGAGTGGGCCAAGCGCCTGCAGGCCCCGCTCGGGCTGGTCCAAGAAGTGGCCGAAACCGGCTGGTTGCCGGTGCCGATGTTCTGTGCGGGCGGCATCGCCACGCCGGCCGACGCGGCGCTCGTGATGCAACTGGGTGCCGAAGCGGTGTTCGTCGGCTCGGGCATCTTCAAGAGCGACAACCCGGCGGCGCGCGCCAAGGCCATCGTCGAGGCCGCGACGAACTTCCGCGATCCGCACATCTTGGCCAAGGTGAGTCGTGGGCTCGGCGACGCCATGCCCGGCCTCGAGATCGGCAAGCTCGAGACCAAGCTCGCCGATCGTGGATGGTGAGCCACGAACCCTCGCGCGCGATCGCCAGCCGAGCGAGGCCCGGCCATGGTGATCGGCGTGCTGGCGTTGCAGGGCGCGTTCGCCCGCCACATTGAGGCGTGCACGCAACTCGGCGCGAAGGCGCGCGAGGTGCGCGTTCCGTCCGATCTGGCCGATGTCGACGCGTTGATCCTGCCGGGCGGCGAGTCGACGACCATGTCGAAGCTCCTCGAATCGCAGGGGCTGTTCGCGCCCATCACCGAGCGCCTCGCCGGGGGCATGGCCGCGTTCGGCACGTGTGCCGGCATGATCCTGCTGGCCGGATCGGTGCTCGACGGCCGCCCCGACCAGAGAAGTTTCGACGCGATCGATCTCACGGTGCGCCGCAACGGATATGGCCGCCAGGTTGACTCGTTCGAGACCGATCTCGTGGTCACCGACATCGCCGGCGGGTCGTTTCATGCCGTGTTCATCCGCGCCCCGCGCGTCGAGGCGGTGGGCGCCGGGGTCGACGTGCTCGCTCGCGTGGGCGATGATCCCGTGGTGTGTCGTTCCGGGCGGGTGCTCGTGGCGGCGTTCCATCCTGAGCTCACCGACGACCTTCGTCTGCATGAGCACTTCTTGTCACTCACAGGAGTCTGACGATGTCCGGCCATTCCAAGTGGGCAACCATCAAGCACAAGAAGGGCGCCGCCGACAAGAAGCGCGGCAAGCTCTTCGCCAAGCTGATCAAGCAGGTCGAAGTGGCGGCCCGCCAAGGTGGCGGCGATCCCAACGGCAACGCCTCGCTGCGCACGATGTTCCAGAAGGCCCGCGAGGCGTCGGTACCCCTCGACACCATCGAGCGTGCCGTCAAGCGCGGCACCGGCGAACTCGAGGGTGTGGACTACCAGTCGGTCACCTACGAGGGTTACGCACCGCATGGCGTGGCCTTGCTCGTCGAGTGCCTCACGGACAATCGCAACCGCACCGGCGGCGATGTGCGGGCCATCTTCTCGAAGAACGGCGGCTCGCTGGCTGAACCCGGCGCGGTGTCGTGGCAGTTTTCCCGTCAGGGCGTGATCTACGTGCCCCGTTCGGTTGACGAGGAACAGCTGATGAGCGTGGCGCTCGAGGCGGGAGCCGAGGACATCGTCGACGAGGGTGAGAACTGGCGGGTCACCTGCCCGCCGACCGACCTTCCCGCGGTTCGTGCGGCACTCGAGGAGGCGGCGGTGCCGTTCGATTCGGCCGACGTCACGATGCTGCCCTCGACGTCGGTGCACCTCGACTCCGAGGTTGCGGCCAAGGCCGTGTTGAAGCTCGTCGACCTCCTCGACGACAACGACGATGTCGAGGGGGTCTACGGCAACTTCGACGTGGCCGACGAGATCCTCACGACCCTGTCGTTGGAGGACTAGCAGCGGACCGCCAACATGGTCACCTCGGGCGGGGACCGATACCCCGCGAAGGCGGAGAGGTCGACTGGTCACGGTGGCAGACGACCGCGGCGCTTCGCCTCGAAACTTGCGTCGCCGGTGCGCGATCCGTCGACGCAACACTGCCCCGTGGGGTCAGGTCACCGATGCGGACTACCGGGACGGGGGCGCGGACGTCGTGGTATTCCTCCGAAACGTTCGCTCACCACGGCGGGCCACTACTGTCCGCGTCATGATCATTCGGCCCATCGCCCATGTCGTTCCTGCCGAGAGCTCGGACGAAGAGCCGGCGTTCGGTCGATCGGTGAGCGCGATCGGCGCGTTCCGATGAGTGGGCCGCGCTTGTCGGCCGGCGACGCGGCCCCCGACTTCAGCATCGACGGGACTGATGGCACGCCCGAGGGGCATCGCACGTACTCGCTCGCCGAGTTTCGTGGCCATCCCGTGGTGCTTGCCTTCTACCCGGCCGACAACTCGCCAGTGTGCAGGGTGCAGCTCGCGGCGTATTCCAACAGCGTGCGCGATCTCGACATCGCCGGCGCGCAAGTGCTCGGTCTGTCGCCGCAGTCGGTTGAGTCGCACGACGCGTTCGCTACGACGCAAGGCGGGTACGCGTTTCCGCTCCTGGCAGATCGCGACAAGGCCGTAGGCGCGAGCTACTCGATCCTCGGACCGCTCGGGTTCTATCGCCGATCGGTGTTCGTGATCGATGCCCAGGGCATCGTGCGCTACGCGCACCGCTCCGTGACGAGCCTGATGTACCAACCCACCGACATCATCGCGACCGAACTGCGCAAGCTCGCCTGACGTCGACCGCCACGCGCCGCTCGCGGCGGTGGAAGGAGCGTCGGCTCGAGACATCGTTTCTTCCTCGGCATCGCCCCGCGAACCTGAAGGACGAGGTAGGTTCGTACAGATGTTCGTACTCGGCGTCGATCCAGGGCTCACGCGTTGCGGGTATGGCTGCGTCGAGCAGCGCGGCCGCATCCAGAAAGCGGTCGCGGCCGGGGTCATCGCCACGCCGCCCAGCATGCCGCTCCCCGAGCGCTTAGCCGAGCTGCAGCGAGAGTTCAAGGCCCTGTTAGCCGAGCTCCGACCCGACGAAGTGGCCATCGAACGGGTGCTGTTCCAGGTGAACGTGCGCACCGCCATGTCGGTCGGCCAGGCCAGCGGGGTGCTCATGGCCGAATCGGTCAACGCCGGGTGCTCGGTCACCGAGTACAGCCCGAACGAGGTGAAGGAGGCCGTGGCCGGGTGGGGCGCCGCACCCAAGGCCCAGGTCGAGCGAATGGTGCAGACCATTCTCGGCATCGATCAGCCGCTGCGCCCGGTCGACGCGTCCGATGCCATTGCGATCGCGCTGTGCCACCTGGCGCGCCGTTCGCGGGTTCCCCGGCACGTCGCGTCGTCCAGCAAAAACCCGGCGGCCGGGCGGCGCCTTTCACCGAACGGAGTGCCGCGATGATCGGCTCCTTGCGAGGCCTCCTGCTCGACCGCGACCGCAACTTCGGTGAGGTGCTGGTCGAGGTGGGCGGGCTCGGCTACCGCATCACCGTCACGCCGAACACGTCGCTCGATCTCGGCGAAGTGGGCGACACCGTGTTTGTCCACATCCACCATCACGTACGCGAGGATGCGGTCACGCTCTACGGTTTCGCCACCAAGGAGGAGCGCTCGTGCTTCGAGGCGCTCATCAGTGCGCACGGTGTCGGGCCATCGCTCGCCCTCGCCATCTTGTCCGTGCACGCTCCGGCGCAGCTTCGCCTCGCGCTTGCCTCCGACGACGTCGCCTCGCTGTGCCTCGTGCCCGGCGTGGGCCGAAAGACCGCGGTCCGGCTGCTCGTCGAGCTCAAGTCCAAGCTCGACCTGCCTGATGTGGTCGAGCTCGCCGCGCTTGCCGATGCCGCGGCCGGTCACGAGCCCTCTGGCGCCGGCCGTGGGGCGCGGCCGTCGAACGTGCTGGCCGACGTGCGCGACGCGCTCGGGGGACTCGGCTACGACCTCGACGAGATCCGTGACGTGCTCGGGCGCCTGCCAGCCGAAGGCGACGCAGCCGATCTCGTGCGCCAGGCGCTGAAGCTACTGGCAGTGCGCGTGTGAGGAAGGAGCTTCTTTCGCCCGACCCGGCCGATGCCGGCGACCCGCGTGGGGCCGGCCCGAGCAACGAGCTCCTTTCGCCCGAACCCGTACCCGACGATCCGGTCGAGACCGAAACCGAGGTGGGGCTGCGTCCCCGCACGCTCAGCGACTTCGTGGGCCAGCGCGAGCTCAAGGCGCAGCTAGGCGTCATCCTCGGCGCAGCGCGCCAGCGCGGCCAGGCGGCCGATCACTTGTTGTTCGCCGGGCCACCGGGGCTGGGCAAGACCACGCTTGCCCACATCATCGCCGTCGAGATGGATGCCGAGCTGCACATCACCTCGGGCCCTGCGCTCGAGCGTGCCGGCGACCTCGCGGCCATCCTCACCAAACTCGAGGACGGCGATGTGCTGTTCATCGACGAGATCCACCGGCTGTCGCGAGTGATCGAGGAAGTCCTCTATCCCGCCATGGAGGACTTCAAGCTCGACCTGGTGCTCGGCAAAGGTCCCGCAGCGCGCACGCTGCGCCTCGATCTGCCCCGGTTCACCCTCGTGGGCGCCACCACGCGCACCGGGCTGATCACGGGTCCATTGCGCGACCGATTCGGGCTCGTCGAACGACTCGACTACTACGAACCCGCCGATCTCGAATCGATCGTCGCGCGAACGGCGCGCATCCTCGGCGTGCGCCTCGATGACGAAGGCGCCTACGAGATCGCCAAGCGGTCGCGTGGCACCCCGCGCATTGCGAACCGTCTCCTGCGCCAGGTGCGTGACTTCTCCGAGGTGCACCGCGAGGGATTCGTTGACGGCAAGGTCGCGCAGGAAGGCCTCACGTTCTTCGGGGTCGACAATCTCGGCCTCGACAAACCCACCCGGGCCATCCTCACGGCGCTCTGCAGCCGTTTCCGCGGTGGGCCAGTGGGGTTGTCCACGTTGGCTATCAGCGTCAGCGAACCCACCGAGACGGTCGAGGACGTATACGAGCCGTTTCTCATCCAGCAGGGTCTGCTCATGCGCACCCCACGTGGCCGGGTTGCCACCCTCGAGGCCTGGCAGCACCTGGGTCTGCTCCCGCCGGCCAGCGCCGCCGATGTCTCGGCGATCCCCGGCCTGCTCGACTGACGCCACTGCGCCCTATCGTTTCCCGGTGCACATCGACGAGTTCGCCTATGACTTGCCGGTCGGGCTCATCGCGCAGCACCCGGCGGAGCCACGCGACGCGTCCAGGATGCTGGTCGATCTCGACGGCACCGTCGAACACCGGCGCACCGGCGAGCTCGCCTCGTTCGTCCGACCCGGCGACCTGCTCGTGGTCAACGACACGCGGGTGCTTCCCGGACGCATCCGGTTCCGGCGTGACAGCGGGGGAGCGGCCGAAGTGCTGTTGCTCGAGGAGCGACGCGAAGCAGTATGGGAAGCGTTGGTGCGGCCGAGCCGCAAGCTGCCGCCCGGGACACGGGTCGAGGTCGGCGACGACTTGTGCCTCGAGTTCGCCGACGACCTCGGCGAAGGGCGCCGGTTGGTCCGCGTCGAGACGGCCGATCTGCTGGCGTCGCTCGACGTGCACGGTGAGATGCCCCTGCCGCCTTACATTACCGAGCGGCTCACCGACCCCAGTCGCTACCAGACCGTCTATGCGGAGCGTGCGGCCTCCGCTGCCGCGCCCACCGCCGGTTTGCACCTCACGCCCGAGGTGCTCGACGCGTGCGTGGCCGCGGGTGGCGCCGTCGCCCACGTCGAGCTGATGGTCGGTCTCGACACGTTTCGTCCAATCGCCGTCGAGAACGTGGCCGACCATGTCATGCACACCGAGCGCTACAGCGTTCCTGTCGCGACATGGGAGGCCGTGCGACGTGCGTCGCGGGTGATCGCGGTGGGTACCACGTCGGTGCGCGCGTTGGAGTCGGCGGCGGCACGAGGTGACCTGGCGGGGCGTACCGATCTGTTCATCCGGCGGCCTTATCCGTTCGCCGTGGTCGACGTGTTGTTCACGAACTTCCACTTGTCGCGTTCCAGCCTGCTCGTGCTGGTCGACGCGTTCATCGGGCCGCGCTGGCGCGAGCTCTACGCGACCGCGATCGCCGAGCAGTACCGCTTGCTCTCGTTCGGCGATGCCATGCTCGTGGCAAGGCGGTGATGGTGGCCAAGATCGTGATCACGAACGACCGAGGAGTGTGGCGCGTCTCGCGTCGGGTGCTCGGATCCTCCGCGCCGATGGCCCCGGGGCTGATCATCGCGCGAAGCCTGGTGCGCCTCGTCGCGTTCCCGGTGCTATTGGTGCTGAATCTTCTGGGATTGCGTTCGTGGCGTGTCGAGGCGCGCACGGTCGATTCGCTTCCAGTGGTCTGGTACGTCCGTGGCACGCGGCGCGCTGGTTGGGTGGCGCTCGAAGCAGTTGGCGCGCTCGTCGAAGGGCGCCCACTCGACGACGTGCTCCCCGCTGTTCGAGACCGCACCGATCGCAAGAGAGCGTCGCCCTCATGAAGGCCACCTTCGTTGAGCATGCACACGATGGCGCGGCCCGCGTCGGACGCGTGCGCACGGCCCGTGGCTCGTTCGCCACGCCGTGCTTCATGCCGGTGGGCACGCGCGGCGCGGTGCGCCACCTGTCGGCCGGCGATCTCGAGATGCTCGGCGCCGAGGTGGTGCTCGGCAACACGTACCACCTCATGCTGCGACCCGGCGCCGAGACGGTGCGCGCGCTCGGCGGACTCCACCGGTTCACCGACTGGGGCGGCCACGTGCTCACCGACTCGGGCGGCTACCAGATCTTCTCGCTCGAACCCAAGGTCGACGACGAGGGCGCGGTGTTCAAGAGCGTGTACGACGGCTCGAAGCACCGGCTCACTCCCGAAGGTGCAGTCGACGTACAGCATGCGCTCGGCAGCGACATCCAGATGGTGCTCGACGTGTGTCCGCCGGCTGACGCCACGGCCGACGTGCTGCGCGCCGCGGTCGATCGCACGGCGCTCTGGGCCGCGCGCGGTCGCGAGCGGTTCCTCGCGAGCGGTGACGACCTCGTGGCCCGTCATCACCAGTTCGGCATCGTGCAGGGCGGCACCGATCACGCCATGCGTCGCGAGTCGACTGAACGGATCCTCGAGGTGGGCTTCGACGGGTACGCGGTCGGTGGCCTGTCCGTGGGCGAGACGCGTGACGAGATGCTGCCCGCGCTGCACGAGGCGACCGCCATGCTGCCCGCCGATCAGCCGCGCTACTTCATGGGCCTCGGCGATCCGGTGGGCATCGTCGAGGTCGTCGCCCTCGGCGTCGACATGTTCGATTGCGTGCTCCCCACGCGGCTGGCGCGCCACGGCACGCTGCTCACCACCGACGGGCGGCTCAACATCCGCCGGGCCGAGTACGCCCGCGACGACAACCCGATCGACGAGAAGCTCGTCGGCAGCCCCGTGGCGCGCTATAGCCGCGGGTACCTTCGCCATCTCCTGAGCGTCGACGAGCCCACGGCCGGGCGATTACTCACCTTGCACAATCTGTGGTGGTTGTTGTCGTTCGTCGAGGCGCTGCGGGCCGCGATCACGGCTGGGCAGTTCGCCGCGTTCCGAGCCGAAACCCACGCCATCTGGGGTTGAGCACCCGCGAGGTCGTGCCCGCGGCCCGGGTCGAATGGCTGATGGTTCCGTGATGGAAGAGCGAGAGCCGAGGTCAACGCACGCTAGATTCATCGGGCTCGCGCCGACTGCGACGCGTTTCCGGAAGGTTCTTCCATGAGCTATCTCATCTTGCCGCTGCTTGTGCTCGCGATGTTCTACCTGGTCTACATGCCCCAGCAGAAGCAGAAGAAGCAGCAAGCGGCGCTCCTCGCGTCCCTGGACGAAGGCGACGCGGTGTTGACCAGTGGTGGCATCTACGGGGTCATCGCCGAGGTCGACGGCGACTCCGTGTACCTCGAGGTCGCGCCCGGGATCGAACTGCACGTGTCCAAGACCGCGGTGCTCCGCAAGGTCATCGAAACAACTGAATCCTCCTCCGAAGGCAAGTAGATGCAAAAAAGGCAACGGACCCTGCTGATTGGCTTCTTGCTCGTCATCATCCTGTCGGTGGGTGGGTCGATCCTCGCAGGCCACAGCCCACAGCTGGGGCTCGATCTGAAGGGTGGCGTATCGGTCGTGCTCAAGCCGACCACCCCGACCAGCACCGAGACCCTCAACCAGGCCATCGAGATCATTCGCAACCGGATCGACTCACTCGGCGTGGCGGAACCCGAGATCTCGCGCCAGGGCGACAACATCTTGGTTCAGATCCCCGGGGTCAAAGACCGTGACCGCGCCATAGCGCTCGTCGGGTCCACGGCCGAGCTCCGGTTCCGACCCGTCCTCGCTGATTCGTGCAGTTCGCCGGGCGCGCAGATTGGCAACTGCGTCGCCGACTTCGGTGCGACCCTCGAGAGCCTCGGCGTCGACCCCAACGCCACTACCACCACGGGCGCGCCCACCACCACCGACCCGAAGGCCACGACCACCTCGGCCGCTCCTACCACCACGGTGGTCGGCCAAGCCGCAGTCACGCCCGCCACGCCGGTCACCACCACCACGATCGAACAGACCCCCGCGGAGCGGCGCAAGTCGCTCGAAGATCTCACGGGCGTCAGCAAGGCCACGACCACGCGCGACGAGGACACCGCCGACGCCACCGTGGTGCTACCCGAGCGCGACCGGTTGACGAAGCAGCTCAAGGCCCGTTACGAGCTCGGCCCCACCGGCCTCACCGGTACCGGCATCTCCAGCGCCGATGCCGAGGCCCCTTCCATCGCTGGCTCCTCGACCGGGTGGACTATCAGCCTCAGCCCGAAGGACGGAGCCGATGGGCGCGACAAGCTCAACGTGCTCGCCGCGGAATGCTTCAACAGGGCCGCGAGCTGTCCCACCGGCAAACTCGGCATCGTGCTCGACGGCGTCGTCGAGTTCGCCGGCACCGTGCAAGCCGCAAGCTTCGACCGGAGCGTGCAGCTGTCGGGTGGCTACACCAAGAGCACGGCCACCGACATGACCACCAAGCTGCGCTACGGCGCGCTGCCGATCGAACTCGAGCAGCAGAGCGTGCAGACGGTGTCGGCGACGCTCGGCAACGACGCGAAGAATGCCGGGATCACCGCTGGCATCGTGGGTCTGGCGCTGGTGTCGATTTACGTGCTCCTCTACTACCGCCTGCTCGGCGCGGTGGCGCTGGTCAGCCTCGTGCTGTCCTTCGGGTTGCTATGGGCGGTGATCTCCTACCTCTCCGAGACGCGCGGCCTGGCGCTCACGTTGGCCGGCATCACCGGCATCATCGTGTCGATCGGGGTCTCGCTCGACTCGAACATCGTGTACTTCGAGCACATGAAGGAGGATGTCAAGAACGGCAGGTCACCGAGGAGCGCGAGCGAGAAGTCGTTCGCCGGCGCCTTCTCCACCGTGCTCAAGGCCGATCTCGCGTCGCTCCTCGGTGCGGCCACGCTGTTCTTTCTCACCTCGGGTGCCGTGCGCGGCTTCGCGTTCTACCTCGGGCTCGCCACAGTGCTCGATCTCGCGGCCACATACTTCTTCCTCGGCCCCACCGTGAAGCTGATCGGCCGCACGAAGCATTTCGAGCACAACCCCACCAAGTACGGCTTGCCGGGCACGGCCCGCTCGTCGTCGGCGATGATCCTGACCGGGGAGGCCGGCCGATGAGCTTCCGTAGCGACCTTTATCACGGCGAGACCCAGCTGAACTTCCCCCGGATGTGGCGCAAGTCGCGGGTGCTCTCCGGCCTGGCGATCCTGGTGGCCATCTTTGCCATCGTGGTGCTGCGGCTGAACCTGGGCATCGATTTCGAGGGCGGCAGCTCCTGGGAGGTGCGGGCCCCCGGTGTGAGTATCGCCGAGGCCCGCGACCTGCTCCGGCCCTTCGGCGAAGGCGAGGCGAAGATCCAGATCGTCGCTGGTGAAACGTTGCGTATCCAGGCGCCGGTCAAGGATCCGGTCAAGGCGAACGAGATCGGTACCGCACTCTCGAAGATCGGCGAGATCGGCGCGGTGCAGTCGGTCGGTCCGTCGTGGGGCAACGAGATCACCAAGCAAGCGATCAAGGCCCTCGTGGTGTTCTTCGTGCTCCTGGCGCTATTCATGGCCTGGCGCCTCGAATGGAAGATGGCGATCGGCGCGATCATCGCGGTGGTCCACGATGTGTTGATCTCCGTGGGCCTGTACGCGCTTTTGGGTTTGGCGGTCACGCCGGCCACGGTGGTGTCGTTCCTCACCATCCTCGGCTATTCGCTCTACGACACCATCGTCGTGTTCGACAAGGTGCACGAGCTCACGGCACGGCCCTCCATCACCAGCCGTCACACCTACACAGACATCATGAACACGGCGCTCAACCAGGTGCTGATGCGTTCGATCAACACAACCATGATGGGCGTCATCCCGGTCATTGCGATGTTGATCGTGGGCAAGGTGCAAGGCGCCGACACCCTGCTCGAATTCGCAGTGGCACTGTTCGTCGGCCTGCTGGTCGGTGCGTACTCTTCGCTGTTCGTCGCGGCGCCGATCGTGGTCTGGCTCAAAGAGCGCGAGCCGCGCCACGCCTCGGTGCGGGCCAAGTCGCAGCAGCGCGGCGACATCGCCGGCCGCCGGATCGACACGCCCCAGCTCGTGGGTGCGGCCGGCGGCGGCATCGTGCGTGGTCTCACCGATGATGACCCCCGACCGAGGGCGCCAGTGACTGCGGCCCCGGCCACCGGCTCCGCGGTGGGCATTCCTCCCCGCCCCCGGAAGAAGAAGCGCCGTTGATGTCGCGGGCGGGCACCCGGCTCGACATTGTGGTCGACCGATAGCGTAGGTGTCATGCGCACGGACACCGAGTGGCTTCGTAGTCTGATCAGGGACCTGCCCGACTATCCCGCGCCCGGTGTCACCTTCCGCGACATCACGCCGCTTCTCGCGGACCCGAAAGCATTCCGCGTGGTCGTCGACGCTTTCGTTGATCGCTTCTCGGGCGTCGGCATCGATCATGTCGTGGGCATCGAAGCGCGCGGGTTCATCTTCGCCGCGCCAGTTGCCTACGGCCTGTCGGCCGGTTTCGTCCCGGTGCGCAAGCCGGGCAAGCTGCCCTGGAAATCGGAGTCGGTCGAGTACGCGCTCGAGTACGGCACCGATCGTCTCGAGATCCACGTCGACGCAGTGGGCCATGGCGACCGAGTGCTCGTCATCGACGACGTGTTGGCCACGGGCGGCACGGCGACGGCCGCAGTCGGCTTGGTCGAGTCGCTCGGCGCATCGGTGGTCGGCCTCGGGTTCCTGCTCGAGCTCGATGCCCTCGATGGTCGCGCCCGGCTCGGTGAGCGGCAGGTCGCATCGTTGGTTCGCTATGGGTGACGCTCGGACGTACCCATGGTGAGTCGCGTCCTCCCGTGGCGGCGCGGTACTGCGCCCCCTGCTGTCGAGACTGCGTCGCTCATCGCCTCGTACCACGAGCGCCATCCAAAGGCGCCCACCGACCTCATCACCAGGGCCTACGAGATGTCGGCGCTGGCCCACGGCGACCAAAAGCGCCGCAGCGGCGAGCCGTACGTGCAGCATCCGCTTGCGGTGGCCGAGATCGTGGCCCGCCTCGGCCTCGACGATGTCTCGATCGCTGCGGCATTGCTGCACGACGCGGTCGAGGACACCGAGATCTCTCTTGCCACGGTCGAGCTCGAGTTCGGCAAGGACGTCGCGTATCTCGTCGACGGTGTCACCAAGCTCGACCGAGTCCAGTTCGACTCGAAAGAGCAGCAGCAGTCCGCGACGATGCGCAAGATGCTCGTGGCCATCGCGCAAGACCTGCGGGTACTCATCATCAAGTTGGCCGACCGGCTGCACAACATGCGCACGCTCGCCGTGCTGCCCATGGACAAGCAGGAGCGCATCGCCCGCGAGACGCTCGACATCTACGCCCCGCTCGCGCACCGGCTCGGCATGCAGGACGTGAAGCAGCAACTCGAAGACCTCGCGTTCGCGTCATTGCACCCGAAGCGTTACGCCGAGATCGACCAGATGGTCTCCGTGCGGGCCCCCGAGCGCGAGCAATACCTCGCCAACGTGCTGAGCGACGTCGACTCGCGCCTCGCCGAGCTGGGCATCGTCGCCGAGGTCACGGGTCGTCCGAAGCACCTGTGGTCGATCTACGAGAAGATGGTGGTCAAGGGCCGCAGCTTCGACGAGATCTACGACCTCGTGGCCATCCGCGTCGTCGTCGACACGGTGAAGGACTGCTACGCCGCGCTCGGGTCGATCCACTCCACGTGGAAGCCGATCCAAGGTCGGTTCAAGGACTACATCGCAATGCCCAAGTTCAACCTCTACCAGTCGTTGCACACCACGGTGGTCGGGCCGCAGGGCAAGCCGCTCGAGGTCCAGCTGCGGACCTGGGAGATGAACGCGCGGGCCGAGTTCGGTGTGGCGGCACACTGGGAGTACAAGGAGAAGGCGCCGAGCACCGACATGGCGTGGCTCTCTCGCATCGTCGAGTGGCAGAGCGAGACCTCCGACCCAAGTCAGTTCATGGCGAACCTCAAGTTCGACCTTGATCAGGAGGAAGTGTTCGTGTTCACGCCCAAAGGTCGCGTCATCACGCTGCCCATGGGAGCAACGCCCGTCGATTTCGCGTACGCCATTCATACCGACGTCGGCCACCGTTGCATCGGTGCTCGCGTCAACGGCCGTCTCGTCCCGCTCGAGACCCGCCTCACCTCGGGTGACACCGCCGAGATCTTCACGTCGAAGGTGTCGAACGCCGGTCCGTCCCAGGATTGGTTGAAGTTCGTCGCGAGCCACCGCGCCGCCAACAAGATCAGACAGTGGAAGCTGCGAGCGCGGCGTGAGGACGCGATCGAACAGGGCCGCGAAGACCTCGTGAAGGCGTTGCGCCGCGAAGCACTTCCCGTGCAGCGGCTGTTGGGTGGCGACATCTTCAAAGAAGTTCTCGCGTCGATGAACTACAACGACGCAGACGCGCTCTACGCCGCCATCGCCGAGAGCCACGTCTCGCCGAAGACCGTCGTGGCCCGGGTGTCTCGCGCGTTACGCGACGGCGCACCCCAGCACGAGGAACAGTTGCCGCGCACGGTGTTCGCACCGCGGCGGCCACGTCGTTCGCGTGGCACGGCGGGCGTTCACGTCGAAGGCCTCGACGACGTCATGGTCCGGTTGTCGCGCTGTTGCACCCCGGTGCCACCCGACGAGATCATCGGGTTCATCACGCGGGGCCGCGGCGTCTCGGTGCACCGCTCCGACTGTGCAAACGCGGTGTCGCTCATGGTGGCGCAGGGCGAGCGACTCATCGACGTCGAGTGGGACGAAGAACGCCAGACCTACTTCGTCGCCTCGATCGAAGTGAAGGCGCTCGATCGGGGTTGGCTGTTGCGAGATGTCGCGGCCGTGCTCTCTGACCATCACGTCAACGTCCTCAGCTGTAACACCACCACCGGCTCGGATCGCGTCGCCAAGATGCGCTTCGAGTTCGAGCTCTCCGACGTGTCTCACCTCGACTCGGTGCTCAAAGCCATCAAGGACATCGACTCGGTGTACGACGCCTATCGCGTCATCCCCGGCGGCGGCGGCTGACCCACCGGTGACTTCTGGAGGATCACGACGCGCTCACTGTCGAAATCCTCCAACGGCACACAACGGTCGCGAAGCATCAGCGACGGTTGGATGGCCTCGCCGGGAACGTGATCTCGTTGTACGCGAAGGGGTTGACGGCCGGCGACATGCAGGCACACCTCGGCGAGATCTATGGACCGACATCTCCCGTGAGACGATCTCGAAGATCGCCGACCGGGTCTGAGGGGGATCCGTTTGATGGTCGCGTGGCAGTGTCGGCCGCCGTGTTGGGCATGTGGTCGGGCGCGCAGCCGGAACTGCTGCGATGAGAAAGCAGTTCACGCCAGGTGAGCAGATTGTGATACGCCCGGCGCGTCACATTCAGACCCGTGCAGCAACAGATGAGTCAGCGAGACTTCGTGGCCTTTGCCAGTGCAACAAGCGCGGCTTGGCAGCTTGCGTCACTGCCGCACGCGCCCCCGTCTTGGTAGTAGAGCGATCCGCCGTGATAAGCGACCAACAGAACACGTCCGTTGGGGTTGTAGAACGCGACGCCGAGCTCGGGCACCGTGGTCGCTGCCGCGTTGAGGATTTTGTTGGAGTTGTCGAGTGGAGTGTTGATCCACCACACATTTACGGTTGCGCCCATGACGCCAACGGCCGTGCCCGACTTGAGTGTCCCGGTCAGTGTGAAGTCGCAGTACTCGGGGAACTTGCCAGGAACACCTTCGCTGACTGTTCCACCGAACACCGCTTGGACGTCAGCCTTCGTGACGATCTTGCATGCCACGACGGGTGCATTTGACCCCGCCGCTGCACCTGATGCCGCGGCACTTGATGCCGCTGCACCTGATGCCGCTGCACCTGATGCCGCTGCGGCTTTGACGGCGGCTTTGACGGCCGTTGTCGTGGTGGACCCGGACGAGCCGCAGCCAGTAACCGCTATCGAGCCCACTAGCGCTACCGCAACCAACCAGCGAACCACAAGGGCCTCCCTCGGCGATGACTTCTCTGCGACGTTCTCAACTCAGAAAAAGCTACCAGCTCGTGGCTGACCCAACGGGTGCGACGCGTGGCTCCCCGTAGCTTCTTCGCGGCGGCCATCACGCCGTCGGGCGCAGTGAACTTCGCGATGAGCACCTCGGCGCTCGCGGAAGTTCGTGATCAGTCGAGACCCGAACTCGTTCTCGGGGGTGGGTACCACCGCGCACTCGCTGCCCCGAGCAAACAATGCTGCTTGACGGCACACCGAAATGACAGCCGCAGGTGTCGCGGTGCCTGCCGCGTGATCCGTCGCACGTAGGCTTGGCGCGCCGTTGAGGTCCGCTACTCGACGGTCGCACGACCTGAGGGAGCGCCCCATGCGATTCGGACTCGACGTTTCGCAGCAACGCCTTGCCTGGCCCGAGATCGCGTCACGGGTGCGCTTCGGCGACGAGGCGGGCTTTGCCGGTGTGTGGGGTTTCGATCACTTCCAACCCATGTACGGCGAGGGTCCCGGCGAGTGCTTCGAGGGCATGACCACGCTCGCCGCGTGGTCTGGCATCGCGACGCGGGCCCGACTGGGCCTGCTCGTCGCGGGTATGACCTACCGCCATCCTTCCGTGTTCGCGGCCGAGGCGATCACGATCGACCACGCGTCGGGAGGTCGACTCGAGTTGGCCTACGGCGCGGCATGGTTCGAGAAGGAGCACCGCGAGCTCGGCATCGCGTTCGCGTCCACCAGCGATCGCATCGACGCGTTCGAGGAAGCGTTGCAGGTGGTGCGGGGCTTGCTCACGACCGATGACTTCACGTTCGAAGGCCGCCATTTCTCGGTGCGGGGCGCCACGTTGTTGCCGCGCCCCCTGCAAGCGCCGCACCCACCGATCTGGATCGGCGCGATGGGGGAGAAGCGCATGTTGCCGATCGCCGCGCGCTATGCCGATGTCTGGCACGCCTTCGGCACGCCCGAGTCGTTGACCCCGAAGTCGCAGCGGCTCAGCGATCTCGCCGAAGCAGCAGGACGCGATCCGGCCGATATCCGACGGTCGTCGTCGTTGTCGCTCGAGGGAGACCTCGAGGAGATCGCTTCGACGATCGACGCGTGGCGCGCCGCCGGTTTCACCGAGCTCATCTGCGGATGGCCGAGCGAAGGACGTTCGAAGGTCGCGCAGTTCGCGTCGCGGTTCCTCTGAACGGCCACCGCACCGGCCCGCCGTATGGTTGAACGATGCTGCGTGAACTACTCCAACGGCCCGGGGTGCGCGAGATCCTCGAACTGCGCGGTACGTTCGGCTTCATGGCCATCCACGGTGGCAACCTCGAGCGCGCAACCGACGTCGTTGCGCGCGAGGCTGCCGAGCGTTCCGGGGCTTCCTGCTATTCGGTGATCCAAGCTCCGCCTCTACGCCACCACCTACCGTCTTCATACTTCGATCCGGCGCAGTCGCCGGCGCTCGCGGCGTTCCTCGATCACGTCGACGTCGTGGTGGGCATCCACGGCTACGGCCGCGAGGACCGCGTTCACCAGTTGCTGCTGGGTGGGGGCAACCGTGAGCTTGCGGGTCATCTGGCGCTGCACCTGCGCGCCGGGTTCGGTGCCCCGTACGAGATCATCGCCGAGCTCCACGAGATCCCCGATGGCCTACGCGGGATGCATCCCGACAACCCGGTCAATCGGGCCCGGGCGGGTGGCGTCCAGGTCGAACTGCCGCCCATGATCCGCTGGAACCGCGAGGCGCACAATTGGTCGGACCACCTCGCGACGCCGCGCGCTCCGGAGGTCGAGCAACTGATCGACGTGCTGGCGAGCGCAAGTCGCGAATGGGTTCGCTCGTCGGGCTAGCGGGTGCGCCGGGGCCCGCCGCGTTCGCCGGGCCAGCGTGAGCCACCGATGGTGTCGGCGTAGGGCCAGAATGCGAGCGGATCGAGTGGGCCGGCCAACGTGATCGACCGGCTCGGCTGGGTCTGCGTGACGAGTTGGGTGGAGAGAAGTTCGCGTAGCGGCAAGAGGTCGGTGTAGGGGTCCCACGGACTGTCGCGCAGCAGGAGGTCGCCGTCGACGGCCTCGATGTGGGAGACGCGATTGGTCGTGGCCACCCGCACGACGTGGGGAGCGAAGTCGTAACTCTTTTCGACCCCGCCGACTGCCCGCGATGATTTGATCCACCATTCGTTCTCGGCGTAGTCGGCGCCGGGCGCCACTGTGGCTTTGGCCTCGCCGCGGTACTCGAGGAACGTGTAGCCCTGATGCGTGCAGCGTGCCTCGACGTGGTCACCGAGGCGGAAGAACGTGATGGCGCACGGGAACTTCGGCTGGCCGTTGAGCTCCTGGCTTATGAAGATGGCCGCTTCCTGATCGATGCCGAGACCGAGCGTGTAGTAGCCCGCCATGCCGTCATAGGACGCTTCGATCTTGGTGCTCACGCCGTATTCGGGTTCGCCGAGCACCGGCACGTTGTAGATGTTGATGTGGACGAAAGGGTTGGGCCCTGCGGTGAAGCCGGGTGGCAATAGATCAGCGATGCGATCGGCGTCGCTGCGATAGACGATCTGGAGCTTCGGCCAGCCGGCGATCTCGCCGGGCTTGCTCGTGGGGCTTGTGACGTCGTTCATTCGGCACCGCCGTTTCCTGGATCGAATGTGAACACATGGCAGACGCTACACCGGGCGACACAGGGCGCTCGTCAGCATGTCTACCGCAGACAGCTGTCTGATCATCCGACCGGTTAGACGATGAATATCTGATACCTGTTAGCGTAAATTTTTACCTCCGCGGGCGAATGGTCCGACGGCGGAAACCACAGGGGGCAAGCAATGCAAAAACGTTCACGACGTCGAAGCATGCGTCTGGTCGCGGCGATGCTCGCGCTCGGACTCATCGCGGCGGCATGCGGCGACGATGGCGGCGGCACGGGCAACGCGACCAACACCGGTGGCAGCAGCTCAGGGTCGGCCAAATCCGTCACCACCACGGTTGTAACCGATACGCCGGTCAAGGGCGGCACGGTGACGATCGCGTTGTTCAGCGAGGTCAAGAACCTCGACCCGCTCAAGGCCACCGGCTCGGGCGGCTCGGACGGCAACCGACTGTTCCCCATTTACGGCGCATTGGTCACCTACGACCCGGTCAAGGCCGTTTCGTCGCCACTCATGGCCGAATCGTTCAAGGCCACCGACGCCGGCTTCACCAAGTGGACGCTGAAGCTCAAGCCGAACCAGAAGTTCAGTGACGGCACGGCGTACGACGCCGCTGCGATCAAGGCCAACTGGGAGCGTGCCGCGGCCGCCGACAGCCCATGTGCGTGCAAGTCGATTGCGCAGGCCATCGCGTCGATGACCCTGCCCGATCCGCTCACGGTCGACCTCACATTGAAGAGCGGCAACGCCACCTTCGACAACCTCATCGCCCGCAACGCGCTGAACTACATCGCGTCGCCGAAGGCCATCACCGACAAGGTCGACCTGGTGAACAAGCCAGTCGGCGCCGGACCGTTCCGCATGGACGAGTGGATCCCGGACGGCAAGATGACCCTGAGTCGCAACCCGGACTGGACTGCATCACCTGGTCCTTACGTCGACAAGCTCGTGTACGTGATCCAGTCCAACGAGGATCAGCGAGTTACGGGCATGACCACCGGCCAGTTCGATGGCTTCTACACGGCGACGCCGTCGAGCGTCACCACGGCCCAAAAGGACAACAAGGACGCCACGTACGCGAGCGTTGCAGTCAACCTCGGTCAGACGTTCGTGTTCAACACGACCAAGGCGCCGTTCGACGACATCCGCGTGCGCAAGGCCGTGATCATGGCGATTCCGCGCGACGTGCTCGCCAAGGACATCCTGCTGAACTCCATCCCGGCCGACTACTTCGCGCTGAAGGGTTCCAAGGACTTCAGCGAGGCCTCGGCGCTCCCGAAGTACGACGCAGCGGGTGCGCAGAAGCTCATCGACGAGTACGTCAAGGAGAAGGGCCCGATCACGTTCACGATGGTCGTGTTCCAGCAGACCCTTGACCAGGCTCGGGCCAAGTTCATCCAGACGGCGCTCGATCAGCTGAAGGGCATCAAGGCCGAGCTCGCAGTCGGCGCCAGCGGCGACAACGTGGCCAAGATCACTTCGGGCAAGGGCGACTTCCAGTGGACGTCGTGGGGCTTCCCCACCACCGACCCGAACGTGGGCCTGTACAACGCGACGCACAGTGGTCAACCGGGCCTGAACCCGTCGAACTACAACAACGCGACCGTCGACAAGGCACTCGAGGAGGCTCGCCTTCTCGGTGACCCGGCCGCTCGGGCCGAGAAGTACAAGATCGTGTACGAGCAGCTGGCCAAGGACCTGCCGTTCTTCCCCTACACCATCACCACGAACGGTTACGTCTACAAGAGCAACGTCAAGGGCGGAGTCGTCTACGAAGACGGCATCCCGCGCGTCGACCTATTGTGGTTCAAGAAGTAATCACCAACGGCTGATCTCGGGAGGGGGAACGTTCCATGCGTCTATTCGGACTGCGGCTGCTGCAGCTCATTCCGGTGTTGCTCATCGTGACACTTGCGACGTTCCTCCTCACCGAGTTCCTGCCCGGTGATCCGGTCTACGACATACTGGGCCCCGAGGCCCGCCCCGAGCAGATCGCGCTGGTGCGCCAACAGCTCGATCTCGATGCTCCGCTTCCATCGCGCTACGTCAGCTGGGTAAGCGACGCCTTGCAGGGCGACCTAGGCAAGTCGCTCATCACGGGACGGTCCGTGTCCGCGACGTTGCGCCAGCGCATGCCGGTCAACCTCGAAATCGCGGTGCTCACGCAGCTTCTCGCGCTCCTCGTTGCTATACCGCTCGGTGCGTGGTCGGCGTATCGCGCCGGCCGGCGGTTCGACCGCGCGGTCACCACCACCTCGTTTGGCGTGGTCGCCGTGCCGCCCTTCCTCTCCGCGCTCATCCTCGTCGCGATCGTCGCGTACAAGCTCAGATTGCTGCCGAACACCGGTTGGACCCCGATCGGCCAAGGCATAGGGGAGAACCTGCGCTACATCGCGCTCCCCGTCGTCACGCTGGCGTTAACCGAGATCGCGGTATACAGCCAGCTGCTCCGTTCCGACATGGCCGCGACGCTGCAGGAGGACTACGTGCTCGCCGCTCGCGCTCGGGGTCTCAGCAACCGTCACGTCCTCATGCGTGAAGCGTTACGGCCGTCCTCGTTCTCGCTGATCACGCTGGCCGGCGTGAACCTCGGGCGGCTCATTGGTGGCACGGTCATCATCGAGCGGATCTTCGGGCTACCCGGCCTAGGCACCGCGATCACCCAGGCGATACCTGCGAAGGATTACACCGTGCTCCAGGGCGGGGTGCTCCTGCTCGCCGTCGCCTACCTGCTCATCAACCTGCTGGTCGACGTGAGCTACACATTCCTCGATCCAAGGATCAAGCGTCATGGCTGAGGCAGTGCTGGCCCCTGTGGACGAGTTCTGGAAGGTAGCGCAGGCACCTCGCCGGCTGCGCAACGCGGTCATCAGCTCCGTGTTCGGCCTCGTCATCGTGCTCATCGGTATGTTCGGCATTCGCAGCTCTTCGGCGACGCTGCGCTCCGCGGTGGCCGCGGTCGGGGTGGTCGCGCTCTTCCGAGGTCTCCAGGAGCTCGGGCGAATCCGCATCGGGCCAGAGTTCGCACTCGGCGTGTGGCTGGCGTTGTTCTGGCTGGTGGTCATTGTGCTGGTCGCGATCTTCGCCGACCTCCTGCCGATCGACTCCTATCGCAAGACCGAGCTCGTGTCCTTGCGGGCTCGGCCACGGCTCAGCTTCGACGAGCCGCTCGGTCGCGACGCCAACGGCGCCAGCTTGTTATCGCGGTCGATCTTCGCCGCCCGCGTCTCCCTGATGGTCGCGTTCTTGTCGGTCAGCCTCGGGCTGACGATCGGGTCGCTGCTCGGACTCGTCGGCGGCTACTTCGGCAAGTGGGTCGATGTGCTGGTCAACGTGTACACCAATTCCACGTTGGCCTTCCCACCGCTCATCCTCCTGTTCGCCCTGGTCGCAGTGTTCTCGCGCGGCGTGTGGACCCTCAGCATTGGGTTGGCCGTCGTGTCGATACCGACGTACACGCGAGTGATGCGGGCTCAGACGCTTGCCGTGCGCGAGCGGGAGTTCGTGCTGGCGGCGAGCGCTATGGGTGCGTCGCGATGGCGAATCATGATCAAGGACATCCTGCCCAACGCGTTCATACCGGTCGCGTCTTACAGCTTCATCGTGGCGGCATCCGTGATCGTGGCCGAGGGCTCGCTTGCGTTCCTCGGGCTCGGCATCCCACCGCCTCGCCCTAGCTGGGGCAGCATGGTTGCCGACGGCGAGATCAAGCTCAAAACCGATCCGCACATCGCCTTCGTCCCGGCAATTATCATGTTCCTCACGGTGCTCTCGTTCAACCGCGTCGGCGACTGGGCGCGCAAGCGTGTCCTGGGCGAGCGCAACCTCATGGGGTGACGCTCTAGCGTCGCATGGGTGACCACCAGATACGAGCTCCGCGGACGTATCGCGGCCACCGGGTTCACGTCCGTTGCTCGAGGACCGCAGCGGACGACTCGATGCGTCATCGCCGAGATGAACGCGTGAGCGGTCGACGGTTTTCGCGCCTCGCCGTCATGGCGGTCATCGGAGTGCTGGTGAGCGTGGTCGGGTGCGGCTCGGGCCGCGACGGCCTCGCCGAACCCGGCGCCGAATCGGTGGCGCGAACGGCGTCGGTGATGGTGGGCAGCGACTACGTGCTCGCCCCCGGCGACGTGACTGCGGTGAACGTAATCGGCCTCGACCTGGTCACTCTGGCCACGCCACTGCGCACATGGTGGGCCACCTTCCAAGACACCGAGGTGGGCGAGGCTGCGTGGCTCGCCGATGCGCCACGACTCCTCGACGCGATGCGCACCACGGTGTCGCACATCGCCGATCAGCTGGGCCCCGGTCGAGACATCGCGGTGCGCTCTACGTTCACGCCGTACCTGGAGCAATGGCGTCTCGTCCTCAACGCGCTCGACGCCCTGCGTGGCGCAGTACGCGCGGCGAACGTCGCAGCCCGACAGCAGGCCACCGACGCCTACAACGCGGCGATCGCCGCGATGGGGCGACTCGATGCGCAACGAGTGGCGCGGGTGGTGGACGCGTACGGCCGCGACGAAGCCAAGCGTGCGCTCGCGGCGCAGGGGCTCGACCCCACCCGATTCGGCGTCGGTTGACGCGCTCCGCGCGGGCACCCGTTGTTCCCGTCGCTGGAGCCCCGGGTATCGAACAGGCATGACACCTACGTCCGATGCGAATCCGAGTGACCTGTTCTCGGTGTGGATGGGGCGACACCCCACCGGAGATTGCGACGATGGTTCGTCGAAATCCTCAAAAGGCGGAACGTCGGGGGGAGACACCGGTAGCCTCTCAGGCCGTGGCCGAACCGCTTCTCCGTGCTCCCAAGGGCACGCGCGACCTCCTGCATCCTGCATCCGCCCGTTTTCGGGCCCTCGGCGACGTGTTCGCCCGAGTAGCCAACGGCGCTGGCTACGGCCAGGTGATCCTGCCCATGTTCGAACACGTCGAGGTGTTTCACCGCCTGGGCGAGGCCACCGACGTGGTCACCAAGGAGATGTTCGAGTTCGACGACCGCGGCGGCCGCCGCCTCGCGCTGCGCCCAGAACAGACGGCGTCGGCCGTGCGGGCGTTTGTCGAGAACCGGCCGATGCTGCCGTGGAAAGCCTGGTATGCCGGGCCCAACTTCCGCGCCGAGAACGTGCAGAAGGGTCGCTACCGCCAGTTCGACCAGGTCGGGGTCGAGGTGCTCGGGCTCGACGATGCACTGATCGATACCGAGGTCATCGCTCTCGCGTGGGATTTCTTCCGCACCCTCGGCCTGCGCGACATGACGTTGCTGGTGAACTCCCTCGGCGACGCGGGCGACCGCGCTCGTTACGTCGACGCGCTCCGTGAGTACTTCAACAGTCGCGCTGCGGAGCTGTCCGAGCAATCGCGAGAGACGCTCGCCCGCAACCCGCTGCGTGTGCTCGACTCCAAACGTCGCGAGGACGCGTCGGTCGTGGCCGAAGCGCCGTTGCTCGCAGACCATCTTTCCGAGGCTGCGGCCGAGCACTTCGCGCGTGTGCAAGACGGCTTGCGCGCCGTCGGTGTGCCGTTCACGGTGTCGCCCCGTCTCGTGCGTGGCCTCGACTACTACGTACGCACCACCTTCGAGATCCAGTCGTCGGCACTCGATGCCGCGCAGAGCGCGATCGGCGGTGGTGGTCGCTATGACGGGTTGGTTGAACAACTCGGCGGTGATCCGACACCGGGCATCGGCTTTGCGTTGGGCGTCGAGCGCACGTTGCTCGCCTGCGACGCCGAGGGCGCGTTCACCTTGGGGGAGACGGGTGTCGACGTGTTCGTCGTCGACACCACTGGTGGCCTCGAGGCGCTCACGCTCACCCACGAACTGCGTCGCGCCGGAGTCGCCGCCGACCGTGCGTTCGAGAACCGCTCGATGAAGTCACAGATGAAAGCCGCCGATCGTTCCGGCGCGCGATTCGCGCTTCTCGTCGGAACTGACGAACGCGATGCGGGCGAGGTCACGCTGCGCGATCTGCGCAGCGACACCGGCCAGCTACGCGTGGCGCGCACCGACGTTCTCGACGCGGTCAAGAAGGCACTTGCATGACGATCCCCGCAGGGAACGGAAGGAACTCTTCGTGAGCGAAACACGGGCAACCACGATGCGCACCGACATGTGCGGCGCGTTGCGCGCTACCGATGCCGGTCGAACGGTTTCGGTCTGCGGATGGGTGGCACGTCGCCGGGAGCACGGTGAGCATCTGGCGTTCATCGACCTACGCGATCACACCGGCCTCGTGCAGTGCGTCATCCACGGCGACCACGACCTGCGCAGCGAATATGTGGCCCGTATCACGGGCGTGGTGCGCCCGCGTCCGGAGGGCACCGTCAACGCAAGTCTGGGCACCGGCGACATCGAGATCCAGGACTGCATCGTCGAAATCCTTGCGTCGGCCGAGCCCCCGCCGTTCCCGCTCGACGCGCGCGCCGACGATGTCGACGAGAACGTTCGCCTGCGCTTCCGCTACCTCGACCTCCGTCGTGAACGGCTGCAGCGCAACCTCCGGGCACGCGCTGCCGTCAACAGTGCGGTGCGACGCGCCATGGAACGTCAAGGCTTTGCCGAGGTCGAGACACCGATGCTCATGCCATCGACCCCGGAGGGCGCACGCGAGTTCCTGGTGCCGTCGCGCAAGGAGCCCGGATCGTTCTACGCATTGCCCCAGAGCCCGCAGCTGTTCAAGCAACTCCTCATGGTGGGCGGGTTCGATCGCTACTTCCAGATAGCGCGGTGTCTTCGGGACGAGGACCTTCGTGCCGATCGCCAGTACGAGTTCATGCAGCTCGATGCCGAGATGAGCTTCGTCGACCAGGACGACGTGCTCGCGGCCATCAGCGAAGCGGTGCTCGACGCCGCAGAAGCGGTCACCGGTGAGCGACCCGATGCGATCCCGCGCATCACGTGGCACGAGGCCATGGACCGCTACGGCGTCGACAAGCCCGACCTCCGCTTCGCTATGGAGCTCACCGAGCTCACCCCGATCTTCGCCGAGACCGGCTTCAAGGCTTTCGCTGGCGCATCGAGCATCAAGGGCATCCGCGTGCCCGGTCGCGCCGAGGAGTTCGGGCGCAGCAAGCTCGACGCGCTCACCGACCGCGCGAAGAAGCTCGGCGCGAAAGGTCTCGTATGGATGCGTGTCGCGGCCGATGGCACACTCGACTCGCCGGTGGCGAAGTTCCTCGTCGAAGCCGAACAGCAGGCGCTGCGCGATGCGCTCGCCGCCGAGCCGGGTGATCTGCTGCTCGTGGTCGCCGACGAGTGGGCCACGAGTTGCGAGGTCCTGGGTCATCTGCGCAACGACCTTGGTCGTCCGCCGGTGCACAAGGGTCCGTACAAGTACGTATGGGTGGTCGACTTCCCCATGTTCGTCGGCGTGAGCGACGCCGGCATCCCGAAGCCGGGTCACCATCCGTTCACCCGTCCTCATCCTGACGACATCGACAAGCTCGAGTCCGACCCGATGAACGTGCGAAGCCGCGCCTACGACCTCGTGCTGAACGGCTGGGAGCTCGGTTCCGGCTCGATCCGCATCCACGAACCCGAGTTGCAGCAGCGCATCTTCAACCTGCTCGGCATCGCGCCCGACGAGGCCATGAAGCGCTTCGGCTTCTTCCTCACCCCGTTCCGCTACGGGGCGCCACCCCACGGCGGGTTCGCGTTCGGCATCGATCGGCTGGTGGCGATCCTCGCCGGCGAGGAGAACATCCGCGAGGTCATTGCGTTCCCGAAGACCCAGTCGGGCACCGACCCTATGACCAACTCGCCGACTCCGGTCGACGCAAAGCAGTTGCTCGACCTCGGTCTTCGCGTGCTCCCCAAGGTCGAGTGACCGTTCCGCTCGAGATCGGGCTCCGCCACCACCATTGTGGCCGACCGAGATCTCGACCGGAGTGCGCCGCGCCGGTCAGGCAAGCTCGACGTCGAGGACCACGCTGCCCGCCGGGGCAGTTGGGTAGTTCGCGTTGGCCGGGCCCTTCTTGGGCTGGGGGCCGATCACCTGGAACCGCAGTGCCAGCGCGCCGTCACCACGGCGGGCGAGCGATGCGTGCGGCCCGACCCGATCGAGGTCGTAGCCGAGGCGTTCGAGCTCGGCCAGCACCTCGGCGTCGACCCGTTCGAGGGTCGTGCTCGTCGTGGCGAACACCGCCCGACGGATCATGTCGGCGCCGTTCACGAGGGTGAGCGGTGCGAGGTCGGCCGGCATGGCGACGCCGGCGAGCGCGTCGGCCAACGTGGTCCGCGCTCCGGCGATCGTCGAACGCGCGGGCTGTCGCGTGGTACGGACCACGGTCGCCGACTCTGATGCCGACTCGGCTATGGGCGCCCACGTCGTGTCGGCGACGGCCCACGCCGCGCGTTCCTGCACCCGCGGCGCGAGCGAATCCATCAACACGGAGCCGGCGGTTGGACCCGGAGGCGTGGCAGCCGGCAGGAGATCAGATCGACCGAAGATGCGCCGCATGGCACGACCGGCAAGCACGACGACCGAGATGGCGAACCAGGCCCAATACATGACGACGAGCACCTTCATACGTCTTCTTTCGGCAGGGCCGGGGCGGCCTTTACTGTTTCGCGTGGTCCAGTGGCTGCGCCACCGTTGTGCGACTACGGTCACGCCTGACGTGAAAGGAAAGGCGATGGCGTTCGATCTCGACGACTTGACGATGTGCTTCGCAGGCTTCCGTGCCGACCCGACGCACTGCGACAAGGCGTCACTCCTCGAACTGGTCGACGCCGGCATCGCTAACGGCTTTCGCGGCGCATCGATATGGGCCGCGATCGTCGACCCGCTCGCGGCGTCCGGGCTTTCTCCTAAGGACATCGCCCGTCTGTGCGAGCACCACGGCATGCAGATCCGCATGGTCGAGGCCCTGACCGAGTGGACCTCCGGTGATCGCCAGGCCATCGACGCCGTCGCGTTGCCGCTGTTCGCGTTGGCGCGCGACCTGGGTGCCGAGGAGATCCTCACCGTCACCATGGATACCGACCTGGTCGACGTGGCGCGAGCCGCGAACGGGTTCGCGTACGCCTGCGACCTGGCGGCTCGCGACGGGCTGCGACTCGGCATCGAGTTCCTTCCGTGGAGCGGGGTGCCCGACCTCGCCACCGCGTGGGCCATCGTCGACCTGGCCGGTCGCGAGAACGGGGGCCTCGTGCTCGACACCTGGCATTGGCAACGCCAGCCAGGCGGCCCCGATCACGACACGCTCCGCACCATCCCGGGCGATCGCATCCACATGCTCCAGGTCAACGACGTGGCGGCCCAGCCCGGCGACGATCTGCTCACCGAGACGATGACCGGGCGCCTGCTCCCGGGCGACGGCATCGTCGACTACTCGGCGCTGTGCGCATCGCTCGAGTACATCGGTGCGGAACCGAACGTCGCTCCGGAGATCTTCAACCCGTCGCTTGCCGCGCTCGGCCCCGACGAGTTCGCGCGGCGGGTCAGCGCGAGCACCCGGCGCGTGCTCGGATCCTGAGCGGCACACTTCTGGAGTGAGTGACCTCTTCTCCCACGCCGCGTCCGAGCGATTGTCGCGTCATGCGCCGCTCGCAGTACGCATGCGACCGCAGCGTCTCGACGACATCGTGGGCCAGGACCACCTGCTCGGCCCCGGCAAGCCGCTCCGCACGTTGATCGAGGCCGATCGTCTGTCGTCGGTGATCCTGTGGGGCCCACCGGGTACTGGCAAGACCACGCTGGCCCAACTCATCGCCCGCTCCAGCGAGAAGGCCTTCGAGCAGCTCTCCGCGGTCACCGCCACGGTCAAGGATGTTCGCGAAGTCATCGCGGCCGCCGAGATGCGGCTCGGAACCAAGGAGCAGGGCACGATCCTGTTCCTCGACGAGGTGCATCGCTTCAACAAGGCGCAACAGGACGCGTTGCTGCCGTCCACCGAATCGGGCCTCCTCGTGCTCATCGGCGCGACCACCGAGAACCCGTTCTTCGAGGTCAACCCGCCGCTGTTGTCGCGCTCGACGCTGTTCCGGCTGGACGCGCTCGATGACGAGGCCATCGTGACCTTGCTCCGACGGGGACTCACGTTCGAGGACGCCACCGCAACCGAGGACGCGCTGGCCCACGTCGCTTCGCGCGCCGCCGGTGATGCGCGGCACGCGTTGACGTTGCTCGAGGTGGCGGTGGCGCTTGCCGCTGCGCGCGGAACGCCGATCGTTGTCGGCATAGAGGATGCCGAGAACGCGGCCAACGCGAAGGCGCTCCGCCACGGGCGCGACGCGCATTACGACCTGATATCGGCGTTCATCAAGTCGATCCGTGGTTCCGATGTCGACGCCAGCCTCTATTGGCTCGCCCGCATGCTCGACGCAGGGGAGGACGCTCGTTTCATCGCTCGCCGGCTCGTGATACTCGCGTCGGAGGACGTGGGCATGGCCGACCCGATGAGCCTCGTCGTGGCCGACTCGGCGGCGCGTGCCGTTGAGTTCGTAGGTTTGCCCGAAGCACAGCTCAACCTCGCCCAGGCCGTCGTGCACCTCGCGACGGCCCCGAAATCGAATCGGGTCACCATGGCCCTCGGCCGGGCGCAGGCCGACGCTCGCGGCGCAGGCCGGGGTGAGGTGCCCATGCATCTCCGCGACGCGCATTACAAGGGCGCCCGCACGTTGGGGCACGGCGTGGGCTACGAGTATCCGCATGATGATCCCGCAGGTTGGGTAGTGCAGGAGTATCGTCCAGCGGAGGTTCGCGACAACGTGTACTACGAGCCATCCCCGCACGGCCACGAACAGGAGATCGCGCGCACGATGACCACGCGATCTGCTCCAGCCCCTGCTCCCGCCGTTTCCAAGAACGAGCAAGCCGGCGACGATGAACGCGGGTGATCTTGCTGCGGTCGTGGTCACCATCGTCAGCCTCGGGGCCACGGCGCTGCTCACCATCGCGGTGCTGTCGTTGCTGCGCACGATGCGTGGCCTTCGCG